>Ga0075364_10000629_pt1 | contig 18191 bp, 16 predicted proteins | sample EndMetdeltDD1764_FD_71517 | JGI IMG/M metagenome (GOLD analysis project Ga0075364, IMG submission 71517) | Populus endosphere microbial communities from Tennessee, USA - Endosphere MetaG P. deltoides DD176-4 | ecosystem: Host-associated > Plants > Roots > Endosphere | place: USA: Tennessee...
CAGCTCACGGCGGCGCTGACCGACTTCGCCGCCGGCGACTGGTCGCGGCGCATCGAGACGGGACGCAGCGGCGCACGCCGCGACGAAGTCGAGCTCGCCGTCGACGCGTTCAACCGCATGGCGAACCAGCTCGAAGAGAACCGCGAGCGTCTCGTGCACCTGGCGCGGCTGGCGAGCTGGCAGTCGCTCGCGCGCAAGACCGCGCACGAGCTGAAGAACTCGCTCACGCCGATCCGGCTGACCGTCGAGGAGATCCAGGCGCGGCAGCCCCCCTCCGAGCGCGCGTTCGTCGACCACGCCGTGCAGATCGTCATCAGCGAGATCGAGTCGCTCGAGCGCCGCGTCCGCGCCTTCTCCGAGTTCGCCAGCGAACCGCCGGCCACGCCGGAAATCATCGACCTCAACGCGCTCGTGGCGGAACGCGTGGCGCTCCTGCGGCCCGTCCACCCGGACGCGGCCTGCCGGCTCGAGCTCGACGACCGCCGTCCGCTCGCCTATGCCTCCGCCGATCTCGTGAAGGGCATCCTCACCAACCTGCTGCAGAATGCCGCTGAAGCGGCCGGACCGGGCGGGACCATCGTCGCCGCCACCCGGGCGCCGCGAGACCACGACCACCGCGTGCTGGTCGAGGTCCACGACTCGGGACCGGGCCTGAGCGACGAGGCGGCCGCCACGCTGTTCGAGCCGACGATTACGTTCAAGAAGGATGGCATGGGACTCGGTCTGTCGATCGCCAGGAAGAACGCGCTGCTCTCGGGCGGAGACGTCGTGCTGGTACACGGCCGGCTCGGCGGCGCCGCCTTCAGGGTGACGCTGCCCGCGGCCGCGCGCGCAGAAGAGGAGCCGTCCGCGTGACCCGCAAACGTCATGTCGTGATCGTCGACGACGAGCCCAACATCGGCCGGTCGCTGCGCCTCATTCTGGAGGGAGAGGGCTACCGCGTCACGGTGTGCGAGTCGATCGGCGCCTGGCGCGCCCTGCGGAACCAGCCGCCCGCCGACGTCTCCCTCCTCGACGTGCGCCTGCCCGACGGCAACGGCATCGACGTCCTGCGCGCGCTGCGCCAGGAGGACGAGCGCGCCGTCGCGGTCATGATCTCCGGGCACGGCACGATCGCCGACGCCGTCGAGGCGACGCGGGCCGGCGCGTTCGACTTCCTCGAGAAGCCGCTCGCGCGCGATCGCGTGCTGCTCGTCGTCAAGAACGCGAGCGAGTGGAGCGCGCTGCAGCGCGAGAACCAGCGCTACCGCGAGATCGTCGGCGACGCGCCGCGCATGATCGGCTCCGCCCAGCCCTTCCTTCAGGCGGTGCAGCAGGCCAGCCGGGTCGCGCGCTCGGACGTGGCCGTCCTGCTCTCGGGAGAATCCGGCACCGGCAAGGAGCTGCTGGCGGCGCACATCCACCGCGAGAGCCAGGTCGCGGCCGGGCCGTTCGTGAAGGTGAACTGCGCGGCGATTCCGACGGACCTGCTCGAGAGCGAGCTGTTCGGCCACGAGAAGGGGGCCTTCACCGGCGCCGCCGGGCTGCGCCGGGGCCGCTTCGAGCTGGCCGACGGCGGCACGATCTTCCTCGACGAAGTCGGCGACCTGCACGAAGCGTCGCAGGCCAAGCTGCTGCGCGTCCTGCAGGACGGCGAGATCCAGCGCCTCGGCGGCGAACAGCCCGTCCGCGTCACGACGCGCGTCATCTCGGCGACGAACCGGCGTCTCGACGAGATGGTCGCCGAAGGCCGTTTCCGCGAGGATCTCTACTACCGGCTGAGCGTCTTCCCCATCCGCGTGCCGGCGCTGCGCGAACGGGCGCAGGACGTGGGCGAGCTGGCGCAGTACTTCCTCGCCGACTTCTGCGCGCGGAACAACTTCCATCCGCACGCGATCGACGCGGAGGCCGTCGCGTCGCTCGAGCGCTACGCATGGCCCGGCAACGTCCGCGAGCTCCGCAACGTCGTCGAGCGCATGGCCATCCTGGCCGTCGGCGATCGCCTGACGGCCGAGTCGGTCCCGCTGGAAGTGCGTCTCCCGCCATCGCCGCGAGCGGCCGCGGGCCTCCAGGAGGTGCGCGATTCCGCCGAGCGCGATCGCATCCGCCGGGCGCTCGAGGAAACCGACTGGAACGTCTCCGGCGCCGCCCGCCTGCTCGGCACCGAGCGCACCGCCCTCCACAAGCGCATCCGCGCGCTCGGGCTGCGGCGGCAGTGAAAGTACCTGGAGCGCATGCGGCGGCCGACGGCTCAACGCTCGGGCACAAAGACCACGACGAGCACAAAGCGCACGAAGAAGACCATTTGGTTGTTCGTGATCTTCGTGGCGTCTTTGTGATCTTTGTGCCGGAGCGTTGAGCCGGGCCCGTCTCAGTCGCTCACCGTCGCTGCGCGCTCAGGGTTGACTTCGCGGGGCGGCACGCCTATTCTCGCGGCCGATTGAGCGGGACCGCTTGGCGTCGCCGGGGTGTGGGGTTCGTTCGCCGTCAGATCCGTCGCGCGAAGGACACCGCGCGCCGCGCGCTGTTCGACACGGCCGAAAGCCGCGACCTTCGCGGGCGCGTCGCCGCGGTTCCGATGTGGTGGCATTCGATCGACCTTGGAGCCGGCGTGACGACACCTGGCAGGAAGAGTCCCGAACAGCTCGCGGCCGAGACAGCCGCTCTCGCGCTTCCCGATCTCCGCGGTAAATCGGTTCTCGACATCGGCGCCTGGGACGGCTACTTCAGCTTCCTCGCCGAAGAGCGCGGCGCTTCGCGCGTCGTCGCCTGCGATCGCTTCGCGTGGGCGCTGGACTGGGACGCGAAGAACCAGTACAAGGCCGACTGCCGCCGGCGCGGCGTCCCGCCGGAGAGCTTCGAGCGCGTGCCAGGCTTGTGGCGCTACGACGAGCTGCCCGGCAAGCGCGGATTCGATCTCGCGCACGCCGCCCGAAGCAGCCGCGTCGAGGCGCTCGTCGCCGACTACCTGACGATCGACGCCGCTGCCCTCGGCGCCTTCGACGTCGTGCTGTATCTCGGCGTCCTGTATCACATGGAGAACCCGCTGGCCGCACTCCGCCGCGTGCGCGAGCTGACGAAAGGCGTCGCCATCATCGAGACGGAAGCGGTCGCCGTGGGCGGCTTCGAGGAGCGGGCCTTCGCGGAGTTCTTTCCGCCCGATGCAAAGCTCCTCGACGACCCGACGAACCACTGGGCGCCGAACGCGCCGTGCCTGGCCGGCCTCTGCCGGACCGCCGGCTTCGCCCGCATCGACCTCGTCACCACCCCGCCGCGCGTCCGCCCGGGCGAGATCGAACGCTACCGCTTGATCGCGCACGCTGCCGTGAGCGCCTGAGACGGGCCACGGCCACGCTCCGGCACAAAGATCACTAAGACGTCACGAAGAGCACGAACTATTAGACGGGCTTTTGTCGTGAGCTTCGTGCGCTTTGTGAGCTTCGGGCCGGAGCGTTGAGCCGTCGGCCGGCTCAGTCGCTCTGATACCGATCACCGTCCGCCGCGCAGATCGCGCGCGGCAGCCGCCATCGAGGCGACCTTGGCGGCTGCGACGGCCTCGGAGTTCATGGGACGGTTGGAGAAGGTCCCGAAGCCGCAATCCGGGTTGAGGAACACGCTCGACGGCGCGTAGAAGCGCAGCGCGTCCTCCACCGCCGATCGGATCGCCGCGGTGGACTCGACCGCGTCGGTCCGGGGATTGACGACGCCGAGTCCCAGCTCCTTCCCCGCGAACGTCATCACGCCGCCGGCGCGATCGGTCGCGTACTCGAGCACGAGCTGCGTGACGTCGAGCGCGTCGAGGCTGCCGGCGAGCGCCTGGTAGCCGCCGCGCAGCAATGTCGTTTCGTCACGGCTCCAGTTGCCGCGGCAGACGTGGACGCCGATTCGCGTCGACGCGAAGCCGCGCGTGACTCCGTTGACGAGCGCGACGGCGAAGGCCAGCTCCTCGGCCGGGTCCTTGCGCGCCGCGAGCGCCGCGCACATGAACGTCCGCGTGCGGCCGGGCGCGAACGCGACCTCAGTCAGCACCGGCTCGTCGAGCTGGACGAAGTCCACGCCTTCCGACACCAGCTCCGCGATTTCCTCCCGCAGCAGCGCGACGACGTCCTCCGCCAGCGCCTCCTTGTCGGGATACGACGGACGCGACAGCTCGGGCACGAACATCGCCCGCGTGAGCAGGTACGGTCCGGGCAGCGTGATCTTGATCGGCCGATCGGTGTGGCGCCGCACGAACCGCAGGTCGTCCACCGTCAAGGGCTCGCGCCGCGCGATCGGTCCCGTACAGATCGGACTGCTGATCGAGTAGGCCGGCACGTCGAGCGTCTGCAGCAGCTGCTCGAACCCGGCCTTGTCCTCGACGACGTCGAGCATCGCGGCCAGGGTCATGAGACGGACGCCGGCGAGCTTCTGCGCCACGAACGAGTAGAAGTTGTCGCGCCGCAGCTCGCCGTCGGTGACGATGTCGCAGCCCAGGTCGTGCTGCAGGCGCAGGAACGCCGCCACGGCCTCGTCGGCGATCCGGTCGAAGTCCCGGCGCGCAAGGCGCTGACGCCGCCAGGCGCGCTGCGCCTCGACGACCTGCGGCGGCCTCGGCCAGCTGCCGACGGTCGTCACGGGAAAGAGCGGCAGCGATGTCACGCCAGCTCGAAGAAACGCTCCGAGTCCACGGCGGCGGCGAGCGGCCCGAAGCCCGTCGTGCGCCCCGGCAGCCAGGCCTTCAGGCCCTCGAGATCCATCATTTCGCGGTGCGCCGGATTGTCGTACCGCATCGCGAAGAGCGCGTCGAGCCACTGCCGCTCGGCGCCGCGATCGAGATCCTCCCGCACGGTGAAGACGCAGTGGTCGAAGCGGTCGGTTTCGCCGACGATGGCGAAAGCGCCCGGATCGACGGTGCCGTCCTGGCTCCAGGCGTCCCAGTTGAGATCCAGCATCGCGCAGGCGTCCGCCGCGCCCGACTTCAGGCAGTCGAAGGCGTCGCGCTCGCCGCCGATGTGATCGCCGTGCTTGCCGACGAGCACGTCGAAGCGCCGCACGGTGACGCTGACGCCTGGCGCGAGGCCCTCGCGCCTGAGACGGCCGAGCGGGATCAGCGTCGCCTGGGGCGAGTCGGACGCGCCGGTCGCGATGGTCCGGCCCTTGAGGTCGGACAGGGCGCGCACCGGTCCGCCGCGGCGGGCGACGAAGTACGAGATCCGGTCGCGGTCCGTGTCGCGCATCGCAATCGCGCGGCACCGGCTGCCCGACCGGCGCTGCGCGTCCACCCACGCGAGCGGAGAATTCCACGCGATGTCGATCGTCCCGTCCAGCAGCGCGTCCACCTGCGCCTCGTAGGTGTTGTAGAACGCCGTGTCGATCGGCGCCTGCTGGGCGTCGAAGAAATCGCGGATGATCTCCCAGATCACCGAGACCTTGGGTTCGTACATGACGGCGCCGACTTTCAGCGGACGCGCCATCAGAACACCTCGAGGCCGCACAGCGCGCGGCCGATGAACTCGTAGGCGATGTCGCTCGTCGGCGCCATGACGATCGGCGCGCGCGCGTCGCGGAACAGCCGTTCGATGCCGTGGGCGCCGGCGAACGCCGCGCCGCCGCAGGTCCGCATCGCCAGTTCCGTGACGGCGACGGCCGCTTCGGTCCCGACCGCCTTCGCCTCGAGCACGAGCAGCTGCGTGGCGGGCCCCGGAGACTCGAGTGAATCGAGCACGGCCGTGAGGTGCGCGCGGGCACGATCCGTCTCGATCCGCATTCTCGCGATCTGCGCGCGCACGGTCGGCAGGTCGCGAAGCCCGCTGTTCGATTCCTCGAACCGCGTCTGCGTCGCGTGCGCGATCGTCGCCTGCACGGCCGCTTCGGCGATGCCGACGCCGACCGCCGCCGATCCCACCTGGAAGAGCGGGAGCACGATGCCCAGCATCATGTCGAGTCCCTTCCCGTCCGGCGTCAGCGCGCGGGCGGGGCCGGCCGAGACGTTCTCGAACGTCATCGGCGCGCTGGCGTTGCCCCGCAGTCCCATCCCGCGCCACGATCCCGACACCGAGACGCCGGCGTCCTCCTTGAGCACCAGGTAGATCGAGCTCTCGACCGGCGTCACGGCGCCGCTCGCGAGGGTGGACACGACGTAGCCGTCGGCATGACCGGCCGACGTCACGAACGACTTCTGCGCGTTGATGTGGACCGAGCCGTTGCTCGCCGACGCCCGGCTGACGGGCGCCCAGAAATGACTGCGCGACCCCTTCTCGCTGAACGCGAGCGTCGACACGTGCCGGCCGGCGGCGGCCGCCTCGAGCAGCGCGCGCGTCCGGTCGGGCGCGGCGGCGTAGCAGGCGACGCCGCAGAGGTGCATCAGGTAGACCATCGCCGTGGACGGGCAGCGCTGCGCGATCGCATCGATCACCGCGGCGGCCGTCCGCGGCCCTTCGCCGAGCCCGCCTTGCGCCTGCGCCACGTTGAGGCCGAGCAGCCCGCGGGCGCCCAGCGCGGCAAGGGATTCCCGGGGGAACGCGGCGTCGCGATCGACGGCCGCCGCCCGCGGCGCCAGGTCCGCGTCCGCGACGGCGGCAGCATCGGCGACGATCCGCTGCTGATGTTCGTTCAGTCGATACATGTCGAATCCTCTCTCAGGACATCAGAATCAATTCGGTCTTCACGTCCACCGCCGTCTTCAGCGTGCCCGTCAGCGGCAGCCGATCGAGCACCTCGGCAAAGAGGGCGCGGACGGCGCCGCCGTCCGGGGCCGAAACGAACACCTTGACGGCGATGCGGGCGATCCGCGGCGGGCCGCTCTCTCCCACGACTTCGAGGTACGTGAGCGCGTGGGTCAGCTCGCCGGTCACGAGCGCTTCGATCGCGTCGATCTCGATCCGCCGCCGGCGCGCGAACTCGCGCAGGCCGTTCACGATCTCGCCGCCGGCGGCGCCGAGCGCGTACTCGAGCGCGGCCACGTGCGGCGACGCCTCGTCGAACTCGACGGGACGGCCGATCGAAAACTGGCGGCGGCCGATCGAAACCCGCGCGGCGGGTCCGGTGGCCGTCACCCTGAGCGACAGAGTGATGGCGTCCATGAATGCTCTTCTGCGATCGGCGAATGGGCGGCGCGACGCGCCAGGCTGGAGGGACTTATCAGGTGAAGCCGGAGCCGATGCGGACCGTCGTCATGCCGGCTGGCATCCTAGCACGGCGTGCGCGCCGGACTCGGCGCACGTTACCATGGCAGGATGAACGCAGACGAGCTCCGCGCCATGCAGGCGCCGCTGAAACAGAAGTACCGGGACGACGCCGGCTCCGCGGTCGTGACGCTGCGGGCGTCGGGCGAGGCCACCGACGGACTGTCGTGCAAGGTCGAGACGGGCCGCGCGCTCGTCGAAGCGGGACTGCACCCCGCGACCGGCGGCGACGGGTCGCTCGCCTGCTCGGGCGACATGCTGCTCGAGGCGCTCGTCGCCTGCGCCGGCGTGACGCTGCGCGCCGTCGCGACCGCCATCGGCGTGAACCTGCGCCACGCGCGCGTCTCGGCCGAGGGGGACCTCGACTTTCGCGGCACGCTCGGCGTGGCGAAGGACGCGCCCGTCGGGTTCCGCGCCATCCGCCTGCACTTCGATCTCGACACGGACGCGGACGCGGAGCAGCGGGCGACGCTGATCCGCCTGACCGAGCGGTATTGCGTTGTCCTGCAGACACTTCGCCAGACGCCGCCGATCAGCGTGACTTAGCTCGGCCGTCTGTCACGTTTCGCCTGGCCCGCTCGTCTACGGGACATGAGCGGAAGGACTCACGCATCATGAACGTTTTCGTCGCGGGCGGATCGGGAACGATCGGTGTTCCGCTGGTGCGCGCGCTCCTGCGCGCCGGACATCAGGTGACCGCGCTCACGCGCTCGCCGGAGAAACAGCCGGCCCTGCAGGCGCTCGGCGCATCGGTGGCGGTCGCCGACGCGCTCGATCGCGACGCGCTCGCGGCCGTCGTCGAGGCCGCGCGGCCGACGCATGTCGTCCATCAGCTCACGGCGCTTCCCGCGGGCGGTCCGCGCAGCGCGCGCGATCTGGAGGCGACCAACCGGCTTCGCGTCGACGGCACGCGACATCTCCTCGACGCCGCCGTGGCGGCCGGCGCGCGGCGTTTCCTCGCCGGGTCGTTCGCCCCGCTGACCGCCGCGGGTTCCCCTCTCGACCCGGACGACCCTGCGGCAGCGGCGGCGCGATCGATGGAAAGCCAGGTGCTCGACACCTCGCGCCGCGGCGCCATCGAAGGCATCGTGCTGCGCTACGGACTGTTCTATGGCCTGGAGGCGCCGTCGACCCGCGCCATGATCGAGATGATCCGCCGGGGACGCCTGCCTGTCGTCCGCGGCGACGCGAGCCAGCTGCCGATCATCCACGTGGACGACGCGGTGAGCGCCACGGTGCTCGCGCTGACCACCGGCGGGCCCGGCGAGGCCTACGACATCGTCGACGATCGCGCCGTCAGCCTCACCGAGATCGTGCGGGCGATTGCGAGCTGGACCGGATCGCCGGCGCCGTTCACCGTTCCGGCCTGGCTGCCCCGGCTGATCTCGCCGCATATGGCGCGCGTCACGGCGGTGCGGATGCCGCTCTCGAATCAGCACGCCCGAACGGCACTCGGGTGGCGGCCGCTCTACGCCACGCTGCAGGACGGACTCGCGGACATGTTTCGAAAGGCCGCGTGATGGCGACGACTCCGGACGTCTTCTCCACCGATCGCCCGCTGCTCTTCTCGATTGCGTACCGGATGCTCGGCAGCGCGTCCGACGCGGAGGACGTCCTGCAGGACGCGTGGCTCCGCTACCGCGGCGTGGATCCGTCCACGGTCCGCACGCCGAAGGCGCTGGCGACGACGATCGTGACGCGCCTCTGCCTCGATCGGCTGAAGTCGGCGCGTCACACCCGCGAGGAATACGTCGGGCCGTGGCTGCCCGAGCCGGTCCTCACGGGCGAGACCGCGGATCCGGAGACGACGCTGGCGCGCGCCGAGTCGGTGACGCTCGCCTTTCTCGTGCTGCTCGAGACGCTGACGCCCGAAGAGCGCGCCGTCTTCCTCCTCAAGGACGTCTTCGAGTACGGGCACGCCGACATCGCGACGATGCTCGACATGACGGCCGAGAATTCGCGCCAGCTGCTGCACCGCGCGAAGGAGAAGCTGGCGCAGGGCCGGCCGCAGCCGGTCGCCACGGCGGAATCGCGGCGGGCCGTCGCGGAACGCTTCGCGCAGGCGCTCGCGTCCGGCGACGGGACCGCGCTGACGACGCTGCTCGCCGCCGACGTGGGGATGTGGAGCGACGGCGGCGGCAAGGCCATCGCCGCGCGGCGTCCGCTGCTCGGCCGCGACGACGTGCTGCGCTTCCTCGCCGGCCTGCACCGGACGGCCGTGAAGTCGGGCCGGATGGGCGACATGTCGCTGGACCTCGACGAGGTCAACGTCGAGCCCGCGGTGATCCTGCGTGTCGCCGGACACCTCGAGTCGATCTTCGTGCTGGAGATCGCCGGCGACACGATCACCGGCATCCGCGTCGTCCGCAACCCGGACAAGCTCGCGCACATCGACCGGCAGCTGGCCCGGTTGCACTGAGACACCGCACGCGGCAGAATGCCGCGCATGGAACGACGCGACTTCTTCCGGACGGCAGGCGCGGGCATCGCGGCGGCGGGGCTTGCCCTGGCGGAGACGCCCGCGGCGGCGCAGTTTCCGGCCGACAAGGATCGGTTCGACCGGATCGCGTCCTGCTCGTGGCCGATCCGCTCCATCTTCAAGACGCGGCAGCAGGCCAACGCGCGTCCCAGTCCGCTGAACGCGGAGCTGAAGCAGAAGTACGGCGAGATCACCATGCTCGACTTCCCGCAGTGGACCAGGGACACGTTCCCGGGCGTCACGCGGATGGACATCTTTTCAGGGCTGTTCGGCGACGTGGCCGACAGCAGCATGTACGACGGCGCGCAGTTCGATCCGGCGTCGCCGTCCGGCCGCCGCTGGCTCGATGCGATGGCCGCGAAGCTGGCCGCCACGGGCACGAAGGTCCAGCACATCTCCAACAACGCGCCGACGAATCTCGCGGAGTCGGACACGGCGCTGCGGAAGGCCGGCGTGGCGGTGGGCAAGAAGTGGCTCGACGCGGGGGCGATTCTCGGCGCCCGGTCGGTGCGCATGAACTCGCCGCGCGCGCTCGGACCGTCGATTCGTCCTCCCGCCGCGGTCGATCAATCCACCGGCTATCCGAAGAACGACGCGATCGTCCCGTACATGCACGCGGCGATCGAGTCGTACAAGGAAATGGCGGACTACGGCGGCAACCTCGGGATCAGGGTCACGTTCGAGAACCACTGGGGCCTCGCCGCCGATCCGATGAACATCCGCATCATGATCGACGAGGTGAACCACCCCTACTGCGAAGCCTCGCCCGACTTCTGCAACTGGGAGCACGAGTACCACCTGTTCAACGGCCTCAAGGCGCTCGCGCCCTACTCGCACACGAACGTGCATGCGAAGTACTGGGACCGCTGGGGCGAGAAGAACGACGTCCAGCGCGGCGTCCGCATCATGCTCGCCGGCGGCTTCAAGGGCACGTTCGCGCTCGAGTACGAGGCCGGCCCGCTGAACGGCATCGAGGGGGCGAAGTACCTCTACAAGGAGGTCCTGGCGGCGCTGTCATCGCCGGGCCTCGTTGTCTGACGGCTTGATGATCCCCTTGCTGGCCGAGAGGTTGATGCCGTAGGTCACCTTGACGGTCGGCGATCCGCCGTGCCAGGGCTTCGACACTTCGATGCCGATCGCGGGCAGCTGGTGGCCGGGCAGCGCACCGATCTCCGGTGACAGCTCCGCGCGGAGCACCCAGCGCTTGCGCGGATCGCCGCCATCGGCCGGCGGCGGTACGTCCATGGCCTTGTCGTAGCGCCAGGCGAATTCCACCAGCAGCATGTTCTCGATGTTGGTCGGCCGCTCGATCTGGCCGTCCGCCTTCACGATCGTGGTGGTCTTCAGTTCGTGGTCCTGCTTGACGGCAAGCCTGGCGCCGATGTCGGCCCTGTAGGAGGTTCGATCCTTCGGGATGACCTGCAGGACGCGGCCGACGGCTTCCTTGAACGACTCGTCGGAGTCCATGACCGTGGAGAAACTGCCTCTTCCGAGCGCACCGATTTCGACGAACCGCCCGATGCCGTCGGCGTCGAGTCCCGCGTTGTAGTTGAGCTCGCCGCGGAACACGAGGTTCCGCCGTGCCGCCGTCTGCTCGGTCGCCGTTTCGGCCGCGGGCGGGGGCGCACTCGTGTTCGCATTCGTAGCCGACGGTCCCACGTCGACGACGGTCGCCGCAACGGTCTCCGACTGGACGCCGGTTTCGAAGATCGCGTTCGCGGTGTGCGACGCCAGGCCCTTCGTCGCGACGATGTCATCGCGACTCAGCGGCGCCGCTTTCGAGGCGGCGTCTGTCAGCGACTCGAGCTTCTTGTTCGCGACCGGGCTGTAGTTTCGGGGACGGACGGTCTGCCAATTGAACGTCAGCAGAAAGTCCTGCGACGTGCCGCCCAGGATCGAGGGAATCTCGGCAAGCTGCTGCGGATCGGGCGAGGAGTCGCTCGTAATCGTCGAGCCTTTCGTCTTGAACTCCCAGCGGAATCCGCGGTCGCGGACTTCGATGGTGACCGTCGCCTGCTCGCTGAACTCGCCGCCGGCGAACTTCGCGTCGTACGTGAACGTATCGGACCCGACCCACCCGACCTTGGGCTCGTAGGTACAATTCACCGCCGAGACGCCTTCGTCCACTTCCGTCTGGTGATCGCCAGGCGGTGCGCCCTCGCAGGCGATCTTGCCGCCACGGGCCGAATCGGACCAGCGGAAGGTCCGCTTCACATCGGGAGTCGTCGTGGGCTTGATGGCCAGCACGATCGTAGTGACGACCCGCCAGTCCTCGTAGGGCCGGTGCAGCGATACAACTTTGCCGGGCGGCTCCAGGACAGGGATGTCAGCCGGCACCTCGCGTGCCCACGCGGGCTGCGCCAGGACACATATCGCCGCGGCGGCGGCGGTCACGAACTTCGGGGAGAGCATCACGGAACCTCCACCTCTATGGACGGACGGGTCCGTGGATTTCCAGACTCAGTCCTTCTGCGGGGGACGGCGGCGGAACCGGAAGAAGTCGGCCTGGTTGAACGTGAATCCCACCTGGAGACGGTTGATGTCGTCCAGGAATCCGATGTTGTAGTAGTCCTGGCCCGCGTACCATCTCGCGAAGAAGCCCCAGCCGCCGTTCAGCCACGGGAAGCAGGACGCCTGCGCGCTGCCGGACCAGTCCAGCTCCGGATCGACGACACCAGGATTCCAGACGAGGCCTCCGGACACTTCGAAGCGCCGCTTGCACCATGTCAGGCTTCGCGTGGCGTAGGCGGCGCCGAGGTTCATCCGGTGCCTGCCGTAGATGTCCCGCATCTGTTCGTCGACCCAGGCGCGGGGGTGCCATTCGTACTCCGCGGTGAGACGAAGCTCGCGGTCGGCTTCCGGAAGGTCCTCCGGCTTCGCCGGCGAGCGCAGCCAGTTGCGGCTGTAGTTGCCTCCGAAGCGAAAGAAGAACGCCGACGAGAAGCTGCCGTCGATGCGGTTCATCGTTTCCGCCGTGGGCACGAGACCCGGCGGCGTGCATTTGCCGTCCTTCGCGGGAGGCGGAGGCACGACCTCCTGGTCGGTACTGAGGCAGCCGTCCTGTCCGTTCGAGTGGTGGCCCCCGATGACGTGGAACTCCCAGATGCTCACGCGCGGCACGCGCCTCAGCGTGCGGACGAACTCGAGCGGTCCGCGGGGCTTGCCGCGCTCGGCCGCCGGAATGCCGTCCTTGAGGCCGCGGACCCAGAGAAACTGGAAGTTGCCGCGCGGCATGTACGACGGCGTCCGCACCGGCGCCGAACGATCGCGGAGCATGCGAATGCGGACGGCGGGTGTCCCCGAGAACACCATCGCCGTCTCACGCACGTCTTTCGATTCCGTTTGCCCCGCGGCCCGCTGGGCCTGGCGATCGATGTCGAGGATGTCGCTGAAGTTCTGGTAGAAAACGAGGTGGGGAAAGATGTTCGCTTCGAGCTTGTTCGGGAACCATACCGCGTTCTCGTCGAGGGCGTCCTTCTTCACGAGCGTCCAGAAGACGTCGGTGCCTTCCAGGAACGGGATGATCGGCGCGCGGTTGGTTTCGGTGGTCTCGCCAGGCCCGACCTGTGCCGGGGCGATCTGCTGCGCAGCCGCCCTCGTCTGGAGCACGCTCGCCAGAATCGTGATCGTCAGGAGCCAACGTCGCATTGATGCCTCGCGACGTTAGACGGACGGCCCGGCCCGATTCCGGCGGAGCGCCGATGTCGACGGCGATCTGGCCGTCCGGGTCAGTAGGGAGCGGTCGCGTACTTCACCGCGGCCTCGAGCGCCGGACGCAGCGACGCGTCGGACTCGTCATAGCCCAGCCACACGGTGCCGTCGGCTTCCTCCCAGACGCGCACGATGGACTCGCGGCCGGCGCCAAGGCGCAGCGAGAACTCCTTGGTGGACGCCGCGCCGGGACGCGGAGCGACGACGACGCTCTTCGTGGCGATGAACGACTCGAAGCGATCCGCCGTCGATGCGACGGAGTAGGTGCTCTCGCGGCTCGTCTTCATCTTGAGCGACGGACCGAGCCTCGGATCGAACGCGCCGGCGATGCGGCGCGCGAGGCCGGTGAAGTCGATGCCGTCGCGGTTGCCGCAGAGCGTGACGCAGAGCAGCTCGCCGGGATCGGTGAAGCGCGCGAGGTAGCACGAGTAGCCCGGCACGCTTCCCTCGATGTCCATCAGCCCCTTGTGCCTCGGGAAGCGCCAGCCGGCGTTGGCCGGAATGGTGATGCCCTGGTCGATCACCGCGGGGTTGTAGAGCACGTGCCGGTTGTCCTTCGAGGCGACGAGCTGGCCGCCGGCCAGGCCGATGTCCCACAGGCTGATGTCTTCGGCCGAGGCGAAGATCGCGCCGTGGCCGAACCACGCGCTGTCGGCCGCGGCCTTCACGGGCGCGAGCGCGCCGCCCTTCAGCGTGTAGCCGGTCGCGGCCTCGGTCGGATCGATGAACGGCCGCTCGAGGAGGAACGCGCGGTGCTTCGCCTCCGGACCGTCGAGCGTCTCCTGCTTCACGCCCGGGAGGCCCGACGCGAACACCGTGTTCCTGAGCTGCAGCCGTTCGATCTGGTTCTTCGTGACGTACGCCTCGTAGCTCATCCCGCTCGCGCGCTCGACGACCATGCCGAGCAGGAGGTAGTCGGTCGCGCTCGCTCCCCCGTTGGTGTTCGGCGTGAACTCGATCCGCGCGTCGCGGACGAGCGCGAGCAGCTGCGCGCGTGTGTAGACCCGCGCCGGATCGAAGCCCGCCTGCCGCGTGTAGTCCGGCAGGCCCGATGCGTGCCCGATCAGCTGTTGCAGCGTCACCGGCTGCCATGCCGGCGGCAGCCCCGTCACGTGCTTGCCGACCGGGTCGTCGATCTTCACCTTGCCGGCCTCGACGAGCTGCTTGATGGCGACGGCCGTGTAGGCGCGCGCCATCTGCCCGACGTTCCAGAGCGTCTTCGGCGACGCCAGCCGCCTGCTCTCCGTGTCGCTGACGCCGTAGCCGACCGCCCGCGAAATGTACGGCGCCTGCACGATCGCGAGCGTCACGCCAGGGATCTGCCGCTCGGCCATGAAGGCCGCGATCATCTCGTCGACCGTCTGGCCGTCGAATTTGACCAGCGGATTGCCGCGCTGCGCCGACACCACCGCCGTGCCGGCGGCGAGAAGACCTGCGAGAACGATCGTCGAGAGTCGTGTGACCATGGGGTTAAGGCCGGGATCGTAGCATGCCGGATCGCCTCATAGCGCGCGCGGCCGTCTTCTGCGCTCGGGCCCTTCGGTCGATGCTACCCTGCTGGCCATGAAGACGGTCCGCATCCTCCTCGTGCTGCTCGCGGCCGCGGCCGCGCCGACGGCCGGCGCGCAGCCGGCGCCCGCCATCCGCGTGGTCCTGCTCGGCACGGGCGGCGGGCCGAGCGCGAATTCGGCGCGGGGCGGGCCGTCCGCGTGGATCGAGGCAGGCGGCGAGCGCCTCTTCGTCGACGCCGGCCGCAACGCCGTCACGCGTCTCGGCGAGGCCGGCCTGTCGCCGCGCGACGTGACGCGCGTCTTTCTCACACACCTGCACTCGGACCACGTCGTAGGCCTTCCCGATCTCTGGCTGACCGGGTGGTGGATGTTCCGCGCGGCGCCGCTCGAAGTACGCGGGCCGGCCGGCACCCGCGATCTGATCGAGAACATGCGCAAGACCTTCGCGGCCGATCTCGATCTGCGAACGGGCCCGCCGGAGCGGCGCGATCGCACGACGGCGGCCGTTTCGGGCACCGACATCGAAGAGGGCGTCGTCTTCGACAGGAACGGCGTGCGCGTCACCGCCATCCGCGTGGATCACGGTCCGGTGCCGACGTTCGGCTACCGGATCGATCACGCCGGACGCTCGGTCGTGTTCTCCGGCGACGATCGCAAGTCCGACAACCTGATCGCGAAGTCGCAGAACGTCGACGTGCTCTTCCACAACGTCAGCGGCTACACGCCGGAGCAGCTGCGCGAGGAAGGACGAATCGGCGACGGACGCCGCGCCGCCACGCAGCTCCTGGCGTCGCCTGAAGAGGCCGCGGCCGTTTTCGCCGGCTCGCGCTGCAAGGTCGCCGTCGTGATCCACGCGACCCCGCGGGCGACCTACGAAGATCGCCTGCGCGCGGGCTTCACGGGCAGGCTCGAGATCCCCGACGATCTCACCGAAGTCCTCGTCGGCGAAGACGTGATCCTGAAGACGGTCAAGCGCTGAGCGGCGTCACCGGTCCCACTGCGGCTGCGGCACGACGCACTCCTTCACCGTCCCGGGCATGTAGCGGAACGAACCGTCTCGCATGTCGAAGACGAGCTCGCCGCCGAGGAACTCGCGGGTGTAGGCCTCGCGGCCGTCCGGCGCGACGAAGAAGAACGGCGCGCAGCGCCACGTGCGTGACGACACCGACGTCGGCACGCGCGCGAGATCGCGGCCGCGGTAGAGATCGTCGAGCGTGTAGCTCTTGATCGGCGTCCCGTCGGCGCGGTAGATCGCGACGACCTTGCCGTAGCCGAGGTTGTGCCAGTTGTCGAACGTGATGAAGGCGCCGTCGGGCGCGAGCAGCGCGTTGACGGGCGCGACCGGATTCACGAGCGTCGCCGCGCCCGTGAACCGGTACGATCGATCCGGCTGACGGACGTACATCTCCGCCGTCGCGTAGGGCCCCTTCGGCGCCCCGCTGAAACCGAACACGTCCCCCACGCTCCGGCCAGGCACGATGCGGAGGAAACGGTCCGCCGCCTCGGTGAAGATCGTGATCGGTCTCGCCTGCGGCCAGTCGTCTGCCAACATCCGGGCGCCGCCCAGCGCGCACAGGGCAAGGAATACGGCGACGGTCCGCATGAGGTGCATCACCACAGTATGACGGCGCCCGGCCCCCGAAAGTCGGCTCGCAACACTGAACGAACACAGCAGGCTGGCTGCGGCTCGGTGAGTGAGATACCTTGTTGCGGAAACCGGAGGTCACGACGTGTCCTACATCCTCGCCCTCGACCAAGGCACCACCAGCTCGCGCGCGATCCTCTTCGATCGCGACGGCGCGATCAAAGGCGTCGCGCAGCGCGAATTCCGCCAGATCTTCCCGCAGCCCGGCTGGGTCGAGCACGACGCGATGGAGATCTGGACGACGCAGGCCGGCGTCGCCGTCGAGGCGCTGGCCGGCGCCCAGCTGCGGGCGGGCGACATCGCCGCCATCGGCATCACCAACCAGCGCGAGACCACGGTGGTGTGGGACCGGAAGACGGGCGTGCCCATCGCCAACGCCATCGTCTGGCAGGACCGCCGGACGGCGGACGCGTGCGATCGCCTGCGCGCCGCCGGGGCGGAGGCGTTGTTCCGCGAGCGCACCGGCCTCGTGCTCGACGCCTATTTCTCCGGCACCAAGCTCGCCTGGCTGCTCGATCACGTCGACGGCGCCCGCGCGCGCGCCGAGCGCGGCGAGCTCGCCTTCGGCACGATCGACTCGTGGCTGATCTGGAAGCTGACCGACGGGCGCCTGCACATCACCGACGCCAGCAACGCGTCGCGCACGCTGCTCTTCAACATCCACACGCGGCAGTGGGACGACGAGCTGCTGCGCGCGCTCGACGTCCCGCGCGCCGTGCTCCCCGAGGTGCGCCAGTCGAGCGAGCTGTACGGCGAAGTGTCGACGGCGCTCGGCCTCGAATCGGTGAAGCTGGGCGGCATCGCGGGCGACCAGCAGGCGGCGCTCTTCGGCCAGATGTGCACGTCGCCCGGCCTCACGAAGAACACCTACGGCACCGGCTGCTTCATGCTGCAGAACACCGGCACGTCGGCGCCCGCCTCGAAGAACAAGCTGCTCACCACCATCGCCTGGACGTGCAACGGCAAGACCGAGTACGCGCTCGAGGGCAGCGTGTTCATCGGCGGCGCCGTCGTCCAGTGGCTGCGCGACGGGCTCGGCATCATCCGCTCGTCCGGCGACGTCGAGGCACTCGCCGCGTCGGTACCCGACAACGGCAACGTCTACCTCGTGCCGGCGTTCGCCGGCCTCGGCGCGCCCCACTGGGATCAGTACGCGCGCGGCGTCATCGTCGGCCTCACGCGCGGCGCGACCGCGGGGCACATCGCGCGGGCGGCGCTCGAGTCGATCGCCTACCAGTCGGCCGACCTGCTCGACGCGATGCAGGCCGACGCCGGCGTGCGCCTCGCGGAACTGCGCGTCGACGGCGGCGCGTCGAAGAACGACCTGCTGATGCAGTTCCAGGCGGACCTCATCGGCGCGCCGGTCGTGCGGCCGCAGGTCACCGAGACGACCGCCCTCGGCGCCGCGTACCTCGCCGGCCTCGCCGCCGGCTTCTGGAAGTCCACCGCCGAGATCGCGAGCCAGTGGCGCGTCGATCGGCGGTTCGAGCCGTCGATGCCGGCCTCACGCGCCGCCGCCCTGCGCGCGCGCTGGACACAGGCCCTCGAGCGCTCGAAGGACTGGGAACGGCCGTGAACCTCGCCTTGACCCGGCCGACGTACACGTTGCGAGCGAGCGCAGCGAAGCGAGCCACCGGAGCGGAGCGAGGCGGCGAAGCGCCGAGCGAGCGACGGTGCAGGGGAGTCCGAGGGGCGAAGCCCCT
>Ga0075364_10000630_pt1 | contig 18189 bp, 17 predicted proteins | sample EndMetdeltDD1764_FD_71517 | JGI IMG/M metagenome (GOLD analysis project Ga0075364, IMG submission 71517) | Populus endosphere microbial communities from Tennessee, USA - Endosphere MetaG P. deltoides DD176-4 | ecosystem: Host-associated > Plants > Roots > Endosphere | place: USA: Tennessee...
AAACCTTCACGAAATGTGAAGGTTTTTTTGCCACCACGGTTGGTAAGCTTCATAATTTATTTTCGCTAAGGTTTATACTAATGGCATAACCTAGGAAATGAATCAGATGAAAGTTAAAAGTAGCAAAATTCTAGAATACCTGTATAAGCACAAGACCGAAAATAATTTAGAGGGAGCCACACTTGTTGAGTTGCCAAACACAGACGGCCTAAATGAGCTTTATCACGGAGGTTATGTAACAATTGATCGCGATTCAGAATATAAAATTAAAAAGATCTCAATCAGCGGTAAGGGCATTGATTGGGTAAAGAGCAGTTTGGTGAGTGAACGACAGAAGATCTTAAGTCATTACTACACTCATAGAGCGGAAGCGCCGATGTTTACCGCTGAGTTAAAGAATACTTTAAGCCTAGATAAGGCGCAACTTATAGCCGAGGTCAAGTACCTTATCGATAAGGGGTACTTAGAAAAAGTAGGTAAAGGTGCAATGGGCGGTGACATGTTTTTACGCATTACTGCATCTGGTATTGATGAGATAGAGAATGGGCATAAGCCAAAAACTCTTGAAGCTGCTCTCGCGTCCATACCGCCAATGACAGTCTCTATTACAAGTGATGTCATATCGATTAAGATTCGTAATGAGATATACGGTCATATTAAAAGCTTTCTCGACTCAAGCCATTACTTTACGGCCGTTGAGGAGGCGTACAAAGTTGTGCGGCAGAAATTGAAAGACATAACAGGCGAAGAAGCAGCTGCTGCGGTTTTTGGAGAGAACGCTCTAAAGAACAAACATTGGGAAAATATATTTGGGGACACACCGCCAACAGGGACGCCTGAGGCTGACTTCATGCGTGGTGCGGGATATATTCACCTAGGCGTACAGTATCTAAGAAATGAGAAATCGCACACGACTGCGACATCACTCGATAAGAACCTAGCGCTGCACTATATATCGCTCGCGAGCTTAGCCTACGATCTAATTTCCAGAATTGATCCTAGCACTGAGTAAGCCACCTAATTTCTACAAAAATAAAGTTAAAATTCACTAAATCTATTGACACTAGCGGTTTAAAAGATCAGTATGTGAATAAACTATCTTAGCTAAACCTGAGAACCAATGAAACACAACAAAAAATCCACCACAACAAAACTATCTATTTTCGCTATGGCTCTTGCTGTCTTTATGGGCAGTATTTTTGTATCTCCAGCCAAGGCATCGGCCTGTCCGGCGCCGGGCACAGATTACGGGCAAGTCACAACCAATGTCACCATGCCAACGTCGGCCACGTATACGCTCTGGAGCCGCGTTATGCCGGCAGACGCTGCCAACAATAGCTACATGCTCGAGATTGACGGCGCGCAGTGCTACGTCGTAAGTAGCCCCACGCCAAATACCTGGACATGGATTAACTACCAAGATGGCAACACGGGCTCGGCTATCCGCCTTTCGCTAACGCAAGGCACGCACACAGTCAAACTTATTGGACGCCAGCCAGGCGTTGAGGTAGACCGCCTTGTCTTTACGTCTGACGCAACTTGCACACCTACCAACATGGGCGACAACTGCATCACAACCGCCGACACAACCCCTCCGGGCGTCACCCTCACAGCTCCAGCCGAGGGAAGCGGAGTGTCTGGCACGGTAGCCGTGAGCGCAAATGCCACAGATGAAGTTGGCGTATCGAAAGTCGAATTTTACGTCGATAGCACGCTTACCAATACCACATCGGCCTCACCGTACGGCTTCCAGTGGGACACTACCCGTGCGGCAAACGGCCAACATCTGCTTACCGCCAAAGCATACGACTCAGCCGGAAACTTTAGTAACAGCAGCTACTACGTCACCGTCCAAAACGGCGACTCGCAAGCCCCAACTGCTCCGGGCAATCCATCGGCAAAAGCCACATCACCAACAAACATTGCGCTTACCTGGGCTGCCAGCACAGACAACGTAGGCGTTGTGGGCTACCGCATTGTCCGAAACAGCGCACTCCTGACACAAGTTGGCGCCACAACAAGCTTCCAGGACAGCCAAGCATTGCCAAACACGCAGTACACGTATACTCTTACGGCGCTTGACGCAGCAGGTAATCAATCGCCGGCCTCAAGCCCAGCAACCGCAACTACGCCAAACGTCGGCGACTCGCAAGCCCCAACGGCTCCTGCAAGCCTCAGCGCCACGGCTATTAGCTCGCAGCAAATTAACCTCAGCTGGGCTGCCAGCACCGACAACGTGGGCGTTGCCGGGTACGACGTCTACCGAGCTGCAAATGGCGGCGCACCGCAAAAAGTCACATCCGTCACAACCACCACATACGGCGACACAGGACTCAAGGCAAACACGCAGTACAGCTACTACGTAAAGGCGCGTGACACAGCAGGCAACACGAGTGACCAGTCAAACACCGCTACTGCCAAAACAGCTACCAACAAGCGTAAGTCACGAGTATTTGGCACGGTCAGCGGCTCGGGCAAAAAACTCTCTGGCGTCAGCATCACTCTTTCTACAAATGACACAAAATACACCACAACCACCAACGATCGCGGCACATACACGCTCCGAGATGTACCGTTCGGCAAGTACAACGCCACGTACCAGACTCAGGGATTTTCAACCAAGACGACCTCGCTCAAAGTCGACTGGTACTCAATTGAGAAAAACGTAAGGCTACAAAAGAAATAGGACATCAAACATGGACCCTACTACACCCGCAGCTCAACCTAAAACAAAACCTTGGCTCGTACCCCTCGTTATAGTGCTTCTTGTGGCCGCCGCTGGCGTTGTTGCATGGATGTTCTTTCAGAACTCACGCGATACAACCGCCGAAGAAACGCCAACTGCCTCTGTTGTTATAACCGACGACGGCTACAGCCCCGCAACCATCAAGGTTAAAAAAGGCCAAGACATTACCTGGAAGAACCAAACTGGCAAAGCCAAACAGCTTACCAGCGACGAAGGCAAGCCAGAGGGTTTTGCAACAAGCGAAGCACTCGGCCAGGGCGACACCTACTCGTTTACATTCGACCAAACTGGCACGTTCCACTACCACGACCCAGAAACAGTAGGGCACAAAGGAACAGTCATTGTCGAGTGACTGAGGCGTTAGATAATTAATGAAAAATGAAATGCTATGCAAAAGATAAACCGGCTCACCACATCAATCAAATCTAAGCTAACTGGCCCATCACGACTAAGCGTTATTGCAGGCGTAAGTATGGCAATACTCGTGGCAGTTGTAGGGTACACCCTTGTAACCACCAAAGCGTCTGGATCATTTGCAAGCATAGAGCCCGAAGCTGGCACGCCCACCGGCAATGCCAGCGTTGTAGCAGACGCGACTGCCTCTGGTGGTAAAGCCTTCAAATTTGGCACGAGCGTTGCAACTGCCGGCGGCTGGCCATCTTCGCCACCAGCACAAATCTGTGGCAACACAAGCATGCTTGGGGGCGGACCAACCTCCGCACCGAGCGGTGCTATTACCGTGCCAGCCGGTAATAACAGCAACGTTAATTTCACCCAAAACAATAAAGTGTTCTGGTTTGCACCAGGCGTACACACACTTGGTACGGGCCAATACGCCCAAATCCAACCAGGCAATGACAGCCAATACGTTGGGGCGCCAGGCGCGATTTTGGACGGCCAAAGTGTTAACCTTTACGCCTTTACGCAGCACGCAACCGGCGTGCGGATAGCGTACCTCGAAATCCGCAACTTCGGTAAAGCAGGAGATAACAACAACGAGGCCGTTGTAAACCACGATGCAGGCGACAACTGGACCATGGAGTACCTTAATATCCACAACGTTGCCGGTGCAGGTGTCTTTTTGGGCAGCAACAATGTGGTTCGCTACAACTGCCTGAAAGACAACGGCCAATACGGCTTTAGCATGTATAAAGACCCTGTTGCAGGCGACGCATCTATTAAAAACATCGAGCTCGACCACAACGAAATTGCCGGCAACAACACCGACAACTGGGAGGCCAAAATCGACGGCTGTGGCTGCACAGGTGGTGGTAAGTTCTGGGATGTTAAGGGCGCAAAAGTTACCAACAACTACGTCCACGACAACAAGAGCGTAGGACTATGGGCCGACACAAATGACATCGACTTCCTGTTCGACGGCAACTGGATTGAAAACAACGACTCCGAGGCAATCTTCTACGAAATTAGCTACAACGCGGCCATTCGCCACAACGTTATTAAGCACAACGCGCTGGTATCCGGTAGCGAGTTTGCCAAAAATGGCGATGATTTCCCTGAAGCGTCTGTTTACATCTCTGAATCTGGTGGCGACAGTCGGGCTCAATACAGCACCACAAAAACGCCAACAATCGACATTAGTAACAACCTATTCCTCGACAACTGGGGCGGTATTACACTCTGGGAAAATGCTGACCGCTACTGTAACTCGCCAGCTAACACAAGTGATGGTTACTGCACGGCAGTGAATCCCAACGTGACCCTCAAAACCTGCGTATCTGGCACAATCAATAGCGAGCCAAACTATTCTGACTGCCGCTGGAAGACAAAAAACGTCACCATCAGCAACAACGAGTTCCGCCTTACAACAGCCAACGTCAACAACTGCAACATCGCATACTGTGGCCACATGGCAATCCTGAGCAACTACGGTACATACCCAAGCTGGTCACCATACAAGGGCGATGTGATTCAAAAAGCCGTCACATTTAACCAAAACAACAAGTGGTCAAACAACAAATACTACGGCCCATGGCAATTCATGACCGAGCAGACAGGGTCGCTGAAAGACTGGACCACCTGGCGATCAGGCCCATACAGCCAAGATACCGGCAGCACCAAACAGTAAAATGACTATAAAAATCCCGCCGATGATTGGCGGGATTTTTATAACAAGCTATACGACATATTAATCTGGCTGCACGGCCCAGCCGCCAAACAGTCGAGGGCGGAGAAGCGATAACCGCGCAAGCACGACAGCCACGTGCAAACTCAGCAAAAGATATAGAAAGCTCAGCAAAAACAGCCCGGCCGCCATTAATGGAGACGAAGAAAACGCATCAATACCGTTTTGTACCATCAAAATACTAAAAGGTGCGATAATATTTACCAAAAAAAGCATATACACTACCAGCCCAATCGCGCCAAAACAGCGAGCCGCAATGCGAGCAAGTGTTTCCTTAAGCGCCTCATGTGCTTGCGGTGAATGCGAGTGGAACTCGTACCATACAACAGAGGTACTACTAGAAAAACGACGCAGCGCCTCTGTGAGCTCAAATACCAAAATGCCAATCAAAACCGCACACACAAAAATAAACGCGTTATAGGTTAACGCATTGTTAATTATGGTGCGCCGAAAAATAGCAAAAAGGTCAGGAGCGGACACCATGGTAGTCACTGCACCAAAAGGCCCAAAAAGATAATCGTGCAAAAAATCGCCCTGCGATAAATACGACCAAGCAGCCGAGCCCAATACAGCGAGCGTTATTAAAAACATACAGTAGCCACTCAGGAGCGACGGGGTAAGGAGTGCTCGTGTGAGCGAACGTTGACTCATACCCCTATAATAAGCATTCAGCTCACCGCTCACAATACTCCCTAAAGATATAGCGGGCCTCTGCGGCCCAGTCTGACAAATTTCAGCCCAAAGCTAAACACCCGGCATGGCATTGTCAAGCACGCAAAAATCATATACGTAACGGACAAGCGTGATCGGCTAATATATTTTACTAACTAAAAAATAAAGCATATAATCATTTGCATAAGGGGAAGTTTGTTGTGGATTTTATATACGGTTGTGTATCGTTTTTGATAATTGCAGTAGTTATTGCAATTATAGTAGGGCTAATAAAACCGTCACTTTTTGCAAAATTCTTGAGATCGTTTGCGACACGGGGGAAGATTACGCTGCTGGGGCTCGCATCTTTGTTTGTCCTGGGATGGGCCGCCAACATCACCGAACCAGCGAGCCTTAAACAAGAGCGCCAAACAAAACAAGTTAGCCAAACCACAGCGCCACAGCCAGCCGCACAACAACCCAAAATCGAACAAAAGCCCAATATCGAAACTAAAACAATCACCGAAAAAAAGATTATCGGCTTTGAGACAGAAAACCGCGACGACAGCTCTCTCGAAAAAGGCACCCTCAAAAGAATTCGCGAAGGCGCAGATGGCGAGCGGACACTCACATACAAAGTTACTATTACAGACGGCAAAGAAACGAAACGGGAGCTCGTAAAAGAAGAAATCACGACTGCACCGCTGAATCGAATCGTGGCAAATGGTACGTACGTTAAACCTGCGCCCGTCGCAACATCGTCACCGATGCCAGTGCCGTCAAACTCGTCATCCGTTTACTACGCAAACTGCACTGCAGCACGAAATGCTGGCGCTGCGCCCGTCTACCGTGATCAACCGGGCTACGGCTCGCATCTTGACCGCGATAATGACGGAATTGGCTGTGAGTAACCCCGTAGACTACCTGCCGCTTCGCATATATTCCGAAGGCGATAAGCCCACCACCCGCTTAAACTCCCTCGAAAAATGCGACTGGCTATTATACCCAAATTCTGCGGCGGCCTCGGCCCAAGAAGGGTAGTCTTGAGCCCGAACGCCCTGGGCCACACTCAGCAGACGTTTACGCGCCATAATCCATTTCAGCCCGACTCCCACGCGCGTTTGAAACAGTAGCTGCAGTGAACGCTCACTCATATCGCAAGCCCTGGCGACGGCGGTGACCGTTTGAAGCGAAGCGTCTCGCTGAAGCATATCGAGTACTTTGGCAATGGTATCGAGTTTTTCATCTGGACAGGGATGGTTGCCGCGCAGGAGCGTCTCGAGCATAGCCACGATTTTTTCATCTGGCTGACCGAGTAATGTGTTCTTGAATGATTCGGTTGCACCTGGAAATACGGTTGCCAGCGGCGAACCCTGCGCCGCAAATGACGAGACCGATTGCCGCAAAAAAGCATAAAACCCACCAGGCCGAAACTTAACACCGGCAATAACACCAGGCACAAAAGGGTTGTAGGTAAATTCAGAAGGCGTAATGCCCTGAACAAACGCCGAATCCGGCGTAAAGAACAGATACATATTGGGCCCAGAAAGTATTTCGAGAGGTTTTTGCACTGCATCATGAGCGCCATGGTAGCGCTGCGTCCAAATGTGCACCACAAACGGTCGCAGGTCGAGCGATGGTTCATAACAATGCAGCTCAAATTGCTCGGCAAAATCTTTGGAACTCATTATTCCGGGGTGTTGTATCTGTAGTTCACGCAAAGTGCTTGCGTTTTTTTGAAAGCTTTTGGCCATTATATCGTGTTATTATAAGTTAAACGCAGGCAAAAGATAACACGTAAAGTCTAAACGGGTACGGGGAACAACATGGCGCGTCTTCCCATCGCTGGTGCTGATGCAGGAACATGGGGTGATATCCTCAACGATTTTCTATTGGTCGCGCACAATAGCGATGGCACCCTTAAAGACACGGGGGCATTGGCCGCGAAAGCCAATGACTCTGACGTGGTACATACAACAGGTAACGAAAGTGTTAGTGGCACAAAGACATTTAGCGCCTCGCCCGTTGTCCCAACGCCAAGCCTGGGGAGCCACGCGACCAACAAGACGTATGTAGATAGCGTTGCGGGCGCCGGCGCGCCAGACGCAACAACGTCAACAAAAGGTATTATTCAACTTGCTGGTGACCTCGGCGGTACCGCAGCCGCACCTACCGTTCCCGGCCTAGCCAACAAGGCAAACACAACCACGACCATCTCGGCCGGTACGGGCCTTACCGGCGGGGGAGACCTCAGCGCCAACCGCACGATCAGCGCAAGCTTTGGCGCTACCGCAGGCACAATAGCACAAGGCAACGACAGCCGCATTACGGGTGCCGAGCAAACGGCAAACAAAGGCGCTGCTAACGGATATGCCGGCCTCAACGGCTCAACCGTTGTGCCTACGGCACAACTGGGCTCGGGCACCGGCAGTAGCACTACGTTTCTACGCGGTGATAGTACGTGGTCGGCCGCACCAGTTACAAGCGTGGCCAGCAAGACAGGTGCCGTGTCACTCGTCAAAGCAGACGTAGGCCTCGGCAACGTCGACAACACCAGCGACGCCAGCAAGCCCGTCTCAACAGCCCAACAAACCGCGCTGGACGGCAAAGTTAACGTTACCAACGGTGGTGGCGAAACATATTTTGATGCCGGCAACTCTGGCACAGCTATTACGCTCAACCTTGCAAATGGCAACGTACAAAAGCTCACCCTCACGGGCAACTGCACCATTACACTGACGAGTCCCGCAAGCGGCGCATATCGCTCGATGCTACTATACGTCTTTCAAGACGGAACTGGCTCGCGCACTATTACGTGGCCTGCATCTGTAAAATGGGGAACTGCCGGCGCCCCAACGCTTTCTACCGCAGCCACAAAAATGGATAAAATCCTGCTCGACACCGTAGACGGCGGCACAAACTGGTATGGCTCGGCCGGACCAGGAGGGTTCTAGCATGTTGGGCTCTGCCCGCAGCGGGCTCATGAAAAAGCCCGGCGTGTCATTACCAGCAGCACTGGCGGCGTATGGGTTTAGCGAAGGCTCGGGCACCACAACAGCCGATTCATCTGGCAATGGCCATACCCTCACGCTCAACAGCGCCACCTGGACAACCGGCCACACAGGCAGTGGTATCACCAATACCACTACAGGGCAGGGCGCTGGCGCTGCGTTTGTTGGGTCGAGCACGGCAGTGACGCTTATGGCCTGGATTCAACCGCTCGACCTGCCAACTGGCGGCACCCGCGTGGCTATGGGACTTTTTGAGACAGGCGGCAACACCGATGTAGCTATTTTTACCGAGCGTGGCGACTTTGGCACGCCAAATGTTTTACAGTGCGATATTCGCATAGCGGGTTCGCTCAATGCCATCCACGGACCAGCCCTCACGGTTGGCGTGTGGGTGCACGTGGCTATTACATTCAATGGCTCAACTGTAATTTTGTATGTCAATGGTACGCAATATGCAACAAGCTCTTTGAGCGGTATAGTGGGCGACGGCGACCGCCTGACAGTTGGCGGAACCGACCCCGGTAACTCGTACGATTCTGATGTTATTATTGATGACGCCCGCGTATTTGGCGTGGCGCTGACGGCGGCGCAAGTTTCGGCCGCGATGTCGACGCCGGTTTCATAAAAGCTCGCCGGCCAGCCTTCATGTCCCCATTCGCGCCACCCGAACATCAAAATTATTGCTTACCGAATATAGCTTGAAGCAAAAGGCAACTCTCTTTACAATAAGTATAAGCACTATACATAAGCAGGGTAACCCGTATGATCCGCGCCACATCTCGTTTTTACAAAACTAAAGGCTTTTTTGCCGGCACGGCCGCTCTCCTGGCTGCACTTATTGTTGCGCAACCGGCCTTCGCCGCCGTAACAATTACCGATTACGCAACCACCACGCCCTCGAGTGGCCCGCACGCTGTGGCAACTGGCGCCGATGGAAACATTTGGTTTACCGAATGGACGGCTAACAAAATTGGCGTTATGTCCCCAGATGGCACCATGATTACCGAATATACCGTCCCCACGGCCAACAGTAATCCAAACGGCATTACCTTAGGCCCCGACGGCAACATTTGGTTTACCGAATACGCCACCGCCGCCAACAAAATCGGTCGAATCACCACGAATGGCGTTATAACTGAGTTCGCAGCCGCAGGCAATCCTCATGAAATTATCGCCGGACCAGATGGCAATATTTGGTTCACCGAAGACAACGGTAATGCAGTCATCAAAATGAGCACCTCTGGTACGATTCTTAACACCTACACAGCTCCAACATCTGCGAGCCATCCCTACGGACTCACGGTTGGCCCCGACGGCAACATTTGGTTTACAGAACACGGCGGCGCAAATATTGGCCGCATCAATATATCAAATGGAGCAATCACCGAATTTCCAATTCCTGGATCGCCAACTCGACAACCATACGATATCACCAAGGGGTCAGATGGCAACCTATGGTATGCCGGCGAAGGAGGTCGCGTCAGTAAAATAACAACGTCTGGCGTTATTACCGAGTACACCGTGTCCCAGGGTACGAACGGCGATCCGCACGGCATAACGCTCGGCGCTGACGGAAACGTATGGTTTACCGAACGCTTTGCCGATGTTATTGGCATGATTACCCCTGACGGCACTATAACCGAATACACCATTCCGACCGCCAGCAGTGATCCGTTCCTCATTGCGCCCGGTCCCAACAATACTATCTGGTTTGCCGAAAGCAGCACCAGCAAAATTGGCCGCCTTGCCGGATTAACTATCCCAGCTGCCGCCCCCACTAGCACTACACCCAACGCGCCCGATACTGGTGCAGGTATATTTGCCTACGACACCGCAAAAACCATTGGCATTGCGTCCCTTATCGGTGCATCGTCATTTGCAACCGCATACATTATTCATCGCCGACTGCGCCGCGCCGACGGCTCGGAATAGCCTTGTTATACTGTAGGTATGAGTCTTCGCCTGCAAAAAAAGCATGCCCATCGAACACGGCTTACGGTTCGACTGCTGGTTGCGTGCGGCGTGCTAGCGCTTCTTGGGGGAGCGGGAATTGGCTTATACCAATACGCCACTAACCGCGTAAATATAGTGCAGATTACCCAAGAGATAGACAAAGCAAATCGCGGCTTGCCCAGCTCAGTGCCGAGCACCACCAGCCCCAGCGACGACGCCTTCAAAAACTATCACGTCGCCCCAGATGCGCCGCGCTATATCTACATCGACACCATTAGCGTTAAAGCCATGGTAAAACCGATGAGTCTCACAAGCAACAATGCCATTCAGGCTCCGCAAAACGTACATGACGCCGGATGGTTTACTGGCAGCGCAAAGCCTGGCCAGCCCGGAGCTTCGGTGATTGACGGACATGTGGCAAATTGGGCCACAAAAAGCGTCTTTCATGACCTCAAAAACGTGCGCTCGGGCGACACCATCACTATCGAACGTGGCGACGGCACGCGCCTACAATACAAAGTTGTCGAATTAAAATCATACCCTGCTAACGACGTCGACATGCAAGCAGTCATGACACCAATTACGCCAACAAAACCCGGCCTCAACCTTATAACCTGCGACGGAAAAGTAGTACGGGGCAATGAATTTGACCGTCGACTGGTTGTTTTTACAGAACAGCAAGCGCAATAACGCCAACAATACTCATACCCGCGCCAACAATCTGTGGCGCCTGCACTGATTCCTCAAAATGCCGCAGCGCCAACACAACTGTCAAAATAGGGTAGAAGGCCGAAAGCGTCGCCACAATGGCGCCACCCGAGCTATCGTGCGAGAGCCCAATGTTAAAACTCAAACAAGCAACCAAAGCCACGGTGCTGGCAAGTAAAATATTCCTATTTCGGGCGGCGCTGCGGAGTGCAGACAGAGTGAACTCGTTTCGTTCTTTCAAAAAAGGAATGCACGCCCCAAAGGCTAACATCATTGCAATTAGCTCAACAAGCGTGGCCTGCTGCCAACCGTCTGCCCGGATACCCCGCGCCACAAGCGCATAGCCAACGCCCCAACACAGGGCAGTCAAAAGCCCTAAGACCGGGCCCCTGCTAAAGTGTTTGCGCCGGGCCATTGCTGGCAAAAAATCTGTAGCAAGTAAGATACCTGTCACAATCAGCCCAATCGCCAGGCCCTGCTCGGACCGAATTACCCCACCAAAAATCGCAACCGCTAAAAGCGCCGTAACGAGCGGATAAGCACTGCTCATAGGCGAAACCAAGCTCACCGGACCAATGCGTAGCGCCGTAAAGTAGGCGAGCGCACCAATAGCAATAATTGCACCGCCCGCTGCAGCAGACAACACACCTGCCACGCTGAACCCAGAGCCAGCACCCAGAAATGCGATATAACACAGTACAAAAATTGCGGTCAAAATACCATTGACCATAAACGACGCAACAATTGGGTGCACAGCGCGCGAAGATTTGGCGTCAAAAAAGCCAGAGATTCCCCAGCCAATCGCCGCAATGAGCCCCAAACTTAAGGCCAAAATAGTTTCATTGCCAATCATAATCACCCCAGTATAGCACGGGGGTAATTTGCCCTAGCAGGGCTTTTATACTAGAATTCGGACGGTCCAATTCTCGAAAACGGAAGGTTTTACTGTTCATGCTGGAGCTGACGCTCAGTCTTGGCGCAACCGTCCTGACCCTCATGAAACTCCGCGCCATCTACGCGAGCGTGACCAAAAAAGAAAATCGCAACCCCATCGACCCAGTCGCCTGGATTATCTGGGCGATTCTGAGCGTCGTTATGTTGGCGCCGCAAATCGCGGACGTCGGCTGGCAATGGGCTCTCATGCTGAGCTGCGCCAATCTCTTCGTCAATCTGACGGTGATATGGCTCGCCCGCAAGCACGACATGCACTGGCCAGATGCCAACGGCTGGATAATGCTCGGCATTGCCGGCCTGGGCATGGTTTTGTGGGCCTGGCAAAAGGATGCCGCCTACGGACTGGCCTTCTGCATAACCGCCGATGCCACCGGCGTATGGCGGATGATCCAGAAGGTATGGCACAACCCAAACCCGGAACCGCCCTCGGCGTGGTTCTTGGGAGCTGGGGCCTCGGCCCTGGCCCTCGTGTCGGCCGCGCTTTCGGGGGAGGCGATGGTGTGGTGGTATCCGCTGTATGCGGTTGTCAATGCGCTAAGTATTGCCGTTGTCATCCTCGCCCGGCGAGACACGACCACAAGTTCGCCCCTTGCCAATCCGGCAGGTGAGGCGGCTTAAAACCAAAGGCTTTCCTGCCCGCGCACATTGCATTGTGCGCGGGCAGGGCCTGTTACTTTTTGTCGATTTTATCAGTACTTTTTGTGACGTTATCTGTAAAACGCGTTAAAAAATCAATAATTATACGCAGCTCTTCATCAGAATAGCGTGATATCAGCTGACGATGCGCTACCTGCACATCGGCCACCAACGGACCAGCGGCATCTTTATATGCCTGGGTAATTTCGATTATAACGCCGCGCCTATCGTGAGGATTGGGCGTGCGGCGAATAAAGCCCAGCTTTTCGAGTCGATCAAGCATAGCCGTGGTCGACCCCGTTGTTAGGCCAGTGTAGTGCGCCAAATCTTTTGGCGTCGAAACGCCTTTAATAGAGAGCAAGCTCAGGCACTCGGCATCGGTGGCATTTAATTTGAGCTTGCGGCTTATGGCATTCCGAAAAAGCACCGAGCTAATGCCTTGATCGCGCGCGGCTACAAATACTTGGTGGATAAGATCTTTTTCTATATTCATACAAATGTATTGACGTTAACTCTAAAATCAAGTAAATTGATATTACGTACATATTACCATACAAATAAACGAAAGGCTACCGCTATGAACGCAGCAAACAAACTTATGATGGCAAGTCTCAACGTATCTGACATGCCAAAAGCAAAAGAATTCTACAGCGAAAAGCTGGGTTTCAAAATTACAACCGATTACCGCCAAGACGACAACAACTGGTGGGTGAGCCTAGAACTGCCCGAAGGTGGCGCAACACTCACCCTATCCCGCGCAAGCATGTCACCAGACGCGATCAAGAGTGATACGCTGACATTGTACTTCGAGACAAACGACGTTGAAGCCGCACATAAAGAGCTCAAAGATAAAAATGTCGACGTCAGCGACATCACTGACGACTTGTTTGGACAAGGCTCGGGCGTTAAGTGGCTTAACGTTGCCGACCCAGACGGCACAAGGATCTTTTTTGTAGCTAAGCACGAAAAAACCGCACGCACGCCTTTTTAAAAAATCACCATACCTTTGAAAAGAGGTCATGCCCACGACCTCTTTTCGTTTGCTATTATAGAGACAACAAGGAGCATCCATGCAAGAATACATCGAAATTCGCGGCGCCCGCGAAAACAACCTGAAAGACGTCACCGTCACCATTCCTAAACGCAAAATCACTATTTTTACTGGCGTTTCTGGATCGGGTAAATCATCGCTCGTGTTTGACACTATTGCCGCCGAGGCGCAGCGCCTTTTGAACGAAAACTTCAGCATGTTTGTCCGTAACTTCCTGCCGCGCATTAGCCAGCCAGATGCAGATGATATCAAAAACCTCAGCATGGCGGTGATTGTTGACCAAAAACCGCTGGGCGGCGGCTCGCACTCGACCGTCGGTACCGTAACCGATATCGCAACGGCACTGCGCCTGCTATTTTCGCGCTTTGGCCACCCGCATGTTGGCTATGCAAACGCGTTTTCTTTTAACGACCCAGCCGGCATGTGCCCCAATTGTAATGGCATTGGCCAAAAGCTCACGCTTGATATGGACGCCGCGTTCGACATGGACAAATCTATTAATGACGGCGGGTTGACGCTGCTTGAAATCCAAAAAGACTGGACCATCAAAACTATCCAAGCATCTGGCTTATTTGATAATGACAAAAAGCTAAAAGACTTCACCAAAGACGAGCTCGAAAAGCTGTTCCACATGGAGCCCATCAAAGTAAAATTCAATGGCATCAGTTTGACGCTCGAAGGCATTATCGATAAATTTGAACGCAAATATATCAAAAACGACATCAAAACAATGTCGGAACGGACCCAAAAAGTGGTGGGGCAGTTTATAACCATGGGCCCATGTGAGCTATGCCACGGCGCACGCCTGAACCAAAAGGCACTGGCCTGCAAAATAGAAGGTCACAACATCGCCGAGCTCAGCAGCATGCAGGTAGACAAGCTTTTGACGCTTGTGGACAAACTCGACAAAAGCGAAAACCATTCACTTGTCAAAACGCTCCACGAGCGCCTGAGCAATCTGGTTGAAATCGGCCTTGGCTACCTCAGCCTTGACCGTCCCACAGACACACTGTCGGGTGGCGAGTCGCAGCGCGTTAAAATGGTCAAGCACCTCAATGGCAGCTTGGTTGACGTGATGTATATTTTTGACGAACCGAGCGTTGGCCTACACCCACGCGACGTACACCGGCTCAACGAGCTCCTGGCAAAACTGCGCGACCAAGGCAATACCGTGATTGTAGTGGAGCATGATCCAGACGTAATTCAGGCTGCGGACCATATTATTGACGTTGGCCCCAAAGCAGGCGTGGGTGGTGGAAAAATCATGTTCGAGGGTGCATACACGGAGCTGCTCAAGTCTGACACCGTTACTGGCAAGCACCTAAAAGACGCAACGCCCATTAAAAAAACGTTCCGCACCGCAACTGGCACGCTGCCTATTAAAGACGCCCACGCCAACAACCTTCAGCACGTGAATGTCGACATTCCAACTGGTATCTTTACGGTTATTACCGGCGTGGCTGGCTCGGGCAAAAGCTCGTTGATTCATCAGGTTTTCTTAAAGCAACATCCCGATGCAATTGTGGTTGACCAATCCCCAGTTGGCGCCTCTAGCCGCAGCAACCCAGCAACATACATTGGCATCATGGATGTTATTCGCAAAGCGTTCGCCAAAGCCAACAAGGTTGACGCTGGCCTGTTTAGCTTTAACAGTAAAGGCGCCTGCGATAACTGTAAAGGCGCTGGATTTTTAACCACTGACCTCGGCTTTTTAGACGATGCTAAGACAACATGTCCAGTGTGTGAAGGCAAACGATTTAAAGAAGAGGTGTTATCCTACAAACTCAATGGCAAATCAATCACCGAAGTCCTGGAGCTAACCATGAGCGAGGCCAACGAGTTCTTTGACCTACCAGAAATCGCCCAAAAGCTCCAAGCTCTTAACGATGTCGGGCTCGAATACCTAACGCTCGGCCAGCCGCTTAGCACGCTATCTGGTGGCGAATGCCAGCGTATCAAACTAGCCAGCGAGCTGCACAAAAAGGGGAGTGTGTACGTGCTAGATGAGCCAACGACTGGCCTGCATATCTCAGACATAACACGCCTCCACACCCTCATTAACCGGCTTGTTGACGAAGGCAACACGGTTATTACCATCGAGCACAACCAAGATATAATCCGCCAAGCCGACTGGATTATCGACCTCGGCCCCGAAGGTGGCGACAAGGGTGGACAGATCATGTTTGAGGGCACGCCAGCCGATCTTGCCACCAGCAAACAAGCGCTGATTGCCCAGTACCTGTAGGTTTGACAACCATAAGCGCCATGTCCACAATAAGGTCATGGAACCACACAAAAACTCAGCAGAAATACAGGGCAGTGAGAGCAGCGCGCCAGCTCCCGTGCCGCCCCAGCAACCACCCAGGCGTACAAAAAAATGGCTGCTTTTGGGTGGCCTAGCCCTAGTGCTGATTGGCGCTGTGGTGCTTGCTATATTTTTGACGCGCGACCGTTCGCACAATACCAATCAAGATACAAACGGCAGCGCTCAACCGCCAAGCGCATTCCTTCAGCAATATGGCCAAAACTGCCAGAACAAAGAAGTAGCGTTTACCTCACCGCCGCTTAAGCAAGATGACTTAGGCTATATTAGACCACTCGGCGCCGTAAGCGATGGACACGTAACGCCAACCGACCACGTATATGTAGGGCCAACCAATCCTTCTGCTGCCGACAACACCTATCCGGTGCTTATGCCGGCCGATGGCACGGTTGTGCAGATAGACGCCATGCCTGCACAATATATCGGCGACCGAAGCGGCCAGCAGGTCGCCCCTGATGACCATCGAATTGTTATAGAGCACTCGTGCCGTTATTTCTCGATTTATATTCACGTCCACAAACTAAGTGATGCGCTAAAAGCTGCCGCAGGTGATCTGCAGCCAAGTCAAAACAAATCCGTCAACGTACCGCTCAAAGCCGGCGACACCGTAGGCTACATTGGCGGCAGTACCTTCGACTGGACGCCAGTCGACACCACGCAGACACTAAAGGGCTTTATGACGCCCAAATTATATGAGGGCGAGCCATGGAAAATCCACACCGTCAGCCCATTCGACCTATACACCGGCAGCCTCAAAACAACGCTCGAGGCAAAAAGCCTGCGAAGCGTGGCGCCCGTAGGTGGCAAAATAGACTACGACCAAGCTGGCAAACTAGTAGGTAACTGGTTCCGCCATGAGACCGGTGGCTATGCGGGCAACAACAAAGACAGCGGTGGTCGCTATTGGGATGGACACCTTTCGGTTGCGCCCGACTATATCGATCCCGCCAGCACCGTTGTTTCTATTGGCAACTGGACGGGGAGCGCAGCCCAATTTGTGGTGAGCGGCGAGGCCAATCCGGCCCGAGTTGACGCCACGAACGGCATGGTAAAATACGAGCTTAAAAAACTGAGCTACGTTACCGCCGATAACCAACCCTGGAGCGGCAACATGTTTACAACTGGCGTCCGCCCAACGCAACAGGGGAATATCGAAGGAACCATTGCGTTTCAAGTACTCCCTGGCGAAAAACTAAAAGTAGAAAAATTCCCTGGTAAAACTGCTGCTCAGGTAACTGCCTTTACCGACGCAGCAGAAAACTACGAAAGATAATTGTTAAACCATAATATTGTTGATTTGACAAGGTTTTTGTGATACACTGTCATGGTCGTAGAGGCCGCGCCTAGCGCTGCGCCTCTTGTGTACCCTTCGGCATCAACCCCTCAAGGAAGAGGACCCGCCATGACATCTCCGGCAAGCCGCCGCGACCACTCGCTCACACATGTCGAGAACGTTCGCACGGCATCAGTTCGACCCGCTGTGGACGACCTCGACCTGGACCAGATCCTGCTGGCACGCAACGAAGGTGACGTCCGCCTGATGGCCACCATCCTGCGCAGCTACCTGCGCACGCCGGCCGGTCAGGCCGCCATCGTGGCCGCGCTGAACCTGGACCACATCGAGCGGATCGCCCACGACGCGGCCGACAAAGCCGCACGCCACGCGATCAACACGAACCCGGTTCCGCCGCACGAGCACCGCGCTCAGGACGTCGTCATCACGACGAGGATCCGAGGCCTCAGCCGAATCGGCATGGCTATCGGCGCTGTCATCGGCGGCCTGCTGGCCTGGCTGCTGGTGAGCAACTACACCATCAGCGTCGCCTCGTCCGGTACGCCGGAACAGATGTACAGCGTCAGCGTCACCTGGATCAAGGTGGCCATCGTAGCCATCACCGTCGCGCTCTTCGCCGTGATTGGCGCGCTCTTCGGACCGCGCAAGAAGCACGTCGAACGCCAGGCTAAAGCCGAGGTTCGACTGGAGAGCACGCACATGCACCAGGGACGCGTCCC
>Ga0075364_10000634_pt1 | contig 18140 bp, 18 predicted proteins | sample EndMetdeltDD1764_FD_71517 | JGI IMG/M metagenome (GOLD analysis project Ga0075364, IMG submission 71517) | Populus endosphere microbial communities from Tennessee, USA - Endosphere MetaG P. deltoides DD176-4 | ecosystem: Host-associated > Plants > Roots > Endosphere | place: USA: Tennessee...
GGGAATTCCTATTGAACATAACCGGGGGCGGGTTGCTGCTTATCGGGTTGTATTGTCTGTTCTTGGGAGATTTTGCGCGGGCGGGCTACGCGTCCCTGGCGGTAGCAACGGTCTGCCTCATGATTGCGCTCTGGTACCGCTACGACCTTAGGAACATCCCGCCACGACAACCCGCCGACCACATCGACGACATTCTGGATCCTGCGGTACTCGCCAAGCTTAAGGCCCCGATTACTCCGCAAACCGCATGGAATGCCATTGCGAAGACTTCAGAGGCATCATTCGTAACCAGCCACTTACTATTAGACTGGAAGTACCTCTCACCGCTGCTCAGCACAGGTGAGCAGCAAATGCCAGCCGTCTGGCAGCAGGCTATCACGCTTATGGGAGCCAACAAGGGTACCACTATTCATGCTGGCACACTGACGGCGGCAATCATTATGACCTCTCCGGCAGCCGAAGAGTTTCTAACCCGCAACAAGTTGCGTAAAGAGGATGCCGCAGAAGTACTAAGCTGGTGTGACCGGACACTGGGATATCTGCATCAGGGCAAGCCAAACTTCGGTGGTATCGGTCGCGACTGGGCAAGCGGATTCACACCAACGCTTGAACGGTTCGGGAGTAACATCAGCCGGAACATCGAACTGCGCGGTAGTTACGAACCATTCTGTGCACACACAGACCTATTGAGCGGTGTTACCAGCAGCCTTAGCCGCGGCAGCGGAGTCGCACTGGTGGGGCCGGATGGCACGGGCAAGGATGCGTTAATGGACGCCTTGGCACAACGATTGCTGGAAGGCCAAGTGCCCGAACTTCGTTACTACAAAATTATGAGCCTGGATGCCTCCCAAATTCTTTCGTCATCAGGCGCCAAACTTGAACAGCTCATGCTGACCCTGTTCGGCGAAGCAGTAGCCGCAGGCAATATCATCCTGTATTTGGACGATGCCGAACTCTTCTTTAGCAGCGGTGTCGGCGCTTTCGATATGAGCCAAATTCTACTCCCCGTACTCAAAAACCGCCGGGTTAAAATCGTTGCCTCATTCACGCCCGTTGATTGGCAGCAGCTACAGGCCGCACGTCCGGCCCTAGCCAACAGTTTTGCCAGCATAGCCGTTAACGAACCCTCCGAGCAGGCATCATACAAAGTAATAGAAGACGCCGCATTACTTATGGAACACCGCAATAAACTGCTCGTCACCTATGAAGCCGTACGCGAAGCATACCGGTTGAGCGGCCAGTACATGCAGGAACGCGCCTATCCAGGAAAGGCCGTGAGCTTGTTGGAGCAGGCTATGCCCTATGCCGAACACCAGGCGCTGACCGCACAGACCATACAAGCTGCCATCGAAAAAACTAAGGGTGTTAAAGTATCCGCAGCCCAAGCGCCGGAAGTCGAAATGCTGCTGCACCTCGAAGATCGCATCCACTCCCGTATGATCAACCAGACGCGAGCGGTCAACGTAGTGGCCGCTGCGCTACGCCGTGGAAGAGCAGGGGTATCCAACCCCACACGGCCGGTGGGCAGCTTCCTATTTCTTGGCCCGACTGGCGTGGGTAAAACCGAGCTAGCCAGGTCATTGGCGGCTGTGTATTTTGGTGATGAGCACCAGATGATCCGCCTAGATATGAGCGAGTACCAGCAGCCTGGTGATGTCAGCCGTCTGCTGGCAGCTGGCGGACAGAGTGAGAGCAGCCTATTGCTAGCCATCCGTGAGCAGCCATTTTCAGTGGTTCTGCTTGACGAGATCGAAAAAGCCCACCCGTCCATCCTGAACCTGATGCTGCAGATGCTCGATGAAGGCCAGCTCACCGACGCGCAAGGCCGGCCCGCTTCTTTCCGTAGCTCCATTATTATTGCCACATCCAATGCCGGTGCGGCCGACATTGCCCAACGCGTCAAAGAAGGTGGCGTACTCGACGATTTTGAGCGTCCGCTCATCGATAAGCTCATTACTGGCGGCCAGTTCAAGCCTGAACTCGTAAACCGCTTTGATGAGGTCGTCCTGTTCCGGCCGCTCAATGAAGAAGAGTTGGCCCAAGTTGCCGCAGTCATGCTTGATGGCGTCAACAAGACGTTATCCACCCAACAAATCCGCGTAGAACTAACGCCCGCAGCCCTGAAGCAAATCGTCCACCAGGGCTATGATCCCGAATTTGGTGCCCGACCAATGCGCCGCATCATCCAAAAAACCGTCGAAAATGCTGTGGCAGTTAAAATCCTCCGGGGCGAGGCCCAACCGGGAAGCACCATAACACTGGACATTGGCGATCTAGCCAACGGCTAGTGAGCACAACAGCGGTAAGCCTGTTAATCAGACAGGCAGTAGTAAATAAACTATTTGTATAATTGTAAAGAATAATGCAAAGATTACATCAATCTAACACTGTTAATCTGTGATTAAAAGAGTTAGAATTAGTGCGATGCAGATTTTGTCAGAGTTTGTGCGGCAATATCCTGTTCAATCCTTCCGGAAAAACGAAACGATCATCTTTCAGGACGACCAACCGGCAACGTTATTTTATATAAGGTCAGGATTTATTAAGGGATATGATATTGACTCCCAAGGCGACGAGCAACTCCTATGGATTGGTTCGCCCGGAGATATCTTTCCTATTGTCTGGGCATTTAACATAACCCCGACTGTCGAGTACTTCGTAACAGCGTTTACCGACGCGGAAGTGTATGCCGTACGCCGCAACGAGTTCAACGAATTCATTTCCAATAACCCGGTCGCACTCCGGGAGCTGACTCAGCAAATGGCAACTCACCTGAACCACACATACAGCCAGATGACATTCCGCGAAAAATCCCGCGCCGAAGAGAAGGTGATCCATAGCCTGAACTACCTCTCCCAACGCTTTGGTGGTATACAGCAACGCCCAGTCCGCGAGATAGCACTACCAATTACTCACCAAGATGTCGCCAGCCTTACTGGCGTCTCGCGTGAAACTGTTACATCTGAACTCAAAAAACTCAAGGACCAGGGTTTTATCTATTACGACAAATACCAGTTTATCGTTCACCAAAAACGGCTCGAAGCCATTCTGTAAGACCGCCTAGAAGGTAAAGTGGCGCTCCGAAAGTCGTGCCCGGGCGACTCCAACGGCGTATTGCCCGACAGCGAAGATACTGCCAAGACTAAAGTGGGTTTCTGTATTACGGTCGGCTTCTTTGTGCTGACGACGCTGTGTTATACGATCGGCGATCGCGGCGTATAATCCAATCCGGCGTATCCGGCGCTTAGGCGACTTATATGCCAATGATTGAAATTCGATTCCTTCTGACATACGCTACCTCCTTTGGATAGGAATTATTATTTCTGCTTGGGAACTTTTGCCCCTTGCTTGCGGGCTTCCGACAGACCGATCGCCACAGCTTGTTTCTTGCTGGTAACTTTCTTGCCGGAGCCGCTCTTCAGATCACCTTGTTTGTACTCGTGCATCACTTTTTCAACCTTCTTTTGGGCTTTGGGACCGTACTTATTCATTAGTGCCTCCATCGCTTATTGCATTTTTAGTATATACATAGCCTGGTAGTGGTGCAGTGAAAAATTTCACGATAGCCGGTCCGTAAAAGACGTATACTTACAATTATGGGAATTAAAAAGAAAATAGACGACACAATTACCGACCAACAGCGCATCGAGTTCGCTAAGAATATCGAGCATTTTTATGAAGCAGGGCTGGCCAAACGCAAAAAGATCTTGCTGTTTGCATTTCTGAAGGGTGCAGCAACTGCACTTGGTGCCGTCATTGGCGGTACAATCGTAGTAGCATTGCTGCTCTGGATACTGAGCGGCCTCGACCAAGTGCCATTTGTTGGCGACATCGCTGATTCCGCCGAAAATAGTATCAAAGAAAATTAGTTAGACTTGGCGGGCGCCTGCGCACTGGCAAGGGTGAACGCCGAGCCGTCAGATAGGCCAGCGCCAATCATGATTCTGCCATCCTTTTTCTGGATGGTGTAACCGGCCGAGTAAGCAGTTTCGATGTCGTCGCAATCTATGACGTCAGTTTCAACAGTATTGCTATCCTTGTCTTTGGCCACCCCGATCTTGGGGTCTAAGGGGACTCGGGGCAGATATTCTGAGGTTGCCAGACAGGCATCATATTCATCGCTTGAGGTGCCGATGTTGGTTTCTTTGTCGGGTACATACATTGGCAGTTCGCCGCTATCGGTAATATACCGATTCATGCCTTGGATGAGCATAGCGACGCCCATACGGCGTTCGGCGTCCAGTCGCTCGTTGACTTGCACCTTAGGGGCGAGTACAAGCGTCGACAGGCCGGCCAATACGACCAGTACAACAGTTGTTACAATCAGCTCCGGCAGGGTAAAACCCCGCTCATTCCCACGCATCATACTTTTATACTACCAGATACTACGGCGCGATTAAAAAATGAGTCTGTGCCAGTCGGCGTACTTGTCGCCCTCAATAACAAATGGGGCGACTACGTCCCGGGCAGTGTCGTTGACGCTGCGCACGACGCTGTTTTGCCAGTACCACGACGTATCTGCTCGCAGTAGGAACGTCAACATACCGCCGCCCTGCAGCATAAGCAACAGCGTAACTCCGGCTACATAGGGCTTGAGGTTCTCTCGGCGGAAGCGGGCCAAACCAATAGCAAATGCCCGACCTACTACCACAAACATCGGCAACAATATCGGTAACAGATACCGCCCATTGATCGCGACGGCGATACCGGTCTGTTTGTACATGCCATACTGGTCGTACCAAAGGATTGCGCAGTATACCAACGACAGCAGCAGGAAAAACGCCATATAGGCATGCCCCTGGAATAGTGGCCGCCACCACACGATCATGGCAATAATTCCTGCGAAAAACAGCACTGTAAAGACCCGAACTGGAATGGGCAGTTCAATGTAATTCATGAAGTACGTTTTAGCGCCGCTGACCGCGAAGAACAGGCGATGCCGCATGCCGCCCAGCCATGATCCCAAGAACGTGAATGGGTTAGCTTCGAAGTTGTCCGGACGATTTTGCTCGTAGGTATAATCACGCCCCCATGGTCCGTATTGCATGCATTGCTCAACGCTCAGCACCTTGCCACAGTCCGGCACCGGGTGGTGGTAGGTAATCGTATTGACGACGTATCGTTGGGCGAAAAGTAATCCGCTCACAACGACGGCGCCGAGCAGGATGATCTTACTGGTACGCCCTAGCCGAAGATATCCGTCGATAATCCGTTTGCGGAAGCGTTTGCCTCTACCCCGGAAATTGCGGTAGGCCATGATAGCCACGAATATCACGATGGCCACCAGGAGGGGCAGGGCTGCATATTTCACGATACTCGTAACCAGACAAACAACCACAAGCTGCAGTACGGCATTCATGTCCACGCGTTGTTCGCGGAAACTGTCTACCAGCCGGAAAACCAGCAGACAAGCCCACGCCAGCAAAGGCATCAGTAAGTTGTCGTAATTAACATGTGCTGCGAGTTGCGGCACAATCGGGATCAAGATGAATACCGCAAACGCCATATTGGTGAGCGCCGACGAAGCGCCAGCCTTGCGCAACACCTTACGGAACAACACCAGGCCCCAGGCAAACAAACCGACGTTAATCAACCTCAGGACAATCACTTGGGCAGCTTCGCTGCTTGTAAATGCTGCGACCAACCGATAGGGGAAGCTCATGAGGTAGTGGAAAAAGTAGGAAGGGTCACGTGCCACGGCACCATATGCATCTGCGCCAGGCGGCTGGTTGGCAAGGAACGGCGACCATTGGTCGGCATAGATCCTGATAACGCCCATATGGAAATCTTCGTCAAAAGCCATGGGGTAAACGACCGAAACGACAAACCACAACGCCTCGAAGATGAAGAATCCTAAGATAACATAAAAGAAGCGGCGCGAGGCGAAGATACTGGTGAGTTTACGTCCAAGAGCATTCATGCGTTGCCCCTTATTATACATGGGCCGTGATACAATATCGGTAAGTATGAAGAAAAAAATCAAGATTGCCCTTGGCTTTGTTATTCTAGCCGCCACCGTAATCATATTCATACGGTACGCCGCCACTCATCCTGAACTAATGCGCAAGCTGGGTGATACCAGCCCCACGGTGCTTGCACCGCTTATTCTGTTGTACCTCGTCTGGTTTGCCGCCCTCGTTGTTATTCTGCGGGTTAGCCTGCGCCTCTTTGATAAAACTATGTCCAAGCAGGAGAACCTCCTCCTGAACGCATATTCGACCCTCATAAACTTCTTTGGTCCTGGGCAGAGCGGTCCGGTATTCCGGGGCATTTATCTTAAGAAACGCGTAGGACTCGGTCTCAAAAAATACATCTTTGCAACACTGATTTACTACGGTTTTTACGCCGTTATTAGCGCCTTTTTCCTATTTGTGGGCAGCCAGCCATGGTGGCAGACAATCCTACTGATGCTTGGAGCGGCTGGCGGTAGCCTATTCATCATCCGGTGGTACGGCAAAAAACCTCAGGTCCGTGAAGGTGGAGGCAAGCTCAGTTTGGTCAACCTCGGATGGTTGTTTGCTGCGACTGCTGTGCAGATGGCAGCCCAACTCACCATCTTCTTTATTGAACTGCGCAGCGTAGATGCTTCAATATCATTCTCGCAGGCCCTGACGTACACCGGTGCGGCAAACTTCGCGCTGTTCGTAGCCCTGACTCCTGGTGCTATCGGCATCCGTGAAGCCTTCCTGGTATTCAGCCAAGGCATGCACCACCTCAGTAATGCCGTGATCGTTGCCGCCAATGTCATCGACCGGGCAGTATACCTGCTGTTCTTAGGCATATTATTTATATTGGTCATCAGCCTGCACGCCAAAGACAAACTACACCTCAGCCGTATGAATACGAACGCCCCTAAACATGGCGGACAGGGGGAATAACCCCTCATGAATCTCGTCGATATCTTTATCATCCTATTCTTTATTACTGCGCTTATGCGGGGTGCCGAACTGGGTGTCGTACGGCAGGTTTGTTCGACCGCTGGGCTGTTTATCGGTTTGTTCGTGGGGGCATTTATCCAAGGAAAGGTGATCGGGCTCGTACACACCCCCATAGCTAAGGCGGCGCTAGCAATTATCATTATTCTGGGCGCCGTAATTGCGCTCTCTGCCGCAGGGGAATACGTGGGTGTCCTGGCGCGGCAACGGATCGAACGGGCGAAACGGCTTAAGATCATAGACAAAGCTGATACATATCTGGGATCAGTGGTGGCTGGTGCCACCATCCTTGTGGTCGTATGGCTGACCGCGTCGATCTTCAGCAGCCTGCCGGTGCAGGCTATACAGCGGCAGGCACGTAACTCCTTTATCGTCGCCCAGCTGAACCGTACGCTGCCGCCAGCGCCTGATGTCGTTGCAAAATTAGGCCACCTTATCGATCCTAATAATTTCCCGGAAGTATTTACCGGGCTTGAGCCGGCGATCGACACCGATGCGCCGTTGCCGTCAATTGGCGAACTGGATGAAGCCGTACAGCAAACCCGCGCTTCGGTCGTCAAAATTGAGGGCAGGGGGTGTGGCGGCATTAGCCAGGGGTCAGGATTCGTAGCCGATACGAACCTGGTAGTTACCAATGCGCACGTTGTGGCGGGTGTAGAGCGACCCTACGTTATTGACGGTAACGGCCGTCATCAGACAAGAGTGTTATGGTTTAACCCCGAACTCGACATGGCCATCCTGGAAACGACCGACCTGGCAGGCAAGCCGCTCTCCATGTCAGACGAGATAGCGGCAAAAGGCACCAAGGCAGCAGTACTGGGCTATCCTGGCGGTCATGATTTGACCCCACGTCCGGCAAGTGTGCTCGATTCGTTCCGTGCCGAAGGCCGCAACATATACAACCAGGGCAAAACAGTCCGCAACGTCTACTCAGTCAAGGCAAACATTGAGCCGGGCAATTCAGGTGGGCCGCTCATTAACGAGGAAGGTATCGTGGTCGGACTAATCTTCGCCGAATCCACGACATATGACGATGTAGGCTACGCTCTGACGATGCAAGAAGTGATCGAAAACCTGGCCACCGCCCGCGATCACAACAAGACGGTCGGGACCGGTAACTGCGCACAATAGCAGCCACGGATTGTGCATTGCGCCAAGATTGTTATACTTAGCAGAAAGGTGCGCTTATGAAATTCAGACTGAAGAAAATCAAGAAGCAGCTGACCCAGGACATAAACCTTCCTAAGGCGATCAGCACAGTTAACCCTCTGACCCAAGCTGATATTCTCTTTCGCAAAGATAAACGTACCTTACTCTTCCTGGAACTCCCCCAAGACAAACGCGTAGAGCTGCTGCGTTCGCTCACGCTCCCCGTTAAGCGCGACATCCTGATGCGTATCCCCGAGTCTGACGTCATCCAAATATTGGAATCGGTCAGCCCCGACGAGGGCACCGACATGCTCCAGTTGCTAACCCGCCACAAGCGCGAAAAAGTACTGCAACTCATGAGCGCAGGCATGAAGGATTCACTGTCCACACTGCTTGAATTCGATCCCGAAACAGCAGCCGGCCTTATGACACTGGACTACATACAGGCAGATATAACCGACACCGTGGCAGGTGTTGCCGCCCAGTTCCGTAAACACGAAAGGCGTACCGGCCGGCCACCCGTTATCCTGGTGCATAAAGAAGGTAAGCTGGCTGGATTTTTACCAGGACATGAGCTGGGCTTTGCCCGGCAAACGGAGCTGATCGGCAAATATGTCCGGCGGGTGCCCACTATTTCATACGCCGCTACGCACGACGACGTGGTACGACTATTCAAATCTCACCCGCATGGTAAGGTCGTCGTACTGAATGATGCCGGTGATGTAATCGGCATCATTTATTCAGATGAGGTGCTTAAACTCATCCAAGACCGCGAAGCATCTTCTTTGTATGACTTCGCTGGTATCCGCCAGGAAGAAAGCGTAACTGACAGTGCCCGGCGCAAAACCCGCAACCGCTATCGCTGGCTGATCATCAACCTAGGAACCGGCTTTTTGGCAGCGATGACGATCGGGTTATTCGAAGAAACGCTGCAAAAATATGTCCTCTTGGCAATTTACATGCCCATTGTCGCTGGCATGGGTGGTAACGCAGCCACCCAGACGCTCGCCGTGGTAGTACGAGGTATCGCACTTAAACAAATCGAACTCAAGACAGCATGGAGCACGCTTAAAAATGAATTGGGCGCCGGTCTGGCCAACGGTATCATTAACGGCATCCTGGTCGCCGGCGTGGTTATTGCCGTTAATGGTGACTACGCAATCGCCCTAATCCTGGCCATCGCTATGGTCCTCAACCTGATCGTAGCTGCTTTCTTTGGTACGCTGGTGCCCCTTATCATGTCCCGTCTCGGCAAAGATCCAGCTGCATCGGCAACCATTTTCATCACTACTGCAACAGACATTCTCGGATTCCTGGCATTCCTAGGCCTGGCATCGCTCATCCTGAAATAGCAGTTTACTCGTGGCGTAATGCTTCGATGGGGTCTTTGTGGGCTGCACGAATGGCAGGAGTGGCACCGAAGATGATACCGATCACCAGGGATACGCCGGTGGCCAACAATATTGCCTCCAGGGAAATAACCGGGTTCAGGCTGGTGTAGGCCCGCAGCGCAAACACGCCTGCCAGTGACACCAGTACACCGACGATACCACCCACCAGGCTCAACACCGCAGACTCCAGGACAAATTGGTTCAAAATCTGGCGGTTAGTCGCGCCAATAGCTTTGCGTACGCCGATTTCACGCGTTCGCTCTGTAACCGACGCCAGCATAATATTCATAATGCCCACGCCGCCTACCAGCAATGATATAGCCGCTACGGCTGCGATCATGGTCGTCAAAAGCTCCAAAACGTCGCTGCTGGCCGCAACGCTTTGGTCGTGGTCGAGTACCCTGAAATCCTCTTCGCCGCCGTGCGTGGCGAGCAGAGAACTATGGATAGAGTTCACAGCTGCCTTGTTGTCTTCGGGCTTATCAGGCTTGGCAAGAATGCTATACATCTGCACCTCATTACCAATGATCTTCTCGGCTGTTTTGTAGGGTATAAAAATTGCGTTATTGAAGTTGGAAGCGGGGGACAGCGGCGTACTCTTGAACTCATTAAACACGCCCCACACGATAAACTGATGGCCGCGGAAGGTAAAACTGCGCCCTAGGGGCACTTGGTCGTGGAATAATGATTGGGCGATATTGCGACCGATCACGGCCACATTGGCAGTCTCTTCATCGCTGCCAAAAAAATCGCCGTAGGACACGGAACGGTTCAATGCTTGCGGCAGGTCGGCGTTCGTAGCCAGCACCAGGCCGTTCTTCATGGTTTCATCGTCTGCTTTCACAGAGCCGGGCACAATGGCTAGCGGGGCTGCAAGCCGGACGTTATCGGCCTCTTGCACAGCTTTCAGATCCTTTTCGGTCAGGCTCGTCGTGCTGTTAAGACCGAAAAGCAGGTCAGTGCTCGCACCGATGTTATTAGAATCTTCCGCACCAAAAGTGCCTGGTCGGACGGTAATCAGATCCTTTCCGAATTGGTCGATCTGGTGGGCGATCTCTCGTTTTACGCCCTCGCCGATACCCACCACCATGACTACCGATACGATACCGATAATAATACCCAGCATCGTTAGCAGACTGCGCCATTTAGTACTCCGCACGCTTGCCAGCGCCATTTTGACATTACCGCGGGTTAGCGTGCTCATTTCTTACTCCCCTTGGTTTTTTTGGATTTGACACGAGGCTTAGCTTTCTTTTTAGGTGATTTTTTGGCTGATTCGTCAGTATCGAGCGTGGCGTCGGGTACGTGCTTCATAAGCAGAGATACGCCAGCCAGATCATCCTCCTCGGTTTTGGTCGGTACGGTGAACATGATACGCCGGGCCGTGGCTGCTACTTCACCGATAACCGTTTGCTCGTCGTGGATGACCGCCCCATCGTGCATGTACACCACGCGGGTAGCGTACCGGGTGAGTTCAGGGTTGTGCGTCACAAACAGAATGGTTCCGCCAGTTTTATGGATATCGCTGAGTAGCTCCATCACCAAGCGGCTGTTAGCGCTGTCCAGGTTGCCCGTAGGCTCGTCGGCGATAATCACACTCGGATCGTTAACCAAGGCCCGTGCAATGGCCGCACATTGCGCCTGGCCGCCGCTTAAATGGCGGGGGTAAAAGTACTCACGGTTGCGCAGCCCGACCCGGTCAAGCATAGCGCTGGCTTGCTTGATGCGCTTATTCAGGCTGACTCCTTTATACACCAACGGCAGGGCGACATTTTCGAGTACCGTCATACGCGGCAACAAATTAAAAGATTGGAATACGAACCCCACGGTATCGCGGCGGATTTTGGCCCGCTGCGATGCCCTCAATTTGGAAACGTACCGGCCGCGCAGCAGGTAATCTCCATGCGTTGGACGGTCAAGTAAGCCCATAAGATTCATGAGTGTCGATTTGCCGCAACCACTGGGGCCCATAATGGCCACGAACTCGTTTTCCTCAATGCTTAAAGAGACCTCGTCGAGCGCCAGTGTGGTGGCGTCGCCAAAGCCGTATAGCTTGCTAACATTGCTGAGTTCGATCAATGACATCTAAAGAGAGTGTAACCTCATGTTCGCACTCCGGGCAAGAACCTAAGCGTAGTATTTTAATCATCTGTTGCAAACCTGCAGGCCAAGAGTGGAGACTTAGACGGCAGTACGGTATAATATTGCCCATAGCAATGGAGAGGTGTCCGAGTGGTTGAAGGAGCACGCCTGGAAAGTGTGTATACGGGCAACCGTATCGCGGGTTCGAATCCCGCTCTCTCCGCCAGCAGATAGAGCAAACTAACAGGCATCGTAGTGCCTGTTTTTTATATCAGTCAGCGGCCGGTTTGCAGCGGCGGGACAAACAAACCGTACGACTGCCACAGGTGTGTCAGCGCGTCGGCGTACTCCGGGCCCAGTTCTTCGTAGCAGGCCTCACGGTACAACAGTGCGTACTCGGGTACGTGCCCTGACAGCTCGCCATCACGATCGCCCAACAGTACTTCGCGCGAGCCGAACTCGACGACTTTTTCAATCAGCTCCTGGCTGGGGTCATAGTCATAGTCCGCCACCACCAATTTTCCATCCGCAGTAACCTTGGTATTTGTACTTGAATTATTATCTGCGGCCAAACCCCGCAACTGCATCTCCTTGTATGTTTGCAGCAACCCGCGAAACGAGGACAGTCCCAACCGTTCCCTGGCAGCGACAATATTCAATGAATCACCCTCGATATTCTCGACAAAGAGGGCGCGCGGATCAGTACGTGAGAATGACACCATCTGTGCCAGCCCGGACACGTCCTTACCTCGTGAGAAAGCCCGCAGCATCCAGAGTAAATCTTGCTCCGGATCTTCCTTCTGGAGGAAGGGCATCTTGGCGACCAAGTCCCGCCCCGCAACATCAATCCGAAACACAGCCGAAATTGACCCCTCCGCGACATAGCCCGGAAGCCAGCGTGGCCACGCGCCAGCAGCCATTGCCGTCTCGAGCGCTTGCAGGTTTGCGCGCGCTGCCTCACTTGAGCCTAACACCACATCCATCCCATATAGACGTTCAAAGGCACTAAATTCAGCTTCTACTGGGGCATCTGCCGCCTCAGACACGGGAGCATCTGCGACGTGATCAAACCCCGGTGCAATACCGGTTCCGCCGAGCGTTTGCAGTACGTCGTTGATGTGGCGCAGCATTTCGTCGCCATCGCCAGGTGCGTTAAGGAACTCACCGCTCATCGGCTGACGCTAGCTGATCTTGGTGCCGATAGGTTGGCCTTCGACGACCTTCAGGATGTTGCCGGGTGTCATAGGGTTGAAGACAATAACAGGCATATCCTGTTCCATGGCTAAGCCTAGGGCGGCTTTGTCCATCACGCGAATCCGCGGGTTCTCTAGAGCAAACTGGTAGGCTACCTTGTCCAGTAATTTGGCGTCTGGGAATTTCTTGGGGTCTTGGTCGTAGACACCGTCAACCTTAGTGGCTTTCAATACGACTTCGCATCCCAGCTCCAGCGCCAGGTTCAGCGCAGCCGTGTCAGTCGTAAAGTATGGCCGGCCGATACCACCTGCCACAATGACAACTCGGTCGTTGAGCAGGTGTTTTTCCGCCAGACGGAAGCTGTAAGCCTCGGCTACCTGGTCCACGAAAATGTTACTCATACAGCGGGTGCCCACGCCGTTGGCTTCAAAAATATCAGTCAGTGCCATTGCATTCATAAGGCAGGAGAGCATACCCATATGGTCAGCGGTCACGCGCTTGATGCCATTGCCCGCAAGCTCGGCACCGCGGACAACATTGCCGCCCCCAACTACTAAGACAAGCTGGCAACCAGCTTGTGTAACCTTGGCACATTCACGGGCCAGATATTGCGCGACTTCGGTATCAATGCCGAATTCATGCTTGCCCGAGAGCTGTTCTCCGGATATTTTGAGGAGTACTCGTTTGAAACCCATACGACACCTTTTTGTTACATTCGCACCTAGCCTAACAGACATCACCTGCAATGCCAACTACTTTTTTATACCTGTTTCACCAGATTATCAGAGGTGTTAGAATAGATATGTATGAAAATCTATTCCTGGAATGTTAACGGCATCCGTGCCGTGGTACGCAAAGAACAATTCAAGCCGTTTATAACCAAGCATCAGCCCGATGTGTTATGCCTGCAGGAAACCAAGGCCGAGCAGGGGCAGGCGCAGGTCGATATCCCTGACTACGAGGAGTACTGGAACTCTGCGGAAAAGAAGGGATACTCGGGCACTGCCATATTTACTAAGCACAAGCCCTTGGCAATCATCAACGGTTTTCCTCCGGAAATTATCGAAAAATACGCCGTACCAGGCGATGTCTACGGTGATCCCAACAAAGAAGGGCGCATCGTCGCCGCTGAATACGAAAAGTTCTACCTGGTAACCGTATATACACCTAATGCCAAGGATGACCTCAGCCGTATCCCCATGCGTCACGACCACTGGGATCCAGCCTTTTTGGCGTACTGTAAACACCTCGAGAAGAAAAAGCCGGTAGTCTTTTGCGGCGACCTCAACGTCGCCCACACCGAGGATGACCTGGCTAACCCCAAGCCCAACCGGGGCAAAAAGGGCTTCACCGAGGAAGAACGCGCCGGATTCCAATCCTTTCTGGACGCCGGGTTCGTAGATACCTTACGCATGTTCAAGCAGGGTAACGGCTACTATACCTGGTGGAGCCATTTCGCCAACTCACGGGCACGCAACGTCGGCTGGCGCATCGATTATTTCCTCGTATCTGAATCCCTGAAAAGCAAGGTCACGGCAGCCGAGATCCACGCTGACGTCATGGGTTCTGACCACTGTCCGATAAGTATTACCCTAGACGTATAAATGAAACGCGACGACGAGACGACCATTCAGGAGCTCAAGGACCTAGTAGCGAAATTCCGTGAAGAACGCGGCTGGGCCAAGCACCACCAGCCACGCAACCTGGCAGTATCAATCGCGGTTGAGGCAGCCGAGCTGCTGGAGCATTTCCAGTGGGGAGACTACAGCGAGCACAACAAGCAGGAAGTCACCGATGAACTTTCCGATATATTGTTGTATTGCTTCAACCTTGCCGATACGCTGGACATCGACGTTGCCACCTCGTACAGGGATAAACTGGCGCGCGCCGAGAAGAAATATCCGACCGAGATATTCAACCAGGATCACGACGATCCTGCAGCATATAAACGGATCAAGGCCGACTACCGCAGCAAGAAGCAGCAGGATACAGCAAAGTGAAACACGTGACCCTCATGTTCCTGATGCGCGATGACGCCCTATTGCTGGCCATGAAAAAGCGTGGCTTTGGGGCGGGCAAGTGGAATGGCGCGGGAGGCAAAGTAGAGCCTGGCGAAACACCACAAGCGGCAGCTGTCCGTGAATGCCAGGAAGAAGTCTGTGTCACTCCCGAAAACCCGCAGCTTGCCGGCATTCTGCACTTCTTTGATCTGCCCGAAGTGGAGCACTACTGCCATATCTATGTCGCCACTGAATGGAAGGGTGAACCAACCGAAACCGAAGAAATGCGTCCACAGTGGTTTAGCTTTGATGAAATTCCTTATGACAGTATGTGGGCAGATGACCACCTCTGGATGCCCGAGCTTATTGCCGGGAAGCCATTCAAGGGCAGGGTAGTTATCGACGATGACACCGTACGGGAATGGCAGCTGGACGGCCTCACGCCCGACGAGCTTGCTGCATTTGACGTCAAAGCGCGAGAGGCGATCTAGGGATGTCACCGGTAGATTTCTGGCACAAACAACAGCCAGGTAAGCCGCTATTTCCGCAACTGGAATGGAGCAGGCCGGAAAACCGCCAGATGGCAGGCAAACTGCTCATCGTTGGGGGAAACCTGCACGGTTTTGCAGCACCAGCCGAGGCATACGCAACAACTGTTAAGGCAGGTATCGGCATGAGCCGGGTGTTACTGCCTGGCGCAATCCAGAAAGTCGTAGGACCGTCCATCGAAAACGGCGAATTCGCCGCAAGCACGCCCAGCGGGAGCTTTTCCCAACGAGCACTCGTTGACCTGTTGGACTGGTGCAAATGGTCGGACGGCGTACTGTTTGCGGGTGACCTTGGGCGTAATTCGGAAACTGCTATTATGGTCGAAAAATTCTTACGGACCTGCGAGCAGCCCACCATACTTACCAAAGATGCCATCGATTATGTCGTGTCATTGCCTCAGGCCGCCTTGGAACGCCCAAATACCACCTTGGTCCTCAGTTTTTCCCAGCTGCAACGGCTGAGCATCGCCGCACGGTTTGACCGTCCGCTGACATTCAGCATGGACCTGCCGCGCCTGGTTGACTGGCTGCATGCATTCACCGAGCAGTTCGCTCCACATATTATCGTCAAGCACCTGGACCAGCTGTTCGTGGCCGTAAACGGCGAAGTCAGCACCACCAAATTACACACCGACCTCAAAATATGGCGGCTCAAGACAGCCTGCCACGGCGCAGTGTGGTGGGTGCAAAACCCGGGCAAACCCTTCGAAGCACTGACTATGGGCGCACTGCAAGCCATAGCGGCTTAACAGTATCTATAGGGTATCTCTGACCTGATTGAGCAGAACGGTAATCTCGTCGCCCGAGGTTTGCTTGGACGAACCACTTGCGGTAACCGCCGGGGCCGGCGGCCCAGCCGCACCTGGATTGAGCAGTACCGCCCCTTGGGTAACGCTTGCCGGAAGCCCAAAATTGTAGCCTGTCTGCTGCTCGTAGGCCTGGAGCTTGCCAACGACAAACGATGTGACTGCTGAGCCTGTTTTCTTTAGGACGTCACGGTCGCCCCCGTACAGTGTATTGACGACCGAATCAAGCAAAAAGTTATTGCTCATCCAGCCGACCCTTCGCCACACAAACTCTGCATACAATCCGGGCATTTGGGCATTAATGGCCTGCGCAAAACCGCGCAAGCCGTTAATACTTACCCGTGACTCCAGCAATTGTTCCAAAATATTCGGATCCTGCTCAATGAGCAACTCCAATGCCAGCGCAAGTGGAGTACTGGATGAAACATTTTTTGTCGCCGGATCCTGGGTGTACTTCCCATCAATCTCCATAAGATCACCGGTACCAAAAGCTCCTTTTCGTATTGATATAGTGTCAGGCCGGTCTAAAAATAATTCGGCATACACGCCGGCAAACATTTCAGCTTGCGCCTCTTCGGGCCGCTCGTTACGCTCTTTCAGGTCATCCACGTGTTCGCGCGTAATAGGGTTGATTACCTTGAAACCGTTGCGCACCACTGCTGCACGCAAGTCGCCGCCAGGCATAGGCATAAGTACTACCGTCGTCAGCCCTGTGCTATGGGCCTTCTCGTGCACGATGTTATGCTCAAGGTCGTGGTCGGAATGGCCAGTAATCGTTTTTTCAGCGGCGATAAGCAGCCGGGGAGTATCAAAGTAAGCTCCTACCAGGCCTCGGTCGTTACGGAAGTGTTGGGTGTACCCCTGAAACGGGCCATCCACAGGGAGGTCTCTGGCGTCAGCCACGACAACAGTAGGCACACACGGTAAGCCGAGGGCATTGTAAAAATGGTCTATCCTGTCCAGGTGCAACGCTCCGGCGTCCGCGCGGGGCACATCCTTGATTGCGCCCACAGCTTCTTCGTACAGTCTGGTACGCCAAGTCTCAACCATCTCAGTCGCGTGTTGGATGGCATACTCGTCGCCTTTGAAAAAAGGCTTTTCTTTGCCGGTTTCATCCTGGCGGTAGCCTATGGGTTTTACAGTGAAATTGCCTCTGTCGTCGTAAAAGCCAAACATTACATTCGTCGAGGCTTCCACAGGGGCTAAGGTCTCGGTCATTGCACTACAGTATAAGCTTTTCCGGTAGGAGTCAATATGCGCTTATGCTGCAAGCTTCGTATCCTCGGCATAGGCGGCGGGCAGGCCGAAGTCATAACCTGTCTGCTGCTCGTAGGCCTGGAGCTTATTGACGACGAATGACAACACAGCGCCGCCGGTTTTTTTCAATACGTCACGATCCCCATCGTACAACGTGTCCACTACGCCTGTAAGCAGGTCGACGTTCGCGTCCCACTGGTGCCGGCCATGCAGCAGCTGGCCGTAAAATTTTGGCACCTGGCCATTCACACCGGTAGCGAACCGGCGCAGGCCATCGATGCTTACCCGGGCGGCAACCAGATGCTCCAGTATCGAAGGGTCCCGCTCAATGATCAGCTCGAGTGCCATAGCAAGCGGAGCACTGGTCATCGTGATACCGTCCCTAGGATCTTTTTGGCCATACTTGGCATCAACCTCAAGCTGATCGCTGCCGTTGCGAATAACCATAGTTTCTTCACGCGGCAAAAACAACCGGGCGTAGGTACCGGCAAACATTTCTGCTTGTGATTCTTCGGCGCGCTCGCCTTGCTGGACTACTGTCTCGGCCCGGTCGTCAAAATGGCTCAGGGTGCTAAAGCCGTTGCGCACCACGACAGCCTTCAGCTCACCCGTAGGGGAGAGCATCACCATGACAGTATTCCGCCCGGTGCCGTGGGCCTTTTCATGGACGATCGTATGCTCAAGGTTGTGAGGCGACTGTACTTGTAGCCGTTCAGCGGCTACGACAAGGCGGGGAACATTAAAGTAATAACCCGAACGGTGTGGATTATTATAAAAG
>Ga0075364_10000635_pt1 | contig 18139 bp, 15 predicted proteins | sample EndMetdeltDD1764_FD_71517 | JGI IMG/M metagenome (GOLD analysis project Ga0075364, IMG submission 71517) | Populus endosphere microbial communities from Tennessee, USA - Endosphere MetaG P. deltoides DD176-4 | ecosystem: Host-associated > Plants > Roots > Endosphere | place: USA: Tennessee...
TCGGTCGACATGCTGCTGGCGGAGGGATTGGACAACGTGTTCGCCCGGCATCGACGGGTGGCGGAAGGTGCGCGCCTGGGCGTCGCCGCCTGGGGCCTCAAGTTGTGTGCCAAGGAGCCGAAGTGGCACTCCGACACGGTGACGGCGATCTGCGTGCCGGCCGGCTTCAACAGCGACGACGTGGTGAAGACCGCCTACTACCGCTACCGCATGTCGCTCGGCGTCGGCCTGTCGAAGGTGGCGGGCCGCGTGTTCCGCATCGGCCACATCGGCCACATCAACGAGATCATGATCCTGCAGGCGCTGGCCGGCTGCGAGATGGCGTTGCGCGACGTCGGCGTGCCGGTGGCGGCCGGCTCGGGCGTCGCCGCCGCGCAGGAGCACTTCCGCAAGACCGCGCCGCGCATGGAACTGAGCAAGGTTGCTTGACCAGGAGGCCGCTCGTGAAGGTCTGCATCTATGGCGCGGGTGCCATCGGCGGCTATCTGGCGGCGGGCCTGAGCGGGGTCGACGGTGTCGAGCTGTCGCTGGTCGCGCGTGGCCCACATCTGGCGGCGATCCGGAGCAGCGGTTTGAAGCTGCAGATCGGCGACGAGGTGCGCATCTGCCGGCCGACCGCGACCAGCGATCCGCGCGAGCTGGGCGCGCAGGACTACGTGATCGTCTGCCTCAAGGCGCATCAGGCCTGGCAGGCGGCGGACCAGATGGCGCCGCTGCTGGGCCCCGACACGGCGTTCGTGACCGGGCAGAACGGCGTGCCGTGGTGGTACACGCATGGTCTCGACGCGCGGTTCCGCGACGCGCGGTTGCGCAGCGTCGATCCGCAGGACCGGCAATGGACCGCGATCGGCCCGCAACGGGCGATCGGCTGCGTGGTCTATCCGGCCACCGAGATCGTCGAGCCGGGCGTGGTGCGGCACATCTACGGCGACAAGTTCGCGCTCGGCGAGCCGGACGGCAGCATCTCCACGCGCAGCCTGCGCCTGTCCGCACTGCTGCAGTCGGCCGGCTTCGAGGCGCCGGTGTTGCAAGACATCCGCAGCGAAATCTGGCTCAAGCTGTGGGGCAATCTCTGCTTCAATCCGATCAGCGCCCTGACGCGGGCGACGCTCGACGTGGTGGCGACCGAGCCCAGCCTGCGCAGCCTGTCGATCCATATGATGACGGAGGCGCAGGAGATCGCCACGCGCTTCGGCGCCACCTTCCGCGTCGACATCACGCGGCGCGTGGATGGAGCCGCTCGCGTCGGCGCGCACCGCACGTCGATGCTGCAGGACCTGGAGAACGGCCGGCCGCTCGAGATCGATGCGCTGCTCACCTCCGTGCAGGAGATGGGCCGGCTGGTCAGCGTCGAAACGCCGTACATCGACATGGTTCTCGGGCTGGTGCAGCAACTTGGCCGATCGCTTAACATTTACCCGCCGAGTCCTGGCGTGCTGGCCGATGCCGCCCGAGGTGCCGTGCCGGCCCACGTCGTGCGATGAAGCTGCATGCAACAGAGACACGAGGCTGCCATGGTTCGCATCGTCTTCCTCGACCGCGGCACGATCGGGCCCTCGGTCGAGCTGACGAGGCCGGCCTTCGAGCACGAGTGGATCGAGTACGCGCAAAGCCCGCATGACGAGGTGGTGCAGCGGCTGGCCGGTGCGCGCATCGCCGTGCTCAACAAGGTGCCGGTCCGCGGCCATCACTTGAAGCAGCTGCCCGACCTGAAGCTGATCGTGGTGGCGGCCACCGGCTACGACGTGATCGACGTGCCGGCCTGCCGCGAGCACGGCGTCACGGTCTGCAATGTGCGCGCCTATGCCATCAACACCGTGCCGGAGCATGCGTTCGCGCTGATCCTGGCGCTGCGCCGCGGCATCGTCGGCTATCGCCAGGATGTCATCGATGGCCAGTGGCTGAAGGCCGGCCAGTTCTGCTTCTTCACGCATCCAATCCGCGACTTGGCGGGCTCCACGCTCGGCATCATCGGCGAAGGCGCGATCGGGCAATCCGTCGCCCGTCTCGGGCAGGCGTTCGGCATGCGCACCCTGTTTGCCGCGCACAAGGGCGTGAGCGGGCTCGGGCCGCTCTACACGCCGTTCGACGAGGTGCTGGAGACGAGCGACGTCATCACCCTGCACAGCCCCCTGCTGCCCGGCACGCGCGACATGATCGGCGTGCCAGAGTTCCGCAAGATGAAAAAGCGTCCGCTGCTGATCAATACGGCGCGCGGCGGACTGGTGGTCGAGGAGGACCTCGTGCAGGCGATCAAGGATGGGCTGATTGCCGGGGCGGGCTTCGACTGCATCACCAAGGAACCGTTGCCGGCCGATCACTGCTTCCGCGAGATCATGGGCCTACCCAATGTGATCATTACGCCGCACGTGGGCTGGGCCAGCCAGGAGGCCATGCAGACGCTGTGGCGCCAGGTGATCGACATGATCGAGGGCTTCCAGGCCGGGCGCCCCTTCAATGCGGTGACGTGACGCCGCCGGCCAGGCGCCCGGAGCGGCAACAACAGCCTCTGAACCGTCGCCTGCGCCGTGTACAATGGCATGAACAGCGACTCGCAGGAACGCCGGCCATGCCGCGCCGTTCTGTGATGTGACCGGACCGACTTGGGGAGACCAGCATGAGGCGAAATCGGCGGGCGAAGATCGTTGCGACGCTTGGTCCTGCCAGCTCGGATGCGGCCATCATCCGCCGGCTGTTCGAGGCCGGCGTCGACGTGTTTCGCCTAAATTTTAGTCACGGCACCAAGGACGACCACGCCAAGCGCTACGAGACCATCCGCGGCATCGAGCGCGAGCTGGGCCGGCCGATCGCCATCCTCCAGGATCTGCAGGGCCCCAAGATCCGCATCGGCGCGGTGGCCGGCGGCAAGGCCATGCTGACCAACGGCACCGTGGTCCGCTTCGACAGCGACAAGGAGCCGGGCAACGTCAGCCGCCTGCCGCTGCTGCATCCCGAGGTGCATCAGGGCATCGCACCCGGACATCAGGTGCTGATCAACGACGGTCGCGTGCGGCTCGAGGTGATCGCCTGCGGTGCCACGCATTTCGATGCGCGGGTGATCGTGGGCGGCGAGGTCAGCGACCGCAAGGGCGTGAACCTGCCCGACACGCTGCTCCAGCTGTCGCCCATAACGGCCAAGGACCGCGCCGACCTGGAGTTCGGCCTGTCGCTCGGAGTCGACTTCGTGGCGCTGTCGTTCGTGCAGCAGCCCTCCGACGTGATCGAGGGGCGCAGCCTGATCGGCGACAAGGCCCAGCTGATGGTCAAGATCGAGAAGCCGGCCGCCCTGAAGCGAATCAAGGAGATCATCCAGCTGGCCGACGCCGTGATGGTGGCGCGCGGCGACCTCGGCGTGGAGATCCCGGCCGAGGACGTGCCCGGCTGGCAGAAGGATATCGTGCGCGAGTGCCGCATGGCCGGCAAGCCGGTGATCATCGCCACGCAGATGCTGGAATCGATGGTGACGTCGCCCACGCCCACCCGCGCCGAGGCCTCGGACGTGGCGACCGGCGTCTATGACGGCGCCGACGCGGTGATGCTGTCGGCGGAGTCGGCATCGGGCGCCTTCCCCATCGAGGCGGTGGCCATGATGGACCGCATCATCTCGCACACCGAGAATCATGGCGCCTACCGTTCGATCATCGATGCGCTCGATCCGAGCATCGAGGGCACGGTTTCCCACGCGGTATCGGCGGCGGCGGCCGAGATTGCCGATCGCCTGAATGCGGCTGTCATGGTGGCGTTCACCTCGAGCGGCAATACGGCGGTGCGCCTGGCCCGTCAGCGCTCGCGCGTGCCGATCATCGGCGTGACGCCCAACGAGCAGGCGGCGCGGCAGCTCGCCCTGTTGTGGGGCGTGCACAGCGTCAAGTCCGAGGAGATCGGCAGCTTCCGCGAGATGGTGGAGCGGGCCTCCGGTCATGCCATCGACGAGGGCTACGCCAAGCGCGGCGACTACATCGTGGTGATCGCCGGCGTGCCGTTTGGCCAAGCGGGCACCACCAACAACATCCGGGTGGTTTCGGTTTCGTAGGCCAGGATTTCTCCCTCTCCCCGCTTGCGTCCATGCGGAGCATGGCTTCGCCATGACGAGAGGGTCGGGGTGAGGGGCTCACCCTAACCCTCTCCCCACGGAAGAGTGGGGAGAGGGAATGGCGCTGGCCGTGATCCTCATCGTCGTGCCCAGGGGTCTGACCCCCCGATCGACACTTGCGCTCGCCGCAGAGGAGCAGCGGCAACCTGACGCCACCGGCCAAGGGTTTTTCCCGAGGGGCCTGAGGTATCCGCCGGATAGGCGCTGACCTGAGCCGGCGCGAGTATGCGGCAACAGCTCCAAACCGGACGGTGCAATGCTCGGAACCACCTCTGCATTGATAAAAAATGCGCGCTCCGAGCTGGGCCGCCAGGACATGGTCTGGCTGCCGGGCGGCACCTTCCGGATGGGATCGGACCAGCACTACCCCGAGGAAGCGCCGGTGCATCGCGTCACGGTCGACGGCTTCTGGATGGACCGCACGCCGGTCACCAACCGGCAGTTCCGCAAATTCGTCGAAGCCACCGGTCACGTCACGGTTGCCGAGATTCCGCCCGACCCAAAGGACTACCCCGGCGCGCTGCCGCACATGCTGTTCGCCGGCTCGCTGGTTTTCACCAAGCCCAAGCGGGCCGTCGACCTGAGCCGCTGGGCCGATTGGTGGACGTTCATGAAGGGCGCCAACTGGCGCCGTCCTTATGGCCCCCAGACCGGCATCAGCGGTCTCGACGAGCATCCCGTGGTGCACGTCACGCTGATCGACGCGGCGGCCTACGCCAAGTGGGCCCGCAAGGATTTGCCGACGGAGGCCGAATGGGAGTTTGCAGCGCGCGGTGGCCTGGATGGCGCCGAATTTGCCTGGGGCGAGGAGTTCCTGCCCAGCGGGCGGCACATGGCCAACACCTGGCAGGGCGAATTCCCCCGCCAGAATCTCAGCGCCGACGGCTATTCGCGCACGTCGCCGGTCACCGCGTTTCCGTCGAACGGGTACGGCCTCCACGACATGATCGGCAATACCTGGGAGTGGACCACCGACTGGTATTCGCCCAAGCACGAGGCCGATGCGCCGAAAGCCTGTTGCATCCCGGAAAATCCGCGCGGCGGGCATGAGGAAGCGAGCTACGATCCCTGCCTGCCCAACATCCGGATTCCGCGCAAGGTCCTGAAAGGGGGCTCGCATCTGTGCGCCCCCAACTATTGCCGCCGCTATCGTCCGGCCGCCCGCCACGCGCAGCCGATCGATACGTCGACGTGCCATGTCGGCTTCCGCTGCGTCGCGCGCCAGGGGTAGGTTTGAGCAGCACCGATCCGCGCCGACTATTCGGATAACGTCCGGTCCGCGTCCGGCTTGGCGTCGCTGGCGAGACGCGCGACGATGACGGGTATGTGGTCGGTCGGCGAAATCGGCAGCGATGCGCAGCACGGTATTGCCCCACGGTACGCGCGCGGAAACCGCGGCCATGCGCTGCCGGCAACGCCGACGATGTGGTAGCACCTCGCTCCCCGGCGCTCCAATTCCGCGATCTCGCTCTGCGACGGCTCCGGATAGACCTCGTTCAACACGATCACGCCGGGCCAAAGCTCGCGCGCATATTCCAGCAGCGCGCCGGACTTGGTCAGGTTCAGCACGACGACGGCTGATCCGCGGCACTCGGCGGCGAACTGGCGGAACTCGTCCCACCCATCCGCGTCGATGGACGTGATCCGCAAACCGCTGCCCAGCCGGATGACCTCCGAGGCGATGTAGCCGCGGCCGCCGAGCACCAGGATGCGCACCTCCCGCGGCAAGCCGTTCAGGTCCATCACGTGATCCAGCGACTGCAGGACGGCGCGGGCCGTGAGGTGGCGCTGCTGGGCCAGGTGCTCATCCTCCGCCCCGTTTCTGGCCAGGGTGCTCGGCAGGATGCCGGCGAAGACCTTGCGCGGCGCGCCGACCTGGCGTTGGATCGCCTCCATCCGGCTCATTACGGCGAGCACGCGGGCGGCGTTCTCCGGCGCACGGATCTCGTCCTCGAGATTGGGTATGCCGAAGATCAGCCCGTAGCGTCCGCCCTGCCGATAGAAGCCTACCAGTCCCGGCTGCCAACCGAACCGCCGCTGATGCCACCGGTAGGCGAGCGCGTCGGCGTACTCCTTGCGCGCGGGGTACAACAGGAAAACGCTGGCAATGGGCAGGCCCAGGATACGCCGGCAGACGAAGCCGACGACGCTCAGCGCCGTTTGCGTGCCGAGAACGTAGCTGGAGGCGACCGCAGCGATGCACCGGAAATGCCAGCGCAGGCGGCGCATGCAACGGTCCTTCTGCTAAGCCGCTATGCGCGCCGGCGGAATAAGCCGCAGGAGGAGGGCTACCAGATCCACCTGGCGGGAAACGCCTGCCTTGGAAAACAGATTCTGCAAATGCGTCTTTGCCGTGCTTTCACTGATTCCCAGTTCCACGGCGGCCTCGCCGATCGGGTGGCCGTGCAGCAGCTCGCTGGCGAGCCGTGTCTCTGCGGGCGTGAACTCGAATGCCCGCGCGATGCCGTCCAGGTTCTCGAAGGAGGCTGGCCCGTCGTTGTTGACGAAAACGGCCGCCAACGCCTGCGGCACCAGGCGGGTGCGAATGTTACCATGCGCAAGCGGCAGGACATGAGCGATCGACGTCGGCCCCTGCGTAGCCCGCAGCGGCACCGCGATGCCGTTGGAACCGATACCGCCCTCTTTCTGCTGGGCCGAGCCGATGGCCTCCAGCAACTCAGTGGTGACAGAGCTCTCGACGCCGCGCAAATGTCCGCCGTCCGAGCGGATCGGTGTGCGTTTCTCCAGCATCCCCTTGGCTGCGACGTTGGCATGCAGGATCTCGCCGTTATGGCCGACGATGCAGATCCCGTTGGGAATGCTGTCGATGACCGAGGCGAACGCCTGGCGTTCGACCGTCTTCAGATCCAGCAGATCGCTGATGGTGATGGCACGACGGATGTGCGGCGCAAGATGGCGCAGCAGGGAGATCTCATCGTCGCTGAAAAAGCCCATATGGTCCTGGCGCGTAATGCAAAACAGGCCGAGCCGCGTCGTCTCGCTCAGCGCAATGGCCTCCATGACCTGGTGTATCCGCTGCGGTGCCGCCCACTCGTTGTAGAACGGGGTCGTGAACACGTTGACCTGGGGCGCCAGGTCTCGGGGCAATACGATCGGCTCGTCCAGGCGCGCGCCGCTAATCCCAAGAAATTGCCTGTGAATTCGCTTTACCGAGTCGAGCACGCCGCCCATCCGCTCCGCCCAGATGGTGGTCGGACCCCAGTCGCGTACCAGGCGGTCCTCCTCTCCCTTGAAGTCCAGCACGACGATGCCCGCGCTGTGCCCTCCCAGGACGTCGCACACTCTGCGAAGCGTCGACGGCCAAAGGTCAGGGTTCAGCGCGCAATCATAGATCGAGCCGATTAGCGCCGACTGCTGATCAGCTCCGGCCTGGCTCATATGTCCACCTCGAACATTGTTCCCCTCGACGGTACGTGCCGGTGCACGCCGCTCCCCGAAAATAGCCGATCAATCTACTACGGCAGAACTGGAAACTCTTTGTGACGAATGTGTGATCGAGCGATTGCACCAACCTCCTCAGGAGACAACGGAAAAGTTTGAAATCTCCCCCGAACGTATGAGGCCTATTGCCGGCAGCGGTGCGATGTTTGGCTACTGGGTTCTCGCAAAATACGAGAGCAACCATGCGCTTCTTGCAACTCGTGCCGCTTCGCAGTGCACTGAAAGTGTCTCACCGCAGGCATCTGGCCGCCATTGCGGCTGGCTCGCGGAGCCCATTCACCGGCGGGGATGATGGGCGGCTGAGCATCGTGCCCAAGAAGCATGCACGCCTTTTATCCGACGCTGCGGAGATGGTCATGCGATACTTGATGGCATTGATATGCGCGATCCTCGCGTTCACGGCGGGCTCGCAGGCCCAGGCGGAAAAGCGCGTCGCGCTGGTGATCGGCAACGGTGCCTATCAGCACACGGCCAAGTTGAACAATCCCAGCAATGACGCCGGCGACCTGTCGGCAGCCCTGCAACGCCTCGATTTCGAGGTCGTCGAGGGCAAGGATCTCGACAAGCGAGAGATGGAGCGGCTGATCCGGCAGTTCGGCATCAAGCTGGCTGGGGCAGACGTGGCCCTGTTTTTCTATGCGGGCCATGGGCTGCAGGTCGGTGGGCAGAATTACCTCGTGCCGACCGATGCCAAGCTCGCAAACGAGGGTGACATCGACTTCGAAAGTCTATCCCTCGCGCTGGTGATGAAGCAGATGGAACGCGAGGCCAAGACGAGTCTGGTCCTCCTCGACGCCTGCCGGGACAATCCGCTGGCGCGCAATCTCGCCCGCAACATGGGCACGCGTAACGTGCAGGTCGGCCAGGGCCTCGCCGAGGTGCGGATGACGGGCGTCGGCACGCTGATCGCCTTCTCGACCCAGCCCGGCTATGTCGCCCTCGACGGCAATGGGCGCAATTCGCCCTACGCCGAGGCGCTGCTCAAGCACATCGAAGCACCCGGCAGCGATGTCAGCGGCGTCCTCGTCGAAGTCCGCAACGAAGTGCTCAAGGCGACCGCCGGCAAGCAAGTGCCGTGGGAACATACCTCCCTGACCGGCCAGGTGTTCCTCCGATCGATGCCCGAGGGAGGCAAGGCACAGTCGAGCGAACCGGCGCGGTTGCCGCTGGTCAAGCCTCAGGACACGGATCTCGAGATCGCGTTGTGGAACTCGGTCAAGGACAGCAAGTCGGCCGCCATGTTCGATGTGTATCTCGCGCGTTATCCCAACGGGACGTTCGCGGGGCTGGCGCGCGTGATGCTGGCGGAACTGAACGGAGCGGCGAAACCGGCACCAACGACGGCATCCACAAGGGTGGCAGTCGAGACGAAGCCGGATCGCGGTGCACTCACGCGTTCGTTGCAGAGCGAGTTGAAGCGGGTGGGCTGCTACTCCGGCGCCGTCGACGGCGACTGGGGCGAGAAGACGAGCGCCGGCCTGGCGAAGTTCGCGCGCGTGAGCAAGGTGCCCGTCAATTCCGACGAGCCTACGGCGGCCGCGCTCGAAGCGCTGACGGGCCGCGAGGGGCGGGTCTGCACACTGGAATGCGGGCAGGGCACTGTCGAGAGCAACGGCAAATGCGTCGCCACGCATAGCGGAGCGAAAAAGACCAAATCGGCAAGTTCGAAGTCGCGCAGCGGCTCTTCGTCCTCCTCGTCTTCGAGCAAAGTCGAACGCCCCTCGACCGGAACCGGAACGCTCATCATCGGTGTTGGTCGCGGCGGCCGCATCGGCGTCGGCTTCTAGCGGGGCGGTGGCTGGCGTCGGCTTCCGGCGTCGCCCGCCCACTCTGGGCCGCATGCGATCCGCGTACCAATCCGCAAAACGGCCAAGCTTCGGCCGGGACACCGCGTGGGGCCGGGGGATGCAAGCTATGACTTGAGCAAAAGGCCGTCCCTACCTGTCCGGGGGCGGCCTTCTTGCTGCGCAATGGTCCGCGAGCTTGTAAATTTTGCAGGATAATGCTAGCCCCTCAAGTCGGCTTTTTGACCCCTTTGGCGCACATGGATGATCGCGACGACCTGCTGCACCGCATCCAGATGCTCGAGCAGCAACTGGCGACCGTGATCGAGCGGACTGGCCTGGCAGAGCCCGCGCGCCCATCCCCGACCGGCCGATCGCACCATGCGACTGAGCACAAGAAGGCGCGCCGTTCGGGAGGCAGGAAAAGATCGCCTGGTCGCCAGCAACAAGCCCCCGAAGAACGCGCGCCCGTGCCTTCTCGCCCTGCACGCATTCCAGGCGTTCGCATCGCCTGCATTGGTGCGCGACCCGAAGCCCTTGACGGCATTCGTTCCTACTGGGAGGGACGAAGCGCGACCTTTCTCTCTTATGACACTGTTGGGACAACGCTGCGCACGCTGGACCGGGACCTCAGTCGTGCCGACGTCATCTTCTTTTGCGTCGATCGCATCGACACGGAGAGCTACACGCGACTGGAGGTTTACTGCAACCAGACCGAGAAGGCGCTTGTTCCGCTGCGGGATGCCGAAATGTCAGGGCTGGGCGCTGCGCTCGAAGGCTTGTGCCCCCTCGCCTAGGTGTGACACTGCAGATTGGAGGCCCGTCAGCCGTGACGGTCCTTCTGCGCGGTTTGCTGAGCAGACGTGGACGCGACCCGAATTCCGTCCGCTTCTCGCTCCTCACTCGCGGCGAACCACAACCGGCCGCTCGATCAGTCGAGCACACTGACGGAAGCAGTGCCCGCGTCGGCATGTCCGATGAGACTAGCCAGAGGATAGCCCGCTGCCTTGATCCGCTGCGCAATCGCCGCCGCCTTGTCGCTCGCGCAAGAAACCAGGAGGCCGCCCGACGTCTGCGGATCGGTGAGCAGATGACGTTTCCAGTCCGGGCAGTCGGCCGGTAGTGCGACGCCGCCGGAGTAGCTGGCCCAGTTGCGATGTGAGGCACCGGTGACGAAGCCCTGCTGGGCCAGACGCGCGGCCTCGGTGAGCACGGCAACGTCGCCCGCGCGTATGGTGAGCGTCAGGTTGGAGCCGCGCGCCATCTCCAGTGCGTGACCGAGCAGGCCGAAGCCCGTCACGTCCGTCATCGCGTGCACATCCTTGTCCTGCGCCAGCTCGGCGCCGATTCGGTTGAGCAGCGTGGTGGTGCCGATCATCTCGGCATAGCCGGAAGGCGACAGCTCGCCCTTTTTGATGGCGGCCGAGTAGATGCCCACGCCTATGGCCTTGGTGAGGATCAGTGCATCACCGGCGCGCGCATCGGCGTTGCGCCGCACGTGCTCCGGCCGGCAGGTGCCGATCACCGCCAGGCCGTAGACCGGCTCGGGGCAGTCGATCGAATGGCCACCTGCGACGGGAATGCCCGCCGCCGCGCAGACGGAAGACCCGCCTTTGAGGATTTCGCGAACCATCTCGGCCAGGATCTTGTCGACCGGCATGCCAAGGATGGCGAGCGCCATGATCGGTTTGCCGCCCATCGCATAGACGTCGGAGATGGCGTTGGTCGCGGCGATGCGCCCGAAATCGTGCGGGTCGTCCACCATGGGCATGAAGAAGTCGGTGGTGGCGATGATGCAGGTGTTCTCGTCGAGCTGCCACACGGCCGCGTCGTCAGCAGTCTCGGTGCCGACCAGCAGCTGCTTGAAGGGCGCGGCGACGGGTTGGTCGGCGAGCAACGTCTGCAGCACGGATGGCGCGAGCTTGCAGCCGCAGCCGCCGCCGTGCGCCAGGCTGGTCAGCTTTATCTTTGGGGCATTCATCGAGGTTCCTCCCGGAGTTTCAGCGAGCGGCGTCGGCCGTCGACCGCACGTCGCGCCATGCTTTTGCAAGTGCAGAGGCAGCCGCGGCGGTGTCGGCTTGCGTCGTCGAACGCCCGAGAGACAGGCGGACGGCACCCAGCGCCTCGCTCCTTGACATGCCGAGCGCCGTCAATATCGCCGAGGGATCTTCACTGCCGGCGTGGCAGGCCGAACCGGTGGAGGCCAGCACGCCGCCGCAGGCTTCAAGCACCAGGCGTCCGGATACACCGGGAAACAGTACATTCAGCGTGTTGGGCAGTCGGCGCACGGGATCGCCGACCAGCGTGAGGCCCGGCACCTCGCCTTGCAGCAGCGCAAGAAAAGCTGCGCTGAGCTGAGCGACGCGTTTGTGCGACTGCTCCAGGGTCTCGGCGGCCAGGCGGCAGGCGGCACCGAGCCCGACGATGAACGCGACATTTTCCGTGCCTGGCCGGGTGCCGTGCTCCTGTCCAGCTCCGACGACGAGCGGCGGAAGGGGCACGCCCCGCCGAACGAACAACGCGCCGACCCCCTTGGGCGCATAGAGCTTATGACCGGCGATGGTCAGCAGGTCGACGCCCAGCTCCTTCACATCCACCGGCACCTTTCCAACCGACTGCGCCGCATCGGTATGTACCAGGGAACCGCACATACCGGCGGCCAGGGCGATATCGCGCACCGGCTGCAGCGTGCCGATCTCGTTCTGCGCGTGAATGATGGTGACGAGCGCCGTGTGGTCGTCGATGGCGTCTGCCAGGCGCTTTGCCGAAACGATGCCGTTGCTTTCGGCGGCAACGCGGTGGACGGCGTGACCGTGACGCTCCAGGAAGTCGCAGCAGGCATCCGTCGCCGGATGCTCGATGTTGCTCGTGACGACGTCGGTTCGTGTTCCGCTGATCGCGACAGCGCCGCGAATCGCCAGGTTGCTGGCCTCTGTCGCGCCGCCGGTGAAGACGACCTCTTCGGTCTCCGCGCCGATCAGGGCGGCGACTTCCGCCCGTGCACGCTCGACCGCCGCATGGGCGCGGCGGCCAAGCGCGTAGGAGGACGAAGGATTGCCGAACTCTCCACGCAGGAACGGAAGCATGGCCTCGAGGACCTGTGGGTCGATCGGTGTGGTGGCGTTGTGATCGAGATAGATTGCAGTCACGTCAGCCTCTGCGAGGTGGGTGGGCGCCGCCGCGTTGGCGACGCCCCAAAGTGTCGTTCCAGGCTTGCCGTCTTAGGCCGTCACCTCGCGGGCGGTGATGACGTACTTGAAGTTATCGGCATCGAGGCAATCGAGCCGTTCGCTGCCGGTCTCCGACTGCGGATACATGAGGAACCCGACCTTCGGCCCATTGGAGCCCGGCAGGGCGATGTCGTGCGCGACATTGTAGGCGAGCCAGTTCATCTCCCATGCGCCGAACAGTGCCTTGCGCGTTGCGATTACCTTTTCGTCGCTGAGAGCCAGGTTGGCCGGCGGCTCCTCCAGTACGACCTTGCGCACATCCGCGGGATCGACGGGCACCCAGCCGAAGCCAGACAGGTACACCTCGGCGCGGCAGTGCTGGGCCTTGGTCACGACCTCGCTGCCTGCGCCCAAACTCTTGTAGCCGAACTTCGACGGTGCGACGCGCAGCCCGTAGACGTCGCGTGCCGGGATGCCGGCGGCGCGCGCCAGGCCGACGTACAGCGCGTTGATATCGGCGCACTTGCCGGTCAGGGTGTTCGTCTTGAGCATGGAGGCGACATCACCGACGCCGCATCCGCGCGTCGAGGCCGTGCGAGCGGTGTTTTCGACCACCCACTCGTAGAGGCGGCGGGCCTTGTCGAGATCGCCGGTTGCGCCGGCCGTGATCTTGTCGGACGTCTCCTTGACGATGCCGTCGACGGGGATGAGATCCGTCGCCGATGTATAGAGCTTGCGCTCGTCTGCCGAGAGTGCTGGGGCGCTGCTGGGCTTGGAGAGGTCGACGGCTCGGTCACGCGTTGCGAACTTGCTGGTCACCTCGACGAGAGGCGCCTTCTCGTCCGCGCCCCACACAACGTGCAGCATCTCGGCGTGGTATTTGCCATCGCGCTTGATCTCGGCCGTCTTGGCGTTGGTCGTCCAGGTGCTGCCGGCCGGCTTGAACCAATCCTCGGCGCTGAACGCCGGCAGTGGAATCCAAGCCTGCACCTGGCCGGCAGGCTTGGCGATCTCGAGGCGCGTCACGGTCTGGAAATTGCGCCAGGCGCCGGGCGTGGGAGCAAATGTTGCCTGCGCGCCAGCCACGTTTGGCAGCGCGGTCGCCGCGGCTAGGGCGCCGCCAGCTTGCAGGATCTGCCGTCTGTTCATGCTCATTTACTGTCCTCCCTGTTGAAGCGCTTCGAGTCATTGTTGTTGGCATCCCCGGCAACACGGCCGAGCGCCGCGACAACGTCCTCCTTCGTCCAATCGAGGTCGCCTTCGACCAGGAGACGCGGAGCAAGATTGCGGTCCAGCACATAAGTGGTCGGCAGGGCGTGCACGCCCCAGGCCTTCGTCACGGTGCGGTCGCTATCGAGTAGGACGGGAAAGGCGACAGGCGTGCTCTCGACAAAGCGGCGTACGCGCGCCGGCACCTCGGCGACGTTGATGGCGAGAATCGAAACCTGCTCGAGGCCCGCCTGCTGCGCGAGACGGGACAGCGAAGAAAGCTCTTCCCTGCACGGCTCGCACCACGTCGCAAAGAAGTGGACCAGCACCAAGCGCCCGGCCTGCTGCTGCAGGCCATGCGTTGCACCGTCGAGAGCGGACAAGGCAAAGGTGGGTTTGGCGTCGGGCGGGATCGCCTGCAGATGATGCTCAGTCGTCGCTCGGGCGCCCATTTGCGCGGCCAGCACGACAATCAAAATGACTGAAAGGCTGCGCCATCCAGTCAGCAAATGCCTAACTCGCGTGCCCCGACCCGCGGGAGCGCTGGGCCAATTCATACAGTTGCAGAAATGACCTATTTTTACGGAAGCGTCAAACGCCGCAAATTAGCACGGCTTGCGCGCCGTCGAGTCGGGCTTGGTGGGGTCCAGGCCTTTGGCCGTGGCGGGATGCTCGGTCTTGGAGCCGGTTGCCGGACCGGCATCTGTCGTGTCGTTACGCGAGCCGCCCATGCCGCCGCCAGACCAACCCGTCGAGCCCATGTTTTTTGTCCCTGAATCCGGGCCTTTTGCGGCTTCCGTGGGAGACTTCGTCGGCGCCGCGATTTCGCAGTCGGCTGTGGGCGAGGACTGCGCGTGGGCGACGGACACGGAAGCCGCGCCGATCACGCCGACAATTATCAGGCAACGCACAATTGCGGAATTCTGAGCCGAAGGCATCTCGTCATCTCCATGCAACGTGCACGGAAACGGCGGGTAACTCGATCCAGTTCCATAAGAAAATGGCTCATCCGCGTAAAAGTTGCCGCTTTTTGCAGCGAAAATTGACCCAATGTGGCAAATGTATTACGGTTCTAAGGTACCCCAGGTCGCACCTGTCGGGCGGGTTGGGGTCCTGAGGAGGAACCCATTCCATGAACATCGAAGTCTCTCGCCGGCACTTTATGAAGCTGGCTGGGGCTGGTGTCGCGGGGTCGGCCATTGCAGCGTTGGGGTTTGGCGAAGCAGAAGCGCAAGTTGCGGCGCACGTCAGGCCATTCAAGCTGGCATCGGCCACTGAGACCCGGAACACCTGTCCCTACTGTTCCGTTGCCTGCGGCATCATCATGTACAGCCGAGGCGATCTCAAGAAGGGCGAGAAGGCCGAGATCTTCCACATCGAGGGCGACTCGGACCATCCGACGAACCGCGGCACGCTCTGCCCGAAAGGCGCAGCGCTGCTCGATTTCGTGAAGGCAGAGACGCGCACCAAGGTCCCGCGCGTTCGCGAAGCCGGCTCCAAGGACTGGAAAGAGATTTCCTGGGACGACGCGCTCAATCGCATCGTTCGTCACATGAAGAACGATCGCGATGCCAACTTCATCGCCACCAACAAGGACGGCGCCACCGTCAATCGCTGGGTCACCACCGGGTTCCTGGCCGCCTCCGCCACCACGAATGAAACGGCGTTCGTGACCTACAAGGCGGTGCGCAGCACCGGGATGCTCGTATTCGATAACCAGGCGCGTGTCTGACACGGCCCGACGGTGTCCAGTTTGGGCCCGACGTTCGGCCGTGGTGCGATGACGAATTCGTGGACTGACATCAAGAACACGGATCTCGTCGTCATCATGGGCGGTAATGCCGCCGAGGCGCATCCTTGCGGGTTCAAGGGCGTGACCGAGGCCAAGGCAAACCGCGGTGCAAAGCTTATCGTTGTCGACCCGCGCTTCACGCGCTCCGCTTCGGTTGCGGACGTGTATGCGCCGATCCGGCAGGGCACGGACATCGCGTTCCTGCTCGGCGTGATCAACTACTGCATCCAGAACGACAAGGTGCAGTGGGAATACACGAAGACCTACACCAACGCGCCTTACCTCGTGAAGGAGGGCTTCGGCTATCAGGACGGTCTGTTCACCGGCTACGACGAGTCGAAGCGCGACTACGATCGAGCGACCTGGGAGTATGAAATCGGCGAAGACGGGTTCGTCAAAGCTGACGACACGCTCCAGAATCCGCGCTGCGTCTGGAACCTGCTCAAGGAGCACGTCAAGACGTACTCGCCGGAGATGGTCGAGCGCATTTGCGGAACGCCGAGGGACAAGTTCCTGAAGGTTGCGCAGATGATTGCCGAGACGTCTGCGACCGACAAAGTCATGACGTCGATGTATGCGCTCGGCTGGACCCAGCACTCGAAGGGCTCGCAGAACATTCGCTGCATGGCGATGCTGCAGCTCATCCTGGGCAACATCGGCTTGCGTGGCGGCGGCATGAACGCCTTGCGCGGTCACTCCAACATCCAGGGGCTGACCGACATCGGGCTCATGTCGAACCTGATCCCGGGCTACCTCACCATCCCCACGGAGCGTGAGGCAGACCTGACGACCTATATGTCGACGCGCGGCTTCAAGCCGATGCGGCCGGGTCAGATGAGCTACTGGCAGAACTACAAGAAGTTCTTCGTAAGCTTCCAGAAGGCGATGTGGGGCTCGGCTGCGACAGCCGAGAACGACTTCGCCTATAGCTACCTGCCGAAGCTCGATGTGCCAGCCTACGACGTCCTGCGCGCATTCGAGCTGATGCACCAGGGCAAGATGAACGGCTACTTCTGCCAGGGCTTCAATCCGCTGATGTCCTTCCCCAACAAGGGAAAGATCAAGGCGGCGTTGGCCAAGCTGAAGTACCTGGTCGTCATGGATCCGCTCGAGACGGAGACGGCGAGGTTCTGGGAGGATCACGGCGACTTCAATCCATCGAAGCCGGGCGAGATCAGCACGGAAGTCTTCGAGCTGCCGTCAACCTGCTTTGCGGAAGACGAAGGCTCGCTGGTCAGCTCCTCGCGCTGGCTGCAATGGCATTGGGCGGGCGGTACCCCGCCGGCTCAGGCCAAGAGCGACGTGTGGATCATGGCGCAGATCCATCTGCGGCTGAAGGAGCTGTACAAGAAGGAAGGCGGAGCATTCTCCGATCCGCTGGTGAACCTGCACTGGCCGTACAAGGATCCCCATGATCCGCAACCGGCCGAGATCGCCAAGGAACTGAACGGCTACGTCATCGAGGACGTTCCCGATCCGGCCGACGCGACCAAGCTGGTCCTGCAGAAGGGCAAGCAGGTGCCGGGGTTTGCCGTCCTTCGCGACGACGGGACGACGGCGTGCGGCTGCTGGATCTATGCCGGCTGCTTCACGGAAGCCGGCAACAACATGGCTCGGCGCAACAACGCCGATCCGGACAGCACGGGAGCGTTCCTGAACTGGGCGTTCGCGTGGCCGGCCAATCGTCGCATCCTCTACAATCGAGCCTCCGCCGATACGCAAGGCAAGGCCTGGGATGCCAAGAGGAAGCTGATCGAGTGGAACGGCGAGCGGTGGGCCGGGTACGACGTGCCCGATATCGGCCCCACCATGAAGCCGGATGTGGTGCAGCCCTTCATCATGAACCCGGAAGGCACGGCCCGCCTGTGGGTTCGCCGGATGATGAAGGACGGTCCATTCCCGGTGCACTACGAGCCGTTCGAGAGCCCAATCGCCAATGTCATCGCACCGAAGATCCGGGGCAACCCGGCGGCGCGCGTGTTCAAGGGCGACATGGAAGTGTTCGGCGACGCGTCGGAGTTCCCCTACGCGGCGGTCACCTACCGGCTCACGGAGCACTTCCACTTCTGGTCGAAGCATGTGCAGGTCAACGCGATGCTTCAGCCCGAATTCTTTGTCGAGATCTCGGAGCAGCTCGCCAAGGAGAAGGGCATCCAGAAGGGCGGCTGGGTACGCGTGTGGTCGAAGCGCGGGTCCGTCAGGGCCAAGGCGGTCGTCACCAAGCGCATCAAGCCGATGCAATGCGACGGCAAGACGGTGCACATCGTCGGCATCCCCATCCACTGGGGCTTCACCGGCGCCACCAAGAAGGGCTTCGGGGCCAACATCCTGACGCCTTACGTCGGTGATGCCAACATCGAGACGCCGGAATACAAGGCGTTCCTGGTGGATATCGAGCCCATCTCGGCACCGGTGGCTTAGGAGGAGGACGCAACCATGGCAACGTTTCAGCCGTTTGACGTCATCCGCCGTTCGGCCACGGTGACGACCACGCCGGAGCCCAATCGCTCCGTCGAGGTGGTGAAGCTGATCGATACGTCGAAGTGCATCGGCTGCAAGGCCTGCCAATCGGCGTGTCTGGAGTGGAACGACATGCGCGAGCCGGTCGGGGTCAACGTGGGGGTCTACG
>Ga0075364_10000636_pt1 | contig 18131 bp, 21 predicted proteins | sample EndMetdeltDD1764_FD_71517 | JGI IMG/M metagenome (GOLD analysis project Ga0075364, IMG submission 71517) | Populus endosphere microbial communities from Tennessee, USA - Endosphere MetaG P. deltoides DD176-4 | ecosystem: Host-associated > Plants > Roots > Endosphere | place: USA: Tennessee...
CAATGTACTCATCGTTGAAGACCAGCCGTTGATCGCGCTCAACCTTCAGGACGCGATTGAGGAGTTGGGACATAACCCGGTCGGGATTGCCAAGAACATGTATCAGGCGTTCATGCTGGCTAATAATGTCGATATGGCTCTGGTCGATGTCAATCTCGAGGACGGTCCAACTGGCCCGATCGTTGGGCGCACGCTTGCGGAAGCTGATGTGGCGGTTCTGTTCATGACCAGTGATCCAGGGGCTCTGCGCGGAGGTGTTCCAGGAACGCTCGGCGTGATCCAGAAGCCGATTCTCGACTTGGAACTGATAGCTGCCATTCAATACGCTGCTGACTGCCGGTCAGGTGGGGAGGAGATCGATGCACCAAGGGGGCTGGTCAAGTTTTCCACCTGATGTGAACTCCGCGAAATGCAAGAAGGCCGGCGAGATGTCGGCCTTCTTGGTTTATAAGAAAATTACATTGTAAGTGGGAGGGCGCTGGCGCTGACGTCGGTGCCCGTACCGGTTTCCAAATTGACCGTGTGAAGCATTTGGCCCGCAGCAAGGTAGGCAATTTTCTTATCGCTTTAAAGGTAGTTCGTTACGGGCCGATCGTCGGCAAGGCGTCTTGAGATCGCAATATTGCCGCTCACGCGTAAGCGTATTCGCCGCCTTTGGTCAGCGCCATTCGATAGGCCGGACAAGAATGGATCCTGTCGAGCCAGGCCATCGTCGCGGGCCGTGATGCATCAAGTCCCGCCCGACCTTTCGCCACTTCAAGGGGAAAGCTCATCATGATGTCGGCGGCCGTCATTGTGTCTCCTGCAAACCACGGCCGATCAGTCAGTTCTTGTTCGATATAGTCAAGGTGGTGATCGATCATCGGCTGGATACGTTTGGCGCCTGTTTTCCCCAGAAGCGGTACGCGGCTAACGGCAAGTTTCGCGAGCAGCATCGGCATGACCGAACCTTCGGCATAATGGAGAAACTGTCGATAGCGAAGCAATCCGGCCGATTGATCGGGAGGACCGAGCCGGCCATCGGCCTTGTTGACCAGGTATTCGCAAATCGCCCCGGTCTCCACGAGAGTGACAGGTGGGCCAGCATCCTGGTCCTCCAGGATTGGAGCCTTTCCCAGTGGATGGATCGAGCGCAGTTCTGGCGGAGCGAGCATGGATTTGCGATCGCGTTTGTAAAAGCGGATTTGATAGGAAAAACCCAATTCCTCAAGCATCCAGATGACACGCTGTGATCGGCTGTTGTTGAGATGATGCAGGATAAACATGTTCACTCCATACGAGGCCTCATACCTCGAAAACATTGCGTGCTCATCCAATGTCCGATGATCTGTGATGTTCCATTAGGTTATACGCATACTGTTGCCGCAAAACGGCATCGCCCTATATCTTCTTCAACAATAACAAGGAGAAAAACATGGGACAGGCTGAACGCCGGGCAAAGGTCGAGGAAACCTCTCGAGTGGCCCTTGAAATCATCGACTCAGAAGCAGTAGCGCGCGAAGCCAAGACAGAGCGTCTGCGCCAAGCAAGGTTGGCAAAACAATCAGCGACCTCTGCGGCTACCGTAAACTAGCACTTTGGTCGTTACTATCGAGGCGCAAAACGCGCGAGGTTCGATATGACAGTCAGCACCTATGGCCTCGGCTATGCCGACCAGATCATCACACGGGGCGATACGAAAATCGCCACTAGGACCTGCGGCGCCTCGTCGGATACGCCTGTCATGATGATAATGGGCGCGACCTTCTCTATGGACGGATGGCCGGAAGAACTGATAACGGCGCTTGCCGGACATGGTCTCTACGTCATCCGCTTTGATCATCGCGACACAGGGCAATCGTCGACCGTGCTATTTGGCCGGGCGACATACACTGTCGAAGATATGATGGAGGATACGTTAGCGGTCCTCGATGCCTACGACCTGCCAAAAGCGCATCTGGTTGGCATGTCGCTGGGAGGTTACATCGCTCAGATGATCTCTGTTCGTCATCCGAAGCGGGTGGCGACAGTGACGTTGATCAGTTCAGAACCGCTCGGCTGGGACGGTCCTTCGTTGCCGCATATCTCGCAGGGGTTTCTCGATCATTGCTCCAAGCTGCCCACCATCGATTGGGATGATCCACACGCAGTGACTGAGTTCTTGGTACAAAGCGAGCGGTTGAGCGCTGGTTCGGGCGAGGAATTTGATGAAAATCGCGCCAAGGCTGGTGTCGATCGAATGCTCAGCCGGGCGCAAAACATCTCCAGCATGTTCAATCACGGGGCGCTATCGACGACAGACGATTGGGCAGGACAATATCGCAATGTCGGCCAACCCACGTTGGTGATCCATGGTGAAGACGATCCCATCCTGCCGATCGAAAATGGCAGGGCATTGGCGCAATCCTTGCGACGCGCGAGATTGCTTCCCATGCCGGGGGTAGGGCATGAGCTTCCAGCTCGTGTGTTGAAGCATGTAGCTGACGAGATCGCGGCACACATCTGCGCGTTCAGATAGGATGGACATGCCTCGGGCCCGGATAGTTCCAAGAATGAGGACTTTCCGAGTTTCTGCCCAGACGAGCAGGTCGCAGGTTCATATCCGGTTCTCAACTGGCCGTAGTCGCGCGTTCCCCGAGTCTCGCTTATTACTGCAGATTGTTAGCTCCCTCAACTTGCCCCGCTGCGAGAATAGGCTAATTAGCATCCAGTAAAATTGAGGCTTTCCGTTGATCAAGGCCAGACCTGCGTTTCTTCTGCTTTGTGCAGCCCTTATTCCGATGCTCGTGCTAGCCGCTCTCATGGGCTGGTTTGTCATACGCGACCGTCAGACGTCTATTGCCGAGGGGGTCCAGGATCGAGCGTTGTTGCTCGGTGCGGCCGTCAGCCGCGATCTCGAAACCCAAATCCAGCTTCTTTCTTTCGTGGCTGAGTCGCCCCGGCTGGATCTGCCCGTATCGAGAAGCAGTTTCGCCGAAACCGCCCGCCGCCTGAAGGCTAGAGCACCGCAGTGGGAGCAGATCAGGGTCACGAATGATGACGGTGCGGTTGTTCTTTCATTTCCCCCACTCGCGACTTCTTCACCGCGTAGAGTTGTCGATAAGGAGAGCCATGACCGGGTGGTGAGTTCCGGGATCGGTGTGGTTGGAAACGTCGTCATAGGACCTGGAGGCAAAGCTGCTTTCCCGGTCCGTGTGCCGATCCAGCGCAACGATCGGACGAAGGCCGTCCTTTCTGCTGTCATTCGCCCGGAGATGATCGCGAGCTTGCTGAAAGATAGCGGGCTTCCAAAAGGCTGGTCGGCCTGGGTCACCGATAGTAAAGGTATGCTCGTTGCTGCCACCTTCGTGTCCAACCTTGAAGCGAGGCCCGCGTCCGAGTTCGGCCTTGCCGTCGAGGGCGATCGTTTTCAGTTGTTCGACGGCTCGACTGTCCAGACCGCCAGCGCCTCGCTTGAGGGCACGCCGTGGCAGGTGCGTGTTGGACTGCCGTCTGCGGTTTATGAGCGCCCCGCTCAGCAGGCGATACTGCTACTCACCGTAGCCGGAGCTCTGATCGCACTGCTCTGTGCTTTGGCAGCCGTGCTGCTTCATCGCGAACTACGCGCAAGGTCTGTTGAGCGTGAAAGCGTCGCTAACTGGCAACGCATGGATGCATTGGGCAAGCTGACAGGCCAAGCGGCTCACGATTTCAACAATCTCCTCATGGTTTTTCAGTCCGGCGTCGAAGGGATCGAGAGGCGCAGAAATGACGAAGAACGCGTCTCGCGGCTCCTTGGTCATATGAAAGAGGGATTGACCCGAGGAAAGAACATCACCCGTCGTCTTCTCTCATTTGCCAAGCGTTCGAACCAGGGGGCCGAGCACATTGAGCTCCTGACAAAATTCGAGGAGATGGCTCCGCTCCTTAGGCAAGCGCTTAACGACAGCATACTGATCGACGTCGATCTACCTGCTGATCTCTGGCCTATCCATGCCGATCCCGTTGGGCTGGAAATCGCGCTCATCAACCTTCTGACCAACTCTCGGGAGGCGATGGCTAACGGCGGTAAGGTCACGATCACCGCCCGCAACGTTTGGGAAGGATCTTTCGAGGACAAAAGGGTGCAGGGCCCGGTTGTCGCGATCACAGTTACCGATACAGGAAGCGGTATTTCGTCTGCCGACCTTGAGCGTATCTTTGAACCCTTCTTCTCTACGAAGGAGAACAAAAGCCCTGGTCTCGGTCTGACGCAGGTCCACGGCTTTGCCTTGGGCTCGGGTGGCATTATCAAGGGGGCCAGTCTCCAAGGCCACGGCAGCGCGTTCACGCTGTTGCTGCCGAAGTCGAATGCACCGAGCCTGACAGGCGAAAGCGACTCGTATCCAAAGTTCCCGCAGTGCCTGTTGATCGTGGACGATACGCCTGCTTCTCTGGAGTCGGCGCGTCTCTCACTGGATGGGCTGGTTGCCGACATCATCACGGCGCGCAGCGGAGCGGAAGCGCTCGAACTGTTGCAGAGCCGGACCGGGATAGAAGCCGTGATCAGCGATATCATGATGCCTGGAATGTCTGGCATCGAGCTCGCAGAGGAAATCGCCCGCCGAAGGCCTAAGCTCCCCGTCGTTCTCATGACCGGCTATAGCGACAAGCTTGAAGCGGGAGCCGCAGTGTCTCGTCCGGTCGTCACGAAGCCCTTCACGACAAAGGATCTTGCTGCCGCACTTGCAGCGTCTCGCCCAGGATTGCCTGATCTTACGAACGTGGTTCGTCTTGATCAATCCACGAGATCTTAAGCCTATGAAACCAGCAATATGTTTTATACTGCCCGCCTGCGCAATGAGTGGATGGTCAAGCACGAGCGATACCGATGGCGGACGGCAATTAGCCACACTAGAACTGCTAGTTTTGGTGTGATTTTGACCCATTTTTCCGTTTCGCCGTGATCCACTTACACCGAATAAAATCATTGTCGGACAGTTCACGCTACTCGATCCGGGTGGCCAATACGGGTGGCAATACGGCTTAGATCTTGGTTAAACTGAATATACGCATTCCCGTGGTTCTCGCTTCGATACCGAACCTCATTACCTCATTACCTCATTACCTCATTACCTCATTACCTTTTTACCTCATTACCTCTGCATCGATGCATCCTCGCGTCTCGTCTCCTTCAAGGATGTCTGGCTTGACCGAGCACTGGCCGGAGTTAGTAGAAATGCACGCGTTGGTGTGAAAGCCGAGAGCGGTTGAAACGCAGTATTGAATGGTCCGTTGGAAGTTCGACGATCAGCTCGATCGTAAACATGACCGACGCCGGAACCCCCCAACGCTTCGGATCATGTTGTCGTCGCCGAAACCTCTTAGCTGGGATCGGTCGGAACTTCCGAGAATGCCTGCCGTTCTCTTGCTGCAACCTCAGGAGATTACGAATGGCACATTTGGATAACGACAACACAAAGGTTTGGGAACTCGTAAAGAAGATTGGCTTCTGCATGCTAACCACGCAAAGTGGAGTCGACCTCCGAGCGCGACCGATGTCAGCTTACAGCGAGCGTGACGAAAATGCCTTGTACTTCTTGACCGACGTCGCAAGCCATAAGGATGAGGACGTCGCTCGTCACCCCAGCGTGTGCCTCGCCTTTGCTGACTCGAAGGGGCAAAAATACGTCTCAATCTCCGGAACTGCTGAGGTTCAGAATGATCGCGAGAAGATCCGCGACCTATGGGCAACGCCAGCGAAGGCCTGGTGGGACAACCCGGAAGACCCCTCGATCCGGATTTTGAAGGTAACGCCATCTTCGGCTGAATACTGGGATAGCCCCGGCACAATCATCAGCTACGTTAAGATGGCGGCGGCAGCCGTCTCAAGGTCCCGTCCGGATATGGGTGACAACGCCAAAGTTGAGATGTGAGAACCTTTTGCGTCACACTCATAGCTAATGGAAACGCTCGGTCCCGTTGGGATCGGGCTTCTCTTGTTCCTCGAGACGTCTTCCCGCTGATCCAGTCCGATCTGATGATACCGCTTGGTAGATATCTCGCCGCTGGGTCAGAGGTTCGTATTGGTTCAAGAGCTCAACAACGCCCAGTTGGTCCGCTGTCTGCCGATATCGTTGAAAAACTCGATTGATTTTCCGCTCGTCCTGCCGTTTTTGCCTTTTGGACGGCGGGCTATGCGCTTTCGATCTCCGTGCCTCGGCGCAGGGTTTCATCTCCGCCGCCGTCAGGCGGCGATAGCGCCTTGCGGCGTTCGCAGTGGCCTCAGCTTGGCAAGCCTCCTGAGGTTTTGGGCGGTGGCTGCAAGCAGGAATTCATCGCGGGCACCGCATGGACCTCGCAGTCTCAGGCGCGCCATCCGGAGAATGCGCTTGAGGTGAGCAAAGAGCATCTCGACCTTCTTACGGCGATGCCGTGACTGCACGTATTCTGGTGTTGCGGCTATTGCTCGGGCAACATCACGGGCATCTTCGTTGAGATCGCGCGGCACTTTGCGCATCGGCATGTTCGGGCAGCAGCGAGGCTTCAGGTCGCAACGATCACAGTCCCTCTTGCTGGCACGGTAAAGCCGCGTTCCTTCGGCGGTGATGCTTGACCTGGGTGTCGCGTAAGTGCGATGGAACTGCTTCAGCTCCTTACCCGCCGGGCAGATGTAGCGGTCATTCTCGGCCTCCCATGAGAAGTCTGAGCGGGAGAAGGTGCCGTCCGTCCTCTTCGGCTTATCGAAGACCGGAATGTGCGGCGCGATCTTCTTCTCCTTGACCAGCCACGCGAGATTGTCTGCGGAACCGTAGGCGCTGTCGGCCGCAAGATAACCAGGTCGCAAGCCGAAGCGGCTCTCCGTTCGGTCGAGCATCGTGCGAGATACTCCGACCTCCGCCTGGCGGATTGCTCGTGTCGCCTCGACGTCGAGGATAACGCCGTGGTCTGTGTCGATCAGGTAGTTGGTAGCATATGCGAAGAAGGCATGGCCCTTGTGGGCACCTGTCCACTGAGCGACCGGATCGGACGCAGAGATGAACTTCGGCGTCACTGGCGAGGCAGCCCCGAAAGCCGCATCATCGATAACAGCCAGATATTCCTGCACCGAGCGGCCAGCGTCTTCTCTGGCTTCCCATTCCGCTCCCGGTACAGAACGCTGCTTGTTGGCATCCGCTGCGATCAGGCTGGCATCGACAGCAAATCCTTCCGCACCGACCAGCCCTTGTGCAAGGCAGCGCTCCACCACTGTCTCAAACATATGTCGCAGGATGTCGCTCTGCCGGAACCGGCCGTGGCGGTTCTTCGAGAAGCTAGAGTGGTCGGGCACCTTGCCGTCCAGTCCGAGGCGGCAGAACCAGCGATAGGCGAGGTTAAGGTGGACCTCTTCACAGAGCCGTCGCTCCGAGCGGATACCCATGGAATAGCCGATGATCAGCATCCGCATCATCAGTTCTGGATCAATCGAGGGGCGACCTGTGGTGCTGTAAAAAGGCTTCAACTGCGCTCGAACGCTGTCCAGTTCGAGATGGCGGTCAATCCCGCGCAGCAGGTGATCTGCAGGAACCTGATCATCAAGGCAGAAGTCGTAGAAGAGCTGCGCCGGAGCTGCCTGACATCCCATCATCGCTCAATCCTCCGCAAATCAATGCGGCGATTGAATCATGACAACGCAGCACCGACAACGCCGAGTTTTTCAACGGTATCCGCCATAAGCCGTCAGGACTGATTTTTGCCCGACGCAGTCATTGCGTTGCCCGACTTCGCGTGAGCCTTATCTTCTCCAGTGATGAGGGGAAAAATTAAAATGACTTGGCTTATCGATTCTTTCACAGGAATAGGGCCTATCAAATTCGGCATGGCTCCAGAGGATGTCGCTACTCATATTGGAGCGCCGGACCGGTCGAGGCGAGGCATTCGGCCTGGTTCGTTCAGCGAGCATCGTGGTACAAAGGCGCCAATCGTGCGCTATCGAGAAAATGGGGTGAGCGAGATCGAAGCCTTCTACGATGTGGGGGTGGTTATGTTTCGAGGGATATCTATTTTCGAAAAGAACGGATTAGACGTCCTTCGAGGACTGGAGGAGCTAAATGGAGGTGCCGCGATTTCAGTCGGCATCGTACTCTTCGACAAACTCGGCTTAACGGCTGGCCGTCTGGATGAAAGCTCGCGCACAGAACATTCGGTAACTGCATTTGCAGCCGGCACCTGGGACGGCAAAACCGCTAGCTTCACGAGCGTCCGTTTCAATGACCGCAATTGGCGCGAAGCGGAAGACGTCAGCCGATACTAAGCTGACTTCGAGTAATCCTTGGCGTTTATGGTATCTGCGCTCGGGCCTATGTCACAACGTTTGAAGTATTTAAATATCGTTTCGCCCGCCACAGCACGTAACGCCATAGTTGCAGCGTTTATCGCTGTCAGAAGACGCAGGTGTGCGGTCCCAAGATCGTAAAATTCCTGCTCCGTCATTTTCTGATGGGGCAAAGGCCTAATAATGGGCATCATAATCGCTCTCCCTCTTTTCATTTTTGGTATGATACGAGGCAGGCGGAGGCTAATCTGCGGGCATTATCGCAAGAGGTATTTCATTTATGGAATATGCGGACTGGGACGATCTCCACCTTTTTTATTATGTCGCCGAGGCTGGAGGATTAAGCGCTGCTGCGAAGCAGACCTCGATCAGCGCACCGACGCTGGGACGGCGCATGCTGGTGCTTGAGCAACGGGCGGGGGTCTCACTCTTTGTCCGATCACAAAGCGGGTATGTTTTGACATCTGAAGGCAGAAGCCTGTTTCAAAAAGTAAAGGCAATGAAGGCAGCATCGATACCGGTGCAGGAGTTACTGACCCATAAGGGAGAGACACCTCTAATTCGTATTTCGGCAGGAACTGCTACTGCGTCCTTCTTGATAGACAAGTTCAACCTGCTAAGTCGCCAGACAGATAGATTTCGGTTACATTTTGCCATGACGGAAGCAATTCTCGACATCGCTCATCGAGAGATAGACATCGGTATTCGCAATCAGCCGGCGGAGATGGGAAACGTTGCCTCGCGCAAACTCGGTATGCTTCGTTTCGCCCCGTACCGCAGTTGGAACTCAACCAATCCGGAACTGCTCGAATGGATTGCCGTCGATGCTGAAAGCGCCCGTCATCCCGCCGCACGATGGCTTCTTCGGCAAGGCTTGCCAATCCGCGCATCTGCAAGCTCTGTTGGGGCCGTACATGCACTCGTCAAGGCGGGAGCTGGCATCGGAGTCATGCCTTGTATGTTCGCAGATTGCGATCCGTCATTAGTCCGTGCTGGGCCAATCATCGAAGAACTGACGGAAACTCAGTATCTCGTCACCCATGATGACGACAGATCGAGGTCGCCGATACGCCGCGTGTGCGAGCGCATTCTCGAAATTTACCGCGACAATGCGGATCTTTTGGCGGGGTCGAACCCCTTGAGACCTGGTTGAGCAACGTAAGCCCCAAGCCTCCTTTTGGCGCTTTGTTGCCGTCAATGCTGCAGCGGTAGCTGCGGAACGGCCCACCGCGCCTGGTCAAGGTGCGAGGAAAACACCGCTTACGGTTTATCACGGGTCGCCGGTTCTGATCCCATCAAGAACTCTACCACAGCTTAATCATCAATTTGACAAACTTTGCCATCGGCGGGTATCTAGGCGTTAGAAGGAGACTCGAATGGCAACGATGAATGTATCTCTGCCGGACCCCATGAAAGATTGGGTCGAAGCACAGGCCAAGACGGGTAGATATTCGAATGCGAGCGATTACGTCAGAGACCTGATCCGCAGAGACCAGGCTCGTACGGACAAGATTGCCGAGATGCAGCGTTTTGTCGATGACGGGATCAGAAGCGGAGTTGGAAGCCGTTCAAGCGACGAATTGTTTGCTGAAGCCACCGCGAGAGCGGAGATCAGCCGCGGGCGTGCTTGATGCCATTCAGGCTTTCGGTCCAGGCGGAAGAGGATATTGTTTCCATTGCGGAAGACGGCATCCGCATGTTTGGCGCACTCGTTGCCAAACGATATTACGATGAACTCTTTGGCTTGCTTGAACTCATCGCTGCCAACCCACGAATGGCGCGCGAACGCCATGAGATCTCTCCGCCTGTAATGATACATCCCTTCAAGGCTCACCTCGTCGTCTACCGCCTCGACGAGGATGGAGGAGTATTTGTGATCCGCATTCGGCACGGCCATGAAGATTGGTCAACAAGTAGCTTCTAATCAATCTCTTAACGACTTTATGACGAGGACCGCTCCGTGGGCTGGAAGACACCAAAATTCGAATTCGTGAACGGCTACAAAATCGTGGAAGTCGATGGGCCAACCTTCAAGGTCTATAACGGAACTTTGCAAATCGGTGGCGATTTCCCGTATTCTGGAGAAGCTGAAGCTTTTGCGCGGTCGCTTCCAAAAGGCGATGCAGCGCCGCCGGTCAATCTCGGCCCGCGCTTCTGAAATCGAACCGGTTTTAGCAGCACACGGCGTCGGACCAAAGTTTTGCCGATAGCTTCTGGCGGTTGAGTATCTCGTGGCCGTCGGCCCGTCATCCGCTAACGGAAGATAGCGCCTAAACGTGCCCTTTATATCCGCTTCAATGTAAACACTTTCAGTTCCGACGGTCGCCGATGCGAAGTGGTGCTCAGGCCGGCGCAGACGGCGCGGTGGACTTCAGGACAGTGGGATTTTGCTCGGCCCGGCGAACCCGTCGTTTCTCCTCATCACTCTGCGCCGGCCAAAGCAGCTAAGAAAGTAGGGATCATACGACCAACATAAGGACGGGAACTCCTGCCTGCCTCCGCGTCGGCTTTCTTTTCGACGACGGCGGGGTCCTCTTTCCTGTCGTTGTGAGCTATTTGAAGATGCGTTCACAGCCCTGCCCGGTAGCATTTGGTCTGACGCGGAGGCACACTTAGCCGGACTGGGCTGGGGTTTAACATATATTATATAGCTGCAAGCAGAAGGTGTGCTAGGAGGGGCTATGCAAGAACAAAACAAAACTGCGTTCGTACTTGACGACGAGATGCTCATAGCCCTCGACGTGGAAGAAATGCTTTTCGATTTGGGTTACGCCCGCGTGACGGTCGTTTCAAACGTCACCGAAGCCTTGGCTTATTTGAAAGACGAGAGGCCTGACGTTGCAGTGATCGACTTTCACGTTCATGGCAAAAACTGCGAACCTGTCGCCGAGAGGCTTCGGCAGTCGCAGGTGCCCACGATCATTCACTCCGGAACTGCCTTCGATGCTGACTATCATGGCAAGTTCTTCGCCGATTTTCCATGGTTGGCAAAGCCGTCATCGCGAGAACATCTTGCGAGCGCACTCGAAGCTGCGCTCACTCAGTCAAAATTGACCACGGATTGAAACGGGACCGCTTCGATTATCTCGCCATCTTCCGATGAGATTTCGAAAGTCTCGTCTGCAAGTGGTTGTCCACGCCACAACCCGTCCGACACCATCTCGCGCGCGGCTCTGACAGCTTCTGATCTTGCCTCGGCTGACGACGCAAACTCGGTTTCAAACGACTCTGCGATCGACCCATCGGAAGATCGTACTCGAAGGAAGTATTTCGTCATGTCTGTTACGACCCATGAAAATGGCAGATTGAACAAGAGGGCCGCGACGATCACTCGCCCGGCCCTCGCGCTCGCGTCGGTCTGCTCCAGTACATCCGTGGAAGCTGACGAAGCGAGACTTTAGAAATTACTTCTTCAACTTGTCGTAGTCGAACTTAGGAGCCGCAGTCAGCGTTTCCTTGTTCGTGTCGACATAGGCCTTCCAGGTGCCATTGTCGTCGGCGATAGCCATGGATGCTGGATCGATTACGACGTAGCTGCTGCCGAGACCCAGGAAGCCGCCGACGCTGGCGATCACACCGATCACCGATTTTCCTTCACCGATGACGATATCAGAGATCTCTCCGACTTCCTCGTTCTCCTTGTTGTATATATTCATACCAACGAGCTTCCACGTCACGAGATCCGTGTCTTTGATCTCTACGTGCTTGAGGGGCATGGTGGCTGCTTTGCCCATGGTGAGACCCGGGCCAATCATCGTGGCGTCGACACCTGATGCTGCCGGCTGTTCAGCTGCGGGGGCGGCTGGAGCAGCACTCTGCTGCGCGTAAACAGCAGTACCCACCATCGCTACTGTAAATGCGGCGGCAATTTTTTTCATGAGTATTTCCTCGTATGCGTTTGTTATCTCGTCGTTTCATGACGATCGAAAACGAGGTGAGGCAGGATTGGTTTCCGTCAAGGAAGGCAAAGAAAAACCCCGCCAAAGCAGGGTTCTTATTTACCAGATATGACGACTTTACCAATCGACGATATCTTTCTTGGTCCGGTCTGTCTCATAGCCGTAACGCTCTTGAATCTTGCCCTGAAACTGGTGGCGTTTACCGGAGATTACGTCGAGTTCGTCGTCAGTTAGTTTTCTACACTGTTCCTTGACCTTACCCGCCGTTTGCTTTCATTGACCTTCAACTCCAATGCTGTCGATGATGTTTCCTCCGGTATCAGCAACGATGGAAAAACAATCACCGATCCCGTTTGTTTCTGCCTTCAACCACTCGACGCCGTTTGTTGCACTGGCGCATGAAGCGATCAATTTTGGTTTTCTCGGCGCCGAATTTATCCAAGATGTTCACCGCTTGAGGTAGGTTTAGTTCGTATGACTGCTGAAGTGTTTCTAGTGTGTATCGGGGTACTGGTCGCGCCAAATGCATTGGGAACTCCTTCATCAAAAGGGCAATGCGATAGTCGCTCAGATGTTCCTAGATCACACCAGCCGCTAGTAGACCGACAAAGATGAGCGCGAGCAGAGCAGCATTCAACCCTATGTAGTAGGCAAAGTCATGATTGTTACGCGGTGCTTGATTCATCAGTGCTTCCTCCAGATGACGAACATTCGTGGTCGTTAAATGTTCCTGCATCGTTTCGCGCCGCTCGCGTAGTCGCTGCAGTATCCCGGCGGATCAAGCTGAGCTCCGCTTTTTTCCAGAGCGCAGCGAATCGAAGACTTGTGCGAAGCACCTTGGAGCGATGATCCGCGTATATTTTGCCGCCTTAGTCTCTGCCGCCGGTGCCGTGATCGTGGACATAGCGTTGCTCAATTAGCGCCGATACGCCCAAAACACACAATGACTTGCATGGCCAAGCCATCGATAACTTCGTTGTCGGTCGAATCCATTCGGCTGATTTAAGTTCATCGATCGGCCTGTGAACCGCCTTGAATGGCTTAAAGCCCTGCAAACACCTTCTGTAGTTGCTCGAGGGGAACAGGCTTTGTCAGGTGGAAGTTGAAACCAGCTTCCGTCGCGAGTTCCTTGTCGCGATCTTGGCCCCAACCGGTCTGTGCGATGATCGGCGTATGTTTGAACTCGGGCTCGCCGCGAAAGGCCTTGCAGACCTCGTAACCGTTCATCCCCGGCAGACCGATATCGAGCAGAATAACATCCGGGCGGTAGTGTCGTGCGGCATCCAGAGCCTCACAGCCATCGTGAACTGCTTCGAACTCGTGGCCGATGTCCTCCAACATCATGCCCAGCGTGTCGGCGATAATCGGATTGTCATCGACCACAAGCACTTTAAGCGAGCGGAAGGAGGCCATTTCATGATTCTGTTGAGTGGCGACCTCCGGCTGTTCTGGCGCAGCCGTCATGGGAATCCTGATCGTAAATCGGCTCCCCTTGCCGGGGCCGGAACTGTAGGCGTCAACCGAACCGCCGTGCATTTCGACAAGTTGCCGGACCAATGCGAGACCGATACCCAACCCGCCCTGCGATCGCTGCAAATGATCGTCGATCTGTGTGAATAACTGAAAGACCTTTGATTGCATGTCAGACGGAATGCCGACGCCGTTGTCAGTCACCCGAATAGCCACCTCCTGTCCATCGCGTGTCACATGGAGATCGATCAGCCCATTTTGGGGTGTATATTTGGCCGCATTGTTAAGAAGGTTTGAAATCGCTTGCGACAATCGGACCTGATCACCGTCCACCCACAGGCCGCTGTTTGGCATCTCGATGGTCAGGTTGTGTCCGGCACCATCGATCAGCGGTCGGCTGGATTCCACCGCTGTCCTGATGATGTCATCCACGCGCACTGTGTTTTTCCGAAGTTCGATTTTACCCTGGCTGACACGCGATACATCGAGAAGATCATCGATAAGTCTGACGAGATGGATAAGCTGTCGATCCATCATGTTGCGGATCTCGGCGGCATTCCCACCACTGGGATTGCGTTGCAGAATGTCGAGTCCATTTCGCAAGGGCGCCAGCGGGTTGCGCAACTCGTGCGCCAGAGTGGCCAGAAACTCGTCCTTACGACGATCGGCATCCTTCAGCGCCTCGGCCTGCTGTTGCAACTCGTCACGCTGCGCTGCGATCTGTTGGCGCTGACGATAAAGCTCGTAGAAAACCTCCGCCTTGCTGCGAAGGACATCCGGCTCGATCGGCTTTTGAATGAAATCGACGGCACCCGCCTCGTAGCCCTGAAACCGCCACCGGCTATCGGTGGTGTTTCCGGCAGTTACGAAAATGATCGGCACCCGACGCGTGCGTTCATTTCCACGCATGAGTTCCGCCAGTTCGAAGCCATTGAGTCCCGGCATCTGAACGTCGATTAGCGCAAGCGCCACGTCATGATCCAGGAGAAATTCCAGCGCTTGGTCGCCGGAGCGAGCCTTGAGCAAATTGAGACCGTCACGACGAAGCAGGGCCTCGAGAGAGATCAGGTTCTCCTCAAGATCGTCTACCAAAAGAAACGAAACCTGGTCCATATCAACCGATCCTCCTCAAATATTCAGATATGCCATCGAGCGACAGGACTGTTGCGTCGGGGCACAAAGCCAGGCCCGCCTCGGGCATTGCAGCGGCAAATGCACTCTGTGGATCCTGAATGATGACATGGCCGCCAGCCCCTGCGATCGCTGCAAGGCCTTTGGCGCCATCGTGATTTGCGCCCGTCAGAAGCACGGCTACGACCGCAGCTCCATAGACATCTGCGGCGCTCTCAAACAGCACATCGATGGAAGGTCTGGAGAACAGGACCGGCTCTTCATTGGTCAGGCCGAGGGTTCCCTGGTCCTCGACGAGAAGATGGTAATCCGGTGGCGCGAAGTACGCCGTCGCAGGCCGGATCGGCTCCTTGTCTTCAACCTCAATGACCTCGATGCTGGACTTGGCGCGAAACAGCTCTGCCAGCACACTACGCTTGTCGGGCGGGATATGTACCACGACCATGATGGGGAGGCGAAAATCCGCCGACAGCGTCGGCAGGATGCTCGTCAGAGCTTCCAGCGCGCCGGCAGAGGCTCCGATGACCACCGCTTTTGGATCGGCTGGTATCATTTGCCAATCCTCTGATATATTTTTTCCTGGCGGACAAATTCGCTGAAGTCGTCTGCATGTGCCGAAAAACGAAGGCTTTCTTTGGCGCCGAGGCCCAGAAAGCCCTTACGGGCAAGTGAATCGCGAAACAGACCGACTGCGCGATCCTGCAGCATCTTGTCGAAATAGATCATTACGTTGCGGCATGAAATCAGGTTCATTTCACCAAAAACCGCGTCAGTGACAAGACTATGATCGGAAAAGACAACGCGGTCTCGCAATGTCCGATCAAACGACACTCGCCCATATCCGGCGCTGTAGTATTCGGACAGGGATGACCTGCTCCCAGATTTTTGGTGGTTCTCGGTAAACAGCTGGATGCGATCGACATCGTAGACGCCAGCTTCGGCGATCTGCAATGCATCCTGATTAATGTCGGTGGCGTAAAAGATCGTCCGATCTTCTAGCCCTTCCTCCCGAAACAGGATGACCAGTGAATAGAGTTCCTCGCCGCCGCTGCAGCCGGCAATCCAGATCTTGAGGGAGGGATAGGTCTTCAAATGCGGCACGACGATCTCGCGGATAGCCCGGAAGTATCCCGGATCACGAAACATTTCGCTGACTTGCACCGTCATATAGCCAAGCAGTCGCGGCAACATGGTTTCGTCGTGCAGGGCGCGTTCCTGCATCGCCGAGATCGTTGCAAAGCCCAGTTGTTCCCGCGCCTGTCGCAAACGGCGTTTGATCGATCCCGTGGCATAGTTGCGGAAATCGTAATGATAGCGCAGGTAGAGCGCCTCAAGCAGAAGCCGAATTTCGATGTCCTCAACGTTGTCGAATGTCTCTATCATCGGGGCATCCATACGCGTACGAGGGAGAGTAGCTTCTCCACGTCGAGCGGCTTTGCCATATAATCGTTGGCGCCAGCCTCGATGCAGCGCTGCTGATCATCCGGCATGGCTTTGGCGGTCAGGGTGATGATCGGAAGCTTTTTCCATTCAGGATTTTTGCGAATGGCGCGTGTTGCCGTCAGGCCATCCATGACCGGCATCATCACATCCATCAGCACAAGGTCGACAGCCTTTTCCGGATCACCCTGGGCCTTCTCAAGCTTGTCGAGGGCCTCCTGACCGTTACGGGCGATCTCGATGATGGCGCCGCGCGGTTCCAGTATGTTTGTCAGTGCGTAGACATTGCGGACGTCATCCTCGACGATGAGGATTCGTCTACCTTCCATGAGCGCGTCGCGGTTACGCGCCTTTCTGATCATTTTCTGCTGTTCGTCGGGCAATTCGGACACAACCTGATGCAGGAACAGGGATACTTCGTCGAGAAGGCGTTCCGGCGACTTGGCGCCTTTGATGATGATGGATTTGGAGTAACGGCGCAGCCGCTGCTCTTCGTCTGCCGACAAAACGCGCCCAGTATAGACGATGACCGGCGGGAAGGAATGGCTGCTGTCACCGCTGATCGTTTCCAGAAGAGAATAACCGGATGCGTCGGGCAAGGACAGGTCGAGCACCATGCAGTCAAATGTCTGCTCCTTGAGAAGCGTCAGACATTCGGCCGCAGTGCCGGCACTTATCGTTTCCACGTCATGGGAGGTCAGGAGCTTGGCCACCGCCTCGCGCTGGACTTCATTGTCTTCGACGATCAGGACGCGATGGACGCCCTGCGACAGTTTTGCGTCCAGCTTCTGCAGGACCTCGACCAGCTGCTCGCGTTGGACCGGCTTCATTATGTAGCCGACGGCGCCGAGCGAAAGCGCGGTCTCCGTATAGTCGTCTGCCGAAACGATGTGGATGGGAATATGCCGCGTGCGAACATCGCGCTTCAGGCGGTCGAGGACCGACAGGCCGGATTGGTCCGGCAACCCGACATCAAGCACGATTGCGTGCGGCATGTGTTGCTTGGCAAGCTCCAGCGCCTCATGCGCCGTTCCCGCTACAAGCGCCCTAAACCCCATTTCGCGGGCGAGATCGCGCAGGATCGATGAAAACGTGTCGTCGTCTTCGATGACAAGCAGAGTACGCCGATCGTCGCTTGCGACCGCCCTGTCATCTTCGACAATCCGATGGCTGTGTGCGTGCGAAACCGGTTTTTCTTCAGTGACCTCGAGCCGGTTCGTGGCGACCGGGTCGGCGGTGCGGATATCGCGCGACACGACATGCGACGGGTCATAAGAAACAGGAACGACCACTGTGAAGGTGCTGCCATGATTTAGACGACTTGTCAGATGAATGGCGCCGCCCAGCAGCCGGACTAATTCCCTGGAAATCGACAGGCCGAGCCCGGTTCCACCGAACCTGCGACTGATTGTGCCATCGGCTTGGTGGAAGGCTTCGAAAATATTGCGTTGCTGATCCTCGGCGATGCCGATGCCGGTATCCGTAACCGCTAGTGCCAGCTGATCGTTGGCGGCACTGCGGAGCGACAGGACGACCTTGCCGTTTTCGGTAAATTTGAATGCGTTCGACAAAAGGTTCTTGATGACCTGCTCGAGACGTTGGGGATCGGTCTCTATCACCGCCGGTGCTTCTGGAGCGATCTCGATCTCGAAGGCAAGCCCCTTCGATTGCGCAACCGGATCGAACAGCTGTCTCAAATTTCCTACCAGCCTTTCGAGCAACACCGGTTCCGGTCTGATATCGACATGGCCTGCCTCGATCTTGGAGAGATCGAGAATGTCGTTGATAAGGTTGAGGAGATCGTTGCCCGACGACTGGATCGTCTGGGCGTATTTGACCTGCTCGCCTGTCAGATTTTCGTCCGGGTTGTCGGCCAGAAGTTTCGCCAGAATGAGCGACGAGTTGAGCGGTGTGCGCAGCTCATGCGACATGTTGGCAAG
>Ga0075364_10000637_pt1 | contig 18123 bp, 16 predicted proteins | sample EndMetdeltDD1764_FD_71517 | JGI IMG/M metagenome (GOLD analysis project Ga0075364, IMG submission 71517) | Populus endosphere microbial communities from Tennessee, USA - Endosphere MetaG P. deltoides DD176-4 | ecosystem: Host-associated > Plants > Roots > Endosphere | place: USA: Tennessee...
GTCCCGTCCAGCAAGTACCAGGGCGTCATGTTCGTCAACCCCGGAGGACCCGGCGGCTCCGGTCTCGGCCTCTCCCTCCTCGGCGAGGCGGTTCCCGACTACAAGGGCAGGACCGTCGGCGGTGCGTACGACTGGATCGGCTTCGATCCGCGCGGGGTCGGCGAGAGCGAACCCGCCGTGAGCTGCGACCCGAACTGGGCGGGCTACAACCGTCCGAAGTACGACCCGACCAAGGCCGTGCCGTACCAGAAGTACAGCACCAAGGATCCGTGGCCGGCGATCACCAACGCCTACACGAAGGCCTGTAAGGCGAACAACCGCGCCGGAATTCTGCGTCATCTGACAACCAAAGACGTCGCCAAAGACCTGAACCTGATCCGCCAGAAGCTGGGCGCCAGCACCATCAACTACTACGGCTTCTCGTACGGGACGTACCTCGGTCAGGTCTTCGCGTCCCTGTTCCCCGAGCGCGTCCGCCGGATGGTCTTCGACGGCACGGTCGACCCGCGCGGCGTTTGGTACGAGGCCAATCTGAGCCAGGACACCGCCTTCGACCGCAACATCACGATCTGGTTCAAATGGCTCGCGAAGTACGACAGCACCTACCACCTCGGCAACACCACGGCGAAGGTGCGGTCGACGTTCTACCGGACCCGTGACGCTCTGTACAAGAACCCCGTCACGGCGCCCGGCGGCGTGCACGGCGGCAGCGACAAGCTCGGTGGCAGCGAGTGGACCGACACCTTCCTGTACGCCGGCTACTACGAGTCGACCTGGACCGATCTGGCCAACACCTTCTCGGCGTACGTCAACCAGGGTGATGTCGCGGCGCTCGAAGCGTCCTACCTGGATGCCTCGGGCTTCGGTGACGACAACGGGTACGCGGTGTACCTCGGCGTGCAGTGCACGGACGCCGCCTGGCCGTCGAGCTGGAAGAAGTGGCGCGCGGACAACCAGCGCATCGCCAAGAAGGATCCCTTCCTGACCTGGTCGAATGCCTGGTACAACGAGTCATGTCGCCACTGGCCGGCTCCGGCGCGGACGCCGAAGAAGATCGACGGCTCGAAGGTCAAGAGCGTCCTGATGCTGAACGAGACGCTCGACGCGGCGACGCCATACCCGGGCAGCCTGCAGGTGCGCAAGCTGTTCCCGAACGCGCGTCTTGTGGCGACGCAGGGTGGCACGACGCACTCGAACTCGCTCAACGGATACGCCTGCGTGGACAACAAGATTGCCAAGTACCTGTACAACGGCAAGCTTCCGTCGCGCAAGAACGGCAACCGTGCCGACGCCTACTGCGCGGCCATCCCGAAGCCGCGACCTGAACCGGTCACGACGTCTGGCCAGTCGCAAGCACAGTCGCTCCAGGAGCCGACCGCGCTGGAGCAGGTCCGGCTCGAGCAGCAGAAGATCGCCGTCCGGCGCTAGGCACGCCCAGGACGACCCGCCCCCGGTCACGACGGGAGGCGGGTCGTCCGATGTGTGGGCACGTTTGACTCAGTGCAGCAGCTTGAGTCCCGCCACGCATCCCACGATGCCCAGGATCAACAGCACCCGCACGACCGTCGCCGGCTCGTCGCGGCTGATCATCGCGTAGGCCACCGTGAGCGAGGCCCCGATACCGACCCACACGGCATAAGACGTGCCCACCGGCAGCTCACGCATGGCGTACGCCAGACCGGCCATGCTCAATGTCAGGGCAACCCCGAACGTGATGGTCGGGACGAGCCTGGAGAAGCCCTCCGAACGACCGAGGGCGGTGGCCCAGACGGCCTCGAGGACTCCGGAGACAACAAGAACCAACCAGGACATGAGATGCTCCCTGGCGCCGTCTTGTCGCTGTCCGGGTACGGCACCGCTCGTCCGGGAGTCCCGATCGGAACCCTGGCCCCAGCCTCTCAACTTCGGTCGCTGCTGGCCACCTCCGACGTGGTGAGATTGGTCTCCGGCGACAGGTTCTCGCCCGCAAAGTGTTCGCGTTTGCACCGGAAACAAGGGCGGAGTGGTGCAGAACCGCACAGGTTGCGGGGCCGGGGGTGCAGAACCGCACAGTGTGCGGGGGCGGTGGTGTGGGGTGACAGGATGGTCCCATGGCCATCCAGATCGCCCAGGAGGCGCACGCGGACCAGGTGCTGACCGACAGCCCCTTCGCCCTGCTCGCCGGGATGATGCTCGACCAGCAGTTCCCGATGGAGCGAGCTTTCGCTGGGCCGGCGAAGATCCTCGACCGCTTCGGAACGCTCGACCCCGCCGCGATCGCCGATGCCGATCCCGAGGCGTTCGCTGACCTGTGCGCGACCCCGCCTGCCGTACACCGTTACGGACGCTCGATGGCCGGACGCCTGCAGTCGCTGGCCCGCATTGTCGTGGACGAGTACGACGGAGACGCGGCGCGGATCTGGACCGATGCCACTACCGGTGAGGCTCTGCTGAGAAGGCTCAAGGATCTGCCCGGCTTCGGTGAGCAGAAGGCCAAGATCTTCACTGCGCTGCTCGCCAAGCAGCTCGACGTCAAACCCCGTGGCTGGACCAAGGTCACCGGTGACTACGGCCGAAAAGGCTACCGGTCGGTCGCCGATGTCGTCGATGCCGACTCGCTCGCCAAGGTCCGGGCGCACAAGCAGGAGAAGAAGGCCGCGGCTCGCGGCTCAGGCGCCTGAGAACGCGTCGGTGTACGGCCGCACCAGCACATCAGGCACCTCACACTCCGGTTCGCCGAGCCAGACGTCGTTCATCCGTTCGGTGATCTCATCGCCGTCCGGGTCGAGTGGCACCTCGAGGGTCGCTCGGGGATCGTCCAGCAGCTCGCGTGCGTAGTCCGCCCGCGCTTCGACAAGACGCTCCCAGTCGTCCAGCCACTGCTCGGCCGGTCGGTCGTCGCGGATCTCCTTGGCGTTCGCCGAGCGGACCGAGCGCACCATGACCTCGACGGCGCGGTTCTGGCTGCGGATCGTACGCGCCTGGTCGGGAGTGCCTCCCGACAACGGCATCGATGCGACCGTCGAGGTCATCACCTTGCATTCGGCCGCGATGGTGTCGGTCAACCGCTCATCGTCGATGAGCCCGGGGAAGTCTTCGGTGCCCAGCACGATCAGCGCCGCGGCGAGGCCACCCGCGACCAGCAGGCCAGTGACGCCGGCGAAGGCCGCGACCCACTTCCAGCGCGTCGACACCTCGGGTGGCGGGAACTCCCAGGTGTCACGTGGCGGCGGGTAGCCGGGAGTCCCGGGGGAGTCGAACACGCGCCCCATCGTGTCACGCCCGGTAGCGTTCACCCGTGATCGTCGCCGCCGCCGTGTGCCCACACCCACCTGTCCTGATACCCGAGTTGGCCCCCGGGACGACGGACGAATTGGCGCCGCTGCGTGATGCGTGCGCCGAAGCCGTCGCGGCGCTATTGGCCACGAAACCCGACCGGGTCGTCGTGATGGGGGCCGGTGACGCAGACTCCGACGTCGATGAGCGTGCCGGCGGGACGCTCGCGGCGTACGGGGTCGACGCGCGGGCAGGTGGCCGCAACACGGGGTTGCCGCTGAGTCACACGATCGGGGCGTGGTTGCTCGACCGCGCAGGCTGGACCGGTCCCCGGACGTACTCGACAGGGCGACCGACACTCGACGGTGCCGTTGCCCTGCTCGTCATGGCAGACGGCAGCAACGGTCGCTCCGAGAAGGCTCCCGGTTTCCTCGACGTCCGGGCCGAGCCGTTCGACGCCGCGATCGCAGCGGCTCTTGCCGCAGGCGATCCCGCGGCACTCGTGGCGCTCGACCCGGCGCTCGGGGCCGAGCTGGGAGCGGCGGGCGTCCCGGCGCTGCGCACCCTGGGGGAGCTGGCGCGCCTGCAGGAGGGGCGCCCCGTCACACCGCACCTGCGATACAACCAAGCGCCCCTCGGCGTCGGCTACGTCGTGGCCGACTGGGCGTTCTGAGCGGAGCCGCTACGGCTTGTTCTTGCCGTCCTCGGCGAGCTTGTCGGCGGCGTCCTTGGCCTTGCTGGCCGCGTTGTCGATCTTGTCGTCGTACTTGCCCTTGGTGGCCTTGCTCGCAAGTCCAGCGGCCTTGTCGATACCTTGATCGATCTTGGCGTTCTGGCTGGCTGCGAGGCCCGCGGCCTTGTCCTTGAGCTCAGGTGCCTTCTTCTTCAGCTTGTCGAACAAACCCATGGCTTCTCCTGTGGTGCTCGGTGCGGGCACGGCGCCCCCATGTGCACGCCAGCGTACTGCGAGAATCCGGAGTATGTCCCTGTCCGACCGCATCGTGGCCGTCGTCGGCCCGACCGCGTCGGGCAAGTCGTCGCTGGCTGTCCGCATCGCCCAGGAGTTGGGTTCCGCCGAGGTGGTCAACGCAGACTCGATGCAGCTGTACCGGGGCATGGACATCGGAACCGCCAAGCCGACACCAGCCGAGCGGGCGGCCGTCCCGCACCACCTGTTCGACGTGCTCGACGTGACCGAGACCGCGACCGTCGCGCAGTTCCAGACGATGGCTCGGTCGGTGGTCGCCGATTGCCACGCCCGTCGTGTCACACCGGTGCTCGTGGGGGGCTCTGCGCTGTATGTCCGCGCGGTCCTCGATCACCTCGACTTCCCGGGCACCGACCCCGTCGTCCGCCAGCGGTGGGCCGACGCGCTCGAGACACGGGGCGCCGCTGCACTGCATGCCGAGCTCGCTCGCCAGGATCCCGCTGCAGCCGACCAGATCCTGCCGACCAACGACCGGCGTATCGTCCGTGCGCTGGAGGTCATCGAACTGACGGGGCGGCCTTTCACCGCGACGATGCCAGGGTTCGACTCGGTGTACGGAGTCGTGGAGATGCTGGGTCTCGATGTCCCGCGCGACGTGTTGGACGTCCGATTGTCCGATCGTGTCGACCAGATGTGGGCCGATGGTTTTGTCGATGAGGTGCGAGCCCTGCTGCCCGCCGGGATCGAGGACGGTCTGACGGCGTCGCGGGCTCTGGGCTACCAGCAGATCCTGGCCTTCCTGCGGGGTGAGATGACCGAGGACGAGGCGCGGGAGGCGACCGTGACCGGCACCCGCAAGTTCGCGCGCGCTCAGGACCGCTTCTTCCGCAAGGACCCGCGCGTCCACTGGCTGCCCCATGACGCCTCGGACGTCCTCGAACGGGCGATGGCCGTGATCGGTACGTCGTAGACTGGGACGTATGGCATTTGCATGGCTCAAGGGGCACGGCACCGAGAACGACTTCGTGCTGCTCCCTGACCATGACGGCACCGTTCACGGCGATCTCGACGGCGCCTTTGTGGCCGCGCTGTGCGACCGGCGCCGCGGCATCGGGGCGGACGGCGTGCTGCGGGTCATCCGCTCGGCGTCGATCGGCATCGAGTCGGCCGGCGAGTGGTTCATGGACTACCGCAACGCCGACGGCACGATCAGCGAGATGTGTGGCAACGGCACCCGCGTCTTCGCGCTGCATCTGGTTCAGGAGGGGCTGGCCGATCCCGCCGCGCCTTTTGTGATCGGCACCCGCGACGGCGACAAGCTGATGTCGTTCGGTGACACTCGGTCGCTGGGTTCGCTCATCTCGGTCGACATGGGGGTGCCGCAGGTGCGGGGCCACTCCAAGGTCAGCGCCCACGGGAACACGTGGGAGGCTCAGGACGTTCGAACAGGCAATCCCCACGCCGTGGCCTTCGTCGAGCGGCTGGGCGACGTCGGCTCGCTGCTGACCGAGCCCGACTTCGACGCGTCGGTCTATCCCGACGGCGTCAACATCGAGTTCGTCGTCCGTGAGGGCGACCGTCACGTTGCGATGCGTGTGCACGAGCGAGGTGCGGGCGAGACGCGTTCCTGCGGCACCGGTGCCTGTGCCGTCGCCGTGGCCGCTGCGGTGGCCGACGGGGCCGCACGGCCCACGACCTACCGGGTCGACGTCCCTGGCGGCACGCTGCACGTGACCTGGGGTGCTGACAACCACATCGTTCTCACCGGTCCCGCCGAAATCGTCGCGCGGGGCACCATGGATTGGACTGCATGACAGAGCAGACGTACGAATCGAAGCAGGGCGTCGAGGGGCTCGAGCTCGAGGAGCGCAACTCCCTGCGACGCATCGCGAACCTGCGCACCGAACTCGAGGACATCACCGAGGTCGAGTACCGCCAGCTGCGTCTCGAACGGGTGGTCCTGGTCGGTGTGTGGACCGAGGGCACAGCCGAGGACGCTGAGAACTCGATGGCCGAGCTCAAGCTGCTGGCCGAGACAGCCGGTTCAGAGGTGCTCGACGCCCTGATCCAGCGACGACAGAAGCCCGACCCGGCGACGTACATCGGCACCGGCAAGGTTGATGATCTGCGCGCTGCGGTCGAGGCCACCGGCGCCGACACCGTCATCTGCGACGGAGCGCTGGCGCCCAGCCAATTGCGCAACCTGGAGGACCGGGTCAAGGTCAAGGTCGTCGATCGCACCGCGCTGATCCTCGACATCTTCGCTCAGCACGCCAAGAGCAAGGAGGGCAAGGCGCAGGTCGAACTCGCCCAGCTGCAGTACCAGACCCAGCGCCTTCGAGGCTGGGGCGGGAATCTGTCCCGTCAGGCCGGCGGCCAGGCAGCCGGCGGTGAAGGCATCGGCGGTCGCGGTCCCGGTGAGACCAAGCTCGAGACCGATCGTCGCCGCATCCAGATGAAGATGACCAAGCTGCGCCGAGAGCTCAAGGAGCTCGGCAAGGCCCGTGAGACCAAGAAGGGCAACCGCAAGCGTCACGACATCCCCTCGGTGGCGATCGCCGGCTACACCAACGCCGGCAAGTCGAGTCTGCTCAACCGCCTCACGGATGCCGGGGTGCTGGTTGAGAACGCCCTGTTCGCGACCCTCGACCCGACCACGCGCCGCACGCAGACGTCCGATGGTCGGGTGTACACGCTGTCCGACACGGTCGGCCTGGTGCGTAATCTGCCCCATCAGCTGGTCGAGGCCTTCCGGTCGACGCTCGAAGAGGTCGCGGAGTCCGATCTGATCCTGCACGTCGTCGACGGGTCCGATCCCGACCCGGAGGGGCAGATCGCCGCGGTCCGGCAGGTGCTGCTCGAGGCCGGCGCCGCTGAGCTGCCCGAGCTCATCGTCATCAACAAGGCAGATGTCGCAGACCCGCTGGTGATCAAGCAGCTGCTGATCCGCGAGCCGCACGCCGTCGTGGTCAGCGCTCACACGGGTGAGGGTATCGACGAGCTGCTGAGTGCGATCGAGGCTGATCTGCCGCAGCCGGCGACCCACATCGATGTCCTGCTGCCGTACGCGCGCGGCGATCTGCTCAACCAGATCCATACGCAGGGAGAGATCGAGACGCTCGACCACGAGCCCGACGGCACGCACGTCGTCGCGCGTGTCAACGGCGCACTCGCGAGCGAGCTCGAGCCCTACGCGGTCTGAACGGGTGCCAGCACCGCGCCGGTCAGCACGCCGCGGATCGTGAGGGCGGCAACCACCGCCCAGGCCGCGACCAAGACAACGAACAGGCAGACCGCGACGGCGTCCAGCAGGGGTGATCCGGTCTGCGTGGCGAGGCCGGCCGAGCCTGTCACAACCGTTCCGACCGGGAAGGTGAACGACCACCAGGTCAGGCCGAACGGCAGACCCGATCGCGCCGCGCGGACGACGAGCACCGCGGCCGCGACCAGCCAGGCCAACGCGCACAGCAAGACGGGTAGGCCGTACGCAAGACCGAAGGCGCGGCCGGCTCGACCGGATGTCTCGCCCAGTAGATGCGCGGCGGTGACCGACTGCCCCAGGGGTCCGAGGACGATGAACAGGGTCGGCACCGTCGCTGCCGCGCCGATTCGTCCGCTGAGCGCTCGCCGCACGATTGTGACGATGAACGGCGCGCTGGCGAGCAGTGCGACGCCGAACATCACATAGCAGCTCAGGATCGTCACGGAGCGTGACGAGGCGGGCAGGTGGGGGACGAGCAGCGCGCCCGTCGCGGCGCTGACCATGGGAGGGACGACGGGCATCAGCCACCCGCCGAAGGCTGGGCCGCGATAGCCGTCGGCCGAACGAAGCGTCCGGCGCGGGATGGACCACATCGTCCAGAGCCCCGCGAGTGTTCCGGCAGGCCAGAGGACCAGGTCGATGGTGACGGCGGCCCGCGTGCCGATCAGGTGGTGGCCGACCAGCAAGGTGCTGGCGCCCACAGCCATGAGCGCCATCGCAGGGGCACCGTAGAAGTGGCCCATGACGGGATGCGCAAGGTGTCGGCGAGCGACCACGGGGTGCAAGAGCCAATGGGCGGCAGTAGCCAGCACCACCGCAACCAGCAGGAGAGCAGCCAGCAACCACATCACGACGGCGAACGGGATGAGGTCGCCGTGGCGCACGGGCACGACGGACGCTGCCGTGGCCACGATGCCGGTCCCCATGACGGAGGCGAACCAGTTGGGGCCGATGTACGCGACGGCCGCGCCGGCCGACACGCCCAACCTGCGGGGCGTCAGGACGATGCTCATACTTCAGGGTGCGACGGCGGGGCGCCGACCGGTAGAAGCTCCGCTCCTGTGAATACACAAGTCAGCCTTGTGGGTCGTAGGGTGAAGCGGTGTCCTTGAGCCCACGCCTGCCCGATCTCCATGCGTTGTCGCTGCTTGTCGACGTCGCACGGCTCGGCAGCATCGGCGCAGCAGCCAGATCTGCGGGCACGACGCAGCAGGCGGCCTCGGAACGGCTGAAGTCGCTGGAGTCGCAGCTGGGTTTCACGGTTCTGCACCGTCGCGCTCGCGGTTCGACCCTGACAACCTCGGGCCGTGTGTTGGTCGAGTGGGCATCTCGGCTGCTCGACGTCGCCGAAGAGGTCGACGCCGCGATCGGGTCGCTCAGGGACGACAGCCGGCGAGAACTGCACGTCGCCGCGAGCATGACGATCGCCGAGCACCTTGTGCCACGGTGGTTGGTGCTGCTGCGTCAACGGCAGGTGCGCGAGGGCGTCGAGCCCACCGCCGTGAGCCTGCTCGCTACCAACAGCCAGCAGGTTGTCGCGGCCGTCGTCGACGGTTCCGCCGACGTCGGGTTCGTCGAGGGGGCCTCCGTTCCACCGGGCCTGTCCTCCCTGGACCTCGGATCGGACGAGCTGCTGTTGGTGATGGCTCGTGACCCCGGGACGCCCCGGCCGCAGGCGCTCACTCCGTCGCAGGTGGCCGGCCTGGGCCTCACGAGCCGCGAGGTCGGCTCCGGGACACGCGACGTCCTCGAGCGCGCCCTCGCCGACCACGGCCTGAGGATGGCGCCACCGGAATCCGAGCTGACGACGTCGTCGGCTGTTCGCTCGTTTGTGCGCGCCGGGGGAGCGCCGGCCTTCTTGAGCTCGCTGGTTGTCGAGCACGACCTTGCGGCCGGGCATCTGGTCGCCGTCCCGACGACGGGACTCGATCTGCGCCGGACGTTCCGGGCGGTGTGGGCAGGCTCGGACGTCCCACCGGCCGGGCCAGTGCGCGAGCTGCTGGGGCTGGCCCGCACCGACGTGTGCTGACCCAGGACGGTGCTGTGGAGTGCCGCGCGAGACCGGCGGCTGCTCCGGATAGCCTTCGAGCGTGCCCTCGATCCGCGACGTCCTGCATGCAGCCGTCGAGTCCGTCGCAGGAGAAGACCGTCCTGGCCAGATCCAGATGGCCGAGGCCGTCCAGCACGCTCTCGACAGCGGCGAACATCTGCTGGTCCAAGCCGGCACCGGCACCGGTAAGTCGCTGGGATACCTCGTCCCGAGCCTGCTGCACGGCAAACGGGTTGTTGTCGCCACGGCGACCCTGAACCTGCAGCACCAGCTGGTCGAACGCGACATCCCCGCGCTCAAGGAGGCCGCACGGGCCACACTCGACAAGGTCCCGCACCACGCCGTCGTCAAGGGGCGGGGCAACTACGCCTGCCTCCATCGAGTCCGTGAAGGTGCGCCCGACGATCAGGGAACCCTCGTCGAGATCCCCGAGGGATCGCTCGGCGCCGAGGTGCTCGAGCTGCGGGAGTGGGCCGAGGAGCAGGCCGCCGGCGGTCATACGGGTGACCGCGACTCAGCACCCTCCCACACCGAGCGCGCCTGGCGGCAGGTCAGTGTCAACCATCGCGAATGCCTGGGCGCCACCCGCTGCGCGCACGCCCTCGAATGTTTCGCCGAGCTCGCCCGCGAGGACGCTCACACGGCACAGGTGGTTGTCACCAATCACGCGCTGCTCGCGATCGACGCGATCGACGGTGTCCCGATGCTGCCCGAGTACGACGCAGTTGTCGTCGACGAAGCCCATGAGCTGGCAGCCCGGGTCACTCAGGCGTCCACTGACGAGCTCGACCCCGTCATCGTCGAACGTGCTGCCCGGCGCGCCCGGGCGCGCATCACCTCGGGGGAGGGCGACGACCTCACCGATGCCTCCGATGCGCTGGCCGACATCCTCGCGCGCACCGAGGCCGGACGGATCGACGAGCTGCCGCAACCGTTGCACGCCGTGCTGTCACTGGTCCGCGACAGCGCCCGCTCGTGCCTCTCGGCGTTCCCCAAGGAGGATAAGAGCGAGCCCGATGCTGCCTTAAAGCAAGCCCGCGGCATGGTCGACGACGTCCGCAAGATCGCCGAGCGGATGGCGATCAAGATCGAGACCGATGTGCTCTGGATCAGCGAGAACAAGGGCAACAAGCAGCTGCACGTCGCGCCGATCGATGTCTCAGGGGCTCTGCGCGACAAGCTGTTCGGCGACAAGACCGTCGTTCTGACAAGTGCGACGCTGAAGCTCGGCGGGGGATTCGAGCCGCTCGCCCGGTCGTTGGGCCTGTGGGGGGACGATCCACCGTGGACGTCGCTCGACGTCGGTTCGCCCTTCGACTACACCAAACAGGGGATGCTCTACGTCGCTCGTCATCTGCCGGCACCCGGTCGTGACGGGCTCGAGGAGGCCCAGCTCGATGAGATCACCGACCTCATCGAGGCGGCGGGGGGCCGCACCCTCGGCCTGTTCTCGTCGCGCCGCGGTGCTGAGAAGGCTGCCGAGGCGGTCCGCGAACGGCTGCCCGACCTCGACATCTGGTGCCAGGGCGACGCCCAGCTTCCCGAGCTTGCGCGTCGCTTCGCCGAGACCCCGAGTTCGTGTCTGTTCGGAACCCTCAGCCTGTGGCAGGGCGTCGACCTACCCGGCGACACCTGCCAGCTGGTCATCATCGACCGCATCCCGTTCCCCCGTCCCGACGACCCGCTGATGAGTGCACGTCAGCGCCTCGTAGAGAAGCGGGGCGGCAATGGGTTCATGACCGTCGCCGCGCAGCACGCGGCCCTGTTGCTCGCGCAGGGGACCGGACGGCTGATCCGACGCGCGACCGACCGCGGTGTCGTCGCCATTCTCGACCCCCGGGTCGTGACAGCCCGGTACGGCTCGTTCCTCACCGCGTCGATGCCCGATATGTGGCGGACAACCGATCGCGCCGTCGCGCTCGCAGCGCTCCGCCGCCTCGACGAGGCCGCAATGGCCACACGGACCCCATCCGGCTGATATTCTCACCGAGTTCTTCACGTAGCCGATCTCGGGGATTTTATGAAGTTTCGCGTCGCTCTGTTGGTTCCGGCAGTCGGAGCGCTTGTCGCCGGGCTGCTCGTCGCCTCTCCTGCGGAGGCTGTCAGGGCTCAGGTGATCACCGGCACGGTTGCCGGCCCCGGTGGTGCTGGCAACGTCGGCCCGGTCCGGGTCGAGCTGGTATCGGTCGACCGTGGTGGCAACACCAGGGTGGTGAGGTTCGCCAACAACATCCCCGACGGGGGCTCTTACTCGTTCAGCATCCCGTTGAACGGCAAGAAGCAGGCCAACAAGAAGTCCAAGCCATATCGTCTGCGCATCGTGGCACAGCCCGCCGGCAACGAGGCGCGGGCCTGGTACTGGCGCGGAAAGAGCGGCACGCCCACCACGGGCGGACGCCACCTGCGCGACGCCACCGTGGTCACTGCGACCAAATACGGCCCCTACCGGGCCGACTTCCGGTACTCGTCGATCTCCGGCACCGCACCCCAAGGAGCGCGTCTGACGATCGCCGCGGCGCCCCCGTCCTACAAGGGCGGCAACGACGCCCGCCGCGAACTCGACATCCCCGGCTGCGCGAACACCTTCGCGACCACCACGGTCACCAACGGGGCCTACCGCGTCGACTTCCTGCCGTTCGCCCCCGGCGACCGCCGCTTCATGGTGGCCGCCCGACTCGGCGACGACGAACGCTGGAACAACTCCTTCGGTAGCTGCTTCGACGTCCAGAACTACCGGTACTCACGCTCAAACATGATCGCCCTGGGGCAAGCCGGCACCAACTACCCGGTGATCGTCGGAGCCAGCGGCAACACCCTGACGGTCCGAGGTGCCTTCTCGGGATTCAAGGCAACACCGCAAGGTGACCGTTGGGTCACGCTGCGCGAGGCTTCGCCGCGCCTTGCGATCCTCGATTCACCGGTCATCGCCGAGAAGCAGGCCGCTGCCAGCGGCAGCACAACCTTCTACAACCTGCCGGCGGGCCGCTACTACGTCGAGCTGGGTCGTCGAACCGGATGCGCTGACTGGTACCCCAGCCGCTACTCCAACAACAACACGTACTTCAAGGGTCTCGACCGCGGTCCCGAGCGCTGGAAGACGTTCCCGTATCTGGGCAAGCTCTCGGGCGGGGAGAACACCGGCCTGGAAGGCATCGCCCGTCGCGTTCAGCCCAATCCGGCGACGTCGGGTGCCCAGGGCAAGCGACCCAGCGGGTACGCCGGGTGGATGTATCGCAAGCATTGCAAGGCACTCGGAGCCGGTCAGGTCAAGACCATCGACATCTCCGGCACGGGGGTCAACAAGCGGACCGCGCTGGTCTCCAAGCGCGGCGGCGTGGTCAAGGGTCACGTCAAACGAGCACCCGGTCGCACCAACAAGGAGATGATGGTCACCTTGTCGTCGACGGACGGCAAGCGGGTCCTGCGCACCGACCTCACCGATGGGGGCGGCAACTTCTACGTCGCCGGACTCGCCGCCGGACGCTACAAGATCACCGTCAACGCCGACTCGTGGCGAGGCATCGGCCGCAAGTTCAAGGGCCGTCAGTTTGTCACCGTCAAGACAGGGCGCACCAGGAGTGTCGGCACCCTGCGTTTTAGTGACTGACTTCCGCCGATGAGCGTCCTCGTCACGGGCGGGGCCGGCTACATCGGCTCTCACGTCGTCCGTGCGCTCGGGCTCGCGGGTCTGCCCTGCGTCGTGGTCGATGATCTCTCGAGTGGCCATCGCGAATTCGTGCCGGACGGGGTGACGTTTGTCGACGCCACGATCCTGGATGCCGACGTCGTCGCCAAGGCGATGGTCGAGCACGAAGTCGAAGCGGTGGTTCATCTGGCCGGCTACAAGTACGCCGGCGTGTCGGTGCAGCGTCCGCTGCACACGTACGAGCAGAACGTGCAGGGCACGGTGGCGCTGCTGCAGGCGATGCAGGAGGCCGGGCTCGACAAGATTGTGTTCTCTTCCAGCGCCGCGGTGTACGGGACGCCCGACGTCGACCTGGTCACCGAGCAGACCGCCACATCACCTGAGTCGCCGTATGGGGAGAGCAAACTGATCGGGGAGTGGTTGCTACGCGACGCAGCCCGTGCCTTCGGGTTGCATCACACCTCACTGCGGTACTTCAACGTGGTCGGGTCGGCCGTACCTGCTCTCTACGACACCAGCCCGCACAATCTCTTCCCGCTGGTGATCGAGTCGCTGATCCACGGGAGGACACCGCGCATCAACGGGGTCGACTACCCGACGCCCGATGGCACGTGTGTCCGCGACTACGTCCATGTCGCCGACCTCGCCGAGGCACACGTCATCGCGGCGCGAACCCTGCTGGCCGACGGACCGCTCGAGCCCGTCTACAACCTCGGCAGCGGCGACGGCGTCTCGGTGCGACAGATCATGGATGCTGTCGCGCAGGCCACTGGGATCGACTTCGAACCTGAGATCGGCGAACGCCGCCTGGGCGATCCAGCGCGCATCGTGGCATCCGGCGAGCTGGCCGCCCGCGATCTCGGCTGGACGATGCGCCACTCGGTGCGCGACATGGTTCGCAGCGCCTGGGAGGCGCGCCGGGGTCAGGCGTGACCTTCGCCGTCAGACCCGGCGGATGACCGCCGTGACCTTGCCCAGGATCGTGGCGTGGGTGCCGTCGATGGGGGAGTAGTCGTCGTTGTGCGGGAGCAGCCACACCTGGCCGTTCTTACGCTGGAACGTCTTGACCGTAGCCTCGCCGTCGAGCATGGCCGCGACGATCTCGCCGTTCTCGGCGTTGGGCTGCTGACGGATGACCACGTAGTCGCCGCTGCAGATGGCCGCGTCGATCATCGAGTCGCCGGAGACCTCGAGCATGAACAGCGTGCCGTCGCCGACCAGCGACTTCGGCATCGGGAAGATCTCTTCGACGCGCTCTTCGGCGAGGATCGGCCCGCCAGCCGCGATGCGTCCGACCATCGGGATGTTGACCGCGGACGGCGCGGCGTCGTTGATGCCGGTCTCGTCGATATGGTCTTCGGGCGCCGCGCTCATCGAGCGACGGGCCGCGAGCACGTCGGGCAGGAAGATCTCGAGTGCGCGGGGACGGTTGGGGTCGCGCTTGACGTAGCCGAGCGCTTCGAGAGCGCGCAGCTGATGGGCGACCGATGACGTGCTGGTGAGGCCGACGGCCGCGCCGATCTCACGCATGCTCGGCGGATAGCCGCGCTTCTCGATTTCGTCGCGCAGAAATTCCAGCACCTTGCGCTGGCGCGCGGTGAGTCCTGAGGAGTCTGCGGGGCCGTCGGGAAGCTCCGTGACATCGGCGTTACGCTCATCGGTCATGTGCTGACAGTAGCTTCGAACACGGCGCCAGTTCAAACATATGTTCGATGGCGTGTCGCGTGTCGCCGAAGGCGTCGTCAGTGCTCGGCGTCGGTTCCCCCGCGACGGAAGGGAAGGCGCAGTCGCTTGAAGACGGGCGTGGGTCTGCCGTCGGGCACCTGCTCCTGCTCGTCGACAACCTCGACATGAACGTCTTCGCCATCGGCCTCCGACCCGCGTAGGTCGGCAATCTCGGTGTCTTCGGCGACGGTCTCTGCCGTGACGATGTCCTCACGCACGGCTTCGATGGTGGCCCCGAGCAGCACCGCGTAGATGCCGATCCACAACCAGAGCAAGAGAACGACGACGCCGGCAAGCGCGCCATACGTCTTGCCATAGCTGCCGAAGTTGTCGACGTAGGTCGAAAAGCCCACCGACACCACAACCCACAGCGCGCTCGACACCAGCACCCCTTTGGTGATCAGGGGTGTGGCATTCGAACGGTCGGGCGCGATGCGAAACAAGGTGCCGATCGCCACGACCAGAGCGCCGAGCAGCAGAATCCACCGGGCGAGTTCGAGCAGAACACGAGTTCCGGGCACGATGTCGAGTGCGTTGAAGGCGGCCGGTGCGGCGGCGACGAGGCCCACCACCACGATCAGGAAGACCAGAGCTCCAGCGGTCAGTCCGAGCGCGACAAGCTTCTTGTGGATGAAGTTGCGGGTGTCGCGGATGCCGAACATCGCGTTGATGGCCGTGACGAGATTGCCGACACCCCCCGAGGCGCTGTAGACGGCGAGCGTGACGGCCAGCAGAAGACCGAAACCGAGTGATCCATCGGACGTCGTGACCAGGGATTCGAGCTGCCCGGTGATCAGCGAAGCGGCGTCGGCGGGGAGGTTATCCGCGAGGTCTGAGGATTGTCGCTGCACGGTCTCCGGAGATGCGATCAGACCGTACGTGAGCACGCCGGCGATCAGCGCTGGGAACAACGACAAGAAGGTATAGAACGCGACGCCGGCGGCTAGCAGCGGAGCCTGCTGGGCCGAGGCCTGCTTCCAGGACGTCACGATCGTACTCTTCGCAGCCATGGCTCCGACGGTAGTGCTGGACGACTGTGGATGCCTCCCGGGAGAGATCCAGTGTGCGATGCACCACACGATCAGGGCGAATTCGATCTGCAATTCCAGCTGATAGGACACCGGTATCGAAATTGTGTTCGAAAGGCGCTTCCTTTTGTCGGAGGCGACCCCTATTGTCGTACATGTGTTCGATCGAACGCCTGTTCGCACCATCGAATGACATCGAGAACAGCGTCCGGTCGGCACACCAAGACATCCCAAACACCCATCGTCATCGGTCTCACTTCCCCCACGGAGGCAATCATGAGCACCATCACCCTCGGAACCGTCCGCACCAGCAATCGCCACTTCGTCGCCACGCGACCGGCCGCCCCCGCAGTTCGGCTGACGCGCCGCGGCAAGGCCGTCATCCTGACCCTGGCCGTTGTGGCCATCAGCGTCCTGGCCGTCGTGTTCGGTCCGTCGTCGACGGCGACGAGCGAGGCAGGCGTCCCCGAGCAGACCACCGTTGTCACGGTCCTCCCGGGTCACACGCTCTGGCAGATTGCGGCTGCGGCCAACCCGGACGGCGACATCCGGTCCACGGTCGACGAGATCGTTGAGCTCAACGCCCTCCCCAACGCCTCCGCCCTGCAGATGGGTGCGGAGATCGTGGTGCCCGTCTACCAGTAGGCGACACCACTGCAGTAAGCACTGCGACTCAGCCCGGTGCGGTCACAAGGGAAGGTGACCTCGCCGGGCTTCGTCGTGCCGTCGGTCGTTGATTCCGGGGCCGGCACCTGTTTGACTGCACCGACCCGCTGTCTAGCGGGAGCTTGGCACCATCGGGGAGGTACCACGTGAAAGTCACTGTGCGGCGCGGACGGACGGGTTGCGCCGTGACTGCGGCGGCCATGATCGCGGCGCTGCTGGCAGCGTGCTCAGACGGAGGGCCGGATGCGCGCGACGCCGCGGAGACGTTGGCGGCCGGCCTGACGAAGCAGGATCTCGCAGGAGTCTCCACGGTCAAAGGCGGTCGTGAGCCGCAGGCGGACCTCGAACGCATCGTCGAGAGCATGGACGGCAGCGCGGTGAAGGTCACGGTCGACGACGTCGAGGAGGACGGTGACTCGGCTGAGGCGACCTTGACATCGACGTGGGACTTCGACACCGGCGACTGGACGTACACGACCCCGGTCGCGCTCGAGCGTATCGACAACACCTGGCAGGTCACCTGGAGCGCCGCGATCGTGGCGCCCGACCTGGCCGGAGACGATCGGCTCAGGCTCCGCACAACCGCGTCCGACCGAGGTGACATCCTCGGCGCCGGCGACGTTCCGCTGGTCACCGAGCGTGCCGTCAAGCGCATCGGGATCGACAAGACCAAGGTCGACGTCACGCAGCTCGATGCGTCGGCCCGAGCCCTGGCCGGGCTCGTCGGCATCGACGCCGAGGCCTACGCCAAGCGCGTCGCCGATGCGGGCGCCCAGGCGTTTGTCCTCGCCCTGGTGGCTAGAGCCGACAGTGACGACACCCTCGGTGAGTCCGAGCTCGCATCCGTGCCGGGTGCCGTCCAACTGGACGACTCCCTGTCGCTCGCACCGACGCGTACATTCGGTCAGCCACTGTTGGGTGTTGTCGGCGAGGCAACTGCCGAGATCGTGGAGAAGTCGAAGGGCGCGATCCAGGCCGGCGACAGAGTCGGGCTGTCTGGCCTCGCGCTGCGGTACGACAGTCGCCTGCGCGGCACACCCGGCGTCACCGTCGAAGCCGTGTCGTCCCAGGACGGTGCGAAGCCTCGGGTGCTGTTCTCCGGTGAGGGCGAGCCCGGCAAGCCGCTCCGCACGACCATCGATGCGAGCCTCCAAGGCTCCGCCGACAAGATTCTGGCCCGGGTCGAGCCGGCCAGTGCGATCGTCGCCGTCCGCCCGTCCACCGGTGAGATCGTGACGCTGGCCAGCGGCGCCGGCGGGCAGGGCGCCGACACCGCCGCCGCAGGTCGCTTCGCTCCGGGATCGACCTTCAAGTTGGTCTCGGCACTGTCGTTGCTTCGCGCAGGGCTCACCCCGTCGACCGAGGTGCCATGCGCCGAGTCGATCACGGTGGATGGCCGCAGGTTCACCAACTACTCCGATTACCCCGACAACACGATCGGCGACATCCCGCTGCGGTCGGCCATCGCCAACTCGTGCAATACTGCGATGATCGCCGAGCGCGACAAGACCTCGCAGGCCGATCTGGCCGACGCGGCGGCGGCACTGGGCCTCGGTCCTGATC
>Ga0075364_10000638_pt1 | contig 18089 bp, 15 predicted proteins | sample EndMetdeltDD1764_FD_71517 | JGI IMG/M metagenome (GOLD analysis project Ga0075364, IMG submission 71517) | Populus endosphere microbial communities from Tennessee, USA - Endosphere MetaG P. deltoides DD176-4 | ecosystem: Host-associated > Plants > Roots > Endosphere | place: USA: Tennessee...
CCAGCGCCCGTCCCGCCAATGGCCGCGCCAAGACGTTCAGCGTGTCGGTCAAGGCCCACCCCGACGGCTACGTCTCACAGTTCCTGCATCGGCAACTGACGCCCGGCACCATCGTCTACCTGTCCCAGGCCGAGGGCGAGTTCGTGTTGCCCCGCGAGGTCCCGCCGACGCTCCTGCTGGTCAGCGGCGGATCGGGTATCACCCCCGTCATGTCGATGGTGCGCACGCTCCGCGACAGCGGCCATCGCGGTCAGGTGACCTTTCTGCACTACGCCCGCAGCCGCGACGACGAGATGTTCACCGAAGAACTCGACGAGATCGCCGCCACCACCGACTTCCGGATCGTCCGGGTGTACACCCGCCGACCCGAACCCGGAGCCGAGCTGGCGGGACGCTTCCACATCGATCACCTCAAGCACCTGGGTGTCGACGCGAGTGACACTCGTACGTACGTCTGCGGTCCTGCTGGCCTCATCGCCTCGGTCCGCGACACGTATGACGGACTCGGCGCCGCCGACCAGCTCCACCAGGAGTACTTCAAGGTTCCCAGCGTCGATGTCAACGCCGCTGACGCCACCGGAACCCTGACGTTCGACACCACGATGATCGAGGCCGCGAACACTGGCGCGACGATCCTCGAACAGGCCGAGGCTGCCGGGCTGAAGCCCGAGTTCGGCTGCCGCATGGGTGTTTGCAACACCTGCGCCATCAAGAAGAACACCGGCGCCGTACGCCACATCGTGTCCGGCGAGATCGCCGCCGACACCGACCAAACCATCAAGATCTGTGTCCAGGTCCCCGTCGGCGACGTCTCCGTCGCACTCTGAGCAGAGGGAGAACACCATGGCTTTCACACTGAGCAAGAACAAGCGCGCGAAGCGCAACACGGCGATAGCCCCGCGCAGCGCCAGCAAGCACAATGCGGCACCGCTGACGCTGATCAACCCGTTCTCCGACAAGGCAGCCACCATCGGCCTGGAGTACATGACGTACGAGCAGCTCGACGAGTTCGGCCGAGAGCTCGACACCGTGCGCCAGCGCGTCCTCGACGACCTCGGTCAAAAGGACGCCGACTACATCCGTCGCGTCATCAGGGCCCAGCGCGCCAGCGAGGTGCTGGGACGTATCGGCATCTTCATGCCGTTCTTCCCGCCCGCTTTCATCGCCGGCATCGTCCTGCTCGGCGTGGCCAAGATCCTCGACAATATGGAGATCGGCCACAACGTCATGCACGGCCAGTACGACTGGATGAACGACCCGATGGTCAACGGTGCGCGGTACGAGTGGGACAACATGGCGCCCGCCCAGGACTGGAAGCACGGGCATAACTACATCCATCACACGTACACCAACATCCACGGCATGGACCGCGACATCGGCTACAACCTGCTGCGCATCGACCCGGACCAGCCCTGGTACGGCACGCACCGATTCAACTTGCCGCTCGCCTTTGTCCTCATGATCGTCTTCGAGTGGGGCGTCATGTACCACGGCGTCGAACTCGACCAGTACCTTCAGGGCAAGATCAGCAAGGCTGATTTCCAGGCCCGCAAGAAGCGCGCTATGAAGAAGATCCGCAAGCAGGTCCTCAAGGACTACATCGCGTGGCCGCTCCTGGGCCTGGCGCTGGTGCCGGTGGTCGGTTGGTGGGCGCCGCTCGCGATCCTGGGTGCCAACGTCGTCGCCAATATCATCCGCAACATCTGGACGTTCCTCATCATCTTCTGCGGCCACTTCCCGGCCGAGGTCCAGACCTTCGCCGAGGAAGACGCGCAGAACGAGTCCCGCGGTCAGTGGTACCTGCGCCAGCTCCTCGGCTCGGCGAACATCTCCGGGCACGCTCCGTTCCACGTGCTGACCGGCAACCTGAGCTACCAGATCGAGCACCACCTGTTCCCCGACATCCCGGCGCGTCGCTACCCGGAGGTCGCCGTGGACGTCAAGCGTCTGGTCGAGCAGTACGGTCTGCAGTACAACACCGGCCGACTGTCGAAGCAGTTGCGCAGTGTCACTCAACAGTTGGCGGTCTACGGGCGCAAGCCCAGCGATCCCTACAAGATCGGCAACAGCCCCGAATCGAAGGCCCTGCGGCGCGCCAAGCGCGAAGAGGCCACGCGTCGCCTCGAAGCGATGGGTGAGACACAATTGACCTCGTAGTCCGACTGCGAGCGAAAGGCGTCCGATGGCACTGAGCCAGCGAGAGATTGTCAAGGACGTCGTGCAGCAGTCGACCGAGGCCGCGATCGGAAGCGCCGGTCACGTCGTGGCGATCCTGTTCGAGGCGGCGCGAAAGATCACCACCGAGATCGGAGCCTTCGGCACCGAGATCTTCGAAATCGCCGAAGCGAGCAAACGGGCCGGTCGTGACGCGGACGACACCCATCCCGCGGCCGACTAGCAACGAACTATCCACATGACGAACCCTTCCCCTGACGGCACGTCCCGCCGCACCGTCGCCGTCGTCGGGTCCGGTGTCTCGGGACTCACCGCCGCCTACGTCCTGCGCAAGGAGTGGGACGTCACGGTCTTCGAGTCGGACGACCGTATCGGGGGGCACGCGCACACCCACTCGGTGGCCGACCCGGACGCGACGCACCGGGTCGACAGCGGGTTCATCGTGCACAACGACCGCACCTATCCCCTGCTACGACGGCTGTTCGGCGAGCTCGGCGTCGAGGTGCATCCCACCGAGATGAGTATGAGCATCCACTGCGACGGGTGCGGCCTGGAGTATGCGGGCGGACGCGGCGGCAGGGGCATCTTCGCGCAACGTCGACGTCTGCTCGACCCGCGCTACATCGCGATGCTGCTGGGCGTGAAGAAGTTCGGTCGTCTGGCCCACCAGTTGCTCGACTCCCCCGAGTTGTCAACCGATCCGCAGACGTACGGCGACTTCCTGACCGCTCACGGCTTCTCCGACTACTTCGTCTCGCACTATGCGATCCCTGTCGTGTCGTGTGTGTGGTCGTCCGGTCACGAAACGGCATTGGAATACCCGGCCCGCTATCTGTTCGAGTTCCTCAAGCATCACGGCTTCCTGTCCATCAAGGGGTCGCCGCAGTGGTTCACCGTCGTCGGCGGCTCCAGCAGCTACATCGACAAGGTCCGCACCGCCGTCGGCGACGTGCGGGCGTCGACCGGCATCACCTCGATCACCCGTACCGACGATGGCGTCCGGCTCGTCGACACGAATGGCACGACGCACCGCGCAGATGCCGTCGTCATCGCGACGCACGCGAACGACGCCCTCGCATTGCTGACCGACCCGAGCGACGACGAGCGCCGTGTACTCGGGGCGTTCGACTACTCCGACAACGAGGTGCAGCTACATCGCGACGCGACCCAACTGCCCGTCGCCCCGGCTGCCCGGTCATCGTGGAACTACCGCATGGACGGCTGCACCGACCGCAGCGAGCACTCCGCCGTGACCTACTGGATGAACCGCCTGCAGGGCATCGAGAGCACCGAGCCGTTCCTGGTCACCCTCAACGCCTCGGGACACATCGATCCGGCGACGGTTGTCGCCACGATGGCCTACACGCACCCCATCTACACCCCCCGGTCGGTCGCGGCGCAGGGCGAGCTCAAACGGTTGTTCAGCGATCAAACGGTCTACGCCGGCGCCTACCACGGCTGGGGATTCCATGAGGACGGTTGCCGCTCCGGCGTCGACGCGGCCGCTGCCCTGGGCACGGCGTGGTGACCGCGTCCCCGGCGGAGCCTCGGACTGACGGGCTGCCTGCACTACCCGCCCTCGTCGAGGGACGGGTGGCTCACACACGGCGCACACCCCTACGCCATCGATTCTCCTATGCGATCTACCAGTGGCTCGTCGACGTCGACGACCTCCCACGGATGTCCCGGTGGCTGCGGCCGTTCGCGACCTTCAGCGCGGCCGACCACATCGGCGACCCCCATGACACGATCCGTGTCAACATCGAGCGGTTCTGCGCCGCTCAGGGCGTCGACATCGCCGGCAACCGGCTGGTGATGCTGGCCAATGCGCGAATCCTCGGGCACACCTTCGATCCGCTGAGCGTATTCTGGGCGATCGCGCCGGACGGTTCGCTGACCTGCATCGTCGCTGAAGTTCACAACACGTACGGCGAGCGGCACGCCTATCTGCTGCAGCCCGACGACAGCGGCCGCGCGCAGGCCGACAAGGCCTTCTACGTGTCGCCGTTCTTCGCCGTCGAAGGCCGTTATGACCTGCAGTTCACGCTGACGCCCGAGAAGGTCTCGTCGAGCATCGTCCTGCGCCACGGGGCAGAGGCGGTCTTCAGCGCAACCTTTCGGGGCACTCCGCGACCCGCCACGAACAGCCGACTCGCAAAACTTCTTGTCAAAATGCCGCTGATGACCCATCGCACGAGTCTGTTGATCCGAATACACGGTGTATGGCTCTGGATCCGCAGGCTCCCGGTCGTCCCACGTCCGGTCCACGAACCGCAGGAAGGCACCCGATGACGCAGCTCGCCACCACTCGCTGGCCAGGCATCGCGCACACGCCCCGCACACCGCTCAAGGCTCGCGCCGCCAAGGCGATCCTCCGACCGACCGTCAACAGCGTGCCGGTCCGTCTGACATTCGCCGACGGACGTTCGTGGGGTGCAGGGGGCCCCGATTCCCCCGAGATGCGGGTCGTGCGGCCCAAGGCGTTTTTCGCCCGGCTGGGCGCCGATACCAAGATCGGATTCGGCGAGGCCTACATGGCCGGTGACTGGACCACCGGTGAGGGTACCGACCTAGCCGCCCTGCTGATCCCGTTCGCCGAACGCATGGCCACCATCGTGCCCGTCCCCCTGCAGAAGTTCCGCGTCTTCGTCGACAAGAAACTGCCGCACCACCAACGCAACTCCGTCGAGGGCTCGAAGAAGAACATCGAGGCGCACTACGACCTCTCCAACGATCTGTTCGCCCAGTTCCTCGATCCGTCGATGAGCTACTCGTCCGCCTGGTTCGAGAGCCCCGAGCAGGATCTGCAATCGGCGCAGATGCGCAAGATCGACGGCATCCTCGACCAGGCCGGTGTCGCCGAGGGGACGCGTCTTCTCGAGATCGGCAGCGGCTGGGGTGCCCTCGCGATCCGCGCCGCCCAGCGCGGCGCCAAGGTCACCACGATCACGATCTCGAACGAGCAGGCCACGCTGGCCGAGCGGCGCTTCGCCGAGGCTGGTGTCACCGTCGATCTGCAGCTCGTCGACTATCGCGACGTCACGGGCGAGTACGACGCGATCGTCAGCGTCGAGATGATCGAGGCCGTCGGCGAGGAGTACTGGCCCACCTACTTCTCGACGATCGACAAGCTGTTGGCGCCGGGCGGCAAGGTCTCGATCCAGGCCATCACGATGGCCCATCACCGCTACCTGCAGACCCGCAACTCATACGGCTGGATCCAGAAGTACATCTTCCCGGGCGGCCTCATCCCGTCGTTGGAGGCGATAGACCGCGCGCTCGCCGACCACACCTCGCTCGCCGTTACAGACCGACGCTCACTGGGCCAGGACTACGCAAGAACGCTGCACGAGTGGCGCCACACCTTCAACGCGCATTGGGACTCGATCAACGCCCAAGGCTTCGACGAGACATTTCGCCGCATGTGGGAGTTCTACCTCGCCTACTGCGAAGCGGGATTCGGCGCCGGCTATATCGACGTCTTCCAGCTCCAGATGTCCCGCCCGAAGGAGGCATGAGCCATGGCCGCCATCTCGCGTCTGCCCATGCCCATCCAGGAGACCTATGAGTGGCAGTACGAGGGCGCCTGCCGCGACGTCGATCCAGAGACGTTTTTCTCCCCCGATGCCGAGCGCGGTCCTCGCCGACGAGCGCGCGAGGCTGCCGCCAAGGCCCTATGCAACGTCTGCCCTGTCGTCCAGCAGTGCCTGAACCATGCCCTGACCGTGCGCGAGCCGTACGGCGTCTGGGGCGGGCTGACCATCAACGAGCGCGACCAGCTCCTGCGCCGCACCGGCTGACGCCCCCCGCCCCGGGAGCGGAATGTCACCAGCCGTAGCGGGGTGCGTGGAGCTCGCTCCTCTTGGGCCAGGGGTTGATGCGGCACGCGCCGAGACCTTTCGACTGCTGCTGCATGACCGGTGCCAGCTGACCCTTGCCGCCACACCTGGCATGACCCCTGCCGAACCAGTGGCCCGTCTCGTGGTTGACCACCATGTGGCGGTAGTCGCGCAGCGATCCGTTCTCGTCGTCCCACACCGGAGTCGCGTTCTGCCACCGCGTCTCGTTGATGATGACGTTGCGGCCCACCCGACAGCTGTAGACGCTGCTGCAGGCCGAGGAGAAGCTCGGGACCTTCGACGCCTGGCTCAGCACGAGCGTGAAGTCGCCACCGGACGACACGCGTTTGAACCTGACGCCCATCGCCCGCCAGCCGCGCGGGTCGTCATAGGTCTGCTGCGCGAGCCGTTTGAACGTCGAGAGGCTTGCCGAGACGTGGCCGCGCGTGGCCACGGAGTACGTCACGGTCTTGCGGACGCGGCGCTGGGTGATGGTCTTCGACCTCGACACAGCCGTCACGGTCGAGAACCCCTCACGAGACGCCTTGACCCGGAAGGTGACCTGCGTGCCGACGTCGGCGGATCGGACCTTGTAGGTGCGGCCCGTCGCACCGGTGATCGGCCGGCCGTCGCGCAGCCATCTGTACGAGACGGCATCGGTCTTGCGGGAAAAGCGACCCGTGCGCCCGGTGAGTTTGCGGCCGAGCTTTGCGCTGCCCGAGATCGAAGGTCGTGACGTGTTGGTGAACGTGCCCTTCGCGACGGGTCCGGTCGCCGCGCTGGTAACGGCCACCGGCGCGGAGTCGGGTCGCGAGCCCGTGACCCGCACTGAGAAGCCCCGCCCGATGTCGTCGAGGCTGGAGAGCCGGTGCACCCCATTGGCCGGTGAGTCGTCGGTGACAGCCACCCCGTCGCGGAACCACTGGAACGAGAACGCCACATCGCCGGGCGTCCAAGACCCCGGGACGGCGACAAGCGTCTGCTCGAACTGCGGCGAGCCAGCGATGGTCGGCGTGGCCGGGACGATATCGGCAGCTGAGGCCGGCGACGCTATCAGCAGCGTCATCGTGGCGGCGGAACCTGAGACGAGGGCGAGCATGCCCTGGACAACCTTGTGCAAGACATTCACTCCCGAGAAGTCGAAGACCGTACGACCCTAACCCGCGGTCGCCTCACTCGTAGAAGATGCGCTCCACCACCTTGCGAGCATGCCTGGTAGTGCGCAGGTAGTCGTCGAGCATCCGCTCGCTGTGGTCCGCTCCGTAACCGAGCAGGTGGGCGACTCCCGCCCGTTCGCCGGCCTGCTCGACCATCGACTCAGCCGGCTTGCCGCGCATCAGCACGACGGCGTTGCGGATGCGGCTGACAAGCCGCCATGCCGACTCGAGGGCCTGGGCGTCGTCGTGCGAGACGAGCTCGGCCTTCACCGCTGCGTAAAGGGCGTCGAGTGTCCTGGTGGTGCGCATCTCGGGCACGGCGTGCGCGTGCTGCATCTGCAGGAGCTGGACGGTCCACTCGACGTCGGCGAGCCCGCCGCGTCCGAGCTTGAGGTGAGTCTTGGCGTTGGCGCCGCGCGGCAGCCGCTCGGAGTCGACACGGGCCTTGATACGACGGATCTCGCGAACCTCGTCGGCGGTGGCTCCGCCCTCGGGCCAGCGCAGCGGGTCGATCAGCGCCGTGAACCGCGCATTGAGCTCGGGGTCGCCGACCGTCGCATTGGCACGCAGGAGTGCCTGGGCCTCCCAGACGGCCGACCACTTCTCGTAGTAGGCACGGTAGGAGGCGAACGACCGGACCAAGGGGCCGTTCTTGCCCTCGGGACGTAGCTCAGCGTCGACTTCGAGCGCTGGATCGTCGCCTGGGGCCGCCAACATCTTGCGCAGTCCCTGGGCGACGGCCATCGCAGCCGTCGCTGCCTCCCCGCTGTCGGCCCCGTCAATCGGGTCGTGCACGAACATGACATCGGCGTCCGAGCCGTAGCCGGCCTCGCCACCGCCGAGGCGGCCCATCAGGACGATCGACAGGCGGGTGGGCAGCGCGCCTCGCTCGGCCTCGACCGCCGAGATGGACGCCTTGAGGGCCCCGGCCAGCGTCGCGGTGGAGATATCGGTCAAGGCCTCGCCGACTTCGGTGATGTCGAGGCGTCCGAGGACGTCCGCGATGCCGACCCGGGACAGCTCGCGGCGGCGGACCCGACGGACTGCGCGGATCGCATCGACAGAGCTCCGGTGACGCTCCGCCGCCAGGTCGACCTCGGTCAGCAACCGTTCTCGCTCGAGCGGTCGCAGTTCGGCGTCGTCGCCCAGCAGCGCGACGGAGTCAGGTGCGCGCAGCATCAGGTCGGTGACGTACCGGCTGGACGACAGGACGTGGGCAAGCTGCTCGGCCCCGGCACCCTCGTCGCGCAGCTTGCGCAGGTACCAGTGTGTTTCACCGAGCCCCTCGGAGATCTTGCGGAACGCCAGGAGCCCCGCATCCGGATCGGGCGACGCCGCGAACCATGCGAGCATCGCCGGCAGCAGGGACTTCTGGATCGACGCACGTCGTGACAGGCCGGACGTCAGCGCCTGGATGTGGGACAGCGCGCCCTTCGGGTCGATGAAACCAAGCGCTGTCAGTCGCTGCTCGGCGGCCAGTGGGGTGAGCCGCAACCCGTCGGTCGGCAGCGACGCGACGGCCTCGAGCAAGGGCTGATAGAACAGCTTCTCGTGCAGGCGGCGCACGATGCGGCGGTGCGCCTGCCACTCCTTGACGAGGCTGTCGGCGGGCTGGTGTCGAAAGCCCATACTCCGGCCGATACGCCGCAGGTCTTCGGCGTCGTCGGGCACGATATGACTGCGCCGGAGGCGGTAGAGCTGGATGCGGTGCTCGAGCGTGCGCAGGAACTCGTAGGCCTCCTCCATCGCGGCACCGTCACGCCGTCCGACGTACCCACCGTCGATCAACGCCTGCAGCGCAGACAACGTCGTGGGGCTACGCAGCGACTCGTCAGCGCGACCGTGGACCAGCTGCAGCAGCTGCACCGCGAATTCGACATCACGCAACCCGCCGGCACCCAGCTTGAGTTGACGGTCGCGGTGCGCGGCCGGGATGTGCTCGATGACCCGACGTCGCATCGCTCGGACGTCGGTGACGAAGTTCGGGCGGGTGCTGGCGAACCAGATCATCGGCGACAGCGCGTCGAGGTACTCCTGCGCCAGCGCCTCATCGCCGGCGGCGAACCGCGCCTTCAGCAGCGCCTGGAACTCCCATGTGCTGGCCCACTTCTCGTAGTAGGCGATATGACTCGCGAGCGTCCGCACCAGCGGGCCGTTCTTGCCCTCGGGCCTCAGGTCGGCGTCGACCTCCCAGATCGTGCCTTCACCGGTGTGGTCACGGCACAGCTTCATGACCGTCGAAGCCAGGCGCGTGGCGGCCGTCGCGGGCCGGTGGTCGTCGGCTCCCTCAGCGGGTTCGTACACAAAGATGACGTCGACGTCGCTGAGGTAGTTAAGTTCATGGCCGCCCGTCTTGCCCATCGCCATGATGGTCAGACGGCACAGCTCTGCGGACGGCTCGGTCTCCTGCGCGATCCGCAACGCAGCGCCGAGGGTCGCGACGGCCAGGTCGGACAGCTCGGCCGAGGACTGCTCGAACGTCGTCAGCGCCGTCAGGTCGCGCGCCGCGATGTGCAGCAGCTTGCGGTAGTACGCAATCCGCAGCTCGTCGGCGTCCCCCGCTTCCTCCATCTGCCGGCGCCGCTTGTCCAGCGTGATGGGGACGGTCGACAGCTCGTCGGCGGCGAGGTCGTGCACGTGTTCGGGGTGACGGGTCAGAAAATCGCCCAGCGCCTGACTGGTACCGAGGACCACGAGGAGACGCTGCCGCAGCTCGCTGTCACCGTCGAGCACCGTCAGGAGAGTCTCGGTGCCCATACGCTCGGCGATGGCCGCCAAGGACGACAGAGCCGTGTCGGGGCTCGCGACCGACGCGATCTGATCGACCAGGTCATCGGGCACGACCCCGAGGGACGTCAACGTCCCCAACGCCCCTTCGCCGTCCCTGAAACCCTTGCGAGCGAGCGCGACGGCAAGTTCTCGTGCATCGGTAGCCACCGAAACAGGCTACCCGTCCGGCCTGAGGCGCACGACGCGCCAGCAGGCTCAGACCATCGGCATCAGGCGGTCGATCTCGAACTGCGTGACCTGCGAGCGATAGTCCTGCCACTCCGCGCGCTTGTTACGCAGGAAGAAGTCGAACACGTGCTCGCCGAGTGTCTCGGCGACCAGCTCGCTGCCCTCCATCGTCCGAATGGCCTCGTCGAGGTTGCGCGGCAGCGGCGCAATGCCCATGGCCTTGCGCTCGTTCTCGCTCAACGACCAGACATCGTCCTCGGCCTCGGGAGGCAGCTCGTACTTCTCCTCGATGCCCTTGAGGCCGGCCGCCAGCACCAGTGCGAACGCCAGGTACGGGTTGCAGGCCGCGTCGATGGCACGGTTCTCGACGCGCGCGGAGTTGCCCTTGTGCGGCTTGTACATCGGCACGCGGATGAGCGCCGATCGGTTGTTGTGCCCCCAGCACACGTAGTTGGGAGCCTCTCCCCCGCCGGCGAGACGCTTGTAGGAGTTGACCCACTGATTGGTGACAGCGGTGATCTCTGGTGTGTGGTGCAGGACCCCCGCGATGAAGGCACGACCCGTCTGCGACAGCTGGTACTCGGCGCCGGCCTCGTAGAACGCGTTCTCGTCGCCCTCGAACAGCGAGACGTGGGTGTGCATCCCGGAGCCGGGGTGCTCCGTGAACGGCTTGGGCATAAACGACGCCCACTTCCCCTGGCTCAGCGCGACCTCGCGCACCACCGTCCGAAACGTCATGATGTTGTCGGCGGTCGAGAGCGCATCGGCATACCGCAGATCGATCTCCTGCTGGCCGGGGCCGCCCTCGTGATGGCTGAACTCGACCGAGATGCCCATGTTCTCGAGCATCGTGATGACCTCGCGGCGGAAGTCCTGGCCGCCGCCCTGGGCCGTGTGGTCGAAATAACCGCTGTCGTCCACCGGGACGGGACGATCGCCCTTGTCGGGCTTGCCCTTGAACAGGAAGAACTCGATCTCGGGGTGCGTGTAGAACGTGAAGCCGGCCTCAGCCGCCTTCTGCAGGGCCCGCTTGAGCACATGGCGCGGATCGGCGTACGACGGTGTGCCATCCGGCAGCAGGATGTCGCAGAACATCCGGGCCGTCGCGGGGGTCTCGCCGCGCCAGGGCAGGATCTGGAAGGTCGACGGGTCGGGCATGGCCAGCATGTCGGCCTCGTGGACGCGAGCGAAGCCCTCGATCGCCGATCCGTCGAAGCCGATGCCCTCGGAGAAGGCGCCCTCGAGTTCGGCCGGCGCGATAGCCACGGACTTCAGCGATCCGAGCACGTCGGTGAACCACAGCCGCACGAATCGGACGTCGCGCTCCTCGAGCGCGCGCAGCACGAAGTCTTCCTGTTTTCCCATGGCGCAAGTCTCGCACGCGTCGTGTTACGAGAGTGTTTCCAAAACACGCTCTCTGGACCGGACGTTTCGAACCGACTCGCCGTCAGCGTGGTCGTCAGAACATCGGGCTCATCGGGGTGAGGTGGACGGGAGATACGCTCGTCGCATGCCACAGCTGCGCCTCGCCCTCGCCCAGGTCAACGCCACCGTCGGCGACCTGTCCGGCAATGCCGATCTGGTTGTCCAGCACTGCAAGGATGCCGTGGCCCAGGACGTTCACCTCGTGGTGTTCCCCGAGATGATGCTGACCGGCTACCCCATCGAGGACCTCGCGATGCGCGCCTCGCTCATCAAGGAGTCCCAGGCCGCGATCGAGACTCTCGCGGCGCGCCTGCTCGACGAAGGGTGCGGCGATCTCGTCGCGGTTGTCGGCTACCTTGACCAGGCCGCCGGGCTGCAGGAGGGACTGGGCATTCCCAAGAACGCGCCGACCAACTGCGTCGCCGTCATCCACGGCGGCCGCATCGTGGCGCGGCAGGCCAAGCACCACCTCTGGAACTACGGGGTCGGCGACGAGATCCGCAACTTCGTGCCGGGTCACACGATCAATATCGTCCAGGTCGGCGGTGTCGACGTGGCCCTGGCGATCTGTGAGGACCTGTGGCGCGACGGCCCCTCGGCCGCTGCCAAGGCCGCTGAGGCGGCACTGCTGGTCGTCCCCAACGGCTCCCCGTACGAGGCCGACAAGGACGATGTCCGGCTCGAGTTGTGCTCGCGCCGAGCAGCCGAAGGCGATTGTGTGCTGGCCTACGTCAACCTGGTCGGCGGCCAGGACGAGCTGGTCTTCGACGGCGATTCGATTGTCGTCGCCCCCGACGGGTCCGTCCTGGGCCGGTCGGCGCAGTTCGAGCCCGAACTGCTGGTTGTCGACCTCGATCTGCCCGCTGCAACCCCGTCGATGCCGGACGCAGAAGAGACCTTCGGCGGCCTGACGATCAAACGCACCATCATCACGTCCACACCCTTCGCGGCATACGAGCCGCTGCCGACCGTGTCCAACGAGCGACTGCCTCGTCACGAGGAGATCTGGACCGCCTTGGTCACCGGCCTGCGTGACTACGTGCGCAAGAACGGCTTCTCGTCGGTCTTGTTCGGGATGTCCGGCGGTATCGACTCGACCCTCGTCGCGGCCATCGCGGTCGACGCCTTGGGCGCCGACAAGGTCTTCGGCGTCTCCAACCCCAGCGCATGGTCGACTGAACATTCGCGGTCCGATGCCGCCGAGCAGGCTCGGCGTACCGGGCTCACGTTGCAGACCGTCCCGATCGCCCCGATCTTCGACCAGTACCAAGAGGCACTGCATCTCGACGGTCTGGCGGAGGAGAACCTGCAGGCCCGCATCCGGGCGGTGATCTGGATGGGACTGTCGAACCAGCACGGACATCTGGTGTTGGCCTGCGGCAATAAGTCCGAGCTCGCAACGGGCTACTCCACGATCTACGGCGATGCGGTCGGCGGCTACGCACCCATCAAGGACGTTCCCAAGACGCTGGTCTGGGAGCTGGCGACCTGGCGCAATGCCTATGCCGCCGAACGCGGTGAGACTCCGCCCATCCCCGAGGGCACGATCACCAAGCCGCCGTCGGCCGAGCTCCGCCCCGGTCAGCTCGACTCCGACTCGCTGCCTCCGTACGACGAGCTCGACGCGGTCCTCGACGCCTATGTCGAACGCGATCTCGGATCGGCCGCGGTGATCGCCGAGGGCTTCGACCCCGCCCTCGTCGAGCGGGTCATCGCCCTGGTCGACCGCGCCGAGTACAAACGCCGCCAATACCCGCCGGGACCCAAGGTGTCACGCCGCAACTTCGGCCGCGATCGCCGCGTCCCCATCACCCACCGTTGGCGCGAGAAGCTCTGACCGTTCCTGCAACCGGCCCGGCCACGATTTGGCGGTTTTGGCCCGCCGAAACTCGCAAATCGTGAGATGTGGCGTGCTGATGCCGCCAAATCTTGGTCCCGGTTGCCTGATCTGGCACGCTGGAGACATCCGTGGACTCCGCCAGGAGCCGCGAGACGAACAGGAGAATCATGATGGCTGACGCAACCCCCGAAGAAACCGCACCGTACGGCACCGGAACCGCCACCAGCGCTCCGACACCACGTAAGCGCATCCGCACCCACACGCTCCAGCAGATGAAGGAGCGCGGCGAGAAGTGGACCATGCTCACGGCATACGACCAGTACACCGCGGCAACCTTCGACGAGGCCGGGGTCGAAGTGCTGCTGATCGGCGACTCGGCGTCGAACAACGTCTACGGCAACGAGTCCTCGCTGCCCGTGACGGTTGATGAACTCATCCCGCTTGTCCGTGCGGTCTCCCGCTCGGCGAAGCACTCGCTGATCCTGGCCGACCTACCCTTCGGGTCGTACCAGGGATCGCCCGAGCAGGCCTTCCACACGGCGGTCCGGTTCATGAAGGAGGCGGGCGCCCACGCCGTCAAGCTCGAGGGCGGGCTGGCGATGGTGCCGCAGGTCAAACTGCTCACCGATGCCGGCATTCCCGTGTGCGCCCACATCGGCTTCACCCCGCAGTCGGAGCACCAGCTGGGCGGCTACCGTGTGCAGGGACGCGGGGACGGCGCAGCCCGACTCGTCCAGGAAGCCACGGCCCTGCAGGACGCCGGAGCGTTCGCGGTGCTCATGGAGATGGTTCCGGCACCGGTCGCCGCCGAGGTCACCAAGGCGCTACGGGTGCCGACCGTCGGTATCGGCGCGGGCATCGACGTCGACGCGCAGGTGCTGGTGTGGCAGGACATGCTGGGGCTCAACACCGGCAAGGCTCCCCGCTTCGTCAAGCGTTACGCCGATCTTCACCGCATCATGCTCGAGGCCACCAAGGAGTACGTCGACGACGTCAAGAACGGCGCGTTCCCCGCTGCCGAACACTCCTTCGCCGAGTAACCCCGTCCCCGCGCCCTCGCGATGTGTGACGTCTTGCACCAGTGACCGCGCCAGAGCGGTGCAACACGTCACACATCGCGAAGGGGGGACGGGTCAGGCGCTCCAGCCGCCCTGGGTCACACCGATAGCCGTCACAACCGCCAGTAGGGGCAACCCGGCCAGGGGGACGAAGGTGGCGGCGGCCGGACGCGTTCGGGTCCATCGGGCGATCCATACCGCCACAGGCATCAGCACCAGCAGGTGCATGACCACACCCCACCACGGCGCATAGATCATGGTCGAGGCGGCCAGCCAGACCAGGACCACCAGACCGACGATGGCGATCCACGGCCCAGAACGCTCGAGGCCGGGGCCGGATCTCCTGCGCCGGCGACGGCGCCTCATGGTCCGGACGGGTCTTCCTTCGGCGTGTCGTCGTTCCAGTCGGGGTCGTTGTCCCACGACTTGGTGCGCTCGGCGGCGATCTCCAGGGCGTGCGACGCCTCCTCGGCGGAGTCGTACGGGCCGAGGCGGTCGGCAGCCTTGCAGCCCTCCTCGCCCTCGACTGTCTTGTGCTTGGTGCAGTAGTAGAACTTGGTGTCGCTCATACCCCCATCCTGCCCCAGGTTGTCGTCCGACGCCGCGATTAGACTCTCCCGGTGACCCTCCTGACTGCCGGCCGGGTGTCCCCTGAACGTGCCGTGCCCTCCTCCATCGAACGTCCCGAATATGTCGGGCAGATCGCCCCGCTGCCCTACAACGGACCGCTCGTCCGCGACGCCGACACGATCGCCGCGATGCGCGTCGCGGGACGCATCGCGGCGCAGGCGCTCGACGCGGTGGAGGCTGCAATAGCCCCCGGTGTGACCACCGACGAACTCGACCGCGTCGGCCACACCTTCATCGTCGAGCACGGCGCCTACCCCTCGACCCTGGGTTACCGCGGCTACCCCAAGTCGCTGTGCAGCAGTGTCAACGAGGTCATCTGCCACGGCATCCCCGACGATCGGCCGCTCGAGGACGGCGACATCGTCAACATCGACATCACGGCCTACATCGGCGGGGTCCACGGCGACACCAACAAGACGTATCTCGTCGGCGACGTCGACCAGGACTCACGGCTGCTCGTCGAGCGCACCCACGAGGCGACGATGCGGGCCATCCGCGCGGTCAAGCCCGGCCGCGAGATCAACGTCATCGGCCGGGTCATCGAGACCTACGCCAAACGCTTCGGCTACGGCGTAGTCCGTGACTTCACCGGTCATGGCGTCGGACCCGCCTTCCACGACGGGTTGATCGTCCCCCACTACGACGACCCCTCGTACGACACCGTCATCCAACAGGGCATGACGTTCACGATCGAGCCGATGCTGACCCTCGGCTCGATCGAGTGGGACATGTGGGACGACGGTTGGACGGCCACCACCCAGGACAGGTCCCGCACCGCCCAGTTCGAGCACACCCTGCTCGTCACGGCCGACGGCGCCGAGATCCTGACGCTGGCGTGATTCCGCGACGTCGACCTACGGGATGTAGTTGAAGCTGTCGGGGTCAGGCCCCGTCCGCTCGTCCTTGTTCAGTGCGTTGATAAATCCGATCTGCGATCCCGACAGCTCGAAGTCGAACAGATCGAAGTTCTCCTCGACGCGGCTGCGGGTCACCGACTTCGGGAAGACGATGTCGCCGCGCTGCAGGTGCCACCGCAGGACCACCTGCGCCGGGGTCTTGCCGTGCTCATCTGCGATCGCCGCGATGGCGGGATTGTCGAGCACAAGTCCCTGTGCGATGGGCGACCACGCCTCAGTGGCGATGCCATGCTCGGCGTTGACGGCCCGTAGCTCGTCCTGGGTCAGGTAAGGATGCACCTCGACCTGGTTGACCGCCGGCACCACATCGGTCTCCTGGACGAGCCGGCGGATGTGCTTGGGCTGGAAGTTGGAGACGCCGATCGAGCGGGTCCGGCCGGAGGCGTAGATCTCCTCGAGGGCGGTCCACGTCTCGACGAAGTCGATGTCGATGCCCGGCAGCGGCCAGTGGATCAAGAACAGGTCGAGCTGGTCGAGGCCCAACCTGTCGAGCGACTCGTCGAAGGCCTTGATGGCGTCGTCGTGTGCGTGGAAGCCGTTGTTGAGCTTGCTGGTGACGAAGATTTCGTCGCGGGCGATACCGGACTCACGCAGCGCCTCGCCAACGCCTTTCTCGTTGCCGTACATCTGCGCAGTGTCGATGTGGCGGTAGCCGACCTCGAGCGCCGAGAGCGTCGCGTCCTTGGTCTGCTCGGGCTCGACCTGGTAGACGCCGAATCCCAGCTGCGGGATCTCGACTCCGTTGTTGAGGGAGATGGTGGGCACGGTCATGTGAACCTCCTGGCTTGGGGTCTGGGGGCGGCCTCGCCTCCGTGGAGGGGCCCGCTCTTGACACTACCCAGGCGGGCGAACCGCGAAACGTCGGTGACGTGGGGCCCTCGGGGTGCGAATGAGCCGGCCTGTAAGCCGGATCCTGTCGGGCCACCGGTCGAAACCGGCGGTCCGGGCGACCATCCATCTGGGACGCCCATTGCTGAACGCCTCGTGCAACCTACCCGCTGACATCGGACGAGCAGCCCGTCAGCGCAAGCACCTGCCGAAGCCGGCGCTCTCTTGGTCTTGCTCCCGGTGGGGTTTACCTAGCCGTCCCGGTCACCCGGGACGCTGGTGAGCTCTTACCTCACCGTTTCACCCTTACCCGTTCCCGCGCTCCGAAGAACCTGGGCCGTTGGCGGTCTGTTTTCTGTGGCACTGTCCCGCACGTCGCCGTGGGTGGCCGTTAGCCACCACCGTCGCTCTGCGGAGTCCGGACTTTCCTCGACCCGTCCCTCGCGGGGCGTGCCGCGGCCGCCCGGCCGACTCATTCGCGTCGCTGATCCTACCTCGCTGGGTCGGGTACGTTCTGCGCGTGACCCACGACCTCGGACAGCTGGCACAGATTGTTGCCTTCCTGATCGCTATGACGGTGCTGGCGCAGGCGTGCGCCGACGAAGGCCTGTTCGAGGCACTGGGGCGGCGCGTGGCGCGGATGGCCGCAGGATCCGGCTCGCGGCTCTTGGCCTACGCAGTTGTCGTGGCAGCGGTGGTGACGGCCACCCTGAGCCTCGACGCGACGGTCGTCCTGCTGACCCCGGTGCTGCTCGCGGCCTCGGCGCGCCGATCGTCCGCTTTTGCGACGGTGCGCTTGGCCAACTCCGCGTCAACCCTCCTCCCGATCTCCAACCTGACCAACCTGCTGGTCTTCGGGTCGACGGGCCTGACGTTCCTCGGATTCACTGAAGCGATGCTCCCGGTGTGGCTTGTGGCGGTCGCCGCGGAGTACGTGATCCTGCGCCGATGGTTCGGGACCGAGGTGCGGGAGCCTACCGAGGTCCCGGACGAGGTCGGGGCCGTGCCTGTTGTGCCCGTCGGCGTCGTCCTGGCCGTCCTCGTCGCGCTGGCGGCAGGCGCAACTCCGTGGATCCCCGCCACGCTCGGGGCGGCCCTGATCGGGGCGGGCGCCCTGGTCCGCCGCAGGAGCACGTGGCCCGATCTGCTGTCCGCCGCGAATCTCCCGCTGGCCGCGCTCGTGCTGGCTTGGGCGCTGGGGGTCTCCTGGCTGGGTTCGACGCGCGTCGGCCACTGGATTGCCGACGCAGTGCCGTCGGGCC
>Ga0075364_10000639_pt1 | contig 18086 bp, 12 predicted proteins | sample EndMetdeltDD1764_FD_71517 | JGI IMG/M metagenome (GOLD analysis project Ga0075364, IMG submission 71517) | Populus endosphere microbial communities from Tennessee, USA - Endosphere MetaG P. deltoides DD176-4 | ecosystem: Host-associated > Plants > Roots > Endosphere | place: USA: Tennessee...
ATTACGACCACCTACACTTTACGAAATCGACAGTCCTGCCTGCACTCCTCGTCCTGGGTTCAAGGCTCGGTTGCCGGTGCGGTCCGCGCCATCGTCGATGGCGAAGCACACCAGCTCTCCTTCATCCGCCACCGCTTCGGGGCCGCCAACGGCGACGGCAACCTGACACAGCCCTCCCGGCGCTTCAGTGAGCCAGCTCTGGAAGCTGGTCCCGCCGTGGGCGTGCTGCGTCTGGTAACCAAGGGTGGAAAGCTCAGGGCCTGCCCCGAACTCCAGGAACCTGAAGTCAGCAGCAAGTCCGGTGCCAGTCAGCTTGGTGTAGGCCTCCTTGAGTGTCCAAAGCCTGGCGAAGGCGCGCGAGCGTGCGGGTTCGTTCAATTGCGCCAGTGCGCGCCGCTCTCGCGGGGAGCAGAAATCCTCGATAACCCCGGCGCAGGCTCGGCCGATCGTCTCGATATCGACGCCGACCGGCACATCGCGCGACACGGCGATCACCGACATCGTCTCGATATGGGATACGCAGAAATGCACCTGCGGCAGTCCGGGCGCTACCTGCGGTTTACCGAACGAGGTGGTCTGGAAGCGCCAGGCGTGCGGCTTCACCGCGTTGCCGATGGCGTGCGACAGCGCCCGGCGCAGCGTGATGCGAATGGCGCGCAGATGGTTGCGGGCCGCCTCGTCGCGCACGCGGGCGATCGCCGACCAGTCGTCGCGGTCGAGGATCCCGGCATCATGAGCGAGCAGCCGATGCGCGCCGGCCGGCACGAACCAGATCTCGACGCGGCCGGTTGCGGCCAGCGGACGCGACCAGGTCTGGCGATAGGGGCCGGTCGCCGCCGTCGCGGCGATCGCCCCGGTGAAACCGATCGCAACATCGGGCGACCCGATCTGCGCGCCAACTGCCTGCAACGTCCGCCTCCCTGAATTTCGCCAGCGCTCTTTGGCGAGACCCGGTCAGCGGACACCTTCGTTAATCCGCTGCGGGTCGAGCCACGGCGTCTGTTGTGCAAATTCCAGGCGGGTGTTGACACATTGGGAACGATTATGGTGGGGAAACAGATAAACTGGTAAAAATGCGTTCGTTTCTATTTACCAATACGCGGTGCATTTCATCGGTGGCATCGCACTTGCAAAGTCCAGGATGGTTTATTTGCGCAGGCAAAGCGGGGCCGCGAATGCGACAATTCTGCGCGAAGGAATTAACATCGCAAAAGCGTTATTTCGGGACTGGTGGTAATGGTCTTACATGAAACTGGCACAGAGGCGCGGTCCATTAAGGAACACGTGATCTAGTTCGGCGAAGGCGCCGGGCGATGCCAATCTCGCGCGAGGCTGCGCTGCAGCAGGGACGGTAAATGTCGATGCGGACTGCGCCGGGGAGATCGATGTTGGGGCACGTGGGAGCAAGGTTTTCGAGGCCGGCATTGCTGCTCGCCGTGCTCGGCGCAGCTCTAGCTTATGGAGGTTTTGGCATGCCGGCACGGGCTCGCGAGGTATCCCTCAAGGGTTACGGGATCACCGAGACGGGCTTGCTGCCGAAATATCCCGATGGCTGCTCGCCGCTGACCTCCCTCTACGCGAGCTGGACGGATGTCGACGGCACCGACCGCGATGAGGCGCACTCTGGAGTGGACGGCGGCCGGCTGGGCGAGCCGATCTTCGCGCCGGGTCCCGGCGAGGTACGCGCGGTATGGGTGGCGGACTGGGGCTGGGGCAAGGAAGGCGCCCTGCTGATCCGGCATTCGGCCAAGGAGCTCAATCTCAATGAGGGTGTGGATTACTATTATTCGGCCTTCGATCACATCAATTACGAAGAGTTGAAGCATTTCCAGGAAGGCGAGCGCATCGAGCGCGGCCAGGTCCTGGCCCATGTGCATCGCCCCGGCGGCAAGCCGTTCTATCTGCCCGAGGTGCATTGGGAAGTCTGGGAGGTGGCCGACGACGACGCCACCCGGTGGCACGAGAATTCGCACGGACGGCCCAACTGGAGCAATCGCACCGCGAAGCTCGTCGATCCGCTCTACATGCTGTCGCGCGATCCCGGCACGCTCGACGGGCACACGGTCAGCATCGTGCCGTTCCGTCGCGGCAAGGACTACAGCCAGTACAGCGGCTTCACCTACATCCTGCCATGCACCAGAAAAAAATAGGGCGGCCCGAGAGCCGCCCTGCATGCTGACCGCGCGGGAGGGCGTGGTCTATTTGGAGAAACCGGACGCCTTGTCGGGATCGCTGCCGAGCAGGCGCGAAGCTTCCGCGTCCGACATCGGCTCGAGCACAGCGCTGTCGCCCTGGCCGCGCAGGAACGTGCGCAGCGTATGGCCGGCATGGGCCTCGTCGAGGAGGAAGCAGACGGAGCCCCCCGTCTTGCCGGAATTGTTTCTGGTCCCTTCGCGAATGCAACTGTAGGCGCGGATCATCTTCATGGTCGGCTCTGCTCTATTTCTGAAATCGGACGCTCGTGAAACTCGGGTCCCCGATCAGCCGGACGCGGCCGTGACGGGCGTAATAAGAGCGACGCGCACGCCTTCCAAGTCCTCAATAACGGCGATTCGCCCCGTATTAGGGACATCGGCGGGCGCTTCCAACAGCTTTCCACCGAGTTCCACAGCCTTCAGCGCCGCCAGATCGACGTTGGCTACCTGGATGTAGGTGAGCCACAGAGCTTCCGGCGTGCTCCCCGGCGCGGCCTCTGCCTGCGCGGCGCCCGCGACTTCCCGGCTCTCCGAGCTGAAGAGGGTGTACTCCTTCTCGCCGGCTTCCGGCGCGCGGGTCTGGTCGGCGAGGGCCACGACCTTCGGGGTCCAGCCCATCACCGCGGCATAGAAGGCGCGCGCGCGGACCGGATCGGCGGTCTGCAACTCGCTCCACCATACGGCGCCGACATCGGAGGCTGCGGTCTGGGCGGCGGCTGTTGCGGACGCCGCGCCCGTCGTGGCTGCGGCTGCAACCAACGCGGCGCTGGTGAGAAACGTCCGCCGGCTCGGCGTCTTCTTGCTGTTCTGACTCATGCAGGCGTCCTTTCGAGTGGACTGGGGGGACGATCGGCGTCGGCCCTGGGATGGCTCTGCGCATCCGCAAATCGAGTGCCAGCGCTGAAATCGCTCTCGGAGCGCCCCGGCGCCACGAATTTGCGTCAGGACCGGCCACTTCGGGCCTCCCACCCTGTCCTGCAATGGCGCCCTGGTGCCAAATAGGGACCATCGCGGTGCTGTGGCCCGGCCGCCACGTAAATGCTGCCATCTCGCTCGAACCCACTTCTCCCCTGATGACGTGCAGGCACGCAACTATGTAACAGTTAATGTTACAACATAACGTATCTGGAGTACGAGCGTGTCCAATCCTCGGTTCTCGCGTCGGGTTGCGGTTGGTCTGGCTGTGGCCGGGTCGGTGACGGTTGGCACGACCGCAGCGCCCGCCCTTGCGCAAATGGAGCTGCCCGGCGTCACGGTGACGACGGCCAGTCCCGTCAAGAAGCGACGCCCCGTCTCCGCCCAGGCGGCGACCCAAGGCCAGGGAGAGGGGGAGAGCACCCCGCCGCTGGCGGCCGGCCCGATCATTGTCGATGATACGTTCGTGTCGCTGACGCTGGTGCCCGAGCGCGAGATCGTCGCCACGCCGGGCGCCAATCTGGCCGACTCGCTGCAGTATCGGCCCGGCATCGCCGGCTCGACCTTCACGCCCGGCGCCAACCGGCCCGTGATCCGCGGCCTCGACAACTACCGGGTGCGCGTCCAGGAGAACGGCATCGGCTCGCATGATGTCTCCGCCCTGAGCGAGGACCATGCGGTCCCCATCGATCCCTTCGCGGCAGACCAGATCGAGGTGGTGCGCGGCCCGGCCACCCTGCGCTACGGATCGCAGGCCATCGGCGGCGTAGTCAACGCCAGCAACGACCGCATCCCCGAGCTCGTCCCGCCGCGCGGCTTCACCGCGGCCACCAAGGGCGGCCTCAGCTCGGTCGATGACGGCGCCGACGGCGCCTTCAAGGTGACCGCCGGCGCCGGCAATTTCGCCGTGCATGCCGATGCCTTCAAGCGCCATGCCGGCGACTACGATACGCCCCAGGGCCGGATGCCGAACTCCTTCGTCGACAACGAGGGCTTCTCGGTCGGCACGTCCTACGTCGGCAGCCAGGGCTTCATGGGCGTGTCCTTCACCCACTACGATGCACTCTACGGCATCGCGGCCGGCGACTCGCGCATCGACATGAACCAGGACAAGGTCCAGTCGCGCGGCGAGTGGCGTGTCAACGGCGCCGGCATAGAGGCGGTCCGCTACTGGTTCGGCATGTCCGACTATCGGCACACCGAAATCGTCAATGCCACCGGCGAGGCCGGCTCGCTGTTCCTGAACAAGGAATACGAAGGGCGCGTCGAGGTGCAGCACCTGCCTGTGGCGACCGCGTTCGGCGAGTTGCGCGGAGCCGTCGGCACGCAGTTCGGACAACGCCGGACGACAGCGTTGAATCTCGAAGGCGGGGATTCGCTGATCGATCCCGGTGCGCGCACCGACACTGTGGCGGGCTTCATCTTCGAGGAGCTGCAGGTCACCAAAAAGCTGCGGCTGCAGGCCGCTGGCCGTATCGAGCAGACGGGCGTCGATGGCGTTGGGCTGGAGCTTACCTCGCCGAACGCGGGCAACTCCGCGGTCGCCGAGCGGAACTTCACGCCCTTCAGCGCCAGCGCCGGCCTGCTTTACGAGCTGCCGATGGGAATCGTTGCGCGCCTGACGGGCCAGTATGTCGAGCGCGCTCCCGCGGAATCAGAGCTGTTCTCCAAGGGCGTGCACGAGGCGACCGAGACGTTCGAGATCGGCAATCCCTTCCTGACCAGGGAGAGGGCGCAGACCTTCGAGCTGGGGTTCAAGAAGGCGGCCGGCACGCTGCGCTTCGATGCGTCGGCCTACTACACCAAATTCAACGGCTTCATCTTCAAGCAGCTGACCGGCGCGAAATGCGATGACACGCTGGCCAGCTGCGGCGTCGGCGGCGAACTAGACCAGGTCGTGTTCCAGCAGCGCGACGCGCGGTTCTATGGCGTCGAGATCGGCTCGCAGCTTGATGTGGGTCGCGTGTGGAAAGGCACCTGGGGTATCGACGGGCAATACGACTTCGTGCGGGCAACATTCGATGATGCCGCCGGCGGCAACGTTCCGCGCATGCCGCCGCACCGGGCCGGCGCCGGCGTGTTCTATCGCGACAGCAACTGGTTCGCGCGCGTCGGCTTCCTGCACGCCTTCGACCAGGACAAGACCGGCGACAACGAGACGCCGACCAAGGGCTATACCCTGCTGAACGCCGATCTCGCCTACACGCTCAAGCTCCAGCCGCAGGCCGGTGCGATCCCCGAGATGACCATCGGCCTGAAGGGCGAGAACCTGCTCGACGATGACGTGCGCAACAGCGTGTCGTTCCGCAAGGACGAGGTCTTGCAGCCGGGCCGGACCGTGCGGCTGTACGGCATCGTCAAGCTCAACTGAGCTTAGCGAATCGATCGTGTGGCGATCGGCAATCCGCCGAGCATTGGCGGAGCGGCAATCACTGCTGCACCGCACAATTGCGTGTCCGGCCGGACCCAAGCTCGCGGTGCGTCGCTGGCATGCCAGCAATGCACGGGCATTTGTGCAATGACGGAAAAATCAACCCTAGAACGATCGTACAAGTTGGGATAACGCATCCCGATCTTGTAGAGTTGGGCGCCGGGAGAAGCACAAGGGGATGGGCGAAATGCAAGCGAGCGAGATTGCCGCGCGAAGCAGGGGCCGGATGGCCCCGACCGACATCTCCAATCCGAAGCATTTTCATAAAGTCGTCGATTGCCAGTGGGCGTGTCCCACGCACACTCCCGTTCCCGAATACATCCGCCTGATCGCCCAGCGCCGCTATGCGGCGGCCTACATGCTGAACTGGGAGAGCAACGTCTTTCCGGGCATCCTCGGTCGCGTGTGCGATCGCCCCTGCGAGCCGGCCTGCCGGCGTGGTCGCGTCGAGGAGAAGCCCGTCGCCATCTGCCGCCTGAAGCGCGTCGCCGCCGACTACAAGGGCGAGGTCGATGCCTTCATGCCGGAGATCCCCAAGCAGAAGAACGGCAAGCGCATCGCCCTGATCGGCGCCGGCCCGGCTTCTCTCACCGTGGCGCGCGATCTGATGCCGCTCGGCTATTCCTGCGTGCTGTTCGAGAAGGACCGCAAGGGTGGCGGGCTGATGCGCAGCAACATCCCCTCCTTCCGGCTACCCGCAGCCGTGCTCGACGAGGAGGTCGACCGCATCGTCGGCTTCGGCGTCGAGTTGCGCCTCGGCCACGAGATCAAGAGTCTCGCCGGCCTGATGAAGGAGGGCTTCGACGCCGTCTTCATCGGCACGGGCGCGCCGAAGGGCAAGGACCTCGACATTCCCGGCCGCAAGGAAGCGGCGGCCAACATTCACATCGGCATCGATTGGCTGACGTCGGTCGCCTTCGAGCACGTGCACACCGTCGGCAGGCGCGTGGTGGTGATCGGCGGCGGCAACACGGCCATGGATTGCTGCCGCACGGCGCTACGGCTCGGCGGCATGAACGTCACCGTCACCGTGCGCTCGCCGCGCCGGGTGATGAAGGCGTCGGCCTGGGAGATCGAGGATGCCGAGCACGAGGGCATACCGATCCTCGATAATCATGCACCCAAGGCCTTCATCGTCGAGAAGGGCCGGCTGAAGGGCGTCCGTTTCCAGAAGATGAAAGAAGTCGGCGCCGACAAGGGGGGGCGGCCCAAGCTGGAGCCGACCGGCGAGGAGGTCGTCATCGAGTGCGACGACGTACTGATGGCGATCGGCCAGGAAAACGCCTTCCCGTGGATCGAGCGCGACGTCGGCCTCGAGTTCGACGAATGGCACATGCCGAAGGTCGACAAGGTCACCATGATGTCGAGCAAGCCCGGCGTGTTCTTCGGCGGCGACGCCGCCTGGGGGCCGGAGAACATCATCTGGGCGGTCGCGCACGGCCACCACGCGGCCATTTCGATCGACCACTTCTGCCATGGCCGGCAGGTCACCGAGCGGCCGGCACCCGGCGTCAATTTGATCAGCCAGAAGATGGGCATCCACGAGTGGTCGTATAAGAACGACTACACGGCGCTGAAGCGGGTGGCCATGCCGCACGCCGACAAGGCGCAGGCGCTGCGCAATCTGAAGGTCGAGGTGGAGCTCGGCTACGACGACCAGCTCGCCTTCAAGGAGGCCGAGCGCTGCCTCAACTGCGACGTCGAGACGGTGTTCTCGGCACCGCTGTGCATCGAGTGCGACGCCTGCATGGACATCTGTCCGGTAGACTGCATCAACTTCACGCAGAACGAGGAGGAGCCGGCGCTGCGCGAGCATCTGCGCGTGCCGGCCCGCAACAAGACGCAGGACATTTACGTCTCGGACACCCTCAAGACCGGCCGCATCATGGCCAAGGACGAGGACATGTGCCTGCACTGCGGACTGTGCGCCGAGCGATGTCCGACCGGCGCCTGGGACATGCAGAAGTTCATGTACGTCGAGGCGCAGGCTTCGCAGGCTTGTCTGACCCACCACAATGCCTATCTGCGGTGAAGAGAACGAGATGGGTTCGAGTCAAGCGGCATTAGCCGGGGTTCAACTGCCCCCTCACCAGTTCGGCCAAATGACTTGCGGCCGTGCCATGAAAGGTCTGCTTGTGGGACGCTTGCAGTGCACGGCCGCAAGCCCTGGCCTCACGTCCTCTCCCCGATGGGGAGAGGGAAAGGTCGCAGTTTCCATGCGCCGCCCGCGCTTGACCCTTCTCCCCTTGGGGAGAAGGTGCCCCGCAGGGGCGGATGAGGGGGTCTTATCTAGATGAGCGGCATCAACGACTTCGTGGTGAAATTCGCGACCGTCAACGGTTCGGGGTCGGCGAGCGCCAACACCATTTTCGCCAAGACGCTGTTCCGGATGGGCATCCCTGTCAGCCCCAAGAACATCTTCCCCTCCAACATCCAGGGTCTGCCGACCTGGTACGAGGTCAGGGTGTCGGAGGCCGGCTACGTGGCCCGGCGCGAGGGCATCGACCTGATGGTCGCCATGAACCCGCAGAGCTACAAGGAGGATCTGGCGGCCATCGTGCCCGGCGGCTGGCTGCTCTACGATTCGACGCTGCCGCGCATCTGGCCGCGCGACGACATCACGGTGCTGGGCATCCCGATCGCCGAGATGTGCGCCGCCCACTGGAAGGACCCGCGCCAGCGCCAGCTGTTCAAAAACATGGTCTACGTCGGCGCGCTGATGGCGCTGCTGGAGATCGACGTCGAGGTGCTGAAAGGCGCCGTGGGCGATCAGCTCAAGGGCAAGGAGAAGCTGATCGCCGCCAACATGGAGGCAGTCGAGCTGGGCCGGGCCTACGCCGCCCAGCATTTCGATTGCCCGCTGCCCATCAAGGTGCGCCATGCCGAGCGCGCCAAAGGCAAGATCATGGTGACCGGCAACGACGCGGGCGGGCTCGGCGCCATCTATGCCGGCGCCACTGTGTGCGCCTGGTATCCGATCACGCCCTCCACCTCGCTGGCGGAGTCCTTCGAGAAATATGCCAAGCGCCTGCGCGTCACCAAGGACGGCCGGCGACTGTTCGGCATCGTGCAGGCCGAGGACGAGCTGGCGGCGATCGGCGTGGCCATCGGCGGCGGCTGGAACGGCGCGCGTTCGTTCACCGCCACCTCAGGACCCGGCATCTCGCTGATGAGCGAGTTCCTGGGATTGGCCTACTTCGCCGAGGTGCCGGTCGTGCTGTTCAACATCCAGCGCGGAGGGCCGTCAACCGGTATGCCGACCCGCACGCAGCAGTCAGACATCCTGTCGTGTGCCTATGCCTCGCACGGCGACACCAAGCATGTGCTGCTGTTCCCGGCCAATCCGACCGAATGCTTCTCGATGGGCGCGCAGGCCTTCGACCTCGCCGAGCGCCTGCAGACGCCGGTGATGGTGATGTCCGATCTCGACATCGGCATGAACGACTGGGTGACGGAGCCGTTCGCCTGGGACGACGCGCACGTGCACGACCGCGGCAAGGTGCTGGACGCCGAGACGCTCGACAACTTCAGGGACATCAAGGGCAAGGATTGGGGCCGCTACCTGGACGTGGACGGCGACGCTATTCCGTACCGCACGCTACCGGGCACGCATCCCACCAAGGGTGCATTCTTCACGCGCGGCACCTCGCATGACGAGTACGCCCGCTACACCGAGGATGGCGTGATTCACGCGCGCATCATCGATCGCATCCGCCGCAAGTTCGACACCGCGGCCACCCTGGTGCCGAAGCCCGAGATCACCACGCGCGACAAGAACGGCAAGTCGGGCCTCATCTATTTTGGCGCTACCACGCCGGCCGTGCACGAGGCGTTGGATCTGCTGGAGCGCGAGGGCGTGAAGGTCAACGCCCTGCGCATCAAGGCCTTCCCATTTGGCAAGGAGGTCGTCGACTTCTGCGACGCGCATGAGCACGTTTTCGTCGTCGAGCAGAACCGCGACGCGCAGATGCGCTCGCTGCTGATGACGGAAGCCAACGTGCCCGGCCCCAAGCTGATCCCGGCGCTGAACTACGACGGCATGCCCCTGACGGCAGCCTTCGTGCGCGGCGCCGTGCTGAAACAACTCCGCCCCGCCCAGCAGGCCGCGGAGTAAATGAGATGCACGCGCTCGGCGAGTTCGGCTTCACCGCTGCCCTTAGACGCTCCCCTCCCCATCATGCCGAAGGCGTGTCTTCGACACGATGCGGGGAGGGGTCGGGGGTGGGGGTAAAGCCACACAGATCATTCTTGTGGGTTCACCCCACCCCTAGCCCCTCCCCATCAAGGGGAGGGGAATTCGGTTGGCACTTGCTGCGAGACGCGCGGCCCACCACGCAATCGAGGAACGCATGAGCTACATCGCCAAGCCATCCGCTCACCACCCCGCGCTGCCGAAGAATGCGCTGGGACTGACCCGGCGCGACTACGAAGGCTCCATGTCGACGCTGTGCGCGGGCTGCGGGCACGACTCGATCACCGCAGCCATCATCGAATCCTGCTTCGAGATGGACCTGCCGGCGCACCGCATCGCCAAGGTGTCCGGCATCGGCTGCTCGTCGAAGGCGCCGACCTATTTCCTCTCCCGCAGCCATGGCTTCAACAGCGTGCACGGGCGCATGCCGTCGATCACGACGGGCGCCAACATGGCCAACCGCGACCTCGTCTACATCGGCGTGTCGGGCGACGGCGATACGGCCTCGATCGGTCTCGGCCAGTTCTGCCACGCCGTGCGGCGCCGGCTGAACATGACGTATATCGTCATGAACAACGGCTGCTACGGCCTCACCAAGGGGCAGTTCTCGGCCACCAACGACAAGGCGTCGCCCTCCAAGAAAGGCGAGGCCAACCCGTTCGACGCCATCGACCTGTGCCAGATGGCGATCCAGCTGGGTGCCGGCTTCGTCGCCCGCTCGTTCTCGGGCGACAAGACCCAGCTGATCCCGTTGATCAAGGCAGCCATCAGCTACAACGGCTTCGCCTTCCTCGACGTCATCAGCCCGTGCGTGACCTTCAACAATCATCCGACCTCGACCAAGAGCTACGACTACGTGCGCGCCCACAACATGGCCTCCGAGAACAAGCTCGACTACGTCGAGGCCAAGGATGAGATCACGGCCGACTATGCGGAGGGCACGTCGGTGCCGGTCGAGTTGCACGACGGCTCGCAGCTGGTGCTGTACAAGCTCGATTCGCAGCACGATCCGCGCGATGCCGATGCAGCGATCATGGCGATCCGCACCAGCGCCAACAAAGGCCAGGTCGCGACCGGCGTGCTCTACATCAACGAAGCCCAGCAGGACATGCACGACATCCTGGCCACCGATCAGCGGCCTCTGAACTCTATTCCTGCCGCCGAGCTGTGCCCCGGCAGCAAGGCGCTCGAGTCCATCAACGCGCGCCTGCGGTAGCGTTGCTGGTCATTCCCTCTCCCCATACTTCATGGGAAGAGGGTTAGGGTGAGGGGCAGACGCTGGCTTCGGCGATTGTTGCTGCCCCTCACCCCGACCCTCTCCCCGTAAGAACGGTGAGAGGGAGAACAACTACGCCGCTCGATTCAGCAACGCCTCCGCCGCCAGCAGCGCCAGCGTGACCGCCTGCGATTCGGCGCGACCGAACAGATAGCCCTGGCCGTCCGCACAGCCCTCGGCCCGCAGCCAGGCCAGCTCCGCCTCGGTCTCGATCCCCTCCGCCGTGATGGTGATGCCGAGGCTGGCGCCGAGCGTCAGGATCGCCCGCACGATGGCCTGCGAGTCGCGGTTGCCATCGAGGTCGTGTACGAACGAGCGGTCGATCTTGATCCGATCGAAGGGAAAGCTGCGCAGGTAGCTGAGCGAGGAATAGCCGGTTCCGAAGTCATCCATGACGATGCCGACACCCTGCGCCCGCAGGACGTGCAGCGCGTTGATGACGTGGTCGACCTTCTCCAGCAGCAAGGCCTCGGTGATCTCGATCTCCAGGCGTTGCGGCGGCAGCCCAGAGTCCTGCAGTGCGCTGTCGATGGCGGCAATGACGCCGCCGAGGCGGAACTGCAGCGGCGACATGTTTACCGCCAGCTTCAGGTTGGAGGGCCAGCGGGTGGCCTCCAGGCAGGCGCGCCGCAGCACGAATGCCCCGAGCGCCACGATCAGGCCGGTCTCCTCGGCGACGGGCACGAACTCCGACGGAGGGATCAGCCCGCGTTCGGGGTGTGGCCAGCGCACCAGCGCCTCCATTCCCTTGAGCCTCCCGGTCGCCAGCTCCACCACCGGCTGGTAGTGGACTTGCAACTCACTGTTCGCCAGCGCCTTGCGCAGGTCGACCTCGAGGCGACGCCGGCTCTGCATGCGGGCGTCCATCTCCGGCTCGAAGAAATGGAAGGTGCCCTTGCCGTCGGCCTTGGCGCGATACAGCGCCATGTCGGCGTTCTTGAGCAGCCTGTCGGCGTCCTCGCCGTCGCCGGGGGAGAGCGCAATGCCGATGCTGACGCCGATCAGGACTTGCTGGCCGTTGATCTCGTAGGGCTTGCCGATCAGGTCGATCAGCATCTCTGCCAGCGCGCCGATCTCCTGGGGTCCGCCACTGGATGCCAGCAGGACGGCGAACTCGTCGCCTCCCAGGCGTGCCGCAAGGTCATCGTTGCGCAGCGTGGAACGCAGGCGGTCCGCCACCTTCTGCAGCAGCTCATCGCCGCTCGGATGGCCCAGCGTGTCGTTGACGCTCTGGAAGTTGTCGAGGTTGATGACGAGGATGGCGACGCCGGCGCTGGCGTTGCGGGACTGCTGAAGCTTCTCCGTCATGCGATGGCGCAGCAGCACGCGGTTGGCAAGCCCGGTCAGGGCATCGTGATGCGCCATGTGGGCCATGCGGGCTTCGGCCTGCTTGCGCTCGGTGATGTCGATCGCGGCGATCAGCACGGCGGCGGTATCCTTGCGGGCCAGGGCGCGCGCATAGATGGCCACGTCGATCAGCGTCCCGTCGCTCCGGCAATGCTTCCAGGTGCGGCCAGTGCTGTCGTGCTCGGCCTGCGGGTCGAGGCAACCGAAGCCATCATCCTCCCCCTTGGCCAGGATGTCGGTCCACGACATGGCCAACAATCGCTCGCGCGCGTAGCCATAGTGCTTGGCCGCGGCGTCGTTGGCATCCAGGATCGTCCGGCTTGCCCGGTCGCACACGAACATCGGCACCGGGTTGGCGTCGAACAGCAGCCGGAAGGAGGCCTCTCGCGCCTTCATCTCCGTGATGTCGACGCGCAGGCCGATGCTGCCGCCGTCGCTGGTGCGCCGCTCCTCGATCAGCACGCAGCGGCCGTCGCTCAGCCATTGCTCGTGGCGCTGGCCGGGGTTGTGCAGGAGTGAGAGGCGCTCCTTGATCCAGGCTTCCTCGCGCCCGATGGCGGCGGGGTAATTGCCGCGCGCGACGCCGACCCTTAGCGTGTCCTCCAGCTTGCGTCCGACCCGGAATTGATCGGCGCTGCCCTTGTAGATTTCGGCGTACTGCTTGTTCCAGAGGATGTATCGCTCCTCGGGATCGAGGAAGACCACGCCCTGCGGCAGGATATCGATGGCGTCGCGCAGGCGGGCGTCGGCCACATTCGACTTGGCGATGGCCGCGTCGGCCTGGGCGCGCGCCTGCTTCAGGGCACGCGCGTCCGAGTTCGATGCAATGCGCTTTGACGGCCCGGCAGCGCGTGCAGGACGCACCTTCGACGCCCTGGGCGGGCCTTGCCTGCGTGGCTTGTTACGGCAGTCGCGACGAACCGACACGAATTCTCCCCGGGAACGCGTTGTCCTGCCGTTGAGGGTGTGCCACCGCGCTTAACAAGCCGTGTAGTGCCGTACTTGCCGGGGGGCGGAGGGCCAGGCGCAACGCGCGCTGCTGCCTCGACCTTCAGCACTGCGTGGGCGGATCGCGGACCTGTCTCGCGGCTTTCGGAGTAGTTCTGCCCGCTGATTGGTCAGCTAGGATCGATGCAGGCGTTTGGTGCTGGTCTGCTGTGCGCGAGGCACGCCAGATTGCTCGAAAATCCGGCAGATGAGGGTTTGGCTAAGAAACTCTATTTTTTTGCCGAATTGCGTGGTTGATCCAACACATCATTTGCCGGATGGGGGCCCTGACCTGATCTCCCTCGCCATGCGGCCGCTGCTTTGGGACAGCGCCGCGGTTGCGTTGGGCAGCCCGCCACGCACCTCCTGTTGCGAGACTTTTTTGATGACGGCCGATTAGGCGGTGCTTAGGCTCCAGGCACGCCGCAGCGACAACGCTCGCGGAAACAAGACTTAGCTTGGGAGGCAACCGTGGCTGACTTCACTCGGCGGGGATTCGTGGCAGGTGCGGCAGCGGCCGGAGCGTCGCCGATGCTCGGCGTTGCCCGGGCGCAACAGGGCTATCCCACCGGCCTGACAGTGAAATTCCTGGTGGGATTTCCGGCGGGCGGTGCGCAGGACATCGTCGGTCGCATCATCGCGGACCGGCTGGGGGCGCTGTGGAAGGCGACCACCGTCGTCGAGAACATTCCGGGCGCCGGCGGCAACCTCGCCATGGACCGCGTCGCCAAGGGTCCGACGGACGGCACGCAGATCTGCATCATTCCCCCGGGCATCGCCACCAATCAGTTCCTGTACCCCCGTCTCCCCTTCGATCCGGAGCAGGACATCATCCCGCTCGGGTTGGTCGCGACCGTGCCGAACCTGCTGTGCGTGCGCAAGGATCTGCCCGTCAATTCCGTGACCGAACTGATCGCCTACGCGAAGGCCAATCCGGGCAAGCTCAACTATGCGTCCTCCGGCAACGGCACCACGATCCATCTCTCGGCCGAGCTCTTCAAGCGCATGGCCGGCGTCGACATGGTGCACGTCGCCTATCGCGGCAGCGCGCCGGCGCTGAACGATCTGGTCGGCCAGAGCGTCGACCTGATGTTCGACAACATCACCTCGATCATCGGCCAGGCGCGCGCGGGCGCCGTCAAGCCGCTCGGCATCACGCTGACCAAGCCGTCGAGCCTCGCGCCGGAGTATGTCCCGATCGCCGCGACCTTGCCGGGCTACGAGACGACGTCATGGACGGCTGTCGGCGTGCGCGCCGGCACGCCCAAGGAGATCTGCGACAAGATCGAGGCGGATACGCGCGTCATCTGCCAGGATCCGATGTTGCGGGAACGGCTGGCGGCTCTGGTCGCCGAGACCTCCACGTTCAACGCCGCCGAGACGACGGCCTACATCGCTTCCGAGCGCGCCAAGTGGGGCAAGCTCATCACGGACATCAAGCTCAAGCTGGAATAGCCCCTCGCATCGTTGAGTTGAACCTTGTCTTCAGCGAGCTTCGCCGCCGACTGGCGGCGCGGCGCCAGTTCGCGCCGGCCATCCGCTCGCGCACGCGCAGTTTCTTCCTGACGCTACCGCTCTGCGGGTGTCAGCTTGAAAGAGAGAGGGAGCGAGGCTCCTGGGCCGCCGGACCGGGGTAGTCCATGCGGTATGTGGTAGTGCGCGGCCAAAGAGCCTCGCCGTCGCGCTGGAATCCGGCTGAGTGGTCCAAATTCCCATCGGCCCGGATGCACGGATTTGAACCGTGTCACCGTCGCGCGACCCCCGGCTCGTGCTTGCGCTCTGAAAGGTTGCCCTCGCGAGCGGGCACCCCTCGTTGAGCCGAGGTGAGCCAAGTATCTCATGGCCCGGAAGCGCGGGGATTGCTTTTTTGCAGCTGGCAACCGTGGGTGCGCCGTAGGGTGCAACAGGCGACAGCCGTATTGCACCGATCTACGGTGCAACGGCGCAATACGCTTTCGCTATTGCGCCCTACATCCCGATCAACGCCAGTGCTCCGTTCGCATGAGATCGCGAGCAGCCGCGGCATACTCCTCGCGCAGGCGGGCCACGCAGTCGGCGACGGAGGGGATGTCGGTGATGCTGCCCACGCCCTGGCCCGCGCTCCAGATGTCGCGCCAGGCCTTGCCGCTCGAGCCGAAATTCATCTTGGATTTGTCGCCGGTCGGCAGGTTGTCGGGATCGTATCCGGCCGCCGCCACGCTGGGTTTGAGATAGTTGCCGAGCACGCCCGAAAACAGCGAGCTGTAGACGATGTCGCCCGCGCTCGTGTCGATCAGCATCTGCTTGTACTCGGGCTTGGCGTTGGCCTCGCGCGTGGCGATGAAGCGCGTGCCGACGTAGGCGAGGTCGGCGCCCATAGCCTGCGCGGCCAGCACCGCCGAGCCATTGGCGATCGCCCCGGACAGGATGATGCTGCCCTTGAACCAGCTGCGCACCTCGGCCAGCAATGCGAACGGGCTGAGCGTGCCGGCGTGACCGCCGGCTCCCGCGCACACCAGGATCAATCCGTCGACGCCGGCCTCGGCCGCCTTGCGGGCGTGGCGCACGTTGATGACGTCGTGCAGCACGATGCCGCCGTAGGAATGGGCGGCCTCCACCACCGCCTGCGGCGCGCGCAGGCTGGTGATCATGATCGGCACCTGGTGCTTCACGCACACGGCAATGTCGTGCTCCAGCCGGTCATTGGAAGCGTGCACGATCTGGTTGACGGCGAACGGTGCAACGCGGGCGTCGGGATGCGCGCGGCTGTAGTCGGCCAGCTCCGTCTTGATCCGCACGATCCACTCCTCGAGCAGCGCCTTCGGCCGGGCATTGAGGGCCGGGAACGAGCCGACGATGCCGGCCTTGCACTGGGCGATGACCAGCTCGGGCACCGAGACGATGAACATCGGCGCGCCGATCAGGGGCAGCGACAGGCGCTCATGCAGAAGGGAAGGCAGCGGCATGGAGTTGACCTTGGATGGCGATTTGGGACGGGGGATTGCGATCAGGCGGGCGTAGTGGCGGCCTGCCCTGGTGACGTGCCTTGCGCGGAGCGGATCATGACCAGCTCGGCCAGGTTTTCCGCCGTGATGTAGCCGAGCAGGCGCTGGTTGGGGTCGACCACGCCGACGAAGCGCGTGCCGCCGCGCTGCTGCATGACCTTGAAGACGGCGTCGAGGCAGCCGTTTTCCGGCACGGTCGGCACGTCGCGCGTCATGACGTCGAGCACCGGCGTGGCGCCGCCGGTCGTGCGCAGCGCGGCGATCAGCGCCTCGTGGGTGAGCATGCCGCGCAGCGTGCCGGCGCCGTCCACCACCGGGAATTCCTTCTGCGTGGTGCGCAGCAGGAGCTGGGCGGCATCGTCGACGGTCGACGAGGGCGAGAGCGTCTGGAACGAGGTGATCATGGCGTGCGAGGCGAGGTAGCCGCGCGTGTAGTCGCGCATCTGCACGTAGCCGGCCTCGCCGCTGGCGGCCAGGAAGATGAACACCGCGATCAGCACCAGCAGGGGATTGCCCATCAGGCCGACGATCGCCAACACGACCGCCAGTCCCTGCCCGATCGATGCGGCGATGCGGGTGGCCCGCGTATAGCCGAGGCCGATGGCCAGCACGGCGCGCAGCACGCGCCCGCCGTCCATGGGAAAGGCCGGGATCAGGTTGAAGACGAGCAGCGCCACGTTGGCGGCAGCCACCCGGCCTATCAGGGATGTCTGCGCCTGCTCGAGCTGGGCCATCTGCGTGAAGTCGAACCGCGCCCCCAGGACCACCATCAGCAGCACCGCGATCACCAGGTTCACGGCCGGGCCGGCCAACGCCACGATGATCTCCTGCGACGGCTTTTCCGGCATGCGCTCCAGCGAGGCGACGCCGCCGATCGGCAGCAACGTCACGTCCGGCGTGCGGATGCCGTAGCGGCGCGCGGCGAAGATGTGCCCGAACTCGTGCAGCAGCACGCATGCGAACAGCAGCAGTATGAAGATGATGCCGTCGATGGCCTCGGCCGGCCCACCGCGCGTCCAATGTGCGGCGCCGATCCACGCCAGCAGCAGGAAGAACGTGAAGTGCACGCGCACCGCCGTGCCGGCCACGTCGAACAACTTGAACGACCAGTCCATCTGAGTGCTCCTGCCGCTCGGCAACTACTGGTTGATAGCACGCAATTGGCGCACCGGCTCAACGGGCGGCCATGCATCATTGTTTCACGGGGAACAGCGGTAGCGCGAGCCCCGGCGCAATAGGGCTGTCACGTGCGGCCGCTATCTGGGGTCGCAACCGAATTTCCCACATGGCGGGAGGATGACAGCCGTGCCGATCGACGTCGATAGCCCGCGCCCCGCGATCGAAGGGCGGGTCATTGCGCTGCATTGCTCGGGCGCCAGCGCCGGCCAGTGGCGCCCGCTCGGCGAGGCGCTTGGGCGCGAGTGCGAGCTGCTCACGCCGGAGCATTTCGGGCCGGAGGTTGCCGGTAGCACGCAACCCTCGCGTTTTGCGCTGGCGGACGAGGCCGCGCGCAGCCTTGCGCTGATCGACGCCGGCGACGGCAAGGTGCACCTGGTCGGCCACTCCTACGGCGGTGCCGTCGCGCTGCAGGTGGCATTGGCGCGACCCGACCGGATCGCCAGCATGACGCTCTATGAGCCTGCGGCTTTCCATCTGCTCGACGATCTCGGCGCCGACGGTGCCGCGGGCTTCATCGAGATTGCAGCCGTCGCCCGCCGGGTTCGCTGCGCCGTCGATGCCGGCGACAACGAGGCTGCGG
>Ga0075364_10000640_pt1 | contig 18082 bp, 14 predicted proteins | sample EndMetdeltDD1764_FD_71517 | JGI IMG/M metagenome (GOLD analysis project Ga0075364, IMG submission 71517) | Populus endosphere microbial communities from Tennessee, USA - Endosphere MetaG P. deltoides DD176-4 | ecosystem: Host-associated > Plants > Roots > Endosphere | place: USA: Tennessee...
GCCGACGTCGGCGAGCAGATTGCAGAGCACGTACACCGCAGCGATGAACATCGCGATGAACTGCACGACGGGCACGTTGTGGGCCGGGATCGCCTCGATCAGGGCGCTGCCGATCCCGGGGTAGTTGAAGACCTTCTCGACGAGGACGACGCCGCCGAACAGGTAGGCCAGGCTCAGCGCGATCACCTGGAAGGTGGGCCCGATCGCGTTCGGCATCGCGTGACGCCACAGCACGCCGCGCGGACTGATTCCCTTGAGCCTCGCCATCTCGACGTAGTCGCTCTCCAAGACCTCGATCATCGAGGCCCGCGTCGCCCGCACCACATACGGCAGGACCACGAGGATCAGCGTCAGCGTCGGCAGCACCATCCCCTTGAGGTCGTCCCACGGACGGGTGTCGCCGCGCACGTTGGAGACGGCCGGGAAGAGGTGCCACACCTTGACCGACAGGAGGAGGACGAGGAACGTGCCGATCACGAACTCGGGCAATGCGGCGAGGATCAATGACGAGTAGCTGCTGACCCCGTCGAAGGTCTTGTCGCGGCGCAGCGCCGAGTACGCACCGATCGCCAGCGACAACGGGATCGACACCGCCGCGGCAAGAACGACGAGGAACAGCGAGTTGGTGACTCGCTCGCCCATGAAGCTCCAGATCCGCACACCGTTGACGTACGACTTCCCCGGGTTGCCACGAACCAGGTCCCACAGCCACCCGAAGTACTGGTTGACCGCGGGCCGATCGAGGCCGAGCTCCTTGCGCTTGCCGAGCAGCGTCGCTTTCACCTGCGCTTCCCGGCCAAGGATCGCCTTGGCCGGGTCGCCGAGCAGTTGCGTCAGCAGGAACACGAGCACCGAAATGATCACCAGCGTCGCCACGCCGAACAGCAGGCGTCGCAGGATGAACTTCGCTACTCCCATCTCGCCACTTCCATGGAGTCAGGTATAGCTCAGCTGTCCAGCCAGATGTTCTGGAATCCACGACCGAAGTGATCGAGGTTGAGCACGTTGGGCCGCTCGACCAGTCCCTGGACGGAGCTGTTGTACGCGTCGAGGAGGCTGTTAAAGAAGGCGATGATGTTGCCGCCCGACTCGTACTCCTCCTCTTGCATCTTGTGCATGATCTTGTAGCGGGCCTCGTTGTCGACCGTCGCCAGCGCCTCTTTGTACTCGTCGGCGAACTTGCTGCCCTCCGGCGGCCAGTGGGTCTCGGGGTACGACGCATCGTGGAGGTTGCCGGCCGCGACCTGGTTGAGGTAGGGGCGGGTGCCCCAGAAGCTGGTGGCGAATGTGCGCTTGCAATACTCGTCGCCCCAGTACTCGCTGCCGAGCACCTTGACGTTGACGGTCACGCCGGCCTTCTTGGCCTGATCGGCGAAGACGTTGGCCATGTCGGCCAGGCCGGCGGTGTCGTTGGGTGCGAACAGGTCGATGCTCAGGTTCTCCTGACCGGCTTCCTTGAGCAAGGCCTTGGCGCCTTCGATGTCCTGCACCCGCTGGGGCAGGTCGCTGGCGTAGCCGGCGTCGAACGGTGAGTACAGGTCGTTGGCGATGCGCCCGTAGCCCGACAGGACGCGCTCCACCATCTCCTCGCGGTCGACGATGAGCCGGAACGCCTGGCGGACGCGCACATCGTCGAAGGGGGCCTGGTCGACGGCCATCGTGATCGGCAGGAAGCTGCCCGCCTGCGATTCGAGGATCTTGTAGTTGCTGTCGGACTCGACCGTTGACACCTGCGCGAACGGAACGTCACAGGCGGCGTCGATCTGACCCGACAGCAAGGCGTTGACGAGCGCGGTGGCGTCGGCGTAGTCGATGATGTTGACAGCGTCGAGGTACGGCTTGCCCGGCTTCCAGTAGTTGGCGAACTTCTCGTGCACGCTCTCGGAGCCGGGCGTGAAGCTCTTCAACACGAACGGGCCCGTGCCGACCTGCACGGGGTCCTCACGCTTGTAGCCCTCGGGGACGACGCCGAACGCATACCCGGCGATGCTGTCGAGGAACGTGACGACACCCTGGGTCAACGTGATCTGCACGCTGAGGTTGTCGAGCTTCTTGATGCCCGACGGTTCGAGGTACGCCTGAAGCGCGGGAGCCAGGCCGAGGTCCTTGTCGATCAGCCGCTGGAAGGAGTAGACGAGGTCGTCGGCGGAGAGCGACTTGCCGTTGTGGAACTCGATCCCGTCGCGCAGCTTGATGATGTAGGTGTCGGCGGCCTTGGCCTCGACGGACTCGGCAAGGCCTTCGTCGTAGCTGATCTCGAACTTCTCGTTGTACGTCACGAGCGTTTCCCAACCGGCAACGAGGCGGGCCTGGTCGGGCTTGGCCACGATGTACTGCCCGTCGATGATGTCGTTGGTGCCACCGACGACGCCCAGCCGGAACGTGCCACCGGTCTTGACGTCGCCGGCGGCAGCCGTGGCGGCCGTCGTCTCGCCGGTCGTCGTCGCCGTGCCGGCGCCCGTCGTTGCCGATGTGGCGCCCGTCGTCGCGCCGGTTGTCGACGCGGATGTGGTGGCCGTCGGTGCGGCCGTGGTCGCGGTCGTGCCGCTGGTCGACTTCTTGTCGCTGCCACAGGCGGCCAGGCCGGCGACCATCACCGCACCGCCACCGAGGATCAGTTGGCGACGGGAGAGATGGGCTGGCAACCAGAGTTGCGGACGGTCTTCGGACATGTGCGTTCCCCAATCACTGTCTTTGGACGGCTCCCCCGTCCCGTTGATCAGGAAAGTTAGCCGACGTCACCGGGCCAGAGCGGAAAAATGTTGTCGTTTGGCGAGATTCTTCCGCGATACGGGATACGCGATCGGCCGGGACAGGGACTTCACGGAAGGCGACGCGAGCTCTCGACGTCGTTGAGATCCAAGTGGTTGCGCATGTACTGCTGGGATGCATCGACCTCCGGCTGGAAGTCCCACGATGTGTGCCGGCCGCGCCGCAAGGCGGCGTCGACGGTCCGTCGCGCCCGTTGGCTGGCGATGACCTCTTCGCGCAGCGCGTGCGGGTTCCATCGCCCGTTCACCTCGGCCTCCAGCGCCGCGACCGTGGCCGCATGATCCGGTTGCCGGGCAAGGTTGACCAACTCGTCCGGGTCCGAACCGAGGTCGTACAACTGCGGCGGGTCGGCTGGGCACGAGATGTACTTCAGCCTGCCGCGGCGGATCATCAGGATCGGGGCGACCGCGCCCTCACCGAGGTACTCGCCGTAGACGGTTCGATCCGGATCGCGATCTCCGCCGAGCAGTGGCACGGCGCTCGTGCCGTCTGCGGCGACACCGGCCGATTCGAGCGCAGCCGCATCGACGCCGGCCAGTTCGAGCAGCGTCGGCATGACGTCGAGCAACGACACGTGCTCGGCCACGCGGGCCGCGGCGATGCCGGGGCCGGCGACGATCAGCGGAATCCGGCTGGCACCCTCGAAGAAGTTCATCTTGTACCAGAGCCCGCGCTCGCCGAGCATGTCGCCGTGGTCGGCAGTGAAGAGCACGACCGTGTTGTCGACCATCCGGCACTCCTCGAGCGTCGCCATCAACGCGCCGACCCAATCATCGACGTACGCGACCGACGAGTAGTACGCGTGCCTCGCGTTGCGCACATGCGCCTCGGAGATCTCGACCGCATCCATCGCAGAGACGTTGCGCAGCCGGCGGCTGTGCGGGTCGAGTTGATCGAACGGGAGCGGCCCGACGCGCGGCAGGTCGATCGCATCGTGGTCGTAGCGGTTCCAGTACTGCCGGCGCATGGCGTACGGATCGTGCGGATGGGTGAACGACACGGTGAGATGCCACGGTCGCTCATCGCTGCTGCGGGCGAGGTCGCGCAGCTTGCGCACCGCGCGGAAGCCGACCTCGTCGTCGTAATCGAGCTGATTGGTGGCCTCGGCCACGCCGGCGTTGAGCACGCTGTCCATGTTGTGGAACCACCAGTCGAAGCGCCCGTCGGCGTCGTCCCAGTTCGGGGTCCAACCGAAGTCCGCCGGATAGATGTCGGTGGTGAGGCGCTCCTCGAAGCCGTGCAGCTGGTCGGGCCCGACGAAATGCATCTTGCCGGCGAGACAGGTCTGGTACCCGGCGGTGCGCAGATGATGGGCGAAGGTCGGGATCGACGCGGCGAACTCGGCCGCATTGTCGTAGGCGCCGATCGTCGAGTTGCGTCTGCCCGACATCATCGCGAAGCGGGCGGGCGCGCAGAGCGGGCTGTTGCTGTACATCGAGTCGAACTGCACGCCACGATCCGCGAGGCGTTCCAAGGCCGGCGCCTTGACCACCGGATGGCCGTAGCTGGGCAGGAACGAGGCAGCCAGTTGATCGGCCATCACGAGGAGGAGATTGGGGCGGCGCGTGCTCATTGGCTCCGGAGATTAGGTCGCTTGTAGCAGGATGGATGCGTGTCTGAGCATCTTCCACGGATCGAGCGCGCCCTCGCCGGCAACCTCGCGGTGAACGGCGGGCGGGAAGCCGACAAGCTGGCCCGCCAGAAAAAGCTGTTCGTGCGCGACCGGATCGCGCTGCTCGTCGACGAAGGATCGTTCGTCGAGGACGGCCTGCTCGCCAACACCATGGCCGAGGACCTGCCGGCTGACGGCGTCGTCACCGGTCTGGGGCGGGTCGACTCGCGACCCGTCTACATCGTCGCCAACGATCCAACGGTGAAGGCCGGCTCGTGGGGTGCGCGCACCGTGGAGAAGATCATCCGCGCCACCGAGTACGCGCTGCGCCACGAGCTCCCGGTGTTCTGGTTCATCGACTCGGCCGGGGCGCGGATCACCGATCAGGTGCAGCTGTTCCCGGGCCGTCGCGGCGCGGGACGCATCTTCGCCAACCAGGTCAAGCTGTCCGGCAAGGTGCCCCAGATCTGTTGCCTGTTCGGTCCCTCCGCCGCCGGAGGCGCGTACATCCCCGCGTTCTGCGATGTCGTGATCATGGTCGAGGGCAACGCCTCGATGTACCTCGGCTCACCGCGGATGGCCGAGGAGGTGATCGGCGAGCACGTCACCCTGGAGGAGATGGGCGGGGCGCGGATGCACGCCACGGTCTCCGGCTGCGGCGACAACCTCGCGATCGACGACGCCGACGCGATCGAACAGGCGCGGACGCTGTTCTCGTACCTGCCCGGCTCGTGGCGCGGCGTGCCGGACGCAGTCGCGCCGGAACCGCCGGCGCGCGAGCTCACCCGCGCGGTCGTGCCCGATTCGGACGCGGCCGGCTACGACATGCATCGGTTCATCGACGGTGTCGTCGACGTGGACTCGTTCTTCGAGCTGAAGCCGCTGTTCGCCCCCGAGGTGATCACCGGGATGGCCCGACTCGACGGCAACGCGATCGGCATCGTTGCCAACAATCCGATGCACAAGGGCGGGGTGCTGTTCGGCGACTCGGCCGACAAGGCGGCCCGGTTCATCTGGATGTGCGACGCGTTCAACGTGCCCCTGGTGTTCCTCGCCGACGTGCCCGGGTTCATGATCGGGACGCAGGTCGAGCGGGCCGGCATCATCCGCCACGGTGCGAAGATGATCACCGCGGTGACGGAGGCGACCGTGCCGAAGATCTGCGTGATCGTGCGCAAGTGCTACGGAGCCGGGCTCTACGCGATGTGTGGCCCGGCGTTCGATCCGGTCGCGACGCTGGCCATGCCGACGGCCAAGATCGCGGTGATGGGCCCCGAAGCCGCTGTCAACGCCGTGTTCGCGAACAAGATCGCGGCGATCGACGATCCCGACGAGCGCGCCGCATACGTCGACGAGCGCCGCCGCGAGTTCGAGGAGGATGTCGATCTGTACCGCCTCGCGAGCGAGCTCGTCATCGACGCCGTCGTGCCGTTCGAGCACCTGCGCGGCGAGCTGATCGCCCGCTTCGCCAGCGCCGATCCCACCGATCGCGAAGCGGTCGAGAAACGCCACGCGATCTACATGGGATAGTGCTGGGCGAGCGCACGGGTTGGCGGCGCTGAGTTGGCGGTCAGCGACGGTGCACGATCCGACCGACGTTGACCACCACGAGCAGGACCGCAAAGACACCGATCGCGAACAGGACGATCGTCCCCCCGGGCGGGGTGTCGGCGTAGAACGAGACGATCACGCCCGAGAGGCTGACGACGACACCGATGCCGAGCCCGATCACGAACGTCGAGCGGAAGCTCCGCGCCACGAGCTGTGCCGCGGCGACCGGCACAACCATCAGCGCGCTGACCAGCAGCACCCCGACGATGCGCATCGACACAACGACCGTGAACGCGCTCAGCGCGGCGAGCAGGAGGTTGAGGCGCATCACGGGCAACCCACTGGCGCGGGCGAACTCGTCGTCGTTGCTGACGCTGAACAGCGCGCCACCGAGGACGACGGCTGTACACACGACGACGGCGGCCAGCACGGCGAACGTGGTGAGATCGCCCGACGACGTCGTCGCGATGCTGCCGAACAGGTACTGGGTGAGGTTGCGCGACCCCGACGGTGCCTGGCTGGCGAGCACCACGCCGCCGCCGATGCCGCCGTAGAACAGGATCGCCAGGGCGATCTCGGCGCTCTGCTCGCCCCGGGCACGGATCAACTCGACGCCGACCGCGCCGGTGACGGCCGTGATGAGCGCGATCGGCACGGGCGCCCGGTTGAGGACGAGCCCCAGGGCGACGCCCGTGACCGCGATGTGGCCGAGTCCGTCGCCGATCAGCGCCAGCCGGCGCTGGACGAGGAAGATGCCGACCGACGGCGCGGCCAGCCCGACGAGCAGCGCCGCGATCAGGGCGCGGCGCATGAAGCCGTAGTGGAGCAGGTTCTCCGTGGCCGTGATCGCGGCGCTGATCGTCGAGACGGTGGCGGTCATGGCACGAGGCCGATCCGCGGCCGGTTGGGCCGGCCCGCATGCGGATCGCCGCCGTGGGGATCGTGATCGTGGCCGAGGTGCAGCAGCGCGGCGGGTGCTGTCGCCAGCGGACCGTCGAAGCGCACGGCTCCGGCATCGAGACAGACCGCGCGGGTCACGAGCGGCTCGAGCGGACCGAGCTCGTGCAGGACCACGACGACGGTCACAGCAGTGTCCCGATCCACCAGCACACCGAGCGCGTCGGCGAGCGCCTCCTGGTTGGCCTGATCGACGCCGGCCAACGGCTCGTCGAGCAGCAGCACCGTCGCGCCGCCCGCGAGGGCGCGGGCCATCAGGGCCCGGCGCTGCTGGCCGCCCGACAACGTCGAGACAGGCTCGCGCGCCTTGTCGCCGAGCCCGACGGCATCGATCGCCTCCGCGACCGCGGCGTCGTCGAGGCGGCTTCGACGCTTGATCAACCCCTTGTGGGCCAGGCGCCCCGACCGCACCAGCTCGCGCACGGTCACCGGAATCGGCCCCGCGGCTGTCTGCCGCTGAGGCACGTAGCCGATCAACGACCGGTCGCGGAACTCGCGCAGCGGCTGACCGAACAGCTCGACCGCGCCGGCAAGCCGGTCGACCAGCCCGAGCATGCCCTTCAGCAGCGTCGTCTTCCCTGAGCCGTTCGGGCCGAGGAGCGCGACGAACTCGCCGGCGTCGATCTGCAGCCCGGCCCGAACTGCGACCTGACCGCGATAGCCGAACTGCCCGTCGCGGACCTCGATCACGCTGGCCTCGCTCACGTGCAGTCCTGACCGACGCGGAGGTTGGCGAGGTTGGCGCGCATGACGGCAAAGTAGTCGGCGCCCTGGGATGTGTCGGACAGGCCCTCGATCGGATCGAGCACCTCGGTCTTGGCCCCTGTCTCGGCCGCCACCGTGTCGGCGATCGCGGGGCTGACCAAGGTCTCGTAGTAGATCGTCGTCACGTGATGGGCGTTCACGAAATCGGTCACCGCGGCGAGGTCGCCAGGCGAGGGCTCGTCCTCGGGCGTCAGGCCGGTGATGCCCATCTGGGTCATGCCGTACCGCTGGGCGAGGTACCCGAACGCGTTGTGACTCGTGACGATGACGGTGTTCGCGCACGTGGCCAGACCGGTGCGGTACTCGCCGTCGAGCTGCTGGAGGTCGGCAGCAAGTGCTGCTGCGTTGGCCGTGAACTCGGCGGCGTCGGCGGGATCGATCGTGCCGAGTCGATCGGCGACGGCGGTCGCGACCGCTTCGAGCCGTGTCGGGTCGAGCCAGAAGTGCGGGTCGCGTGTGTTCGCCTCGTCGGTGTTCTGCTCGCCCTCCTCGATCGGCGTGTACGTCAGGGAGAGATCGGCTGCGTCGGCGACATCGACGGAGTGGTCGTCGGCGACATCGTCGACGCCGTCGTCGACCGACGGCGCGAAGCCTCTGAGGTAGACGACGAGGTCGGCGTCGGAGAGCGCCGCGGTGTCCCTCGCGGTCAGCTCGAGCTCGTGCGGTTCGGCACCGCTCGGCGTCAGGTTCTCGACCGAGACGTGGGCGCCACCGACGCGCTCGACGACGTACTGCAGTGGGTAGAACGAGGCCACGACATCGATCGTGCGGCCGGCCTCGCCCCCGGACCTGCCACCCGCCGAGGGCGCATCGCTCCCGCACGACAGGGGCGTGAGGATGGCGACGCAGGCGAACAGCGCGATCGTCGGTCGGTGCATCACCGAAACTATATAGGAACGATTCTCACTATCAACTCGCGACGATGATCCACACGAAGTTCAGCCAGGCGGATCGTCGAGCTCCTCGATGCGCGGCACGCGCATGCCCCACCGGCGGATGCCCTCCTCGATCCGGATGATCAGCGTCTCGATCACGGCGATCCGGGCAAAACGCTTCTGCTCGGCGGCGATGACGTCCCAGGGGGCGAGCGGGTGCTCGGTGCGGATGAACATCTCCTCGGCGGCTTCGTCGTATCGACGGTTCTTGGCCCGGTTGCGCCAATCCTCGTCGGTGAGCTTCCACCGTTTCAGCGGATCGGCGGCACGGGCCTCGAAGCGTCGGAGTTGCTCGTCGTCGGTGATGTGCATCCAGAACTTGGCGAGGATCACGCCCTCGCTGACGAGCGTGCGTTCGAAATCGACGATGGCCTCGAAGGCCCGCTTCCACTCGTCGTCGGAAGCGAACCCCTCGACCCGTTCGACGAGCACCCGGCCGTACCAGCTGCGGTCGAACACGGCCATCTCGCCGAGACCGGGTAGCTCGCGCCAGAACCGCCACAGGAAGTGGTGGCGCTTCTCCACCATCGTGGGGGCCGTGAAGCCGTGGACGTTGAAGTGCCGCGGATCAAGGTGGCCGACGATCGACTTGATCGCCCCACCTTTGCCCGCCGCATCGGGGCCTTCGACGACGACCAACAGTCCAGGCCCGATCGAGGCCGCACCCACCTGGCCCTCGAGGTAGAGACGCAACTGCAACAGCCGGCGCTGAGCAACTTCCAGGCGTGCCGCGTACTGGACGCGGTCGAGGCGCTGGGTCATGTCCAGTCGATCGAGGATCGTCATGGCGCCAACGTACTCGGCGTCGCAGCGGCCTCCGCGGCGGTGCGAGCGACCGCTTCGATGATCTTGGTGTAGCCCGTGCAGCGGCACAGGTTGCCCGACAGACCGATGCGGATCTCCTCCTCCGACGGGTCAGGTATCCGGGCGAGGAGGGCGGTGGCGGAGATGATCATCCCCGGGGTGCAGAAGCCGCATTGCACCCCTCCCGCGTCGAGCAGGTTCTGCTGCAACGGATGCAGTTCAGCGCCGTCCATCACGCCCTCGACTGTCGTGATCGAGCGACCTTGGGCCTGCCCGGCCAGATACGAGCAGGAGTTGATCGGCTGCCCGTCGAGCAGAACCATGCACGCACCGCACTCGCAGTCGTCGCAGCCCTCCTTGGTGCCGGTCAACCCGATCTCCGTGCGCAGCACACTGACGAGGTTGCGTCCGTACCCGATGGTCACCGGGTAGTCGACGCCGTTGACATGCAAGGTCACGTTCACGTCACTCATCGCGCAGCGCCGATCCCGAAGGCACGATTGACCGGCACAGAGATGACCTCGCCGGCTGCTCGTCGATGTGCGGCCTCGACCGCGCGCCGGGCCATCACGCCGACGCAATGACGGCGGTAGGCGTCGCTCGCGCGCAGGTCGGTGATCGGTGTCGACTGGGCGGCGGCGGCAGTGGCGATCGATGCCAGCGCGGATTCGTCGATGACACCGCCGATCAGATGATCGAGACCGGTGACGGCAATGATCGTCGGTGCCACTGCGGTCAGCGCGACGGCGATCGTACCGATGGTCCCGTCGTCGTCGAGGCTCACCGACGCGCCCGCGCCGACGACCGCGATCTCCATCGCCCGCCGGTATTCGAGGCGGACGTACGCGCTCCCCGATCGTGCCGGCGGTGACGGCACCACGATCGCCGTGCACAGTTCGTCGGTCGCGGCGATGTTGCGGCCGGGACCGGTCCACAGCTCGGCGATCGGCACGGTGCGCGTCGCGGTCGCAGAGCGCAGCTCGACCCGAGCACCGAGCACGAGGAGCGGCGCGCCCGTGTCCATCGCCGGCGAGCTGTTCATCACGTTGCCGCCGATCGTGCCGACGTTGCGCGTCGATGGCGAACCGACCAACGCACACGCATCGGCGAGGCCCGTTGCCGCCGCGATCACGAGCGGATGGTCCATCAGCTGCGCGTGCGTCGCCAGCGCACCGATGCGCAACTCGCCGTCGATCGAGTCAACGGATGCAAGCTCGGCGAGGCGATCGATGGCGACGATCGCATCGGGCAGCGGCGACTTGCCGTGGCGAGCGCCGACGACGAGATCGCTGCCACCGGCAACCGGGCGGGCCCCGTTGGCGAGCGCGGCGAGTGCTTCGTCGACCGACGCGGCGATGGTGAAGCTCACGCTGTGACCGCCTGTTCCTGCAGTGCGTTCCACACTCGTTCCGCCGTCATCGGGAGCTGACGAACGGGACCGCCGACCAGTTTGGCGATCGCGTTCGAGATCGCCGCTGCGGTGGCCACGTTGGGAGCCTCGGCGAGCCCTTTGGCGCCCCGTGGCCCGGCATCCGGTGTGGGGATCTGGACGAAGTGAGTGCGGATCACGGGCGAGTCGGCGCACGTCTGCAGCTTGTACTCGAGCAGCCCGACGTTGTGCTGGTGGCCGGTGTCGTCGTAGCGCGCTCCTTCGGTGAGTGCTTGGCCGATGCCCATCATCACGCCGCCCTGCACCTGTCCGACCGCTCCGACCTCGTTGATGATCGTGCCCGAGTCGTGGGCGGCAACGACCTCCAGCACCCGCACGACCCCCGTGTCGCGGTCGAGGCGGATCCGCACCGCATGGCACGAGAACTGGGGGGCGACGAACGCCGCCATCCCGAGGTCGCCGACGCAGCTGGAGCCGACGAGCGGCGGCGCCGCCGGCGGCGGGCCTGAGCCGTGTCCGATCAGCAGCTCGCCGCCCGCCGCCATCGCGGCCAGCTCGACGATCGAGACCGATGCCGCCGGCGAGCCCGCGACGTGGGCGCGGCCGTCCGCGAGGATGATGTCGGCCACCGACGCCTCGAGCATCTCCGCAGCCAGCGCCCGCAACTGCTCGGCGACCTGGCCGGCGGCCGCGACCACCGCCCGGCCGTTGTTGAACAGCGTCTGCGAACCGGTCGCGCCCATGTCGTACGGGGCGACACTCGTGTCCTGGTAGACGAGCTCGAAGTCCTCCGCGGCCATCCCCAGCTCGTCGGCGGCCAGTTGGCGCAGCGTCATCACCGCGCCGGTACCGCACTCCTGCGCACCGGTGATGATCTGCGCCGAGCCGTCGCCGTCGATCTTCAGGTACGCACCGGACGGCACGGAGAAGCTCGGCCACCACCCGATCGCGAGGCCGACGGCTTCGTCGTCCGGCAGGTCGCGTCCGTACCCGATCAGCATCGACGCGTCGGCGATGCACTGCTGCAAGCCGATCTCCCCGTAGGTCTGCCCGCTCGGTCCGACGGCTGCGGTGTGCACCGCATTCAGCCGCCGGAACGCGACCGGATCCATGCCGACCGCCTTGGCGACCTCATCGGTGTGCGACTCGATCGCCCAGCAGGATTGTGGCGCCGTGGGGGCGCGCACCGAGCCCGATGGCTGGAGGTTGGTGTACACGAGGTGCGAGTCGATGTGCACGTTCGGGATCTTGTACGGCCCGGCGATGTGCATCGCCGCGAGTTGCGAGAAGAACCCGGCATCGGCGGTGTAGGCGCCGTTGTCGATGGCAATCCATGCCGAGCGGGCGGTGATCGTGCCGTCGTTGCGCACGCCGGTCGTGACGTCGATGATCATGCCCTCCCGCCGACGATCGGGCGCGAAGAACTCCTCGCGCCGTGAGAACACGAGCCGCACCGGCCGCTTGGCGACCTTCGCCAGTGCGGCGATGTGGGCCTCGTAGTGGAACCCACACTTGCCGCCGAACCCACCGCCGAGGTGAGGCACGATGATCCGCACCCGGTTGGCCGGCAGCTCCAGTGTCTCGCACACGCCGGCGCGGGCATCGAAGGGCACTTGCGTCGATGTCCAGATCGTGACCTTGTTGCCCTCCCACTGGGCGACGACTGCCCGCGGCTCGATCGGCGCGGCGTGGCATCCGTCGGCGACATAGCGGCTGGAGACGATGTGGTCTGCGGTGGCCATGCCGGCCTCGATGTCGCCGGTGGTGATCGAGGAGAACGAGGCGTCGTTGCGATCGCGTACAACGGGCTCCGCCGCGCCATACCCGGCCCAGCCCTCGTGGACGAGTGGCGACCCATCGCCGAGGGCGAGCTCGAGGTCGGTGATCGCTGGCAGTGGTTCGTACTCGACCACGATCGCATCGACGGCCCGTTGGGCGATCTCGGCCGTGGCCGCGGCGACGGCCGCCACGATCTCGCCCTCGAAACGGACGATGTCACGGGCGAACAGGGTCCGGTCCTGCACGAACGGACCGAAGCGGACATCGGGCACATCGTCGGCGGTGATCACGGCGAACACACCGGCGATCGCTCTCGCCGCGCCGACGTCGAGGCGGGTGATGCGGGCGTGAGCGATGTCGGCGTACCGGAACTTGGCCGCGAGCATCCCGGTGAAGGAGAGATCGGCGGTGTATCGGCCGCTCCCCGTCACCTTGTCCGGCCCATCGGCGCGGACGAATCGGGGTGCAGTGGATGCAGTCATCCACCCAATATGGCACGTGGCGTCAGTGCTCCCGATTCTTGCCACAGACGGTTGCAAACGATGCGCTCACGATATATCGTGACTGCATCATCTGATCCACCAAGGAGAACACACATGGATCCCCGAACACTCGAACACGAACACGAACATGAACACCACCGACACAACCACGGTCGCGGTCGCGGTCGCGGCCCCGGGCTGCGCGGCGGACGCCGCGAGGGCGGCTTCGGTCGCCGCGGTCGTGGCGGCTTCGGCTTCGGCTTCGATCCGGAGGCGCAGATGGGCAGGGGCCCGCGACGCGGCCGGGGCGACGTCCGCACCGCGGTGCTGATGCTGCTCCTCGAACGGCCGATGCACGGCTATGAGATGATCCAGCAGATCCGCGAGCGCAGCTCCGAGGCCTGGAGCCCGAGCCCCGGAGCGATCTACCCGACCCTGCAGTTGCTCACCGACGAAGGCCTCATCACGACCGATGACCTCGACGGCAAGAAGGTCTCCCGGCTCACCGAAGCCGGGCGCACAATCGCCCAGGAGCTGCAGGCGACGAAAGCCGCGCCGTGGGACGAAGCGTCGGCCGATGCCGGCAGCGGGGCGCACTCGCTGCGGGAAGCGATCTTCCACCTGATGAGCGCGACACGGCAGATGGCAATGGCCGGCACCGACGCCCAGCGCCAGCGCACGACCGAGCTGCTCGACGAGGCGCGCAAGAAGATCTACGCCCTGCTCGCATCCGACCCCGAGTGAGATGAACTTTCAACGCTGGGTCCGAGCATCGCAGAAGCCGTCAGCAAGAATCGCCGCTCATGAGCGAGAACTTGCTGACGGCTTTCGACGACTACCCGATCCACCAGACACCGCGGCCGATTGCCTCCCAAGCAACCACCGATCGCAACGCGTACGGTCGCTATTGGCTCGGGGCGGGCCATCGCAACGGCGAATTCCACGTCGAGCTCGCGTTCGGCCGCTACCCGAACCTGCGCGTCGTCGACGGGCACATGTCGATCGTGAAGGACGGCAAGCAGTCGTCGTTCCACGCGTCCGGCGAGGCACCCCTGGACCCCACCGACACGCACGTCGGACCGTTCCGACTCGAGGTCGTCAAGCCGCTGCAGGAGCTGCGCTTCATCATCGAGCCCAACGAGACGGGCATGGCCTGCGATCTCACCTACCGGGCGCGCACGGGCGCGCTGTTGGAAGACCACACGGTGATGTCCGACGGGCCGATGACGATGCTCGACATGGCCCGCTTCTTGCAGTTCGGTTCCTGGGCCGGAACGGTCGAGGTCGACGGCGACACCACGGTGCTGCGACACGATGAGGTGTTCGGCATCCGTGACCGCTCGTGGGGAGTGCGCCCGGTCGGCACCCCTCCCGTCGGACGGCCGCAGTCGCGCCCACCGATGGCGTGGTTGTGGGCGCCGATCCACTTCGATGACGACTGTCGCGTCGTCGGTTGGTTCGAGCTCCCGGGCGGTATCAAGTGGCGCGCCGATGGCCACGTGATCCCGGTCACCGATCCGGTTCCACTGTCGGTCGCAATGGGCGACGAGGGCGTCCTCCGACTCGATCCAGAGACGGTCCGCTTCGAGTTCCAACAGGGGTCGCGCTGGGCCAAGTCGATCTCGATCGATGTCGTCCCCGAAGGCGGTGGCGCAGGACGCGAGCCGTACACGATGGAGCTGGAGCCGATGCTGCGCTTCGACATGCTGGGCATCGGTTACCAACACCCGACGTGGGGCCACGGCGTCTGGCACGGGCCGCTGGAGATCGCCCGCGACGATTGGAAGATGGACGAGATCGCGCCGCTCGACCCCAGCCACCAGCACGTGCATCACCTCGTCAAGGCGACGAGGACGAGCGCCGGCCGAACGGCGACCGGCGTCGGCATCTTCGAGCAGATCATCTTCGGGCCGCACACCCAGTGGGGCTTCAACGAGATCCTCGACGGCGCGAGATGAAGGTGCTCGAAGATCGGGTTGCGATCGTCACCGGCGCGGGCCAGGGCGTCGGCCGCGGCATCGCCATCGCGCTTGCCTCCGCCGGTGCGTCCGTGGTCGTCACCGGCCGCACCGAATCGAAGTGCATCGTCGTCGCCGCCGAGATCGAGGCCGCGGGCGGCAACGCGCTCGCGCTGCCGTGCGATGTCAAAGACGCCGAGCAGATCGACCTCTGCGTCGCGGCGACGCTCGAACGGTTCGGGCGGATCGACATCATGGTCAACAACGCGCAGGAAGTACCGCGCGGCATGCTGCTCGACGTCACCGACGACGAGTACCGCGCCGGCTGGGAGTCCGGTCCGCTGGCCACGTTCCGATTCATGCGCGCGTGCCATCCGCATTTGCGTTCAGGCGGCGTCATCATCAACCTCGGCAGCCGGGCCGGTGTCAAGCCCCATCCGGTCGGCGCCGGCGCGTACGCGGCGATCAAGGAAGACACCCGTGCCCTCACGCGCGCCGCGGCGGTCGAGTGGGCCGCAGACGGCATCCGCGTCTACGCGATCCTGCCGCTCTCCAACTCGCCCGCTCTCGAGCGACTCGAAGTCGATGAGCCCGCGGTCTACGAGCGCGTGCTGAGCGAGATCCCGATGCGCCGATTCGGCGACCCCGTGCGCGACATCGGACAGGTCGCGGTGTTCCTCTGCAGCGACGCCGCCGGCTACCTCACCGGCATCACCATCCCGGTCGACGGTGGTGCCGCGCACATCGGCTGAGCGCGATCACTGCGACAACCCACCAGCGATCACCAGCGATCACCAGAGGTTGTCACCGCGGATGATCGAATCGGCGCCGCCGTCGACGAAGATCATCTGCCCGGTGATCAACTCGTTCTCCGCCGAGGTCAAGAACGCGAGCACGGGAGCGATCTGCTCCGGCTTGGAGTGGCCGGACAGCGGCATCGGCACGCCGCTGTCGAGCATCTCGATGCCGGCCGGGTCATCGAGCAGCTCCTGGATCATCGGCGTCTCGACCACACCGGGCCCGATCGCGTTCAGCGCGATCCCACAACCCGCCCACTCGGGCGTCGGGGCCATCCGCCGCACCCATCGGGCGAGGGCCAGCTTCGACGAGCCGTAGGCAAGGATCGGCTGCGTCTCCGCCGCTGCTGCTGCGGCTTCCTCGTCCCCCGCGAGACAGGCCGCGACCTCGGCATCGATCGACGAGAAGAGGACACCGACCGACGAGATGACGACGACCCGTGCCGTCGACGACTCGGCCAGCAGCGGCCGCAACCCGTCGAGCAGCGCGATGGTGCCGAAGTAGTTGACGCGCACGGTGAGACCGGTCATCACCGCGGTGCCCGCGCACGCGATCACCGCGTCGAGCGACCCATTCGCTGCCGCGAGAGTGCCCTCGATCGCGAGGTCGCGGCCGGCGGGTGTCGCCAGGTCGGCAACGACATCGGCGTCGTGGAGGTCGAGCGTGATCACCCGCTGCCCGCGCTCGCACAGGTACTGAGTCGTGGCCTTCCCGATCCCCGACGCCGATCCGGTCACCAGGTATGTACGAGTCGTGGTCTGTGTCGGCATCCGGCGAGCTTTCCAGATCGGCTGTCTGCCACCAGAGCCGCACCGTCGACAATGTGAGGTGCAAAACTGTCAGGTGCTCGGACCAGGCGACGACGAGAGCAGGATGACGGTGACGGGGTGACCACAACAGCGGCGGCGGCGACGGCAGACGCGACGACGGCGGATGCCGGCGACCGGGCGCGCATCGGCGCCGCGATCGCCCGTCAGAGCCAGCGCTTGCATCTCGGCCAACATCTCGGCAGCAGGTTCTGGCAGGTGATGTCGCCGCTGGGCGCGGCCCAGACCACGCCACGGCGCGCCCTGGCCGCCGGATTCGCCGCCGCCGACATCGCCACCTCCCGGTGGATGCTCGACGTTCCCCGTCGCCGGCGCGGCGTGCAGCTGGCCGTCGATCTGATCGACACCGCCGTGTGGAGCTCGCTCGCTGCCGACGAACCCGAATCCTCACGATGCGCGATCATCCCCGGCGCCGCGCTGTGTGCCGAGCTCGGGGCCGAGAAGCAGCTCGCCGCACTGCTGCTCCCCCTCGCCCATGCTGCGATCGCCGGGGTGGTTCGCAAGCGCCGCGGCCATGTGCTCCGCCTCGGCCAGATCGGCTGGCAGGTGTGGGGAATCATGGGGTCGGTGCTCCTGGCCGACATCGGTCGCCGGCGCCGGCGCAAGGAGATGGCGCGCCACCTCGACGCTCTGCGCCCGTCGTTGGTCGCCGCGGAGCTGGCGGGCATGAACGATGTCGGCATCGTCGCCGACGATCTGCTCGACAGCGTGCAACGCGCGTCGACCCTGATCGAGCTGTCGCTCGGTGCCCGCGGCCGCTTCGTCGGCGATCTCGATGCGGGCGCGATCAAACAGACGATGGCTGACCTCACCCGTGCGAGTGGCGCCTACCTCGGCGACGCGGTGGCCCAGTGGCAGGCGTTGCACAATGCGCTCGCTCGCGACCTGCGCGCCGTCGTCCGCATCGACCTGCCGACCGAGCACAGGACCGATGTCCTGTCGGGCGCACAGGTCGACGCGCTCAATCAGTTTCTCGACGACATCGATCCGCGCGGACACGTCGCGCTCGTCGTCGAGCCGGACAGGATCGTGCTCGGCGATCACTCGCTGCCGATGGTGATGACGGCCCCGCCGGCAATGCTGTACTTCGACCCGTTGCCCGTCGGGCTGCTGATGACCGCAGCGTGGATGGCGGCACCGACCGGCGCGGCGCGCGACCACCTGCGCTGGTCGGCGGCAGGCCTTCCCGTCGCGATCGCCGCCAGTGGCGCCGCTGTTGCGCTCAAGCAATCATCCGATCCACGACGTGGCGGGCACGCCGATCCACGACTTGCACTCACCGCGGCGGGCGCCGCCCTCGCGATCTACTCGCTGCTCGCTCCGCGAGGACTGCGCCGGCCGTTCACCCCCGAGGGGGTGTCGCGCTTCCCGTTCACACAGGCGCTGCAGGGCTTCTTGATGATCGCCGAGCTGACCCGGGAGACGACGTCATCGAAGCAGCGCCGCGGGCTG
>Ga0075364_10000641_pt1 | contig 18033 bp, 15 predicted proteins | sample EndMetdeltDD1764_FD_71517 | JGI IMG/M metagenome (GOLD analysis project Ga0075364, IMG submission 71517) | Populus endosphere microbial communities from Tennessee, USA - Endosphere MetaG P. deltoides DD176-4 | ecosystem: Host-associated > Plants > Roots > Endosphere | place: USA: Tennessee...
CGTCGTCGACGCGCCGGTCGCCATCGACGAGCACGAGCGGGCGGTGGCCGCCCTGCTGGCCGGTGCCGCGCCGTCGACCGAGCTCGCCCGTGGCATCGAGGCGGTGCGGGCACGGGTCGACGGCGACTTCAACGAGTGGACGGGCTGGGCCGGGCCCGAGCACGCCCCTCGATTCGTCGGCGACCGCGTCGGCTCGTCGACGAGCTTCGAGCAGTGGGCCACGTGCCCCTTCCGCTACTTCCTCGGCCACGTGCTGGCCATCCGCCCGCTCGACGAGTACGCCGACGCCGAGTCGATCAGCCGCCTCGATCGCGGATCGCTCGTCCACGCCGTGATGGAGCGGTTCATCGCCGAGCACCTCGACGACCGGCCCGGACAGGCCTGGGGTGGCGCCGACCACGGCCGCGTGCGCGAGCTCATCGCCGAGGTCGCGCGCGAGTACGAGGAGCAGGGCCGGACCGGGCGGCCGCTGCTGTGGCAGGTCGAGCTCGACCGCATCGGTCGCCTGCTCGCCACGACCCTCGACGCCGACGAGCAGCTCCGGCTCAAGGCCGGTGTGCACCCGCTGGCCGTCGAGCTCGCGTTCGGCATCGGCGAGGACGACGAGTCGCCCCCCGTCGTGTTCGAGCTGGGCTCGGGTCGCCGGGTCGCCTTCCGTGGCCTCATCGACCGGGTCGACCGCGACCCCGACGACGGCGCGCTCGTGGTGCTCGACTACAAGACCGGCAAGGACGACGGCTACGACGGCCTCGATCGCGACATCACGGCGCGGGGCCGCCACCTCCAGCTCGTCATCTACAGCGAGGCGGCGCGGGCCCGCTTCGGGGGCGACGAGGTCGAGGCCTACTACTGGTTCGTCGAGAAGTGGCGGGGGCGCCGGCGCCTCGGCGGCCCCATCGGCCCGGTGCAGCGCCAGCGCTTCCTCGATGTGCTGCAGGTCGTCGTCGACGGCATCGAAGGCGGGCGGTTCCCCGCCAACCCCGGCGAGGCCAACTTCTGGGGCTTCTCGCACTGCGGCTTCTGCGACTTCGACCGCATCTGCCCCTCGTCGCGCGACGACCTGTGGGAGGGCGTGCGCCTCTCGGGGCCGTTGGCCGACTACGTCGAGCTGGCCGAGGGCGAACCGCCCGGCGGCGATGACGTCGGCGCGGCGAGCGCGTCGGGCCGCCGGGGTGCAGCCCGATGAGCACCGTCCCCCCGGCCGACCACGCCGAGCGCACCCGGCTGTCCACCGAGCTCGATCGCACCCTGTTCGTCGAAGCGGGCGCCGGCAGCGGCAAGACCACCCAGCTCGTCGAGCGGGTCGTCCAGATGGTGGCCACCGGCGTGCTGGCCGACATCGATCAGCTGGCCGCCATCACCTTCACCGAGGCCGCCGCCGCCGAGCTGCGCGACCGCATCCGCGACGAGCTCGAGTCGCGGGCCGAAGCAGCGCACGAGGGGTCGCCCGAGCACACCCGGCTGCACCACGCCGTCGAGCGCATCGACGAAGCGGCCATCGCCACGCTGCACGGCTTCGCCTTCCGCCTCTTGGCCGACTACCCGGTCGAGGCCGGGCTGCCCCCGGGCTTCGAGGTGGCCGACGAGATCGCCGCGCTCGTCGCGCAGCGCGAGCAGTGGGCGGCGTTCATCGACGACCTCTTCGCCGACGAGTCGGTCGAGGCCGTCCTCAAGCGGGCGCTCGCCCTCGGGCTCACCACCCGCCAGCTCGAGGAGATCGACCGGGCCTTCGCCGACAACTGGGATCGACTCGAGCAGGTCGAGCTCCCCGACCACGGGTTGCTCGCCGTCGAGACCGGCGCCCTCGAAGCTGCGCTGGCCGAGGCCGTCGACCGCGCCGCGGTCGGGCCCGGCGACGCCGCGTCGGTGACCAAGACGTACCAGAGCCTCGGGCCGTTCCTGGCCCTGCTGCGCGCCCAGACCGACCCCGAGGACGTGCTGGACCTGCTCCAGCACGAGCAGCCGGCGTGGCCGTCGTTCGGCGCGGCCAAGAAGCCCGAGATCCTGGTGGTCAAGGAGGCCGTCGAGCAGGCGCGGGCGGTGCTGGTCCGCGTCCTCGCCGACGCCCGCCTCGGTGCGCTCGAACCCATCGTCGCCCGCATCCGCCGGCACACGCTCGCCGCCGCCGAGCAGCGCCGGCGCGACGGCCAGATCCGGTTCCACGACCTGCTCGTGCTCACCCGGCGGCTGCTGGCCGACCACCGCGAGGTCCGGGCCGAGCTCGCGCAGCGCCACCGTGTGCTGCTCATCGACGAGTTCCAGGACACCGACCCGCTGCAGATCGAGATCGCGCTGCTCCTCACCCTGCGCGACCCCGCCACCGAGATCGTGCGCCACCGCGACCAGCTCGACCCGGCCGCGCTGGTGGCCGACGAGGGACGCCTGTTCTTCGTGGGCGACCCCAAGCAGTCGATCTACCGGTTCCGGCGGGCCGACATCGTCGTGTTCGAGCAGGCCCAGCAGCGCTTCTCGCACCACGGCCTGGTCGAGCTGTCGGTCAACTTCCGCAGCGTCCCGTCCGTGCTCGGGTGGATCAACGCGACGTTCGCCACGCTGATCGCCGGCGAGCGGGCCGACGGCCGGCCCGCGTACGTGCCCCTCACGCCGGCGCGCGACGAGGTGGGGGACGGGCCCACGATCACGCTCGTCGGGGGCCTCACCGAGGCCCGCTCGGCCGCGGCGCTGCGCGAGACCGAGTCCGACGCGCTGGCGCGGGCGATCGTCGACCTCCACGGCGAAGCCCGCCACGTGCTGCCACGGGGCGCGCCGTCGTCGCGGCCGGTGCGCTTCCAGGACATCGCCGTGCTCATCCCGAGCCGCGTCGCGCTGGCCGAGCTCGAACGGGCGCTCGACCGCTACGAGGTCCCCTACCGGATCGAGAGCCGCTCGCTGGTGTTCGGCTCCGACCAGGTGCGCGAGCTGCTCGCCATCCTCCAGGCCGTCGACGACCCGGCCGACGAGGTCGCCGTGGTGGCGGCCCTGCGTTCGCCCGGCTTCGCGTGCAGCGACCGCGAGCTGGCCCGGTTCCGGTCGGCCGGTGGTCGCTGGGGCTACCGCCGCTACGTCCGCGAGGTGCCCGACGAGCTGCAGGCCGAGCTCGGACCCGACGATCCGGTGCTGCGGGCCATGGCCTGCCTCAACGAGCTGCACGACCAGCGGGTGTGGCTGCCGGTCAACGAGCTCGTCGACCTCGTCGTCCGTCGGTGCCGTCTGGTCGAGCTCACCGCCGCGCACCGCCGTCCCCGGGACCACTGGCGTCGCATCCGCCTCGTGCAGGACGAGGCCCGCGCCTTCGTCGAGTCCGGTGGCCTGGCGCTCGCCGACTTCATCGCCCACATCGAGCAGCAGTCCGACGAGCAGGCGTCGCGGGTCGAGACCGTCGTGGCCGAGGCCGACGACGACGCCGTGCGGGTGCTCACCATCCACGGCTCGAAGGGCCTCGAGTTCCCCGTCGTGGTGATGGCCGGGCTCGGGACCGAGGACCGCGCCCTGTTCGATCGTGTCTTCTGGGCCGACACCGGGCCCGAGATCGCGCTGGGCGCCGTCAGCGGCGCCCGCTTCGAGACGAGCGGGTTCGGCGCGGTGCGCCAGCGCGAGGTCGCGCTCGACCTCGAAGAGCGCAACCGCCTCCTCTACGTCGCGGCCACGCGGGCTCGTGACCACCTGCTGGTCGGGCTGTTCCACCGCAACGACCGGTGCGCGGCGGCGCGGCTGGCCCAGGCGTGCGAGGGGGCCGACGGACCGACCGTGCGGCGCATCACCGTCGAGCCGGTCGCCGAGGAAGGCTCCGGCGACGGCGGACACGGCGGCGAGCCCGGTGACGACGCGCCGCTCGCCGAGGTCCACGTCCTGTTCCCCGAGCGCGACGGTGACTCGACGGCCGGCGGCGGTGGTTCGTCCGGTGCCGCGCTCGACCTGTCGGCGTGGCGGGACGAGCGGGCCGCGCTGCTCGAGCGGGCGCACCGGGCGGTGCGCTCACCGACGTCCATCGCCACGTCCGGCGACGACCAGCCTGACGACGAGCCCGACGCCAGGCTCGACGACCAGCCCGGACGCGGCCGAGCCGCCGTGTCCGACCCGCCCGAGCCCGCCGGCCAGGGCGTGCTCCCCGGGTTCGGCGATCCCGGTCCCGAGCCGGGCGCGCCTCGCGACGGGGGACCGTCGACGCCGGCGGGCGGGACCGAGGGCGAGGCGCGGCGCCCGTGGACACCGCCGGTTTCGGGCGGGGGCATCGGGACCGCGGTCGGCCGCGCCGTGCACGCCACGCTCCAGGTGATCGACCTCGACCGGCCCGACGACGCCGACCTCGCCGCGCTGGCGCTGCACCACGCGGTCGACGAGGGGATCGCCGATCGGGCTCCGATCATCGAGCGGCTGGCCCGCTCGGCGCTGCGGTCGCCGTCGGTGCAGGCGGCTCGGGCCGGCGGCCGCTACTGGCGCGAGCTGTTCGTGTCGGCGCCCATCGGGCCGGCGGGCACCCTCGTCGAGGGCTACATCGATCTCCTGTACGAGACCGTGGCCGGCGAGCTCGTCGTCGTCGACTACAAGACCGACCAGGGCCGCGACGACGAGGCGCTGGCCGCGGCGGCCGCCCGCTACCGCTTGCAAGGCGCCACCTACGCCGCGGTCCTCGAAGTCGCGCTCGGCCGGCCCGTCACGCGATGCGTGTTCGTGTTCGCCCGGTCATCCGGCCCCGCGGTCGAGCAGACGATCGAGGACGTGGCCGACGCCATCGCCGACGTGCACGCCGCCCTCGTGTAGGCGGAGCCCGGGCCCGAGCCGCTAGCGGGCGGGCTGCCGGCGGTTGCCGGTCGGTTGTCGGTCAGCCGGCGGTGGCCTGCGCCAGCTCGCGCAGCTCGGTGACGGCGTGGCCCAGGCCCTCGGGGTCACGGAACAGCGCGCTGCCGGCCACGAGGATGTTGGCCCCGGCGCCCGCTGCGCCCTGCACGGTCGCCGGTGCGATGCCGCCGTCGACCTCGATGTCGACGTCGAGCCCCCGCTCGACGATGAGCGCCCGCAGCTCGGCGATCTTCGGCTCCATCGTGGCGATGTACGCCTGGCCACCGAACCCGGGGTTCACGGTCATCACGAGCACCATCGACACGAGGTCGAGGACGTTGGCGACGTCGGCCACCGGCGTCGACGGGCAGATGGCCACCGCGGCCTTCGCCCCGGCCTCGGCCACGCCGTGCAGGACCCGGTGGAGGTGGATGCACGACTCGGCGTGCACGATGATCAGCTCGCATCCGGCGTCGACGAACTGGGGGATGACCCAGCCCGGGTCCTCGATCATGAGGTGGGCCTCGAACGGCACGGCCACGCGGTCACGGACCGAGCGGATGAGGTCGGGCCCGAAGGTGATGTTGGGAACGAACCGGCCGTCCATGACGTCCCACTGGATCCGGTCGACACCGGCCTTCTCGAGCGCCGCCACCTCGTCGCCGAGCTGCGAGAAGTCGGCGGGGAGCACCGAGGGGACGATCTGGAAGGGCCGATCCGTGGGCATGGATCGCACCCTACCTGCGGCGGGACCGCCGCCCGTGCGGCCCACCACCGCTCCGACGGGTGCAGGATCGGCCGCCCGGCGCCGGTCGAGTCCTCCACCCGTTGCCCGCGCCCGCCGACGCGTGGAGGATCAGGCGGCCAGGGCCTGTCGGATCCTCCACCCGTCCTCGCCGGTAGGGTCGCCGGGTGACCGACTCGACCCCGACCGCCGTCCCGCCGACCGCGGGCACGGCGCCCACGCCGACCGCCGCCACGCCGACCAGCGCCGACGAGCTCGTCAGGCTGCGCCCCACCGCGCCGGTCGCCGGTGGCGCTGCCCTGGCCCGCGACGACGGCGGACGGGTCGTGTTCGTCCGCGGTGCGCTGCCGGGCGAGGTCGTGTCGGCGCGCGTCGAGCGGGCCAAGCGGGACTTCGCCCACGCGGTCGTCGTCGAGGTCCTCGAGCCGTCGCCCGAGCGGATCGAGCCGCCGTGCCCCTACGTCGCCGCGGGGTGCGGCGGGTGCGACCTCCAGCACCTCGCGCCCGACGCGCAGCCGGCGTACAAGCTCGCCATCGTCGCCGACGCGCTCCGTCGTCAAGGCCGCATCGCCGACCCGGTGGTCGTCGCCGGTCGGCCCCTCCCGGCGACCGGGTTCCGCACCACCGTCCGGGCGGCGGTCGACGAGCTCGGCGGCCACCTCGGCTTCCGGGCCCTGCAGTCACACGACGTCGTGCCCGCCGACCACTGCCTCGTGGCCCACCCGCTGGCCGACGCGCTGCTGTCGAGCGGCCGGTTCCAAGGGTGCGAGGAGGTGACCATCCGCGTCGGCGCGGCGACGGGGGAGCGGCTCCTCATCGCCTACCCGACCGCCGCCGGCGTCGACCTCCCCGACGACGTCGACGCGGTCGAGGGCCCCGGCGGCGGTCCGGTCCGGACGCTCGTGATCGGCGCCGACGAGCTGAAGGCGGGCAACCGGGCCTGGTTCCACGAGGTGGTCGACGGCCACCGCTTCCGCATCTCGGCCCGCTCGTTCTTCCAGTCGCGGACCGATGGCGCCGAGGCCCTCGTCGACGCCGTCCGCCGCGCCGGCGGTGACGAGCTGGCCACGGCCGCCACCGTGGTCGACGCCTACGCCGGCGTCGGCCTGTTCGCCGCGATGGCCGCGCCGGCGGGCGCCCGCACGATCGTCGTCGAATCGGGCTCGTCGTCGGTGGCCGACGCCCGCATCAACCTGGCCGACCGCGACACCAAGATCATCAAGGCCAAGGTCGAGCGCTGGCACCCGTCGGCCGCCGACGTCGTGGTCGCCGACCCGTCCCGGGCGGGACTCGGTCGGGACGGGGTCCGCTCGGTCGTCGGCACCCACGCACCGGTCGTCGTCCTGGTCAGCTGCGACGCCGCCGCGCTGGGCCGAGATGCCGCGCTGCTCGCCCGCGACGGCTACCGCCTCGAGCGGGCCGAGCTCGTCGACCTGTTCCCCCAGACGCACCACGTCGAGGTCGTGAGCCGCTTCGTGCGCTGACCGCCGTCGACGTCGCCGGCGTCTCGCAACCCGCCAGGTCCACCGGCGCCGGCAGGTCCGCTGGTCGACGACGATGGTTGCAAGCTCGAACCATCGGCGATGCGAGGCAACCGCCGACGGCGATGCGAGGCGCCGCCTGCGGCGAGCAGGGACTACGTGTACATGAGCGAGCCGGGGGTGGTGAGCACCTCGCCTGTCTCGATCCACGTCTTGAGGCCCGAGAGGATCATCGGCCAGCCGCCGGTCAGCTCGCCGGGGGCATCGGCCGGGAGCTGGTCGTGGGTGACCGTCAGCAGGCACGAGTCCTCGACCTGCTCGATCTCCCACGTCACCCGTGTCTCGCCGACCGCGGTGGCTGCCTCGCTGAAGTGGGCCACGCCGAGCTGCACGAGCTTGCGGGGCGGGTCGACGACGACGTTGGTGCCTTCCATCAGCACGAAGTCGCCGGCACCCAGCCGGTAGCGCGAGCCCTCGGTCCAGTCCGAGGCGATCGTGGTCCCGAACTGGAACTTGGCCCGGGTGTCCTCGTCGGTGATCGCGTCCCACAGCTTCTCGGGCGTGGTGCGGATGTAGATCTCGTAGATCTTCTCCATGGAGCTCTCCAGTCGTGTCTTGAGGTCGCTCAGGCCCGCGACCCAGGGCTCGGCGTACTTGCTGACCCAGCGGTCGTGGACGAGGCGGATGGGCACCGGGTTGAGGAGGTGGCGCTTCTCGCGGCCGTCCCGGCGCGTCACCACCAGGCCGGCTTCCTCGAGCACCTTGAGGTGCTTCATCACGCCGAAGCGCGTCATGTCGAAGCGGGCCTCGAGGGCCGACAGCGTCTGGCCGTCCTCGCGGAACAGCTCGTCGAGCAGCGCCCGTCGGGTGGGATCGGCCAGGGCCCGGAACACCTCGTCCACGCCCGGCAAGATACGTGACCCGGCGGTCACATGTCAACGGTCAGCGCCGAGCGGTCACCTGTCGCCGTCGGGGGGCGGGCCGAGGAACTCGGCGATCTGGCCGGTGTCGAAGTACTCGTAGGCGCGGCTGATCTTGCCGTTGCGGGTGTACGCCACGAAGCAGACGTCCATCTTCCCGACGAAGCCGTTCTCGCGGGTGACGTAGATCGTGTGCTGCTGCACGAAGCCACCCTCGAACGTGCGGATGCGCCGGTCCTTGTAGCGGACCTTCTGCTGCGTCGCCATGCCCTGCTTGAGCATGGCGAGGTTGTCCTCGCGTGACTGGAAGAGGTTGTCGTGGCTGTGCCAGATCATCGCCTCGCGGGCGTAGCACCGCTCGAGCGCCTCGTAGTCGCAGCGCTCGATCGAGTCGAAGAACGTGTCGCACAGCTCGAGCGTCTGCGAGTCGCGCTTCATCGTTGCCCTCCGGAGGTGGCGGCCGTCGGCGCACCGGCCCAGGCGGCGAACTTGCTGGAGTCCATGTACTCGTCGATCCGGGTGATCCGACCGTCGCGCACGCGGGCGACGATGCAGATCCACAGCGACCCGCGGTGGCCGTTCGTCATCACGCCGTTGAGCGAGTACTGGATGACGAACCCGTCGTCGAACGTGTTGATGGTCCGGTCGTCGTACGTGCGCCGGCGCTGGCCGTCGTAGCTGTCGTGGTACTTCGACAGGTTGTCGGCCTTGGTCGTCTCGCGGCCGAAGACGTTGTGCCAGATGATGCAGTCGTCGGCCAGCACCTCGTCGAGGATGTCGACCCGCTTGTCCTGGTAGGCGTCGAAGAACCGGTTGCACAGCTCGCGGATCTCGCCGTCGGTCATCGTGCGCAGCTCCGTCGTGGTCATCGGTCCGGCACCCCGAACTTGGACGAGTCGAGGTAGTCGAAGAGCTTCGTGATGAGCCCGTCGTGGACCTCGGCCACGAGGCACGCCCACAGCGCCCGCCTCGTGCCGTCGTGCGTCACCGCCGTGACGGTGTACTGGGCGACGAACCCGTCGTCGAACGTGTGGATCTGGCGGTCGTCGTAGGTGCGGCGCCGCAGGAGCTCCTTGCCCTTCTCGATCGACGCCAGGTTCTCGTCCCGGGTCTGCTCGTGGCCGGTGATGTTGGCCCACAACGTCATCTCGGGTGCGTAGCAGCGGGCCACCGCGTCGACGTCGCCCCGTTCGAGGGCGTCGAACAGCGCGTGGCACAGCTCGCGGTGGACGGTGTCGGTCGACCGCTGGCCCGTGGTGGTGGTCATGGTGCGGTCGCGCCCGCGGGGACGGCGGGCGTCGCCTCGGCCAGGATGAGCTTGCCCACCTCGGCGGCCGCGAGCTCGAGGTCGAAGACCGTGTGCGCGCCGATCATGTGGACGTCGCGGTGGATCCGCTGGAGCTCGTTGTCGAGGAAGTGGGCCCGTGCCCCGCTGGCCTCCATCACGTCGCGCACGACGTCGCGGCACGCCCGGACGAGCTGGGCGATGGCCAGGCGCATCTCGAGGTGCTCGAGCATCGAGAGCTGGATCTCGCCCCGCGCGTGGGCGGTCATCCGCGTCGCCATCGACCGCATGGTCGACTCGATCGTGGCCGCCTGGACCGTCACGTTGGCCAGGCGGATGCGAGCGGTGGAGAACGACGCCTGGCTCTTGCCCGTGCCGAACATGACCCGCTCGGTCATGCGGTCGCGGAACAGCTCGACCGATCGCCGGGCGCAGCCGACCGCGGGGATCGCGGCGGTGAGTGCGAGCATCGGCATCATCGGGATGCGGCGCAGGTAGGGCTCGTCGGCGGCGAGCGCCCACGTCGGCGGCGGGGTGTTCGAGATCCGGTGCAGCGGCACCTCGATCGACGTGGCCACGATGTCGCGGCTGCCGGTGGCCGCCATCCCGTCCACGTGCCACGTGTCCTTCACCTCGACGGCGTCGACCGGCACGAGGAACATGCGGGGGATGGCGGGCTCGTCGGTGACGATCCGCCCCGACAGCAGGACCCAGTCGGCGTGCACGATCCCGGTGCCGAACTGCCAGTGCCCGGTCAGCTCGACGTGGTCGTCGACGCGGATGGCCTCGCCCGCGGGGTTCACGCTGCCCGGGGCGAGCACGAACGGCTGCGCGCCGAACACCTCGTCCTGCAGCTGCTCGCCGAACATGCCGAGGAGCCAGTTGTGCTCCATGTAGAACGTCGTGATCCAGCCCGTCGACGGGCACGCGGTGGCGACGTCGAGCCCGAGGTCGAAGAAGAGGTCGAGGTCGATCTCGTAGCCGCCGTAGCGGGCGGGCACGAAGGCCCGGAAGATGCCGGTCCCGCGGAGCGCTTCGATGACCTCGTCGGCCGGCTTGCGTTGCTGCTCGGCATCCGCGGCGAGCGCGGCGACGAGCGGGACGACGGCCTGCACGCGCTCGCGCAGGCCCTCGACCGATCCCCCCTGGTTGGTCATGTCGCTCCTCGGTTGGCGGGCAGACGTGCCGCGAGAGCTACCGCACCGGCGACGGCGTCGTCGCCAGCTCCCGTGCGGTGCCCGTCGAGTCCACGGGCGGGTGCCTCACGTCGTCCTCGGTGAAGTCGCGCGTGTAGGCCGCGAACTCGAGGCGGATGCCGTCGGGGTCCCAGAAGTAGATCGAGCGGATCCACACGCCGGGGTGCATCTCGAGGCTGCCGCCGATCTCGCTGTCGTCGTGGTTGATGAGCACGACCTTGAAGCCCAGCTCCTTGAGCTTCACGCGGTACTCGTCGATCTTCTCGAGCGGGACGTCGATGGCGATGTGGTTCATCGACGCCACCGCCGACATGGCCCGCTTGTCCTGGCTGCCGATGCCCGGGGCCGCGGGGGGCGCGTCGGGGAACCACATGAACGCCAGCGAGGCGCCCGCCCCGATGTCGAAGAAGAAGTGCTGGCCGCCGCCGGGGATCTCGACGGTCTTGAACAGCGGGAAGCCCAGCACCCCCTCGTAGAAGTCGACGGTGGCTGCCATGTCGCTGCAGACCAGGGCGACGTGGTTGATGCCCCGCGTCTCGAAGGCACGACCAGCGGCTGCGCCTCGGTGTCCGGAGTCGGTCATGGTGCGACCTCCTGTCGACCGCACCCGGTCTCGGCCGGGTGGACGCCTCCCCCAAGGCGTCCTACGGAGTGTATGCAAATTGGGCGATGTTGCCTAGGTTTGCGGCAGTCAGTAGTGCTGACAGACCCAGATTGTCGACAATCAGGCGATCGTGGCGACGGGCCGCCCGAACCGCCCGAACCGCCTGCGAGCGGCGATCACGCCGGGGCGCCGTTGCCCGACGCCTCCTCCCGCGCCTTGCGCTCGCGCCGGTACGCGATCTGGGCACCGACGTCCACCGGCTCGTAGCCCTCCGGCGCGGCGATCTCGACGATGGGGTCGTCGCGGTCGTCGTACTCGAGGCGCAGCGCCACCGAGATCACGGCGTGCATCGAGTACATGAGCGTGATGTAGGTGAACTCGAGGATCTCCTCGTCGCTCAGGTGCGCGCGCAGGGCCCCGACCAGCGCGTCGTCCATGCGCCCGAACTCGAGCACCAGGGCATCGGTGTACGCGAGCAGCGCCCGCTCGACGGGCGAGAACAGGTCCGACACGCCCCACGCCTTGATCGCCTCGATCTTCTCCTCGGGGAAGCCGAGCGCACGGCACGACTTGCAGTGCTGGGAGAACACGAACTGGCTGCCGACCAGCCACCCGGCCCGGGTCTGTCCGAGCTCGCGCAAGGTCGGGTCCACCTTGCGGTCGGGGCTGGCGTAGAGGCCGAAGCCGCGGCAGGCGTGCTCGAGCACGTCGGGCGAGTTGGCGAAGACGGTCCACCAGTCGCCCGGTGTGCCCGTCGCCGTCCCCGGCTCGGCGACGGGGTCGCGATCGCCGAAGAGGGCCTGGTACATCGAGCGCACGATGGGCGCCTCGGCCTCGTCGCGCGGGATCTCACGGAGTCGTGGCATGGCGCGGACCGTATACCAAGTGGTCGATCCGTGCGCTCGATCCCGCGAACCAACAGGGAGAACGAAATTTCGCCGCGCAGATCGTGTGCAATCAGCGCGCCGGGTGGCGCACCTCACGGCCGCCGCCACAGCACGACCGCCATGGCCAGCAGCCACAGGCACCACGCCACGTAGCCGACGAAGTTGGTGATGCTCGCGGCACCGAGGACGGGGATGACGATGCCGGTGGCGATCAGGGCGGCCGCGCCGTAGCCGAGGACCTGCAGCCATCGGGGCGCCCGCGTCATCGCGACCCCGCGCACCACGAGCACGGTGAACGTCGCGGTGAGGGCGTACCCGACGGTCTCGCCGAGCACCTCGCCCAGCCACGTGTGGAGCAGCTCGAAGCTGTGCTGCGCGTCGGCGGCGCGGGCGGGGTCGGTGGCGTCCGCGCTCACGCCCGGCACGAGCAGGACCCAGCGCGAGAGCCCGATCGCCTGGACGAGGGCGGCGGCGATGCCCACCCCGGCGATCCACCGGCCGGTGCGGCCGCCTGCGATCCGGCCGAGCAGCACGCCGGCCGGTGCGAGCAGCAGGGCACTGACGACCAGCACGGCGAACCACGCCGACACCGCGCCCTGGTGGGCGCGGTACGTCGAGAGGATCGTCGCGGTCGGCTCCTTGAGGATCTGCGGGTACTCGAAGATCGAGCCCAGCGCCGTGAAGCCGGCGATGGCCAGCAGCGCCGCCGCGGCGAGGGCGACGCCGGCGAGGCGGCGGGTGGTGCGGTCGGGCACTCGGTCGTCGGGCGTCGTGCGGGTGGGCGAGGCGGTGGTGGTGGTCATGGGTCGGCTCCTGTCCAGGGATGGGTCGTGCGTCGGGGGTGGGACCGGTCAGCGGGCGGCGGCGCCGGTCGAGCCGGTCGCGCCGGTCGCGCCGGACGTGTTGGTCACGCCGGAGGGGGCGGTGGTGGCCGGCGTCGCTGCGGCGGAGCGGAACCACTCGAGGGTCGTGTCGAGCGCGTCGTCGAGCGGCGTGGCGGTGTCGCCGAACGCGGCTCGGTACGCCGAGTCGTCGACGACCCAGCGGTCGGTGAACTGGTAGAGGGTGTGGAGGTACTCGCGCATCGCGGGCTGCACGAGCCCGATGGTCCGCAGGGCGATCCGGCCCGCGGCGAACGAGCTGGGGCGGTGCCCGGCGCGGCGGTACACGTGGTCGATGACCTGGCGCGTGGTCCGGGTCTCGGCGACGGGCAGGTGCCAGATGCGACCGGCGGCCTCGGGACGCGTGGCCAGGGTGATCAGGCCGGCGGCGACGTCGGGCGTGTACGAGTAGGCGTGCAGCTGGTCGGGGTCGCCCATGACCTGGGCCCGGCGACCGGTCAGCGCGGTGGCGAACACCGTCTCGCCGAGCGCCGAGCGGGTGGCGCCGGGACCGAAGTAGTCCGACGCCCGGCCGATGGCGACCTCGATGCGTCCGGCGGCGTGGGCCTCGAGGAGCTCCTCGGTCATCGCCGCCCGGGTCGCGGCCTTGGTCGACGTCGGGTGGGTCGGCATCGTCTCGACGAGGTCGCGACCGTTCGGTGGTCCGTAGGCGTAGAGGTTGTCGAGCACGACGAGGCGGGCGCCGGCCGCCGCCGCCCCGGCGAGGACCCCGCGCTGCATCGGCGGGAACTCCTGCGGCCAGCGGTCGTAGCCTCCGGCGTTGAGGCAGAAGTAGACGGCGTCGGCGCCCCGGGCCACGCCGGTGGTGAACGCCGGGTCGGTGGCGTCGCCGCCGACGGAGGTGGCACCGGGGACGGTGCTCGAGCCGTCGCGGTTGACGGCGACGACCTCGTGGCCGAGGGCGACGAGCTGTTCGACGACGTGGCGGCCGACCTGGCCGGTGCCGAAGACGACGTGACGGGTCATGACGGGCTCCTGGTGGTGTGGGTGAGGGCGAGGGGCAGGACGGTCGTGAGCAGCGCGACGGTCACGGCGCCGCTCGAGCCGAAGGTGGTGAAGCGCTCGTCGACCACGACGCCGGCGGCCGTGGTGATCGCCCAGCCGAGCGCCCAGGCCGCGGCCAGCGCCGGCGGCCACGCCGCGGACCAGCGGCCGAGCCGGTCGCGCAGCACGAGCGACTGGGCGGCCCCGACGGCGAGCCCGCAGACGGCGCCCATGGTCGTGAGGTCGGCGAGCCCGACGCCGTAGCCGACGGCCGCGGCACCGGCGGTGAGGCCGGCCGCGAGGCCGATGGCGGTGGCCACGATCCAGCGGGCGGGACGCGGCCGGGCCGGTCCGAGGCCCCACGCCTGCACCGCGCCGAGGATGGCGCCGGCGAGCAGGCCGCCGGCGAGCGCACGACCGGGGCCGTCGACCGGGCCGACGACGACGTGGGCGGCGAGCCCGCCGAGCGGGAACCCCGTGAACGTCACCAACCAGCGGGCGACGGTGCGGACCGGGCGCTCGGTGGTGGGCGTCGTCCCGACCGGGATGACCGCGGGGACGGGTGGGACGGTGAGGTCAGGCATGGTTGCTCCTGTCGGGGACGGGGGTGGCGGCGATCCAGGCGGCCAGCAAGCTGTCGGGGTGGTCGGCGAGGTGGTCGCGGACGAGCACGTCGAGCCGGTCGGCATCACCGGCGAGGTGGGCGGCGGCGACCGCCACGAGCTGGCGGTCGCGCGGCGACGTCGCCAGCAGCTCGGCCCGGCGCAGCAGCTCGTCGTGGGGATCCGACAGCAGGGCGGCCGCGACCAGCAGGTCGGGGCGCTCGTCGGTGCCGGCGCGGGCGAGGACGTCCGCCGGTGCGCTCGGGTCGCCGCCGATCAACCGGCGCAGGAGGGTGTCGACGTCGTCGTGCATGGCCCCACCGTCGGGGGAGGCGCTGACGCGGCGCTGACGCGTGCGAGGCGGGACCGTCAGCCGTGGCCCCCGGCAGGCCGCTCGGACGCCCACGAGCCTCGTCCTAGGCTCTCGTCGTGCTGTCCGTCCTGCTGCTCGGGCCGGTCGAGCTTCGGCGCGACGGCGAACCGGTGCCCGTGCCGTCGGGCCGCCCCACCGAGCTGCTCGCCCGGCTCGCCCTCGATGCCGGGACCGCGGTGCGGAGCGACCGCTTGATCGATGACCTCTGGGGCGACGACGCGCCCGCCACCGCGCGCAACACGCTGCAGTCGAAGGTGTCGCAGCTGCGCCGGGCCCTCGGCGACCCCGATGCGCTCGTCGGCGCAGCCGGCGCCTACACGCTGACGATCGAGCGTGGGTCCGTCGATGCGCTGGAGGTCGAGGACCTGGTCGCCGAGGTGACCCGCCGGCGGCAGGCGGACGACCCTGCCGGTGCGCTCGAGCATGCGGAGCGGGCGCTGGCCCGGTACCGGGGCGAGGTCCTCGCCGGTGCGGGGGACGGGGCGTGGGCGGCGCCCCACCGGGTCCGGTACGAGGAGCTGCGCCTCCGCCTCGTCGAGGACGCGCTCGGGGCGCGGCTGGACCTCGGTGCCGGGGGCGAGCTGGTGGCGGAGCTCGAGGCGCTCGTCGACGAGCACCCGTTGCGGGAAGGGCTGTGGAGCCTGCTCATCACGGCGCTCTACCGGTCGGGCCGTCAGGCCGACGCGCTCCGCGCCGCGTCGCGCGTGCGCACGATCCTCGTCGAGGAGCTGGGCATCGAACCGGGACCGGTCGTGCGGGCCCTGGAGGATCAGGTGCTCCAGCAGGACCCGGCCCTCGGCCAGATGGTTGCATCTCGCAACCATCTGGTTGCAACCGGCAACCTTCCCGCCTTGACGTCGACGCTGGTCGGTCGCGAGGTGGTGCTCGACGAGGTGGGTGCCCTCGTCGGCGAACGACGTCTCGTCACGATCGTCGGACCGGCGGGTGTCGGCAAGACGAGGCTCGCCGTCGAAGCGGCCCGCGGCTCGCGCCTCCCGGGCGGCGCGTGGCTGGTGCGGTTGGACGCGGCCGACGAGACCACGGCGCTCGATCAGCTCGTGGCCGACGCCCTCCACGTGTTGGGCGACGCCGCGCTCCTCGAACGGCTCAACGGTGCGGCGACGCTGCTCGTGCTCGACAACTGCGAGCACCTCGCCGACGCCGCGGCGGACCTCACCCAGCGGGTGCTCGACGCAGCGCCGGACCTGCGTGTGCTCGCCACGAGCCAGGTGCCGCTCGGCCTCGACGGTGAGTGCGTCGTCGCCCTCGATCCGCTGCCGGTCGACGCCGCGGTCGAGCTGTTCACCGCGCGCGCCGGGGAGATCCGCCGCGGGTTCGCGCTCGATGACGCCACGGCACCGACCGTCGAGGAGGTGTGCCGGTCGCTCGACGGGTTGCCGCTCGCCATCGAGCTGGCGGCCGCCCGGGTGCGGTCGCTGTCGGTGCACGACATCGCCAAGCGGCTCGACGATCGGTTCGCGCTGCTGCGTGACCCCGGCGCCCGACGACCCGAGCGCCGCCGGGCGCTGGCCGGCGCGATCGGGTGGAGCTACGACCTGCTCTTCCCCGACGACCAGCGGGGGCTCTGTGGCCTGGCCGCCTTCGCCGACAGCGCCTCGCTCGCCGGCGCCGAGCACCTGATCGAGGCGGTCGGCGTCCCTCGCGCCGCGGCGCTCGACGTGCTCGACCGGCTCGTCGACCGGTCACTCGTGAGCGCCGACGACGTGGACGGCAGCGTGCGCTACCGCCTCCTCGACAGCATCCGGGCGTTCGCGTTGCAGCGAGGTGCCGAGGACGGGATCGCGGACCGCGCCGCCGCGGCGCACGCCGACTGGTTCGCCCAGCTGGCCGACCGCTGCGACCGGGACGTGCGCGGCACCGCTCAGGCCGCGTGCGCCGACGCCGTGCGAGCCGAACGGGCCGACGTCGACGCCGCGCTCGCGTGGTGCGCCAGGCACGACCCCGTGCTCGGCGCCCGCATCGCCGCCGGGTTCGCCTGGACGTGGGTCGTGCTCGGCGACGGCGTGGCGGGGGCCCGCCGCCTGCGCGCGGCGATCGAGGGCGCCGGGGGCGCGGTGGGACCCCCGGCCGCGGCCGGGGCCTGGCTGGTCGCCAGCTGGCTCGAGGCATCGGCCGGCGACGTGGACCGCGCCCAGGAGGACCTCGACCGGGCGGCCGTGGTGATCGCCGCCATCGACGGCGACCCGGGCACGCTGCTCGGAGCGGACCTCCACCGGCACCAGGCGTTCGTCCGCATCCAGCAGGGCCGGCCCGCCGACGTGGTGGCCGAAGCCGCCGCCGGGTTGGCCGGCTACCGGCCCCGGTCGCTCGACTGGGGCGCCGCAGGTTGCCTGCTCCTGTCGGCCTTCGGGAGGATCATGCAGGGCGACACGGTGCAGGCCGCGACCGAGGCCGCCGAGGCCGTCGCCCTGCTCGAACCGATCGGCGACGCGTGGGGATCGGTCCACGCCGCCGCGATGGTCGGTGCCATCGCCGAGGCCGACCACGACTACCCCCGCGCCGCAGCGGCGCTGGCGCGGGCCGCCGAGGCGTCCGACGAGCTCGGCTTCCTCGGCCAGGCCGCGCTCCACCTCACCTCGTTGGGGCGGGTGCAGCACCGCGACGGCGACGACCGTGCGGCCGCGGCCACGCTCGACCGGGCCATCGGCGCCGCCGCCCGCGCCGGCGACCTGCGCATCGCCGCGACCGCGCGGGTGGTGCGGGCCCGCGTGCAGCGGGCGCAGGGCGACGACGACGGCGCTCGGGCCGACCTCGACGACGCCTGCCGGTGGTACCGCGGCGCCGGGGGAGGCGACGGCGCGGCACTGGCCGAGGTGCTGGTGCTGGCCCTCGAGGACGGGACCGCCCCCGGGACGGACGAGGCGCTCCGCGCGGCGACGGCTGACGCCGCCGGTGACGTCGAGGTCGTCGTCGTGGCGCTCGACGCCCTTGCCCGTCGTGCCGCCGAGCGCGGCGAGCTCGACGAGGCCCGACGGCTCCTGGTCGAGTCCGACGGCCGCGCCCTCGGCACCCCGGTCCACACCGCCGACCGCCCCGACGCGGCCACGGCGAGGGCCGCGTTGGCCCGGGCCTGAACGGAATGGCGACCGCACACACCCGCTTCGTAGGATGGTCCGCCTCGCTGGCCATAGCTCAGTCCGGTTAGAGCGCCAGGTTGTGGCCCTGGAGGTCGGGGGTTCAAGTCCCCTTGGCCAGCCTTCGAGGTGCGGGTGGCCGTTCCGTTTCGGCGGACGGTCACCCGTGTCCTACACTCA
>Ga0075364_10000642_pt1 | contig 18004 bp, 17 predicted proteins | sample EndMetdeltDD1764_FD_71517 | JGI IMG/M metagenome (GOLD analysis project Ga0075364, IMG submission 71517) | Populus endosphere microbial communities from Tennessee, USA - Endosphere MetaG P. deltoides DD176-4 | ecosystem: Host-associated > Plants > Roots > Endosphere | place: USA: Tennessee...
AGCCTCGACCATGCGATGTGGTTCCACCGCCCGTTCCGGGCCGACGAGTGGCTGCTGTACGTGCAGCACACGCCGTCGACGTCGGGCGGGCGGGGGTTCGCGCAGGGTTCGGTGTTCAGCCGCGACGGTCGGCTGGTGATCTCGGTCGCGCAGGAGGGCCTCCTGCGCCGCATGCGATGAGCGCCCGACGGCCACCTCGACCGCGAGCGCCGCGCGCCCCGAGCGCGTCGCGCCCGTCGCGCCTGCTGGCGGGCGTCGCCGCGCTGGCCCTCGCCGCCGGCGCCACCGCGTGCAACCGCAGCGACGACCCCGCCGCCCCGTCGAGCCGGCCGCCGCGCACCGGGACCGCGCCCACCGGCGGCAGCGAGAGCGGCAGCGTGGCCCCGCCGGTCGGCGTCGGCTCGCTCGATGCCGTCAGCCTCCGGCTCACGCAGGTGGCCGACCTCGGTTCGGCGCCCACGTCGCTCACCGCTCGTCCGGGTTCGACGTCGCTGTACGTCACCGAGCAGGACGGGCGCGTCCGGCGCATCGCCGTGACCGGCACCGGCGCGACAGCCACGTACCAGGTCGTCGACCAGGTGGTGCTCGACCTCACCGACGCCACCGAGACCGAGGGCGAACGGGGCCTGCTCGGGCTGGCGTTCTCCGCCGACGGCCAGCACCTGTACACGTACTACACGGCCCGCGACGGCGGCGCGGTCACGATCGACGAGTACGCCATGGCCGGCGAGCAGGCGACGACGTCGTCGCGCCGCAACCTGCTGACGATCACGCACCCGCGGTCCAACCACAACGGCGGGCAGCTCCAGCTGGGACCCGACGGCTTCCTCTACGCCGGCACCGGGGACGGCGGGGGCGGCGGTGATCCCGACGCCAACGGCCAGAACCCCGACACGCTGCTCGGCAAGCTGCTGCGCATCGATCCCACCGCGCCGGCCGACGGCAAGCCCTACGGCATCCCCGACGGCAACCCCTTCGCCGACGGGCAGGGCGGCGCGCCCGAGGTGTGGGCCTTCGGGCTGCGCAACCCGTGGCGGTTCAGCTTCGACCGCGAGACCAACGACCTGTGGATCGGCGACGTCGGGCAGAACGCGTTCGAGGAGATCGACTTCGCGCCGAGCACCACCGGCGGGGCCGGGCGCGGGCTCAACTTCGGCTGGAACCTGATGGAGGGCACGCACCCGTACGAGCGAGGTTCGCCGCCGGCCGACCACACGCCGCCGATCTTCGACTACGGGCGCGACAACGGCGAGTGCTCGGTCACCGGCGGCTACGTGTACCGCGGCCCCGACCCCGGTTGGCAGGGCGTGTACGTGTTCGCCGACTACTGCCAGGCCGAGCTGCGCGTGCTGCTGCGCGAGGCCGGTGGCGCGGTGGCCGAACAGGGCACCGGCGTCTCGGCGTCGGGCGCGTCGATCCCGACGTTCGGCGAGGACGCCGACGGCAACCTCTTCGTGCTCACGGCCGAGGGTGCGGTCCTGCGCATCGACGCGACCTGACCCTGCCGGCGCGCAGGACCACGCGGTCCGGGCCGGTCAACCCAGGGCCTGCGCCCGGGTGCGCACGTCCATCACCCGGATGGCGTCGCGGTAGGCGGCCACGTTGAGGTGGACCACGTTGGACCAGTCCACCGGCGACGGCGTCTCGCGGTTGTGACGGGCGATCTGGGCCCGCAGGCGCGGGTCGCGCACCAGCCGCACGAGCTGGGCGACCATGTCGGCGTCGCTCTCGGCCAGCAGGCCCTCCTGGCCGTGGCCCACGAACTCGCGGATGCCCGTGCGGGCCTTGGCCACGACGGGCAGGCCGGCGCAGCGCGCCTCGAGGGCGGCGATGCCGAACGACTCGAGGTTGGCCGGCGCCACGAACACGTCGGCTCGGGCGAACTCGGCACGGATGCCCTCACGGCTCAGCCGGCCCTTGAGCTCGACGACCGAGGTGAGGTCGTTGGCGGCGATGAACCGCTCCATCGCCGCCTGCTCGGGACCCTCGCCGATGATCACGGCGCGCAGGCGCGTGTCGGGCGGCGTCTGCTCGTGGACCCGCTTGATCATCCGCAGCAGGTGCTGCGGGCGCTTGCGGGGCGCGAGGCGCATGACGGCCACGATGGTCACCACGCTGGCGTCGCGCGGCGCCGGGGTCACGTGCCAATCGTCGTTGTCGATGCCGTTGGGCAGGATCGACACCTTGACGCCGCGCCGCGCGATGCGGTGGATGGGCGCCGCGGCAACATCGCTCACCGCGGAGAAGACCACGGGCCACTGCGTCCAGTGGAAGCCCCAGTCGAGCGCGCGGAACAGCGGCGTGGCGTAGCTCCACAGGCAGTGCGCGGTGACGATCGTGGGGATGTCCTGCGCCTGCGCCTGCGCCGCCCCGATGAAGGCGACGGGCGACATGATCCCGCCGTTGAAGTGGGCGACGTCGACCTGCTCCTCCTGGAGGAGGCGGGTGATCGTGCGGAAGGTGCTCGGCATGAAGGGGATGTCGAACGGGAGGGTGCGGGCGGCGACGCGGCGCACGCGGATGCCGTCGACCTCGGCCGGGCCCGGCGACGGCGTGATCACGACGACGTCGTGGCCGATGCCCTGGAGGTGGCGGGCCAGGTCGTGCACCTGCATCTCGATGCCGCCGAGCCGGGGCACGTAGCAGTCCGACACGAGGCCGATCTTCAGCGGCGCCTCACCGTGGCCGAGCGCGGCGTCGGGCCCGCCGGCGGTCGCCAGCGGCGCCGAGGCGGTGAGCGGGGACGGCTGGTTCACGGCCCGACACGCTACCGCCGCGGCCCGCTCACGTGGCGCGCCCCGTCCGGCACCGCCGCACCGCCCGACGCGACCCACCCGGGCGGCCGCCGTCCGGACGAGCCGGGAGGGCGCGAGGCGGTCCGAACGGCGGCGCTCGATGTTCTGCACGCAGGAGACTCGCAAGCCCCGAAGCGAGCGCAGCGAGCCAGGGGCGCGAATCGACGGAGGAAGAACATCGACGGTGCGCCGCCGTCCGGACGAGCCGGGAGGGATGGCAAGATGCCCCGGTGCCGCACACGCTCGTGGCGTTCCACGCCCACCCCGACGACGAGTCGCTGCTGACGGCGGGCACGATGGCCAAGGCGGCGGCCGAGGGTCACCGGGTCGTGCTCGTCGTCGCGACCGCCGGCGAGGTGGGTGAAGCGGCCGACGGGTACCGCGACGACACCGGCGACCTCGGGACGACCCGCCGGGCCGAGCTGGCCCGCTCGGCCGAGCTGCTCGGCGTCGCCCGCGTCGAGGTGCTCGGCTTCCGCGACTCGGGCTCGGGCACCGGCGAGGTGCCGCCGGGCTGCTTCGCCGGGGTCGCCGTCGACGAGGCTGCCGAGCAGCTGGCGGCGATCCTGCGCGAGGAGGACGCCGACGTCCTCACCGTCTACGACGCCAACGGCGGCTACGGCCACCGCGACCACGTGCACGTCCACGCCGTGGGCCACCGCGCCGGCGAGCGGGCGGGCACGCCGATCGTGCTCGAGGCCACCATCGACCGCGACCTCATGAAGGTCGGCGTCGACCTCGCCACGTCCCTCGGCTACGAGATCCCCGACACGTTCCAGCCCGAGACGATCGACGCGTGGTTCACGCCGTCCGACGAGCTCACGCACGCGATCGACGTCGGCGCGTTCCTCGCGACCAAGCGGGCGTCGATGGAGGCCCACGCCAGCCAGTCGACGAGCAGCACCGACGGACCCCGCAGCATCGGCCTGTTCCTCGAGCTGCCCGACGAGTACTTCGGGCTGGCGTTCGGCACCGAGTGGTACGTCGACCGGCGCCGGCCGCTCGCCACCGACGAGGCGACGCGGCGCGACGTGTTCGCCGGTCTCGACGACGCCCGCGACCCGGTCGTCTGATCCACCTGCGATGGACGAGCCCGTGCCGGACGACGACCACCGAACCGTCGACGAGCACCGGACCGTCGACGACCCGTCGCCGGATCCCGCAGCGGTCGATCGCCACGCCGGCGACGCGCACGCGTACCCGTTCGGTGAGTCCTTCGAGGACCTCGACGGGCTCGAGCACCTCGCCGAGCAGGAGGGCATCGGTGGCCTGAAGGTCGCGGCCGAGCTGATCGAGGACGAGCTGCGGGCCAAATCGGTCACCCGGCGCCTCGTCGAGCTGGCGGTGTCGCTGGGGATCACCGCGTTCATCTTCGTGCGCCTGATCCCCCAGTTCTTCGACCTCGAGTACGCCGACGTCTGGACCCGGCTCTCGACGATCAACCCCGGGCTCCTGCTCTTCCTCGTCGCCTTCTGGATGTTCACGATGTGGTGCTACGCCGGCGTGCTGGCCGCGACGCTCCCGCACCTCCTGCGCGTGCAGGCGATGGTCCTCAACTTCTCGGGTAGCGCGCTGGCCAACATCGTCCCGTTCGGCGGCGCCGCCGGCGTCGGCGCGACCTACGCCCAGGCGATGTCGTGGGGCTTCGACGCGCCCTCGATCACGCTGTCGATCATCGTCACCGGCGTGTGGAACGTGTTCGCCAAGCTGGGCATGCCGATCCTGGTGCTCGTCGCGCTCGTCATCACCGGCGAGTCGACGAAGGGCTTGGGCATCGCGGCGTTCGTGGGGTTCGCCATCCTCGTCGCGGCGGTCACGGGCCTCGCGCTCGTGTTCAAGAGCGAGGGCCTCGCCCGCTCGGTCGGTGGTGGGCTCCAGCGAACGATGAACGCCGGTCGCCGGCTCCTGCGCCGGCCCGCCACCGATCGCCTGACCACGCGCGTGATGGAGTTCCGCCACCGCACCGTCGGCCTGGTGCGCTCGCGCTGGCTGCGCATCACCGTGTGGATGGTCCTCTACAAGACGAGCCAGGCGCTGCTGTCGCTCCTGTGCGCCCGCGCCGTCGGCCTCGACGGCGTGACGTCGATCCAGATCTTCGCGGTGTACACGTTCGGCGAGCTGCTCTCCACGATCCCGTTCACGCCCAGCGGTGTGGGCTTCGTCGAAGCGGGGTCGGCCCAGCTGCTCGTCACGTTCGGCGCCTCGGCCGACGCCGCCGTCGCTGCGGTCGCGCTCTACCGCGCGTTCACGTACCTCTTCGAGATCCCGCTGGGCGGCGTCGGCTGGCTGACGTGGGCGACGCGCCGGTCGTGGCGCCGGCCTCCCGGATCACGGGCGGCGGAACCGGCCTCGTAGCACCGCTGCTGCGTCGACCGCGCGGCGCGCCACCGTGCCCCTAACCTGCCGCCCATGCAGACCGAGATGCTGACGATCGACGGCCCCGACGGGCCGCTGAAGCTCTACCGAGCGGCGCCCGACGGCGAGGCCGCGGCGGCGATCATCGTCATCCAGGAGGCATTCGGCCTCAACGACCACATCCAGGACGTGACCCGCCGATTCGCCGACGCGGGCTACGTCGCGGTGGCGCCCGAGCTGTTCCACCGCGCCGGCGGGGGCACCGCGCCCTACGACGACTTCGCCCAGGTGATGCCGCTGTACGAGGGCCTCGACTCGGACGAGCCCCTGCTGCACGACGTCGACAGCGCCCGGGCCCGGCTGCACGACGAGGGGTTCACCGACGGCAGGATCGGCATCGTCGGGTTCTGCTTCGGTGGTCGCGTGTCGATGCTGGCCGCGCTCGAGCGGCCCTTCGGTGCGGGCGTCGGCTTCTACGGCGGCGGCATCGTGACGGGCCGCTTCCCGCAGTTCCCCCCGCTCATCGACCGGGTCCCCTCGCTCTCGGTCCCGTGGCTCGGGCTGTTCGGCGACCAGGACCACGGCATCCCCGTCGAGGACGTCGAGCGCCTGCGGGCGGCGCTCGACGATGCGCCCGCCGACACCGAGATCGTCCGCTACGCCGACGCCGGCCACGGCTTCCACTGCGACGTCCGGGCCGACTACGACCCCGAGGCCGCCGCCGACGCGTGGGCGCGGACGCTCGCGTGGTTCGACCGGCACCTCGTCCGGTCGGACGAGGCGTAGGGCAACGGTCGACGGCACCGACGACCAGCGGCGAACGGACGAGGAGCGGGCATGGCCACGGTGGGCGATCGGAGCCAGGGGACGACCGAGGACGACCACCACCACCTCCCCCACCCCGACGTCCACGAGGTCGAGCGGTGGGCGCTCGAAGGCGTCCTGTCGACCCTGGCCCTGGCGTGGACCGCGCTCGTCATCGTGGTGGCGCTCGCCATCGCGTGGCCCGAGACCACGGCTCGCTTCCCGGGTGTCGCGCCCCTCGTGCGCGACACCACCTCGTGGGCGTTGCTCATCGCCCTCGTCGGTGTCGGACTCGGCGTCATCGCGAAGCTCGGCGGGGCCCGCCACGTCGGCCCGATCACGGCCGGCGCGTGCGTGCTCGGCACCATCGTCGTCCTGGCCCCGATCGTCGGCATGTGGCGGATCGCGAGCGAGCACGGCGCGTCGATCTCGCTGTTCGAGAACCTCGAGAAGGTGACCAACACCGGCTACCCGGTGCCCGAGCGCTCGGTCACCTACGCGACGATCGACGGGCAGGAGCTGGCCCTCGACGTGTGGGTGCCCGGGTCGACGACGGCGGCCCCCGCGCCGGTCACGGCCGGCGCGGCGCCCCGTCCCGCGGTCGTGATGGTGCACGGCGGCGGCTGGGTCACCGGCGACCGGGGCACGGTGCCCCTGTGGAACCAGCTGCTCAACGACCGGGGCTACGCCGTGTTCGACATCCAGTACCGCTTGGCCACGCCGAGCACCCCGCGCTGGGACCAGGCGGCGGGCGACGTGCTGTGCGCGGTGGGCTGGGTCAAGGCGCACGCCGGCGACTACGGGATCGATCCCGCGCGCGTCGCGCTCATGGGCGAGTCGGCCGGTGGCGAGCTCGTGCTGCAGGCGGCGTACGGCACCGGCGGGAAGCCGACGGCCCCCACGTGCCCGACGCCGGACCCGTCGGTGCGGGCCGTCGTGTCGTTCTACCCGGGCACCGAGTTCGTGTCGCTGTGGCAATCGGACTCGGCGATGGGCTTCATGCGGCCGTGGGTCGAGGCGTACCAGGGCGGGACGCCGGACGCCGTGCCCGCCCACTACGACGCCAGCTCGCCGGTCAGGCAGGCGAAGGCGGGCGTGCCACCGACGCTGGTGCTCCACGGGCTCGAGGACGACACCGTTCCCGTCGAGCAGACCACGCAGCTGTCGGACGTGCTGTCAGGCGTCGGCGCCGACCACGAGGAGATCACGCTCCCGCTGATGGAGCACGCCTTCGATCACTCGTGGCACAGCCTCGGGACGCAGGTCGCACGCGACGTCGTGCCCCGGTACCTCGCCCAGCACCTGGGCTGACCGCCGCCGTCGCGCGCGGTTGCCCGCTGCGGCCGCTGGTCGCCAGGTCGCGGCCCACCGTCCCACCTGGTTCTCGCACTCGCAGACCACATCCCGTGTCGGTTGGCGGTGCGAGAACGGCGTCCGCCGGGACGGGTCAGCGGGCGAGCTTGCGCTGGAGGCGACCGAGGCGCTTGGACCAGGCGCCCTCCGTCTCGTGGACCCACGCGGTCGCCGACTGGAGCGGTCCGAGGTCGGCGACGTAGCGCGTCTCGCGGCCGTCGCGGGTGGCCGACACGAGCCCGGCGTCGGCGAGGGACCGCAGGTGCTTGGCCACGCCCTGGCGCGTGATCGCCGCGTCGTCCGCCAGCTGGGTGGCGGTGACGGGCCCGCGATCGACGACCGCCCGCAGCAACGTGCGGCGGGTGGGGTCGGCGAGCGCGGTGAACACGGCATCGGTGCGGGCTGCCGCGGCAGCCCTCGTGGGGGTCGGCATGGAGGGCGGTCTCAGCAGGTGATGACGAGCGGGGTGCGGGTGACGAGGCGGATCGCGACGGCCGACGTGCCGAAGGCCGACGCGTGCGCCCGCGGTGCCCCGGCCGGTGCGGCGAGGGTCTCGACGACGCGGACCAGCGTACGGGCCGGGTCGTCGCCGATCGGGTGGAGCGTGACCTGGACCGACGAGAGGTCGCCGCCGGCTCCGCCGCTCCCCGGCGCTCGGCCGTCGGACCACCAGTGCCAGCCGATCGTGCCGGCCGGCCCGACGGCGGTCACGAGCACCTCGCGGCGGACGCCCCCGTCGACGACGTGGCCCGTGCCGCCGGGGACGAGGTCGATCTCGACGTCGTCGCCGAGCCAGTCGAGGCCGTCGGGGGCGGCGAGCTGCTCCCACACCTCGTCGGGTGAGCCGTCGACCGGGATCTGCTGCTCGACGGTCGGGCAGGCGCCACGGTCGTCGAGCTCGGTGTCATGCGCCATTCGTGCAACGTACCGGTTGCGCGTCCCGATGCCAACCACCTGCGCCCCTTCGGACCTGGTCGTGATCAGCCGAACCGCAGCTCCACCGGCAGGTCGCCACTGCGCATCTGCGCGGCGAGCGCCTCGGCGGCCTCCTTCGTGAAGTTGCCGGAGATCTCGATCTGGTCTCGCTCGAAATGGTCCGCGTTGATCATGGGCGCACTGACCACCGTGCCGTCGACGACGATGGCCAGTTGACCCTCCGGGCAGCGCGGTTCCCTGCGGTAGCACGCGGCGGCGACCTCGTTGAAGGCATCGATCCCGGTGGGTCCGGGCTCGAGGAGCATCGTGAGGACCCAGCGCCCGTTCTGCGGCGACGGTGCCGCAAGCGTGGACGCCACGCCGCCGCTCAGCGCGGACGGCGCCACCTGGTAGCGGTAGGTCCCGTCGTCGATGACCCCCGTCGCGTCCGGCGCCAGCGTCATCCCGGTTGCGCTGCCCGAGGGTGTCGCCGGCCCGACCGTCGCCGACAGGGACTGGAGCACCGGACGGAACTCGATCGAGGCCGGGTCGAGCAGGTGCGCCACCCGATCGCGATCGACGCCCTCGGGCAGCGTGACCACGACCCTCGGGTCGCGGAGCTCGACCGTCGCCCCGTCGATCCCCAACGCGTCGAGCCGCTGCTGCATGAGCACGACGATCTGGTCGAGCCCGACCGTCGGCCCGGGCCCGAGCGCATCCGGCCCTCGGCTCGTCACCGGGACGGTCCCGACGGGCCCGGTGCCGACCGCCTCCGGACGCGTGCCGGCGGCCCAGGCGAGCACGCCCGCGCCCACCAGCACGCTCACCACCAGCGCTGCGGCGAACGACCAGACGGCGCGCCTCCGCTCGACGGACTCCCGCAGCGATGGCGCGGGCAGCGGCATCGCCGTGGAGAGCGGGCGGGTCGGGGTCCGCAGGGAGCGGAGCTGCTCCTCGAGCTCGCTCATGGCGCCCCTCCCTCGTCGTCGGTGGCTCCGTCGAACGCGTCGACGATGGCCAGCCGGCTCGCCAGCGTGCGGCGGGCCGCGGTGAGCGACGAGCCCACCGTCCCCACGGCGATCCCCATGACCTCGGCGATCTGGGGCTCGGTGAGGTCGGCCAGGTAGCGCAGCGCGACGGCCATCCGCTGGCGATCCGGCAGCTCCCGCACCGCCGACCACAGCTCGAAGCGGGGGTCGCTCGGCTCGATCCAGTCCGGGCCCTGCGCGTCGTGGTCGACGCGCTCGAGCGTCCGCCGCCGGGTCGTCCGCTTCGCGTTGCGCTTGGCGACGTTGATGGCCACCGTGAGGATCCAGCCCTCGGGCGACGGCATGGACTCGACGACGGCCCGCTTGGCCAGCGAGCGGGCGAACGCCTCGTCGACCGCCTCGACGGCCAGGTCGCGCTGACCGCAGAACGCCGCCAGGGTCGCGACCATCGAGGTCCGGCGGGTGCGCCAGATCGCCTCGACGTCGTTCGCCACCTCGTCAGCCACACCCGAGCGTGCCACGACCGGTACGAGTCCCGGCGGCCCCGGATCCCTTACCCCGGATTCCGCACTTTTTCGCAACTGACTGGTTGCGCGTCAGCGCGTGGCCCCGTACCGTGAGCTTGCGCAACCCCTCGGTTGCGCTTGTGCCCGAACCACCGGAACCTGGAGATCGCACCGTGCTCGTCCCCACCGTCATCGAGTCCACCAACCGCGGCGAGCGGGCCTACGACATCTACTCCCGCCTCCTGCGCGAGCGGATCATCTTCCTCGGCACGGCCATCGACGACACCGTGGCCAACCTGATCGTCGCCCAGCTCCTGTTCCTCGAGGCCGAGGACCCCGACAAGCCGATCAACCTCTACATCAACTCGCCCGGCGGCGACATGATCGGGCTGTTCGCCATCCACGACACGATGCAGTTCCTGCGGGCCCCGGTGGCGACGACGTGCATCGGCCAGGCCGCATCGGCGGCGGCCGTGCTCCTGGCGGCGGGCGAGCCGGGCATGCGGGCCGCGCTCCCCAACGCCCGTGTGCTGATCCACCAGCCCCACGGCGGTGCGCAGGGCCAGTCGATCGACCTCGAGATCCAGGTGCGCGAGGTCGTCGAGATGCGCGAGCGCATGATCGGCATCCTGGCCACCGCCACCGGCCAGTCGCGCGAGCGCATCGCCAAGGACATCGATCGCGACTACACGCTGCGGGGCGACGCCGCCGTCGGCTACGGCCTCGTCGACGAGGTGTTCACCACCCGCGAGCTCCACGCCGTCGCCGCGCTCACCGCCGCCATCCACCCCGATTTCGACCCACCCACCGCCTGATCGGTCCGCGGCATCCCACCACGCACGGCGCGTCTCTGTGCCCGGTGAGTCGGGATCCAGTTGCGGTCGCGTGACGATGACCGGGGTCACATTGCCGGAAGACTGCCGGCGTGGGACAACGCTCCACGTCCATTGGCGGACGGCGGGAAGGGTTGGCGGCGCTGCGCGACCACGCTCCTCTCGTCGTCGCGATCGAAAGGCTCCCGCCATGAAGCGTCCCGCTGTCCTGCTCGCTCCACTGGCGGCGGTCGTCGCGCCGTTCGTCGGCATGGGTGCCGCGTTCGCCGGGCCCACGCCCAAGCCCCCGCTCGCCGCGACCTCCTCGGACGTCACGCCCATCAACGGCAAGGCCGCCGGCGCGCTCGACATCAACAACAAGGGCCTCGTCGTCGGCTGGGCCCGTGTGAGCGGCCACACCCACATGGTCCAGCAGCCCAAGGGCGGTGCGGTCCAGGACCTGGGCCAGTACAGCAGCGCCGACACCTTCGCCGACGCGGTGAACAACAAGGGCGAGATCGTCGGCCACGCCATCGGCGGCTCGAGCGCCAACAAGCGCAGCATCGCCTTCCGGTGGACCACCTCGGGTGGCTACCAGTCGCTGCCCGCTCCCAACGGCGCCCGCTTCTCGTGGGCCGAGGACATCAACAACAAGGGCCAGGCCGTCGTCGACGTGACCGGCAGCCTCACCGGTGACGACGGCGCCTACCTCTGGAACCCGGGCGCCGCCACGGGCATCAAGCTCCCGGACCTCGGCCACGGGCCCGCGTACGCCACCGGCATCAACAACGACGGCACCATCGTCGGGTACGCCCCGGCGGACGCCAGCGGCACGGTCAACCACGTCGTCGTGTGGGACCCGGACAACCACGCCATCAACGACCTCGGCCACGGTTCGGTCGACTCGGGCGCCGAGGCCGTCAACGCCGACGGCACGCTCGTCGGCTGGTCGGGCGACCACGCCTGGGCCTGGAGCGACGACGGGACCCTGCACTGGGACCTCGGGCCGGGCCACGCCACGGCGGTCAACGGCGAGGGCATCGCCATCGGGTACGGCGGCGACGGCCTCAGCCTGAACGTGTGGGACGTCGACTACGACACCATCACGCCGCTGGCCACCGGTCCGGGCATCAACGAGGCCAACGCCATCAACGACAAGAACGTGATCGCCGGCGAGTACGACTACACGTTCGCCACGTGGGGGCCGTTCGACCCCGAGGCCTGATCTGACGTCCGCGGCGTCTCGCACCACCCCGTGTCGTCGATCGCCGGCGAACGGCAGGGAGCCGACAGGCTCAGGACCAGAGGGCGTCGAGCTCGAGCTCGATCTGCGCGGCGGCATCGAGGCGGGCCTCCCACTCGCCATCGGCCCGCGCCCGTTCGACCGGGTCGAAGCACGCGGACACCCGTGACGAGAGGAAGCGGCTGGGCTGTGCGTAGGTGTGGTCGTCGTCCCGTCCGCGGGTGCGGTGGTGGTAGCGCAGCGGCACGTACACGTGCAGGGCCCGCCGCGGCCGCGTCATCGCCACGTACCAGAGCCGCCGCTCCTCCTCGATGCCCTCCGCGGTGGTGACCGCCATGTCGCTGGGGAAGTTGCCGTCGGACGCGTTGAGCACGTGCACCACATCCCACTCGAGCCCCTTGGCCGAGTGGACCGTCGAGATCACCAACCAGTCCTCGTCGATCAGCGGCGGCCCGGCCAGGTCCCCGGTGGAGCTGGGCGGCTCGATGGTGAGATCGGCCGCCACGTCCGAGAGCCGGGCCGCGTCCTGCGCGGCCGCCACGAGCGCGTCGAGATCGGCCAGCCGGGCGGCGCCGTTGTCGTAGGCGGCCTCGACGAGCGGGGCCAGCACCGACCGCAGGCGCTCGCCATGCGCGCCGACGCGCTCGCCGTCGCGCCGCACGAGCGCGGCGACCACCGCATCGGCCGACGCCCGCACCGGCGCCGGCAGGTGCTCGGCGGCCAGCGGCCAGCGCAGCAGCACGTCGCCCCCCGTGCCGGGCCCGTCGACGCCCAACGTCTCGATGACGCGGTTGGCCCGCACCGGCCCGACGCCCTCGATCAGCTGCAGCACCCGGAACCACGAGAGGAGGTCGCGGGGGTTGTCGGCCAACCGGTAGAGGCAGACGAGGTCCTTCACGTGGGCCGCTTCGAGGTAGCGCAGGCCGCCGTACTTCACGTACGGGATGCGTCGGCGTGACAGCTCGAGCTCGAGCAGGTCGCTGTGGTGGGCGGCCCGCACGAGCACAGCCTGCTCGCGCAGATCCACCCCCTGCTCGCGGTGGGCCAGCACCTGCTCGCACACCGCCTCGACCTGCGCGTCCTCGTCACCGCAGCGCACGAGGCGGGGGCGCTCGCCGGGTCGGGCGTGGCTGCGCAGCCGCGTGGTGAACCCCTCGGGCGCGTCGTCGCTGACGGCGTTGGCCACGTCGAGGATGGCCTGCGACGAGCGGTAGTTGCCCTCGAGCTTGACCGTCGCCATCGCCGGGAACACGAGGTCGATGTCGAGGAGGTGGCGGGGGCTCGCGCCGCGGAAGCCGTAGACCGCCTGCGCGTCGTCACCCACGACGGTGAGGTGGGGACCGTCCCTCCCGCTTCCGGCTGCTCGGGCGTGGCGACGCAACGAGCGCAGGATGTCGACCTGCAACGCGTTGACATCCTGGTACTCGTCGACGCAGATGTGGTCGAAGCTCGCCGCCAGCTGCGGGCCCACCCGATCGTGGGCGGCGGCCGCGCGCCAGTAGAGGAGCAGGTCGTCGAAGTCGACGAGGCCGAGCGTGCGCTTGCGCGACACGTAGCCACGGCAGATCTCGGCGATGGCCTCGCGCTCGTCGGCGCACCACGGCGCCACCTCGTCGATCGACTCGGACAACGGGCGCTGCGTGTTGACCGAACGGGAGTAGAGGTCGAGCAGCGTGGCCTTGCGCGGGAAGCGTCGTCGGGTGGGCGTGCCCTCGAGGTGCTCGCGGCGCACGAGGTCCATCACGTCGGCGGCGTCGCTCGGGTCGAGGACGGAGAACCCCTCGGGCAGGCCCAGCGCCGCGGCGTGGCGACGCAGCAACCCGTGGGCGATGGCGTGGAACGTGCCGCCGACGACGCGCTGGCGGGGACCGCCGGGCCGGCCGGTGGCCAGCAGCTGCTCGGTGCGCCCCACCATCTCGCGCGCCGCGCGTCGGGTGAACGTCAGCAGGAGCACCCGCTCGGCGGGGGTGCCCGACTCGACGAGCCAGGCGACGCGCGAGATCAGCGTCGTGGTCTTGCCCGTCCCGGCGCCGGCGAGGATGCGCAGCTCGTCGGCGGGGAACGTCGCGGCCTCGCGCTGCTCGGGGTTGAGGCGGTCGAGCCACGCGAACATGCGTTCGACCCTAGCGCGGGGCGGGGTCCTTCCGACGGTTGCCGGCATCCCCCCACACGGTGGGTTGCAGATCGCTGGCGAACGGGAACCGGGGACGGGATCCCGTGCGGCGGCGGCCCGGCGGCCGCACCGGGTCAGTAGTACCAGGGGAAGGGGGACCAGTCGGGGTCCCGCTTCTCGAGGAACGCGTCGCGGCCCTCGACGGCCTCGTCGGTCATGTACGCCAGGCGCGTCGCCTCACCGGCGAACACCTGCTGGCCGACCAGGCCGTCGTCGATCAGGTTGAACGAGAACTTCAGCATCCGCTGCGCCGTCGGGCTCTTGCCGTTGACCTTGGCCGCCCACTCGAGCGCGACCTCCTCGAGCCGCGCGTGCTCGACCACGGCGTTGACCATCCCCATCCGGTGCGCGTCCTCGGCCGTGTACTCGTCACCGAGGAAGAAGATCTCGCGGGCGAACTTCTGACCGACCTGCCGAGCGAGGTACGCCGAACCGAACCCGCCGTCGAAGCTCCCGACATCGGCGTCGGTCTGCTTGAACCGGGCGTGCTCGCGCGAGGCCAGCGTGAGATCGGCCACCACGTGCAGCGAGTGGCCCCCGCCGGCGGCCCACCCCGGCACGACGCAGATCACGACCTTCGGCATGAACCGGATCAGCCGCTGCACCTCGAGGATGTGGAGGCGCCCCGTGCGGGCGGGATCGACGGTCTCGGCCGTCTCACCTCCGGCGTACTGGTAGCCGGCCCGACCGCGGATGCGCTGGTCGCCGCCCGAGCAGAACGCCCACCCGCCGTCCTTCGGTGACGGGCCGTTGCCCGTCAGCAGCACGCACCCGACGTCGCTCGTCTGGCGGGCGTGGTCGAGGGCGGCGGCCAGCTCGTCGACCGTGTGGGGCCGGAACGCGTTGCGGACCTCGGGCCGGTCGAAGGCGATGCGCACCGTTCCCTGATCGACGGCGCGGTGGTAGGTGATGTCGGTGAACGCGAAGCTCTCGACCTCCTCCCATCGCTCGGAGTCGAACAGCTCGGACACGGTGGGGGACGCCATGGCCGGCACCTTAGAAGGTGCCCGAAGACGGCCGGGGCGCCCGGGACGGACCAATCCGCCGCGCAGGGTGGCGCCGAACACCGGAACGTGAACGCCAACGATGTTCCCGACGGGGACCCGGCGCTCCACCTCGCGACCTCTGCGGAGGACTCGGGGTCGGCGGCGCGCGGGACCCCGGGCAGACCCCTCCCCGGTGCGCGGCCCGCGGAACCGCGCCGGGCCGAGGACGTCCACGCCGCCGACCTGATGCGCCGCGTCGCCCGCGGCGACGAGCAGGCGTTCGAAGCCCTCTTCCGCCAGTTCGCCCCGACCGTCCTCGGCATCGTCCGCCGGGTCCTGCGCGACCCCTCGCAGTCCGAGGAGGTGACCCAGGAGGTCTTCGTCGAGGTGTGGCGGACCGCCACCCGCTACGACCACGACCGGGGATCGGTGGCCGCCTTCCTGGCGACCATGGCCCACCGGCGGGCCGTCGACCGGGTCCGCTCCGAGCAGGCCCACCTCGACCGCCAGGACCGCGTGGCCGCCGAGTCGTCGGTCATCGACCTCGACCACGTCGAGCACGAGGTCCTCGACGACGCCGAGCGCCAGCTCGTCGGTCGGCGGGTCCGCGGCGCCCTCGACTCGCTCACCGAGCTCCAGCGCGAAGCCATCGAGCTCGCGTACTACCGGGGCTACTCGTACCCGCAGGTGGCCCAGCTCCTCGACGTCCCGCTGGGCACCGTCAAGACACGCATCCGTGACGGGATGATCAGACTCCGCGACCAGCTGGGGGTGAACCAGTGATCACCAACGACCACCTCCTCGCCGGGCCCTACGCCCTCGATGCCATCGACGGCGACGAGCTCATCGCCTTCGAGGACCACCTCGACGACTGCGCCACGTGCGTGCTGGAGGTCGCGGAGTTCCGCGAGACCGCCGCGCTGCTCGCCCAGGGCGCGGCCCAGCCCGTGCCCACGGGCCTGCTCGGACGGGTCATGGCCGAGGTGCGGACCACCGCGCAGCTGCCGCCGCTCGTCGCCGACGCCGGGTCGAGCGACGACACGTCCGTCCACGAACCCGCTCCCGACGTCGAGCCCGCCGTGGACGACGCCGACGACGGAGGCCACAACGTCGTGCCCTTCCGGCGCCGCCTCCGGCCCCGCTGGCTGATCAGCGTGGCCGCCGCGTTGGTCGTGCTCCTCGGCGCCGTCGGGGCGATCACCGTCGTCACCCGCAACCAGCAGAGCCCCTACGAGCTCGCCGTCGAGGCCCCGGGGCGCACCTCCACGCTCGCCGGCGACGGCGGGACCACGGCCGACCTCAAGCGGGTCGACGGCTCGACCGACGCCGCGCTCACGGCCAACCTGCCGGCGCTCCCGTCGGACAAGACGTACCAGCTGTGGTTCATCGACGGCGGTGGCCCCCACTCGGCGACCACGTTCACGCCCGACGACCAGGGCAACGTGCGGGTCTCGTTCTCGCAGCCGGTCGAGGACCCGGCGGCGTTCGGCATCACCGTCGAGCCTGCCGGCGGATCGGTGGCCCCCACCCCGCCGATCCTCCTCCAGGGCGCCGCGACCTAGGCAGCACCACCTGTGCCGCGTCGCCGAAGCGGCTCGCCGGACCGGATCGCAAGACCAGTTCGCCGGACCGGTTCGCCGGCCGAGACGAACGAGCGAGTCCCTCCCCGGTGCGCCCGGCCCCCGTGGCCGGGCGCACCGTCGCGCCCGGAGCCTCGATCTGCAACGATGCCCGGCATGGGCGATGACACGGGGACCGAGCCGGGCGCGCACGACCGCGAGGGCCGTGACCACGCCGCCCAGCGGATCGCGGCGTGGGCCGCGCAGGGCCACGCCCTCGCGATCGGCGACGACGAGGTCTTCGTGGTCGACCGCCCCGCCGATGGGCCGGAGGTGGCGCCGCCGTTGCTCGTGCTCCACGGTTACCCGACGAGCTCGATCGACTGGGACGAGGTCGTCCCGGCGCTCGGCGCCGACCGCCGCGTGGTGCTGCTCGACCTCGTCGGCTGCGGCCTGTCGTCCAAGCCCGATCGCGCCTACTCCCTGTTCGGGCAGGCCGACGTCGTCGAAGCCGTGGCGGCCGAGCTCGGGCTCGGCCTGGTCGACCTCGCGACCCACGACATGGGCGACTCGGTCGGCGGCGAGCTGCTGGCCCGATCGCTCGAGGGCAACCTGGGCTTCGAGGTCCGCCGCCGGGTGCTGACCAACGGCAGCATCTACCTCGACCTCGCGCAGCTGACCGACGGGCAGAAGTTCCTGGCGTCGCTCCCCGACGAGCGCATCGCCGACGACGCCGCGCCCGACGTCGACCTGCTCGAGGCGGCGCTCATCGCCACGCTGGCGCCGGCGGGCAGCCCGGCGTCGGACCCGGCACCGGCGGCCGTGCGGGCCGCCGCGGTCCTGACCGCCCGCGACCGGGGCAACACGCTGCTGGCCCGGTTGATCCGCTACATCGCCGAGCGCCGCGAGCACGAGGGCCGTTGGACGGGCGCCATCGAGTCCCACCCCAGCCCGCTCACGATCGTCTGGGGCGACCTCGATCCCATCGCCGTGTGGGCCATGACCGACCGCCTGGTCGAACGTCGACCCGACGCCGCGCGCCACCGCCTCGAGGGCGTCGGCCACTACCCGATGGTGGAGGCGCCCGAGGCGTTCGCCGAGGCGGCCCGCTCGGGCCTCTGAGCGACGGTCGACCGTCCCGGGGACCGTCATCGGTTCCCACGCCCGCACGACGCGACGGCACCCACGCGAAGAGGCCCCTCCCGGACGGGAAGGGCCTCTCGACGTTCGTGCGATGGTCGTGCGATGTTGGTTCGACGTTCGAACCATGCTCGAACGGTCGTCGTTCGACGATCGAACGACCTGTCAGCGTGCTACATGGGCATGAGCACGCTGTCGATGATGAACACCGTGGCGTTGGCCGTCTCGACGTTGCCGCACACGACGGTGGCGTCGTTCACCTTGATGGTGTCGCCGTCGGCCGTGATCTTCACCGAACCGCCCTCGACGGTCTTCTCGGTGCCCGCCTTGACCAGGTCGTCGGCCGAGAGCTTCCCGGGCACGACGTGGTAGGT
>Ga0075364_10000643_pt1 | contig 17993 bp, 11 predicted proteins | sample EndMetdeltDD1764_FD_71517 | JGI IMG/M metagenome (GOLD analysis project Ga0075364, IMG submission 71517) | Populus endosphere microbial communities from Tennessee, USA - Endosphere MetaG P. deltoides DD176-4 | ecosystem: Host-associated > Plants > Roots > Endosphere | place: USA: Tennessee...
GGGTTCGAGCAGCGGGATCGTAACCCGGGGTCGCGTCGCCGGCTCGGGCGCTCGCCGCGCCGCGAAGACTGGGGTTTCCCCTGATTGACACCTCGGGCGGCGCAGCGGAGGCTCGACCCGTGCCGCCGACGGGAGCCTGTCGGCGGACCCGAGAGGTGGGGCCATGGGTGTTCGTCAGGTCGCGCGGCACGCACGTCGTTCGCGGTGCGCATGGTTCGGGTTGGTGGCGGCGGTCGCGGTCGTCGTGTCGTCGTGCGCGACGTCGTCGGGCACCTGGACGGTCACGGCACCGCCGACCACGGGCGGGCGCGTCGTCGGCCCGAGCGTCTACCGCGTGTCGTGCGACGGCGCGACCCGATGCGTGGCGCTCGGGACGGCGACGGTCACGTCGGGCACCACGACCTCGACAGGCGAGGGCGAGATGGCGTGGGACGGCACGTCGTGGCGCACGATCCCCCCGTCGGGCGTGGATGCGTACTCGATCGACTGCTTCGCCGGCGGATGCCTCGCCCTCGGGCAGGACGACAAGGCGATCTGGAACGGCACCACCTGGACGCGGACGGCCGGCGCCGGCGCCATCGTCGACTCGTGCGCGGCGATCGACGACTGCTACCAGATCTCCACGGACGGGATGGGCCACCAGGTCCTCCAGCGCTGGACCGGCACCACCGGCACGTCCGTCACGGACGTCCGCACGTCGACGCGCGTGCTCACCGCGATCGACTGCCCGGTGCCGGGCACGTGCACCTTCGGGACGGCGTGGCAGTTCGGTGATCCGCACGTGATGGAGCGTTGGTCCCAGGGGTCGTGGACCGTGGAGGCGCTCGACGCCGCGTTCATCCCCGCCGACATCTCCTGCGCCTCGGCCACGGCGTGCGTCGCCGTGGGCCGCGACGACTCGGGGGCCGCTGCGGCCGTCCGGCAGGGCGCTGGTTGGCACGTCGTCCCCCTTGCCGGAGCCGGTGCCCTCGACGCCGTCGACTGCACGAGCGCCACGCGCTGCGTGGCCTACGGCCGAGCCTCGTCCGCGTTCGTGTTCGACGGCACGGTGTGGACGGCGACCGCGACCCCGGGCGCCCCGCCCGCCGATGCCGACCGGTTCGCGATCGGATGCGCGACCGCGACGCTGTGCTTCGCCGTCGGCGGCAACAGCTACCTCCAACCGCCGAGGCCGGCGTACATCGAGCGGTGGAACGGCACGGGGTGGAGCGATGCGCCGGTCACCGGTGCGACGGTGAGCGACGCCGGGTTCGAGGACGTGTCGTGCGCGACGGCGACCGAGTGCCTCGCCGTCGGCACCTACCAGGACGGCTCGACGACGAAGCTGCTCGCCGAGCGATGGGACGGGAGCGCGTGGACGCTGCTCGCCGATCCGCCGTTGCCGGCGGGCGCGACGATCGGCCCCGGCGCCGATGTCGTGATCGACTGCGGTGGCGCGAGGTCGTGCATCGCCGCGACGACGGCGACGATCGGCGGCGCGCCGACACCCGTGGCCGTGCGGTGGAACGGCAGCGGGTGGGAGGCGACCGCGCTCGCGGCGCCGGCGCACGCGGGCGCAGCGCGGGTGGTGGACGTGTCGTGCGCCAGCGCGACCTCGTGCGTGCTCGTGGGCGACCAGACGGTGGGCTTGGCCGCGACCCGCGACCAGTTCGCGCAACGTTGGAACGGCGCGACCTGGGCGGCGGTCGCCTCGCCGTTGCCGTCGCCCGGGAACCAGACGCCGGCGAGCGTGGTGCCGCAGCTGTCGTGCCCGACGACGACGTTCTGCGCGCTCGCCAACCCCTGGACCACCCCGAACGTCACGTTGGGCACCACCGTCGAGCGCTTCGACGGCACGAGCTGGACGTCGATGCCCACGTTGCCCCCGGTCGGCAGCGGGCAGCAGGCACCGGCGCTCGTCAGCCTCGATTGCGACAGCGCCACGTCGTGCGTCGGGGCCGGGTTCGTGCCGGGCGGCGCCCACTTCGTCCGGTGGGACGGGACGACCTGGCACGACCAGACGCCCTTCCTGTCGTTCGTGCTCGCGACCGTCTCGTGCGTCCCCGACGGCAGGTGCCTGGCGGTGGGCGCCGGCGTCAACCCCCCGGCTCCGGGCGCCTCCATCGGTGGGTACTCGCTCGCGGGCGCGGGGTCGTCGTGGGCGGGCACCACGGCACCGGGCAGCGCGGCAGCCCGCACGGTGTCGGGCGTGTCGTGCGCGGCGACGGGCACCACCACCTCGTGCCTGGTGGTGGGGCGTTCGACGACCGGCGCGGTCGCGGTGCCCCACGCGCTGCGGTTCCAGTTCTGACGATCGCGCTCCCGTCGGCCGCCGGCTCAGTTTCCCTGCTGTCTCCGGTCGGCCGCCGGCGGGGGCGTCAACCCGCCAGGCGGGCCCGGTAGGCCCGCGCGTAGTCCGCTCGCGTGCGCGTCGTGACGTCGACGTCGGTGGCCAGCGCCCGCCGCGCCCCCACCGACGCCTGCTCCTTCGGGATGACGGCGAAGGGGTCCCACCCGAAGAACCGGCAGGCGTTGCGCCAGGTGATCTTGTCGATCTCCTCGTCGGTCGCGCCGGCGGCACCGAGCTCGTGCAGGACCCACTCGGGGGCGTCGGGCCAGATCGAGTCCGAGTGCGGGTAGTCGCACTCCCAGGCGATGATGTCGATCCCGATCTCGTTGCGCAGCTTGAGGGCGGTGGGGTCGGTGACGTAGCAGGCCATCGAGTGGTCACGGAAGACCTCGCTCGGCAGGCGCCCACCGAAGTCGCGCCGGAGCCAGCGCTGGTTCGTGTAGTGCCGGTCGCAGCGGTCGAGGTAGAACGGGATCCAGCCGATCCCGCCTTCGGAGTACGACACCTTGAGCGTCGGGTACGTCCGCAGCGCGGGGCCCCACAGCAGGTCCTGCGCGGCGAACGTCGAGACCTGCGGGGCCAGGACCATCAAGTTGTCGATGCCGGCACCGGGGGTCGGCGTGATGGCGCGGATCCCGATCCCGATGTGGAGGCACATCACGAGGTCGTGGTCGCACAGCGCCTGGAAGACCGGACCCCAGTGGTCGAGGTCGTGGTAGCTCGGCAGCCCTTCGAGGTGCGGCATCTCCGACAGGGTCACGGCCCGGGCGCCCTTGGCGGCCACCCGTTCGATCTCGGCGACGGCGAGGGCCGGGTCCCACGTCGGCACGATGGCGAGCGGCACGAAGCGACCCGGGTGCGCGGCGCACCAGTCGTCGATGTGCCAATCGTTGTACGCGCGAACCATCGCGACGGTGACGTCGTCCCTGATCTGGTTGAGGTGACCGGCGCTGAACCCCGCGAACGTGGGGAAGCACATCGACGCCAGGATCCCGTTGCGGTCCATGTCCCGCACGCGGTCGTGCACGTCGTAGACCGCCGGGCGCATCTCGGCGTACCCGGCCGGGTCCATCCCCCACTCCTCGGCGGGCCACGTGACCACCGCGTTGAGACCGACCACGCCCGTCTCGCGCCCGCGGTAGATCCACCGGTCGACGCCGTGCTCGTCGGTCACGACGCGGGGCGCGTCGTCGCCGTAGCGGGCCGGCACCCGCCCGTCGAACAGGTCCTTGGGCTCGACCACGTGGTCGTCGATGCTCACCAGGATCAGGTCGTCGATCTGCATGTCCGCGCTCCCGTGCGACTCGTTGGGCGGTTGCCTTGCTCCCTTGTACGCTGCACCGGTGATGGCCGTCTCTGCACAAACGGACAGGAACCCTGCTCGTTCGGTCACGCCCCGCGCCGCGCAGCGCGGGGTGGTCGACCTCCGGGGCGCCGGCCGCGCTCTCGCCGGAAGCTACGTGTACGAGGGCGACGCCCTCGTCACCGGGTGGCACTCCCACGACCTCCACCAGATCGAGTACGCCGAGCGTGGCGTCGTGCAGGTCGAGACCGCCACCGGTGTGCACCTGCTGCCCCCGCAGCAGGCGGCGTGGATCCCCGCCGGCACCGAGCACCTGACGACGATCGACTCCGACGTGCGCACGATCGCCGTCCTCTTCGACGTCTCGCTCGTGCCCGAGCCCGGCGACCGCGTCCGCATCCTCGCGGTGCCTCCGTTGATCCGCGAGATGGTCGTGCACGCCCAGCGGTGGCCGATCGAGCGCACCGATCCCGATCGCGCGTCCGAGGACTTCTTCCGTGCCCTCGCCCACCTGGTCGCGGACGCCCTCGACCACGAGGCACCGCTGAGCCTGCCGACGTCGTCCGACCCGATCCTCGGTGGCGCGCTGGCGTACACGCAGGACCACCTGGGGTCGGCCAGCGCGGCCGACGTGAGCCGGGCCGTGGGCGTGTCCGAGCGGACGCTGCGCCGCCGATTCGAGACCGAGCTGCAGATGCCGTGGCGCACCTACCTGCTCCACGCGCGGCTGCTGCGGGCGATGGCCCGCCTCGCCGTGCCCGGGCCCTCGGTGCTCGACGTCGCCACCGAGGTGGGGTTCGACAACGTCTCGGCGTTCACCCGGGCCTTCGCCCGCCACTGCGGCGAGACGCCGTCGGCCTACCGCCGCCGGGTGCTGACCCCGACGGCCTGACGGGTCGCGGGCCCGACCCGCGACACGTCGCGCGGATCACGTCGAGCGGATCACGTCGCGCGGATCACCGCGCCGGCGAGGTCGCGCGGGAAGAACTCCTGATCCTCGCCCCAACCCTGGTGGCCGTCCCAGCGCCAGTCCGTGAGCGTCCAGAACGTGAGGCGACCGGGCCAACCCAGCCACCGCAGCACCGATCGCACCTCGCCCCGTGCGTGCAACGCGCGGCCGTGCTCGTCCTCGGCGTCGAGCTCGACCCGCACGGGCGCCCCGGCCCGACGCTCGACGACCCGCCGCTCCCCGGTCACCAGCTCGCCCAGCTCGCCATCGCGGACGAGGTAGCCGTTGACGACCTCGTCGAGGCCGGGGTGCTCGCTCGAGCGGGCGGCGGTGATGGCGTGCCAGTGCTCGCGCTCGTCGGCGATGGCCCACAGGTAGTCACCCGACCTCGCCGCGCCCGGCCGGTGCGGTCCCCACGAGCGGTCGCGCAACGAGAAGCCGTCGACCGGGACCCGCTCGCCGTCGAGGACGATCGAGCCCGTCAGGCGCCCGGGCTGGTCGAAGTGGCGGGCGCCGATCATCGTCGACGCGCTGCGGTAGCGGATCTCGTGGGGCGCCATGATCGAGCGCCACTCGAGGTCGAGCTCGAGGCCGAGCGCGTCGTAGGTGATGCGATACGCGGCCATCGGCTCGAGCACGCGTTGGCGCAGGCCGCTGGGGAGCTGCACGTCGCTCGCGTCGAGCGGACCCGTCGGCGGCTGCAGCCAGCGCCAGTCGTAGAACCGGCAGTCGTACACCTCGGCGCCGCTCGGGTCCCACACCGCAGGACCGCCGCCGGCGGTCCCCGTGCGCACGTCGTGGAAGAAGTAGACGAAGCCGATGAGGTCGCGCTCGGGCACGGCGAGGTGGAACCACGCGCTCTCCAGCCAGTGCGGGTCGTCACCCGCCGCGTGGAACCCCTCGTCCTCGATGCCGACGGCTGCGGTCACGGTCCCCTCCGTTCGAGAGGACCGTGACCGTATCGGAGTCGGAACCGTCGGCCCCGTTCCCGCCGTCAGTCGTCAGCCGTCAGTCGCGGCGATGGCCACCGCCGACGGCGGCGTTGGCGTCGATGACGCCGTGGCCGTAGAAGCCGTTGCGGTTGGTGCCGCCCTCACACGTGGCCGAGCTCGTGCGCACGATCACCGAGCCGTCGGCCTGGGGCACGCGACGGGTGTAGGTCACCGTCGGCGGGGTCGGGCACGGCGTCTTGTCCGCCGAGGCGGCGAGCACCCACCCGACGAGGTCGGGGTACAGCGACTTCTGCCCGCGTCGGTCGGTCTGACCCCAGCGGCCGACGATGAGCGCGGCCACGCCGGTGGCGTGGGGCGAGGCCATCGAGGTGCCCTGCAGGTACTGGTAGTACGCGCAGGTCCCCTTGGCGTCGCAGCTCTTGACCACGTAGGGCACGACCGGGTCGCCGTTGGCGTCGAGCTCGCCGTTGGCGACGGCCAGCGACTTCGGGTACGCCGCGAGGACGGTCTGGCCGTAGTCGAGGTCGCCGGTGGGCGTGTCGTACGCGTCGCCGCCCGGCGCGGCCACGTCGATGTAGCCGTTGCCGTAGTCCGAGTAGTACGCCTTGCGCAGCGACGGCCCGGTGCTGCTCACCGAGATGACGTGGTTGCCCTCGCTCGGCATCGAGATGCACGACTTCGGGTCCAGCAGGTCGCGCACCTTGGGCGCCTCACCGGGCTCGCTGGCGAAGTCGGGGCTCGAGGCGTCGGAGATGACCTTGGTGTAGTCCGTCGCCCCGTTCCCGGCGGCCGACACGAGCGTCACGCCGTGGGCGTGGGCGTAGTCGAGGGCCCGCTGCATCGCCTTCACGATGGCCCGCTGCTCGGCCTGGTCGGCAGGCGAGTCGGCCGGGTGGTTCGCGCAGTTGAAGAGCCAGGGATCGACGTAGTAGCTCATGTTCACCACGTCGATGCCGTTGCGACCGGCGTAGGTGAGGGCGTCGACCGAGGGCTGCAGGAAGAAGTAGCCCGAGTCCTGCCCGGCCCGGAGGTTCACGATGGTGGCCTGCGGGGCCACGCCACCGATGCCCAGCCCGTTGAGCGGCGAGGCGATCGTCGAGGCGACGTGCGTGCCGTGGCCGTCCTCGTCGACGTCGGCGGCGTCGTTGCACGACTTGTCGGGCTCGTCCTCACACGGACCGTCGATCGGGTCGCCGTTGGCGTCGACCGGGATGTCGACCGTGAAGTTGCGGCTGTCGGCCTTGTCGAAGTTGGGCGCGATGTCGGGATGGGACCCGTCCACGCCCGTGTCGATGATGCCGACCTTCACGCCGCGGCCCTGCGACACGCGGTAGGAGCCGTCGACGGTGGCGCCGATCTGCTGCATGTCCCACTGGAGGTCGGCCAGCGGCTCGGCGCTGGGCTTGGGCCCGTGGCCCTTGCCGTTGCTGGCGCCACGCGGGGCCCGACCCTCGGCCTCGGCTTCGTCGAACTTCTTCGCCCGATCCGTGGTCGAACCGGTCTTGGGCACGCTGCCGATCACACGGTTCTTGGCCGAGCCCTCGATGGCCGCCTGGCCGTCGACCTTGGCCTCGAAGTTGCCGTCGCTCGACTGCACGGTGGCCACGCCCACGTCGGCGTTCTCACTGACGACCGTGCCGCCGGACGCGGTGATGGCCTGGCGGGCGTCGGCCGCCGAGGCACCGTCGGCGTACACGACGACGTACTCGTTGCCCGCGCCCGCTTGCGCAGGTGCGGCACCGACCGGTGCGACGTCCACCAACGCCACGCCGGCCACCGATGCGAGCAACGCGCCCGCGACGGAGCATCTCGATAGGACCTTCCTCATATGGGCTTCCTCCCAGTCCGTTGGACCCACTGGCGGTGGTTCCTAACCACCCCGAGGTCGACCTGAACCTTCGCGCAACGCAGCCAACGAGGTCGGGGGGAGCCACGAGGGTTGGGCCTCAGGCTCGGGTCAGTGACCATCCAGCGCGAGGAGGAAGCCGACGAGGTTCACGGCGAACTTGTGGGCCTGCTCGGGACCGAGCCCGTACTGCGCCTGGAAGCCCAGCAGCACGGGGAGCTGGTCGCCGGACCAGGACGTGGCGTAGCTCGCGGTGCCCGTCATCGACGGTGCCGCCACCGCGGTGGGCGCCGGCCGCGGGTTCGAGATGGCGAGCAGGAACTGGAACAGCGTGATCGAGTAGCGAGCCAGGTCCTGGGGGCTCTGGCCGAAGTACGCCGCCGACTTGAGGAGGCGGTCCTGCTCGGCGGCGGTGTACGACACCGAGTAGCTCACCGCCGACGGGTTGCCCGGCAGGCCGAGGATCGACTCGTCGTTGACGAGCACCGCGGGCGCCGCGCCCGTGGCCGCCAGGGAGCCGCCGACCATCTTCCAGTAGGCGCCGGACGGGACGGTGCGCAGCACGGTGCCGTCGCGCGGGACGCGCAGCAGGTGCGCCCAGCCGCCGGGGCCGCCGGCGTTGACGACGGCCGCGGGGTCGATGAACACCGTGGGTTGCACGCCGCCCCACGGTGTCCACGTCGACACCCACAACGGCGCACCTCCGGCGACCCGGTAGACCTTGCCGGTGGGCTCCTGGAGGAACGTGCCGTCGGCCGGCGTGGTGCGCAGGTGGTTCCACGGCGCGGCCCCGTCGCCGTTGGCGATCGCCGCGCCGTCGACGAGCGTGGTCGGCTGCACGCCACCGAAGTGCGTCCAGCTGGCGACGGCGATCGGCGCGCCGCCGGCGATGCGGTAGACGTCGCCGCCGATGCCCCGCACGAAGGTCCCGTCGATCGGGTAGCGGCGCAGGTGGTTCCACGGGCTGGCGCCGTCCGGGTTGTCGACGGCGGCCTGGTCGACGAGCGTGGCCGGCCGCACGCCGCCGACCGCGGCCCAGCTGCCCACGTACACCGGTGCGCCGCCGGCGACCACGAACACGTAGGCGCTGGTCGCGATCGTGGTGCCGTCGGCCGGGTAGCGGCGCACGTGCTGCCACGGGGCGGCCCCGTCGGCGTTGTCGACGGCGGCGGGATCGATGACCGTCGCCGGCTTGAGCCCGCCCACCGCGTCCCAGCTGCTGACGTAGATCGGCGCGCCGCCGGCGAAGCGGTAGATGAACGGACCGGCGGACACGAACGTGCCGTCGGCCGGGAACCGCGGCAGCGCGTCGAGCTGCGCGCGCGGCACGCGCGTCACGGGCTGCACGCCGCCGAACGGCGTCCACGTCGACACGTAGACGGGCGCACCGCCGACGACGCGGTACACCTCGTTGTTGTCCTCGGCCTGGAGGAACGTCCCGTCCGCGAACGCGACGACGTCCTTGAGGTGGATGAAGCTGTCGGGCCACGACGGCGACGTCCGCAGGATGCGGTAGCGGGTGGTCACCTGCGAGCTGTAGTTGTCGTCGGTGGTGACGATGCCCTCGGCGTCGACGCTCTCGACGTAGGCGACGTGACCCGCCGACCCGGCCGGTCCGTTCCACTGGGCGATGGCGCCGGCCGCGGCGATCCCGTCGACGCGCACGCCGGCGGCCCGCGCCTTGTCGTCCCACTCGTCGGCGTTGCCGTACCACGTGGGCTTGGGCACGCCGTTCTGCGCGAGGCGGAACGCGGCGTACGTCGTGCAGTTGTGGAGGCGGCCCGCGGCGTCCCGGCTGCCGTAGGCCGTGTAGTAGCCCCAAGGCTCGCTGCCGGTGTAGCCGCCGCCGGCGCACGAGTAGTCGCCGCTGACGCACAGGCCGGTGACGCCGGGCGAGCCCGCACCGGGCATCGTCCCCGCCTGCGCCGGTGCGATGGTCGCGGCGGCCAGCACGCTCGTGAGGAGCGCCACCAGGCCGAGGAGGCCGACGGTCCGTCGGGTCCGTCGGGTCGCCCGTGCGGGGACGGGCGCTCGCCAGCTCTCTTCCAAAGGTCTTCGCTCCTGCCCAGACGTCCGGGGGAGCCTAGGCAACCGGCCACCACCGAGCGAAGCCCGGGCCACCCCGGTCGCGGCCCGGGCCCTCCCCCACCGGTATCCTTGGTCCTCGTGGCGAGTCCCACCACGGCCTCTCCGGGCCCCGATGACGTGGGCGACGGCGGTTCGCAGCTCGAGCCGGAACGACCGTCCTGGCTCTTCGACGCGCTGCCGCGAGCAACCGTGGGCATCGGCACCGACGGTCGCATCCTGGCCTGGAACCCGGCCGCCGAGCGGCTCTTCGGGTGGCCGGCCACCAAGGCGATGGGGGCGCTCGCGTCCGACCTCCTGGCCGGCGCCAACCCGCCGGCGCTGCGTTCGGGGATCGCCGCGACGGTCGTCAGCGGCGCCACCTGGCGGGGCGACGTGCGCGTGGCCGTCCCCGAGAGCACGTCTCGCGAGGTGTACGTGATCGTCACGCCCTCGCTCGACGAGGACGGGCGGATCCGCGGGGTCGTCCTCTCGGCCGAGGAGCTCGCCGAGCGTCGCGCCCGCGAGCGCCAGGTGCAGGAGGTGGCCGACCGCCTCGACCTCGCGCTCACCGCGGGCGAGCTCGGCACGTGGCGGTGGGACCAGGGTGAAGGCCGCGTCGTGTGGGACGAGCGGTTGCACGCGCTCTACGGCCTCGAGCCGGGAACGTTCCCGGGGACCTACGAGGCGTGGCGGGCGACGCTGCACCCCGACGACCGCGAGGCGGTCGAGGCCGAGATCGCGCAGGCGATGCGCGACCGGGCGCCGTACCAGCTCGAGCACCGCATCCTGCGCGCCGACGGCAGCGTCCGCTGGGTGCACGGCCAGGGTCTCGTCGTCGTGGACGACGACGGCGAGGCGTTGGGGACGACCGGGTGCGTGGCCGACATCACCGATCGCAAGGAGGCCGAGTTCGAGGCCGAGCGCCGGGCGCGTGTGGCCGGCGACATCGCCGCGCACGAGCGCGGCCAGCGCGAGCGACTGGCGTTCCTGGTGCAGCTGAGCGACGCCGCGGTCGCGGCCGCCGACCACGACGACTTCATGCAACGGGTGGTCGAGGCCGCCGTCCCGACGCTGGGCGACTGGTGCGTCTTGCACTACCACCCCGAGCGCAGCCGGCCGCCGTACGTCGCGGTGGGCCATCGCGATCCGGCACGCGCGTCCTGGGCCCACGACGCCATCACCCGCCACCCCGACGGGCCTGCGGTCGCGACCGGCATCGATGAGGCGATGCTCGCCGGCGAGGTCCGGTTCGCGGCCTCGCCGAGCGACGGGCACGGTGGCGCGGTCCACCGCGTGTCCCCCGAGGACGAGATCGACGACGTGCGCCGGCGCCTCGTCGACCGGTTGGCGCCCACGAGCACCATCACGGTTCCCCTCATCACCAAGCGCGGGGTCGTCGGCGCTGCGCAGCTCGTGATGGCCGAGTCCGGGCGCCACTACGTCGAGGAGGACGTGGCCCTCGTCCAGGCAGCCGCGGGGCGCATCGCCAACGCGCTCGACGACCTGTGGCAGGCCGACCAGCAACGCCGGATCGCCGCGACCCTCCAGGCGGCGCTCCTCCCGCCGGCGCTCCCCACGATCCCGGGCATCGACGTGGCCGTGCGGTACTGGGCGGCCGGTGCGTCCGACGTCGGCGGCGACTTCTACGACGTGTTCCGCGTCGACGACACCCGCTGGTCGTTGCTCATCGGTGACGTGTGCGGCACGGGCGCCGACGCAGCGGCCGTGACCAGCATCGCCCGTCACACCGTGCGGGCCGCCGCGCGGCACGGCCACGACCACCGCGACGTGCTGCGGTGGCTCAACGAGGCGATCCTCCAGTCCGACCGCGGCCTGTTCGCCACCGCGTGCTACGCCACCCTCGAGCGCTCGCCGCGCGGGTGGGCCCTGCGCTGCGCCGCCGGTGGGCACCCGCTCCCGGTGCTCGTTCGGGCGTCGGGGTCGGCCGAGCAGATCGAGGCGCGGGGCACGCTGCTCGGCGTGTTCGAGGAGATCCGCAGCCACCCCATCGAGACCGCGCTCGAGCCGGGCGACACCGTCGTGCTCTACACCGACGGCGTCACCGACCTCCCCGCGCCCTACGGCATGAGCGAGCCGGAGCTGGTCGACGCGGTCGTGCGGGCGGCGCAGACCCGGACCGCCGACGACGTGGCCGAGGAGATGCGCCGCCTCATCGCCGAGCGCCAACCGATCGCCAACCGAACCGACGACATCGCCCTGGTGGTGCTGCGTCTGCTCTGAGCGCCGACGTCCCCGGGACCGACGGGTCGGCCGAGCTCCTTCGTGCGCCGGCGATCAGCGGTGGGTGATGCAGTTGAGCGTCGAGGCGAGCACGGGCTGCCCGGCGGGTTGGGTCCACGTGTTGCCGTCGTCGGTCGAGACCCACACGTGCCCCGTGACATCGGTGGCGACGATCGTGGTGCCGTCCGTGGCGACGTCGGTGAGGGGGTAGTCGGGAGCCAAGGCCGCGTCGTTCCACTCGGCTCCGCCGTTGGTGCCGAGGAACACCTTGCCGGTGACATCGCCGTCGTCGCCGACACCGACGAACTGCGCTCCGGTCCAGATGATCGCCCGGATGTACGCCGGCTGGATCGGTTGCACGTCGGCGGAGATCCAGGTGTCACCGGAACTGGGTGGGGGCGCGAAGAAGACCTGACCGCTGTCATCTGCGGCCGCGGCGGTGTCGCCGAAGCAGGCCACGGCGATGAGGTCCGCCGCGCCGATCGGAGGTTCACCGGCGGGCGACCAGGTGGCGCCGTCGTCGTTCGAGACGTACACGTGGCCACCGTTGCCGACGGCCACGAAGCGAGTCCCGTACGCAACCGCCCGGAGGTCGTCGGGACCCGGTACCGGACCGGGGAGCCACGTCTGGCCGTCGTCGACGGATCGGTAGGTCATCCCTGCGTTGCCCACGACGACGAAGGTCCCACTGCCGTCGCCGGCGACGGCGCTGGGGACGAAGGAGCTCGGTGAGCTGGCCGCCGGGGACCAGCTGGATCCATCCGCCGAGTGGTAGGCGACGCCGCCGGCATCGAACGCGACCACGCGGGTGGCGCTCGCCGCCATCGTGACGAGCGGGAAGCTGGGCGTGATCGTCATCCCCGGCGCCCACGTGGCGCCCCCGTCGCTCGAGGCGAACGCCTGGCCGATGTTGTCGCCGACGACGAAGAGGTCGAGCGGTGGCGCGGTGGCCGCGCTGGCCGCCGGGACGGAGACGATCTGGGGCGCGATCCACGCGCCGGCGGCGACGGCCGAGCCCGCGACGATGGCCTGCCGTCGGGTGATGGCGGCGCCGGCGACCTGCTGGGCGGGTTCTGGTTGCTCAGGCATGGGACGCGACCTCCGAGGGCAGCGACCCTAGTGGTGCCACTGGGCGGCGGCCGGCATGTCGTGGATGAGGTCGGAGGTCAGGATCGGGGCGCGGCCCGTGGGCGCGTCGGCGATCAACCCCGGGCGGGCACGACGCCGCGGATGAGCCCCGACGGCAGGTCGCGGATGACCGCGGCGATCTTCGGGAGGAAGTTGCCGTACACGCTCGAGTCCCGCCAGAACATCGCCAGCTCGCGACGGGGAACCGGCTCGCGGAAGTGCAGCAGCTCGATGTCGGGCGAAGGCGGTACGGGTGGTTGCACCGCCAGCTCCGGCAGCAGCGTGATGCCGACGCCGGCGGCGACCATCTGCCGCAACGTCTCGAGGCTGGTGGCCCGGAAGCCGCTGCGCTCGGTGGCCCCCGCCAGCTCGCACACGGCCAACGCCTGGTCGCGCAGGCAATGGCCCTCCTCGAGCAGGAGGACGTTCTCGGATGCCAGCACCGAGGCGTCCACGTCGCCGCTCGTCGCGGCGAGCGGGTGCGTGGCGGGCACGGCGAGCACGAAGTCCTCGGTGAACAAGGGCTCCTGGTGGAGCTGCCCGTCGGCGACCGGGAGCGCCAGGATGGCGGCGTCGAGGCGACCGTCGTGGAGGCGCTGGAGCAGGACCTCGGTCTTCTCCTCGACGAGGAGCAGCTCGAGGTTGGGGAAGCGGGTGTGCAGCGAGGGCACGACGTGGGGCAGCAGGTACGGCGCCAGCGTCGGGAACAGCCCGAGGCGCATGCTGCCGGACTCGGGGTCCTGCGCCTGACGGGCGATGTCGCGGATCGAGTCGGCCTCGGCCAGGACGACCTTCGCCCGCTCGACCACGCGGGTCCCGGCGTCGGTGAGCAGGATGCCCCTCGGGTTGCGCTCGACGAGCTCGACGCCGAGCTCGTGCTCGAGCTTCTTGATCTGCGTGGACAGCGTCGGCTGGCTCACGAAGCACGCCTCGGCCGCCTTGCCGAAGTGGCGGTGCTCGGCGACGGCCACGAGGTAGCGGAGATCTCGCAGGTTCATGCTCGTCCTCGCTCCCCCCGGTGCCGGCGACGAGGCGCCGTCACGGTACTTGCGCTCAGGCCACGGCTGCTTCGAGGTCGTCGGCGGGGGCCGACGAGCGGATGAGGTGGTCGAACGCGCTCAGCGCGGCCGTCGAACCGGCACCCATGGCGATCACGATCTGCTTGTACGGCACGGTCGTGCAGTCGCCGGCGGCGAACACGCCGGGCATCGACGTCTGGCCGCGGTCGTCGATGACGATCTCGCCCCGGGGCGACAGCTCGATCGCGTCGGTCAGCCACTCGGTGTTGGGGAGCAGCCCGATCTGCACGAAGACGCCGTCGAGCTCGACGGTGTGGGTCGCGTCGGTCGTCCCGTGGGCCGTGCGGTCGGTGTAGGTCAGGCCCGTCACCTTCTGGCCGTCGCCGAGGACCTCGGTGCTCAGCGCGCTCACGATGATGTCGACGTTCGGCAGGCTGCGCAGCTTGCGCTGGAGCACCTCGTCGGCGCGGAGCTTGTCGTCGAACTCGATGAGCGTCACGTGGGCGACGACGCCGGCGAGGTCGATCGCCGCCTCGACGCCCGAGTTGCCGCCGCCGATCACGGCGACGCGCTTGCCCTTGAAGAGCGGGCCGTCGCAGTGGGGGCAGTACGTCACGCCCTTGTTGCGGTACTCCTGTTCGCCGGGGACGTTCATCGAACGCCACCGGGCGCCGGTCGACAGGACGACCGAGCGGGCCTGCAGCGACGCGCCGCTCTCGAGCTCGACGGTGACGAGCCCACCGGGTTCGTCGGCGGGCACGAGGCCGGTGGCCCGCTGGAGGTTGATGATGTCGACGTCGTACTCCTTGACGTGCTGCTCGAGCGCGCCGGCCAGCTTCGGGCCCTCGGTGTACGGCACCGAGATGAAGTTCTCGATGGCCATCGTGTCGAGCACCTGACCGCCGAAGCGCTCGGTGACGACGCCGGTGCGGATGCCCTTGCGGGCGGCGTAGATCGACGCGGTCGCGCCCGACGGGCCGCCCCCGACGACGAGGACGTCGAAGGGCTCCTTCTCGGCGATCTCCGCGGCCTGGCGCGCGGCAGCGCCGGTGTCGAGCTTGCCCAGGATCTGCTCGAGGGTCATGCGGCCCGAATCGAACGGCTCGCCGTTGAGGTAGACGGTCGGGACCGCCATGACCTGGCGGGCGTCGACCTCGTCCTGGAACAGCGCACCGTCGATCGCGGTGTGCTTCACGTTGGGGTTGAGGACGCTCAGCAGGTTGAGGGCCTGCACCACGTCCGGGCAGTTCTGGCACGACAGGGACATGTAGGTCTCGAAGACGAAGTCGCCCTCGAGCTCCTCGGCCTGGCGGATGACGTCCGCGGACTCCTTGGGCGGGTGGCCGCCGACCCAGAGGAGCGCGAGCACGAGGGAGGTGAGCTCGTGGCCCAGCGGCAGGCCGGCGAAGCGCACCGACACGTCGGTGCCCAGCCGGTCGATCGAGAAGGACGGGCGCCGGTCGTCGTCGTCCCGCCGCTCGACGGTCACGTGCTCGGAGAGCGCGGCGATCTCGTCGAGGAGCTCGGCCAGCTGCGCCGACTTGGGCGAGTCGTCGAGCGACGACACGAGCACGACCGGGCGGCGGACGTTCTGGAGGTGCTGGGCGAGCTGCTTGGTCAGGTTCTCATCGAGCACGGGCACAGGGGGCTCCTCGGAAGCAGGCGCGACGAACGAAGGGGGTAGGCGCACGGCGGGCGCCCGGAGGGTCCCGGGGGTTGCGCCCCCGGGACCGCTCGGAAGGACGGGTCGATCAGATCTTGCCGACGAGGTCGAGGCCCGGGGTGAGGGTGTCGTCGCCTTCTTCCCACTTGGCGGGGCACACCTCGCCCGGGTGGCTGGCGACGTACTGGGCGGCCTTGACCTTGCGGATGAGCTCGGTGGCGTTGCGCCCGATGCCCTCGGCGGTGATCTCGATGGCCTGGATCACGCCCTCGGGATCGACGATGAAGGTGCCGCGGTCGGCGAGGCCCGAGTCGCGCAGGATCTGGAAGTTCTTGCTGATCTGCAGGGTCGGGTCGCCGATCATGGCGTACTGGATCTTGCCGATCGTGTCCGACGTGTCGTGCCAGGCCTTGTGCGTGAAGTGGGTGTCGGTCGAGACCGAGAAGATCTTCACGCCGAGGCTCTGGAAGGTCTCGTAGTTGTCGGCCAGGTCGCCCAGCTCGGTCGGGCACACGAAGGTGAAGTCGGCCGGATAGAAGAACACGACGGACCACGAGCCCTTGAGGTCGGCGTCGCTCACCTCGACGAACTCGCCGTTCTCGTAGGCGGTGGCGGTGAAGGGCAGGATCTCGGTGTTGATCACGGACATGTCAGCAGGAACCTCAACGGGTCGGGGACTTGGTGATAGTGATCCTATATGGGTTCTGCTGGTCTTCATCGACCGAGCCAATCGATTGTGCCAATCCCGGCCATAGCCACCGTCGATCGCGACGCCCTCACCGTTCGCCGGGAACGTCGACGTCGGCTCCAGGACCGGTCGTGGTGCTGCGGAGGCGGCCCGGCGGTCGGTGGCGACGGTCGGGTCGGGGTGCTCCGAGGCCGTCGATCCCGCCGGAGCCGAGGTCATGGCCGGGATGGGGACGGCGGCGGCGCCGGCGAGCGCCGACCCCGGTCGGGGTCGGAGGTCGCCGTGGTCGGGGTCGACCAGCTCCGGAAGGTCGACCCCGATCGTGTTGCGGGCCTCGATGGCCGCGGCGAGCTCGCCCTCGGCCCCGAGCGGCACCGGGTCCGATCCCGCCCAGATCACGTTGCCCTCGATGCGCAGGTCGTCGTCGACGCACGCCGGCGAGGCCACGTTCGTGGTCGGCTCGGCCGTCCGGCACGAGTGGATCTGGAAGACCTGCGACCCGGCGTTGGTCCCGGCCGGGTTGACGAAGACGTTGTCGAAGATCCAGACGCTGCGCGACGGGATGATCTCGACCTCCTCGCCGTCGGTCCCCCACGCGCCCGCCGCGAGCAGCTCCCGGCAGCGCGCGACCGCGTCGTGGTCGTCGGGCGCGCCGTCGCAGCTGCGGCGACCGAGGACGATGTCGAGCAACTGGGAGCGGGAACCGACGCGGTAGGCGGTGTTGTACGCGATGAGCACCCCGTAGGCGCCGGCCGCTCCGAACGCCGCGCCCTCGGTGTCGTGGACGAAGTTGTTGACCACGCGCACGTCGCGCGCCTCGTAGTCGACGTAGGGCTCGACCATGAACTGGAGCCCGGTCCCCTGCCCGGCGGTGAAGCCGCCCGTGCCGCACCCGTCGATCTCGTTGCCCGCGACCTCGACGTCGACCGATCCGCCCTTCACGTACGCGCACCAGTCGGTGGCCCGGTGGATGTGGTTGCCGACGATGCGGGCGCGCTGGACGGCCACGAAGTCGAGGGCGTTGTCGGTGGCGCCGGAGATGTCGCTCCCCTCGACGACGACGTCGGTGCTCTGGTTGACCTTGAGGGTCTCCTGCGGGCCCGCGCCGTCGGCGATGGTGCCGACGCCCTCGAGCACGACGTCGCGCAGCACCAGCGCGTCGCAGCGCTCGCAGTGGAACACGTCGTTCGGCGAGCGGAGGTGGACGCCCCGCACCGTGAGGTGGTCGACGTCGAACACGTTCATGTTGCCGGTCACCGCGGCGCCGGGTCCGTCCACCGACTCGATGACGATGGGCGCGGCCGCGGTGCCGGTCCGCTCATCCCAGTAGTTGGGCATGTCGTCGACCGCGTAGGTGCCGGCGGTGAGCGCGATCCGGCGGCCCTGCTCGAGGGTGCCCCGGGGGACGCGTTCCCACGCGGCGGCGATCGTGCGCACCGCGGTGGCGCGCGTCGCCCCGTCCCGGCCGTCGTCGCCGGCCACCGGGTCCACCCACACGTCGCGCAGGTCGCCCTCGTCGGCTCCCCCGGCCGGGTCCGAGCCGGGCTCGGCGCCCGACGACGCCGGTCCGGGCGGGACCGCCGTGGTGGCGGCCGCGCGCCCGGTCGCGGGCGCGGTGGTGGGACGCCCGGCACGGTCGTCGTTCGACGGCTCGCAGGCCGCCGTCGCCAGCGCGACGGCCACCAGGGTGATCACGGCCAAACGGCGACGTCTCGAGGGTGCCCACATGCCCGGACCATCGGCCGGACCCGCCGTTCACACAACGGTTGCCGTCGGGTAACGCCCGGGACACCTCGCACGTGCGAGG
>Ga0075364_10000645_pt1 | contig 17984 bp, 17 predicted proteins | sample EndMetdeltDD1764_FD_71517 | JGI IMG/M metagenome (GOLD analysis project Ga0075364, IMG submission 71517) | Populus endosphere microbial communities from Tennessee, USA - Endosphere MetaG P. deltoides DD176-4 | ecosystem: Host-associated > Plants > Roots > Endosphere | place: USA: Tennessee...
GGGTCGACGTCGTGCTTGATGGAGAGCTCACGGGAAGGGATGACGCCTTCGGTCTTGTAACCGATGTCGAGCAGGACTTCGTCACGGTCAACCTTGACGATGGTCCCCTCGACGATGTCGCCATCGTTGAAGTATTTGATGGTTTTGTCGATGGCGGCGAGAAAATCCTCGGCCGAGCCGATGTCGTTAAGGGCTACTTGCGGCGAGGTGACGGAGGGACTTGGCATGTGGTGGGTTGCTCCGGACAGGTTGGGTCGTAGGGACAGTTGTTATTGGTGTTACCCGCCGCAGAGGAATCGAAAAACCACAGACAGGTACTCATAGAGGTTACTCGACTGGGTACACGCTGGACAAACCCGGTCTCCCCAGCTGGTTGATCATGATCAGCGGCACCGACGATTAACCTGCTTTGGTGACCTATCCCGGGCTGCCCCGACGAATCCGCAAGGTTGGGGCACCGATCGGCGTGATCATCCTCCTCGGCACCGTAACCGGCCTGATCGTGATCGGGCTGACCGCGGCCAACCCCGTCGGCACCGGCATCGGCTTCCTGCTGTCCAGCGCGGCGATGACGATCGTCGTGCTCGCCTATCTGTGGCTCGACAGGTGGGAGCCCGAGCCGCCTCGATTGCTCATCCTCGCGTTCCTCTGGGGAGCATCCGTTGCGGTCGTCATCTCGACGATCCTGCAGCTGACCCTGGAGGCGGCGATCAATCCAGGCCAGACCGAGACTGTCAGCCCGTGGTCCGTTGCGGTCGGCGCACCGCTCACCGAAGAGGCCGCCAAGGGACTGTTCTTGCTGGTCATGATGACGGGCAGGCGCCGCAACGAGCTGAACTCGCTGACCGACTGCCTGGTGTATGCCGGGCTTGTCGGTGCCGGCTTCGCCTGGCTGGAGGACATCCTCTACATCGGCGGCGGTGAGTCGGTTTCCGAATCCCTGGCGACCGCCGCGCTACGGCTGATCATGGGGCCGTTCGCCCATTCGCTGTTCACCACCATGTTCGGCATCGGCGTCTATTTCGCGCTCCAGCAGCGCAGCGCCGCCGCCAAGGCGCTCTGCGTCCTGCTCGGCTACGGCGGCGCGGTGATCATGCATGGGCTGTGGAACGGCTCGTCGCTGGTGAGCGCCGAGGCCTACTTTCTGACCTACCTGTTCTGGATGGTGCCGGTCTTCGTACTGGCGATCGTGCTCGGCGTCTCCAGCAGGCGCCGCGAGCAGCGAATCGTCGCCGAGAAGCTGCCGGGCATGGTCGCGGCCGGCCTGGTCGCCCCCAACGAGGCGACGTGGCTGGGCTCGCTCCGCAGTCGGAAGTCGGCAATCGGAGCGGCAAGACAGTTCGGCGGCAAGCCCGCCGCGAAGTCGGTCAAGAACTTCGCCGCACAGGTCGTCGAGCTGGCATTCGTCCGGGACCGAATCGACAGGGGATTCGGCGACCAACGGGTGTTCGCGCTGCAGCAGGAGGAAGTGAACGATGTCGCCGCGGCCCGGGTAGCCGCGCCCGCGCTGCAACAGCTGGCCGGATACCGGGCACCAGCGCCTTAGTGCGCCGCTGAATCCCAGCTCCGGCCGTAGCCGACGCTGACCTCGAGCGGCACGTCGAGCGGGTAGGCGTTACCCATCTGCTCACGGACCAGGTTCTCGACGGTGTCCCGCTCCCCCTGTGCGACCTCGAACAACAACTCGTCGTGCACCTGCAGCAGCATCCGTGACTTCAGGCCGGCGTCCTTGATCGCCTGGTCGACGTTGATCATCGCCACCTTGATGATGTCGGCGGCGCTGCCCTGGATCGGGGCGTTCAGCGCGGCGCGCTCGGCGGCCTCGCGCACGTTGCGATTGCTGCTGTCCAGTTCGGGCAGGTAGCGCCGCCTGCCGAAGACCGTGGACGTGTAGCCATCCTTGCGGGCCTGATCGACGACGTCGCGCAAGTAGTCGCGTACCCCGCCGAACCGGTCGAAGTACTGCTCCATCTGGACCTTGGCTTCCTCGGTGGAGATCTTCAGCTGCGCGGCCAGGCCGTACGCGGACAGCCCGTACGCCAATCCGTAGGACATCGCCTTCACCCGTCGGCGCAGTTCCGCCGTGACCTCGTCGATCGGCACGGAGAAGGCCCTCGACGCGACGAACGAGTGCAGGTCCTCGCCGGTGCGGAACGCCTCGATCAGCCCGTCGTCCTTGGACAGGTGGGCCATGATGCGCATCTCGATCTGGCTGTAGTCGGCCGTCATCAGCTCGTCGAAATCACCCTGGCTGCCCTTGCCGACGACGAACGCGTCGCGGATCCGCCGTCCTGCATCGGTGCGGATGGGGATGTTCTGCAGGTTCGGCTCGGTCGACGACAGCCTGCCGGTGGCGGCGATGGTCTGGTTGAAGGTGGTGTGAATCCGGCCGTCGGAGCCAACGGAGTTCAAGAGCCCGTCAACGGTGACCTTCAGCCGCGTGGCGTCGCGGTGGGCCAGCAGATGCTGAAGGAACGGGTGTCCGGTCTTGTCGAACAACCCCTGCAGTGCGTCCGCGTCGGTGGTGTAGCCGGTCTTGGTGCGTTTGGTCTTCGGCATTTCCAGCTCGTCGAATAACACGACCTGTAGCTGTTTGGGCGAGCCGAGATTGATCTGCTTGCCGATCACCGCATACGCCGCCTCGGCGGCGTCTCGAATCTGGTTGGCGAATTCGCTCTGCAGCTCCGAAAGCAGCCCGAGGTCCACGGCGATGCCCGCGGTTTCCATCTTCGCCAGGGCCCGCTGGACCGGCAGTTCCATGTTGCCCAGAAGTGACGACGAATCGATGCGGGCGAGTTCCTCGTCGAGTGCATCGGCGAGATCCATCACCGCGCTGGCGCGCAGCAGCACCGTCTGGACCGCTTGATCATCGACGCCGTCGCTGTCGTCGAGCAACGAAAGTTGTTGCTGCTCAGGGTTATCCGCGCGCAATTCACGCTTCAGATACCGCAGGGACAGATCGTCGAGCGCGAAGCTGCGCTGCCCAGGCCGGACCAGATAGGCGGCCAGCGCCGTGTCCGATGTGACCCCTGCCAGGTTCCAGCCGCGGCCCTCCAGATCGTGCATGGCGAGCTTGGCCTCGTGCAGCGCCTTGGGCGCCTCAACGTCCGCCAGCCAGGACGCCAGCGCGGCCTCGTCGTCGGGATGCAACGTTGCGGTGTCGACGTAGCGGCCGTCCCCGTCGGGCGCCACGATGGCCAGCGCGGTGGCATCGGCGTCAAAGGCCAGGTGGGTGCCGACCACCGCGAGCCCGAACCGGCCGCCCCGGCTGCGCTCGGCCAGCCAGGCCGCCAGCTCGCCCGACTCGAGCGCACCGCCCCGCACGTCGAAGCCCTGGTCGACCTCGGGGTCGGCCGAAGCCAGCGTGTCGAACAGCCGGTCCCGCAGCACCCGGAACTCCAGGTCGTCGAAGAGCCGGTGAATGTGGTCGCGGTCCCACGGTTGCATCCGCAGCGTGTCGGGCGTCTGGGCCAGCGGCACGTCCTTGACGAGGTCGGTGAGCTCGCGGTTCAAGACCACGTGCGACAGGTTGGCCCGCAGCGCGTCCCCGACCTTGCCCTTCACCGTGTCGACGCCGTCGACGAGCGCCTGAAGCGACCCGTACTCGGCGATCCATTTCGTCGCCGTCTTCTCCCCAACGCCAGGGATACCGGGGAGGTTGTCGCTGGGGTCGCCGCGCAGCGCGGCGAAGTCCGGGTACTGCTGTGGCGTCAGCCCGTACTTCGCGACGACGGCCTCAGGAGTGAACCGGGTGAGCTCGCTGACACCCTTAATCGGGTACAGCACGGTGACGTCGTCGCTGACCAGCTGCAGTGAGTCGCGGTCGCCGGTGACGACAAGCACCCGGTAGCCCGCATCCTCGGCCTGCGTGGCCAGTGTGGCGATGACGTCGTCGGCCTCGAAGCCGGGTTCGGCGAGCACGGTGATTCCGAGCGCGCCGAGGACTTCCTTGGTGATGTCGATCTGGCCGCGGAACTCGTCCGGCGTCGCGGACCGGCCCGCCTTGTAATCCGGGTACTTCTCCAGCCGGAACGTCTGGCGGGAGACGTCGAACGCGGCCGCGATATGGGTCGGCTGTTCGTCCCGCAGGAGATTGATCAGCATCGCGGTGAACCCGTAGACGGCGTTGGTGGTCAGTCCGCCCTGGGTCTTGAAATTCTCGGCGGGCAGCGCATAGAACGCCCGGAACGCCAGCGAATTGCCGTCCAACAGCATCAATGTGGGCTTCTCGGCCGTGGCGCTTGCGGTCACGGCCCTACTCTATTCACGGCCGCCGACACACACGTGCTGCCGGACCGGGAGATCACTACGTCGGGCGCGCCCCCGGCTCGCCGGGACGCGGTGTGGAACCGGGCGGCGGCGGGCCGAGCTGACCGGTGCGGATCCAGTCGATGGCCATGTCCACGGGGTTCTGCGGGTCGACGAAAACGGCGATGGTCGCGCCAGGCTGCATCCGCCCGGTGTGCATCTGCGCCACGACCTCATCGAAGACGGCACCGTAGGGCTGGGTGCCGTCCTCGCGGGCAACCCGCCCCTGGATCCGCAGCACGGGCGACATGTTCATGTACGACCCGACCTGCCAAATGCCCTCGATGGTGACCGTCGCCGGGAGGCCCCCGCCGTTCGTCAGCTGCGCATGCCGCATCATCTTCATGCCGATCTCGGAGGCGTCGGCCGCCTCGTGGATCCGGTTGGGGATGTCGCCGATCTGGCCGAGGAATGACGAAGGGCGGCCCTGCGACTCCAGATACTGCTTGTTGGCGCCGTACATCCGCGCCCAGTCCTTGAATGGGTTGGGCATGTGAGGGTTCCCGGTCAGTAGCCCATGAACTTGCGGAACTGCTGTCCCACAGCCATCGACTGGCCCATCCGCTGAACCCAGCCGTCGAGCGCCGCCTTGGTGTCCGCCGGGTTCCAGCCGCGCTCCTGGGACAGGGTGATCATCCCGGCCTCGTCGTTGATGCCGCGGGCCTGCGCATCACGGGCGAGTTCGGCGTAGTCCTGTAGCGAGATGCCGTTGATGGGCTGCCAGATCGGGTCGTCCGCTGCCACAGAGCGGGTCGACGGCCCGCCCATAAAGGACGGGTCGATCATTCCTCCGGCGCCCTGGACGTGCACTCTCCCGTCACCCTGCTGCGGGGCAAGGGCCTGCTGTGCCTGCTGCGCTGCCTTCTTTGCCTTGTCGAAAAGTCCCATTTCGGTCTCCGATCTTGGGGCCCGGACGCTGATGTCCGAGACGCTACTCCCGGAAGAAGTGCACACGGGCCGGTTCGCTACCGATCCCAACTCACGGGCTGAAACTGGAACACGTTTCAGTTTCGTGGCCGGAGTCGGTACGCTGACCGGCGTGTCTGTATCCACACAGCCCGCTGTTGACGGTTGGTTCGCGACTGACGGATCCGGGGCGCCGTATCTGATCGGCGGTAAATGCCATCAGTGCGGCACCTATGTCTTCCCGCCGCGCGCCAACAACTGCCCGAATCCTGCCTGCGATGGCGACGAGTTGGCACAGGTGCCGCTGTCGCGGCGCGGCACGCTGTGGAGCTACACCGAAAACCGCTATGCGCCACCACCCCCGTACCCGTCGCCGGATCCGTTCGAGCCCTTCGCAGTCGCCGCTGTCCAGCTGGCCGACGAGGGTTTGATCGTGTTGGGCAAGGTCGTCGAGGGCACGCTGGCCGCGGACCTGAAGGTCGGCATGGAGATGGAGCTGACCACGATGCCGCTGTTCGTCGACGACGACGGCGTCGAACGCATCGTCCACGCCTGGAGGATCGCGACATGAGCCCCGAACCGCTGTACATCCTCGGTGCGGGCATGCACCCGTGGGGCAAGTGGGGCAACGACTTCACCGAATACGGGGTCGCCGCCGCCAGGGCCGCGCTTTCCGAGGCCGGCCTGGACTGGCGCCAGATCCAACTGGTCGCCGGCGCCGACACCATCCGCAACGGCTACCCCGGATTCGTCGCAGGCGCGACGTTCGCCCAGAAGCTGGGCTGGAACGGCGTGCCGGTGTCGTCGTCATATGCGGCGTGTGCCAGCGGATCTCAAGCGCTGCAGAGCGCCCGCGCGCAGATCCTTGCCGGGTTCTGCGACGTCGCTCTTGTCATCGGCGCCGACACCACGCCCAAGGGATTTTTCGCCCCGGTCGGCGGCGAACGGAAGAACGACCCGGACTGGCAGCGCTTCCATCTGATCGGCGCGACCAACCCGGTGTACTTCGCGCTGCTGGCGCGCAGGCGGATGGATCTGTACGGCGCAACACTGGAGGACTTCGCGCAAGTCAAGGTCAAGAACGCCAAACACGGCCTGGAGAATCCCAACGCGCGCTTCCGCAAGGAGACCTCGGTGGAAGACGTCCTGGCCAGCCCTGTGGTGTCGGATCCGTTGCGGCTGTTGGACATCTGTGCCACCTCGGACGGCGCGGCGGCGTTGATCGTGGCGAGCAAGACGTTCGCGGAGAAGCACCTCGGCTCGCTCGATGGCGTTCCTTCGGTGCGCGCGGTGAGCACGGTGACGCCGCGCTATCCGCAGCACCTGCCCGAATTGCCTGATATCGCAACCGATTCCACCGCGGTGGTGCCCGCGCCGGATCGGGTGTTCAAGGATCAGATCCTCGACGCTGCCTACACCGAGGCCGGCATCGGGCCGGAGGATCTCAGCGTGGCCGAGGTCTACGACCTTTCGACCGCACTCGAGCTCGATTGGTATGAGCACCTCGGACTGTGCCCGAAGGGTGAAGCCGAGCAGTTGTTGCGCAGTGGCGCGACGACCATCGGTGGCAAGATCCCGGTCAATCCGTCGGGCGGGCTGGCCTGCTTCGGCGAAGCCATCCCCGCGCAGGCCATCGCGCAGGTCTGCGAGCTGACCTGGCAGCTGAAGGGCCAGGCGACGGGCAGGCAGGTCGAGGGCGCCACCGTCGGCGTCACCGCCAACCAGGGCCTGTTCGGCCACGGCTCGTCGGTGATCGTTGCTCGCTAGGCAGTTCACTGCCTACGGCCCGTCGCACTGGGCCATTATCGCCGTGTTCGTCATCGGCGCCGGGCTGCTGGTGTGGCTCGGGCGCAGGCAGACCGAAGCGCAGGCACGCCGCCTTGGCCGCGTTCTCGGGGCGCTGACCGCTGTCATCTACACCGCGATCTTGATCTATGTCCTTACCCCGCCGACGATCGAATCGGTGCCGCTGCAACTGACCGACCTCGCGACAGTCGTTGCCGCATACGCCTTGTGGTCGCAGAAACACTGGGCGTTCGCGCTCACCTATTACTGGGGCCTGGTTCTGAGTACACAGGCGTTGGTATCGCCTGCCCTGCAGAGCCCCGATTTTCCGCACTACCAATTCCTGGCATTCTGGGCGATTCACCTGCTCGTCGTCTGGGCGGCCATCTACCTCACCTGGGGTCGCGGCATGCGGCCCGACTGGCGCAGCTATCGGTTCGCGATCGTCGTCACGGCGGTGTGGGCGGCGGTGACGTTCACGTTCAACAGCATCGCCGGAACGAATTACGGCTTCCTGAACAGGAAACCGGGCACCGCGAGTCTGCTCGACGTGTTGGGGCCCTGGCCGTGGTACGTCGTCACCGCGACCGCCCTCATCATTTGCGTGTGGGCACTGATGACCTGGCCGTGGGAGCGGAACGCTGCTTCACGCCAAGGGTCTATCGTCGATTGATGGCCATCCCCGACGATTGGGCACCGGACGCCTGCACGCTCCCGACGTCACAACGCCCGCTGCGGGTGGCGGAGTTCGACGAGTTGTTCACCGTCGTCGTGCAATCGGAGCGCCGTGAGCCGACGGAGTTGGATCTGATGCTGCCCCGAGACGTTGAGGCCACGGCGCGCGACCTGGCCCGCCGCGAAAGCGAGTGCTGCTCGTTCTTCACATTCGAGTTCGAAGGCGTCGGCGACGGTGTCGTGATGCACGTCGCCGTTCCACCGGAGCACGCCGAGGTGCTCGACGCGCTTGAAGCGCGCGCGGCCGCGCGGTGAGCGAAATCGTCGTTGTCAGGGCCAAACCCGGCAGCCGCAAGGGGCCGCTGGTCGAGGTCGGCGATGACGGTGCGTTGACGATCTACGTCCGCGAGCCAGCGGTCGAGGGCAAGGCGAACGACGCCGTAGTCAAGCTACTTGCGACGCATCTAGGTGTTCCACCCAGCCGCGTCGAGTTGGTATCCGGTGCGACCTCGCGGGTCAAGCGCTTTCGGGTCACCCGATTACGGCGAGCGACCGCTGGCGGGAATGGAGATTAGGCGACGCCGAGGTAGGCGGCGCGGATGCTGTCGTCGGACAACAGTTCTCGCGCGTTTCCCTCGCGGGTGACCTCACCGGTCTCCAGAATGTAGGCGCGGTCGGAGCGGCTCAGCGCCTGCTGCGCGTTCTGCTCGACGAGCAGCACCGTGGTGCCCTGCGAATTGATCTCCGCGATGATCTTGAAGATCTGCGAGATCACCATCGGCGCAAGGCCCATCGACGGTTCATCGAGCAGCAGCACCTTGGGGCGCGCCATCAGCGCGCGGCCGATCGCCAGCATCTGCTGCTCACCCCCGGACAGTGTTCCGCCGACCTGGTTCTTGCGTTCGGCCAGCCGCGGGAAGGTCTCCAGCACCCAATCCAGCCGCTCGTTGTGTTCAGACTTGGAGGCGAATTTCCGTCCGTAGCAACCCATTTCCAGGTTTTCGACGACGGTCATACCGGGGAACACGCCGCGACCCTCAGGCGCCTGGATAAGACCTTCGGTCACCCTGGTGTGCGCCTTGACGCGGGTGATGTCGCGGCCGTCGAACCAGACCGAGCCCGACGTCAGCGGGCGCAGCCCCGAAATCGCCCGCATCAGCGTGGTTTTGCCGGCGCCGTTGGCACCGAGCATCGTCACCAGTTCGCCCTCGTGCACCACCAGCGACACACCGTGCAGCGCCTCGATGCGGCCGTAGTGCACGACCACGTCGCGGGCCTCGAGCAGGATGGGCCGATCGTCGGCCGGCTTGTCACTCGATGTTGTCATCGGGCACCCCCAGATAGGCGGCAATAACCTTAGGGTCTTCGCGGATCTCGGCCGGCAGGCCGTCGGCGATCTTGCGGCCGAACTCCAGCACCACGATGCGGTCGGTCACACCCATCACCACCCGCATGTCGTGCTCGATCAGCAACACGGTGTAGCCGTCTTCGCGGATCTTGCGTATCAGGTCCATCAGCGCGGCTTTTTCGCGAGGGTTGAACCCCGCCGCCGGTTCGTCGAGGCACAGCAGCTTCGGCTCGGTGGCCAGCGCCCGGGCGATCTCGAGCCGCCGCTGGTCGCCGTAGGGCAGGTTCCTGGCCTTCTCCTCGCCGCGGTGCGCGATGCCGACGAAGTGCAGAAGAGCTGCGGCCCGTTCGATCGCGGTCTTCTCTTCCCGGCGGTGGCGGGGTGTGCGGACCAGCGCGCCCGGCACCGATGTCTTGTGCCGCGCGTCGGTGGCGACGACGACGTTCTCCAGCGCCGTCATCTCCCCCCACAGCCGAATGTTCTGGAACGTGCGGGCAATCCCCTTGCGGGTGATCTGGTGGCGTTTGATCCGGCCGAGCGGTGACCCGTCAAAGATCACCGTGCCCGAACTCGGTCGGTAGACGCCGGTGATCGCGTTGAAGCACGTCGTCTTGCCCGCGCCGTTGGGCCCGATCAGGCCGAGGATCTCTCCGCGGCGGATGTTGAAGGTGACCGAGTCCAGCGCCACCAGGCCGCCGAACTTCATCGTCAAATCTTTTGTCTCCAAGAGGACTTCACCCTCGGCGGCGTGAATCTCCCGGTGGACGCCTGCCAGTTCCTCGATCGTCATTGGACCGGCTCCTTCTCCCCTGGCGGCGTTCGCAACAGTTCGCGCGCCGCCTTCCCGTAGGCGAGCAGTTGCTGGCGGACGGGGAAAAGACCCTCCGGCCGGAAGATCATCATGACCACCAGGGCGAGGCCGAAGAACAGGTACTTCAGATCGCCCATGTTGATGCCCAGGAAGTGCACACCGAGCAGCCGGTTGGGCAGGTAGACGATGATGAACGCGCCGAAGATCACACCCAGCTTGTTGCCCTGCCCGCCGAGTACCACGGCGCACAGGAAGAGCATCGAGTTGATGATGTTGAAGCTCGGTGGCGCGACGTACTGCACCTGGCCCGCGTACAGCGCGCCGGACAGCCCGCCGATGGCCGCCCCCATCACGAAGGCCCACAGCTTGAACCGGAAGGTGTTCACGCCCATCACTTCCGCGGCGTCCTCGTCCTCGCGGATGGCGACCCACGCGCGGCCCACCCGACTGCGCTCCAGGTTGCCGACCAGCAGCAGAATGGCGACGATCAGCACGAGGCCCAGCCAGAACCACCAGGTGCCGTAGTTGGCGTGCCCCGACGAATTCCCGTTGGAGAACACGCCTTCGGGAAGTTTCTCGCTCTCCCCCAGCCGCGGGAACGCCACCTGGCTCAGCCCCCGCGGACCGTTCGTGATGTCGGCGAGGTTGTCGGCCATCAGTCGGATGATCTCGCCGAATCCCAGCGTGACGATCGCCAGGTAGTCACCGCGCAGGCGCAACGTCGGAATGCCGAGGATCAGGCCCGCCAGCGCGGTCATCGCCATCGCCAGCGGCACACACGACAACCACGCCCAGGGCGCGCTGAACATTCCGGTGGGGCTCAGCTTGTTCCACGGGCTGTTGGGGCTGGTGAGCAGCGCGACGGTGTAGGCGCCGACAGCGTAGAAGCCGACGTAACCCAAGTCGAGCAGTCCGGCCTGGCCGACGACCACGTTCAGCCCGATCGCGATGATCGCGACCATGGCGAATTGGGCCATGGTGCCGCCGAAGCTGATTCCAGGCGTGTCCAGGAACGGCGGCGTGTACAGCGGCAGCAGCGCGAGCGCCCCGAACAGCAGGATGCCGAAGGCCCACTTCTGCATCCTGGGCAGGCCGTCCCACCACTCCCGCAGCCGGTCGCCAGGGGCGAGAACCTTGTCCGTCACGCTCATGCCCGCGCCTTCCCGAGGCTTTCCCCGAGTATCCCGGTCGGCCGGAACAGCAGCACGAGAACAAGCAGGACGAACGCCACCACGTCGCGCCATTGCGTGCCGAACACGGCCTGCCCGTAGTTCTCCATGATGCCCAGCAGCAGCCCACCGAGCAGGGCGCCGCGCAGGTTGCCGATGCCGCCGAGCACCGCCGCGGAGAAAGCCTTGATACCCAACAGGAATCCGCCCGAATAGATGATGCCCTGCGGGACCTTGAGGGTGTACAGAAGCGCCGCGGCGCCTGCGAGAAGCCCGCCGATGAGAAACGTCGTCATGATGATGCGTTCGCGCGACACTCCCATCAGCGTTGCGGTGGTCGGGTCCTGGGCAACGGCACGGATGCCGCGGCCGAACTTCGTCCGGTTGATCGCGAAATCGGTCAGCACCGCGAAGATCAACGCCGCGACGATGATCACGATGGTCACGTTGGACACCGACGCACCGAAAACGGTGAACTGCGTCTTCGGCTGCACCAGGATGATGGGCTGTTGCGCGTTGCTGCCGCCGTAGCCCTTGATGATGTGCGGCAGGATGAAGTGGACGAACTCCTGCATCACGAACGAGGCGCCGATCGCGGTGATCAGGAACGTCAGTGAGCGGGCGTTGCGCCTTCGCAGCGGCCGGTACGCGACGAATTCCAGCCCCACCGCCGCCGTCCCCGACACCAGCATCGCGAACAGCATCGCGATGGCCAGATACAAGATCGTCAGCGCGATGCCCTTGTTGTAGGCATTGCCGCTCGGCGTGAAGCCCATGATGACGTCGAGCGCGAAGTAGGCGCCGAACATGCCGAGCATGAAGATCTCGGAGTGTGCGAAGTTGATCAGCCGCAGCACACCGAAAACCAGCGTGTAGCCCACGGCCACCAGTGCATAGATCGCACCCCAGGAAAGTCCGTCGATCGTCAACTGCCAGAAGCCGATTCGCAGGCCTTCTAGGTTGAAGTTGATGTTGGCGGCCAGGCAGGCGTACTGGTCGACGCACTGAGTGACGATCCCACTCATCCGGTGGCGGCTCCTCGCGAAATATCGTCTTTAGCGAAAACGCGTCCGAGCCTTTCGGTCTCGGACGCGCCTCGCTTCAGCGGTTACTGAACCTTGAAGATCCAGATCAGGTTGGTGGTGAGCTCACCGGTGGGCGTCCACTGGTACTTACGAGCCACACCCTGGCCGTCGTAGTTCTTGACGAAGTCCAGCAGCGCGGGCCGGGTGATTGCGCCCGAGTCGATGCCCTTCACCAGGATGGTGCCAAGGTCGTAACCCTCGGTGCTGTAGGTGCCTGGCTCCTGGTTGAACTTTTTGGTGTATTCGTCGGCGAACGCACCGGTTGCCGGGCCGCACGGGCACGACAGGATCGAGTCCTTGGACGCGTCACCAGCCTGCTTGACGAACTCGGGATCCTTTGTGCCGTCGGCGGACACGAACGTCGCCGTCACGCCACCGTCCTTGAGCTGTTGCACGAGCGGTGCGGCCTCGGCGTAGTAGCCGCCGAAGAAGACTGCGTCCGGGCTGGCGCCCTTGACCTGGGTCACCGCGGCGGAGAAGTCCTTGTCGCCCTTCTTCACCGAGATGTTGCACGCCGAATCGGCGACCGGGCCCAGCGTCTCGCGTACCGCCGAGGCCAGGCCGAGGCCATAGTCGGTGCTGTCGTCGATCACGCAGACCTTCTTGTGGCCGAGCGTGTTCTTCATGTAGTTGGCGACCGACGGGCCCTGCACGGCATCGTTGGCCAGCCCGCGGAAGAAGGTCTTCCAGCCGTTCTCGCTCAGCGTGGGGTTCGTCGCCGATGCCGTGGTGGCGACCAGACCTGCCTGGTCGAACACGGTTCCGGTGGCCTTGGTCTCGCCGGAGAACGCCGGGCCGACGAGGCCGATCGTGTACTGGTCGTCGACGATCTGCGGGGCGATCGCGGTGGCCTTCTGCGGATCACCTTCGGTGTCGAACGGCTTGAGCTGCACCTGGCAGCCGGGGTTGGCGGCGTTGTGCTTGTCGATGGCCAGCTGTACGCCGTTCTTGATGTTGATGCCCAGCGCGGCGTCGGGGCCGTTGAGCGCGCCCGCCATCGCGATGGACACCGGCGGGCAGGTGGCCTTGCCGTCCCCGGCGGGGTCGGCAGGCGCGGCACCCTCTGCGGCCTTGATCTCCTTCCCGTTCTCGTCGATCTGAACTTGCTCGACGATCTTCAGCTGGGTCTGCGACTTTTCCTCTTCAGGCTTGGACTGGTTGCAGCCGGCAATACCGAGCACAACCAAACCCGCACTACCGAGAGCAAATACATTCCGTGCCACGCGACCGCGCACGCTCCACCTCCGGGTCAATGTTTTCATCGGCACCAACGCACCAGCCCAGGTCGGGCGGGTCGGCGATGCTTCGGGACGACCATAGCCAACGCATGGCCGCGTTGCGTGATGTTGGCTAACGCGCACCCGTGACCGGCCACTAAATTGCTGTCAACGGCGCGTCGGAAACGCAGTATTTACGCCTTCTCCGGGGTATCGAGGGTTTCCAGCACCACCTCGGCGACGCGTTTCATCGTCGTCCGGCGATCCATCGCGGCGCGCTGGATCCACTTGAACGCCTCCGGCTCGGTCATCCCCTGCTTGGACTGCAGCAAACCCTTGGCGCGCTCAACCAGCTTGCGGGTCTCCAACCGGTCCGACAGCGTCGCGACTTCATTCTCCAGTGCGGCGATCTCGCTGAACCGACTCACCGCCACCTCAATCGCGGGGATGAGATCGGTGATGTTGAACGGTTTCACCAGATATGCCATCGCGCCCGCGTCGCGGGCCCGTTCCACCAGATCGCGCTGGCTGAACGCGGTCAGGATCACGATCGGCGCGATCCGCTTGCTGGCGATTTCCGAGGCGGCGTCGATGCCGTCGCGGCGCGGCATCTTGACATCCATGATCACCAGATCGGGCTTGAGGCTCTCGGCCAGATCGACCGCCTCCTGCCCGTCGCCGGCCTCGCCGACCACCTCGTAGCCCTCTTCGCGCAGCATCTCGGCCAGATCCAGCCTGATGAGCGCTTCGTCCTCGGCGATGAGAACGCGGCGTGGCTTTTCGGCGTCGGTCGACCCTGTCATGGGTCACATTGTGGCGGTAGCAGGTGCGATCAGCGACCTCGGGGCCATCCTCTATGGTGGGAGGCCGCGCGCTACAGACGCCCTCGTATCCCAACTGGCAGAGGAACTGGACTCAAAACCCAGACAGTGTGGGTTCGAATCCCACCGAGGGCACGATCGTGATGTCTGAGGACATCGGGATGGCTCCGAACCTGCATCACGGTTCGGAGCTCTTTATTCGGGCGGCGGAGCAGGTGCGGTGGCGTGTCCTACACGGTGCGAGCCAGGCGGTCCGCGAGCAGTCCGGCGAACTTTGCCGGATCCTCGGGTACGTCGCCTTCGGCGAGAAGGGCTGTGCCGTAAAGTAATTCGGCGGTTTCGGCGAGCCGGCACATCCGGGCATCGTCACCGCCCGCCTTGTGCGCCTGTTGCAGGCCGGTGACGAGCGGATGCTTCGGGTTCAGTTCGAGAATCCGTTTCCCGACCGGAATCGACTGTCCGGACGCCCGGTACATGCGCGCCAGCGCCGGTGTGACACCAAAGGTGTCGGTTATCAGGCAGGCCGGCGACTGCGTCAGGCGCGCGGACAACCGCACCTCCTTGACATGGTCAGCCAGGGTGTCCTTCAACCAGTTGAGCAGGTCGGCGAAGTCTTTTTCCTGCTCTTGGCGCTCGCCCTCGTGCGCCGCCTTTTCATCCTCGGAGTCGAGGTCCACCTCGCCCTTAGCGACTGATTGCAGCGGTTTGCCCTCGAACTCGGTCACCGACCCCACCCAGATCTCGTCGACCGGGTCGGTGAGCAGCAGCACCTCGTAGCCCTTCGCCTTGAACGCCTCGAGATGCGGCGACTTCAGAAGTTGCTCACGCGACTGTCCGGTGGCGTAAAAGATCTGCTCCTGACCGTCTTTCATGCGTTCGACATACTCGGCCAGGGTGGTGAGTTCCTCGTCGCTGTGCGTCGAGGCGAACGACGAAACACGCAGCAGCATGTCTTGGTTGTCGAAGTCCGACATCAGGCCCTCTTTGAGGACAGTGCCGAACTGGGTCCAGAACGTGCGGTAGTCCTGCGACCGCTCTGACTGCAGATTCTTGATCGTCGACAGGACCTTCTTGGTCAGACGCCGACGGATCGCGGTGACCTGCCGATCCTGCTGCAGGAGCTCGCGGGAAACGTTGAGCGACATATCCTGTGCATCGACGACGCCCTTGACGAAGCGCAGGTACCCCGGCATGAGCTGGTCACAGTCGCCCATGATGAAGACGCGCTTGACATACAGCTGAACCCCCATCTCGGCGTCGCGGTTGAAGAGGTCGAACGGGGCGTGCGACGGGATGAACAGCAGGGCCTGGTACTCGAAGGTGCCCTCGGCCTTCATCGGTATGACCTCGAGCGGGTCATCCCAGGCGTGAGCGATGTGCTTGTAAAACTCCTTGTACTCGTCGTCGGAGACCTCGTCCTTCGACTTGGCCCACAGCGCCTTCATCGAGTTGAGGGTCTGCGTTTCGACGGTGACGCGCTGTTCGCCGCCCTCCTCGGTGGCCGGGGTACGTCGCTCGACCTGCATCCGAATGGGCCAGGCGATGAAGTCGGAGTACTTCTTCACCAGCTCCCTGAGTTTCCACTCCGACGTGTAGTCGTGCAGCTCGTCCTCGGGGTCTTCGGGCTTGAGGTGCAACATGACCGACGTTCCCTGCGGAGCATCGTCGACGGATTCGACGGTGTAGGTGGCCTCCCCGCTCGACACCCACCGGGTGGCCCCACTTTCGCCGGCTTTACGCGTCAGCAGCTCGACCTTGTCGGCCACCATGAACGTTGAGTAGAAACCGATACCGAACTGACCGATCAGTTCCTCGGAGGCAGCTGCGTTCTTGGCCTCTCTCAACTGCTTACGCAGTTCGGCGGTGCCTGACTTGGCGAGGGTGCCGATCAGATCAACGACCTCCTCGTGCGTCATACCGATGCCGTTGTCGCGAACGGTGAGGGTGCGCGCATCCTTGTCGACCTCGATCGCGATGTGCAGATCGGTGGTGTCGACGTCCAGGTCCTTGTTCCGCAGCGCTTCCAGCCGCAGCTTGTCCAGCGCATCAGACGCGTTCGAAATCAGTTCCCGCAGAAACGAATCCTTGTTGGAGTAGACCGAGTGGACCATCAGATCCAGCAGTTGGCGCGCCTCCGCCTGAAACTCCAGCTGCTCGACGTGTGAAGTCATGTGACTCCGTTCGACTGTACGATTTTCGATAACAGAAACCCGGAAGATAATAGCTAGCGCGTCTTTGACCGCCTGCAACCATTCGTGCACATCCTCCGGGCAGGCGACGGTAGTTTAGCGGTGGGAGTACCGGCTTCCCGGCCCCGACGTGCGCTGTTGGCTTGCGGTACCGGATGGACGCCAAGGAGAATTCGTGAAGACCATTCCTAAAACGTTGGTATCTGGGCTTGTTGAGCCTGTCGCGCTCGGCTTGACGCTGTTTTTGGTGGCAGGCACATTCAACTACTGGCAAGGATGGGTCTTGCTGGTCGTGGCGGCCCTTTCGACGTCGATCCCCACCGGCTACCTGCTGCTCACGAATCCCGTCGCGCTCGAGCGGCGGCGGCATGCGGGGCCGGCAGCCGAGCCCCGAATGGCGCAGAAGGCCCTCATCACCGGCTGGTACTTGTCGCTGGCGGCAACGTTCCTGGTCAGCGTGCTTGACCATCGCTTTGGCTGGTCGTCGGTGCCAACGGCAATCTGCTTGCTTGGTGATGTACTGGTAGCCGCTGCCCTGGTCCTGGCGATGTTGGTGGTCATACAGAACAGCCATGCGGCCTCGACCGTCCGGGTGGAGGCAGACCAGAAGGTGATCTCCACCGGTCTGTATGGCCTGGTGCGGCACCCCATGTACACCGGCAACGTGATCATGATGGTCGGCATCCCGCTTGCGCTCGGCTCCTACTGGGGACTGCTCTTCCTCATACCTGGCCTGATTGTGCTCGCCGTGCGCATCCGCGACGAGGAGAAGCTGCTCCAGGAAGAGTTGGACGGATACCTCGAATACACGCAGAAGGTTCGCTATCGCCTGGTGCCGTGTATGTGGTGACGGCCGCATTGGGCGCGAAATCCGTTGTGGCCCAATATGATCGGTTGCCATCCGCTGGCCGGGCTCACGGGGGAAGCTGCCTCCATTGAGTCGACGTGTCCGCCAACTGCTTGCTCAAGCTTCTCGCGGACGGCGCGTCGAACAGATTGTTCACCGCAAGGTGGATATCAAGAGCTGCGTTGATCGCGGCGATTGCGCGCATCGCGGAGAGCGAATTCCCGCCCAGGTCGAAGAACGACTCATCGACACCGACGCGGTCTATACCTAGCACTTCGGTGTAGATGCCGGCCAGGATCTGCTCGACCAGGGTGGCCGGGGCGCTATAACCGTCACCGGCTTCGCGCCGTTCGGGTGCGGACTTCGCCGCGGTCGCCGGCTGGGACACCGCCCGGTTTCTCCACCCGTGCAGCCGAGCGGGCTCAACCCCGTCGAGCAGTTCGCTCGTCGACAACCGCCGTGCGGGGTCGGCGGTCATGTCCATCAGCACCCGCTTGAGCCGCTGGATCAGCGCTTCAATGGTGGTCGTGTCGAAAACATCCGTGCGGAACTGGATTCGAAGTTCCAGTTCGCGGCCCGGCAAGGCCTGGATCGTAAGCGGGTAGTGGTAGAAGTCGCGCATAGCGACCTCGGTGACGGCCAACTCACCGTCGCTCCCCGCCGCTGCGGTGCCGGCCGGGTAGTTCTCGTACACGAAGACGGTGTCGAACAATCTTTCCTGACCGGTGATGCGGTGGATGTCGCTGAGCGCTACGTGCTGGTGCTCAAGCGTGTGATTGTGGGCGCTCTGGAGCTGGTCCAGCAGGTCCGTGGTGGTGGTGGT
>Ga0075364_10000646_pt1 | contig 17975 bp, 15 predicted proteins | sample EndMetdeltDD1764_FD_71517 | JGI IMG/M metagenome (GOLD analysis project Ga0075364, IMG submission 71517) | Populus endosphere microbial communities from Tennessee, USA - Endosphere MetaG P. deltoides DD176-4 | ecosystem: Host-associated > Plants > Roots > Endosphere | place: USA: Tennessee...
GCCGAACCGATTGCTGTGGGTAGTGCCATGCGCTAGCGTCGCATGACGGATTCGCCGTGTTAGCTCCCTGTTCCCCTCAATTGAGGAGATTGCTGTGGCCATATTCATCAGCTATTCGAGCCAAGACCGGACGTCGCTCGAGGCCCTGCAGACCGCGCTCAAGCGCGCTCAACAGAAGGTGTGGTTCGACCAGGAGCTCGGCGGTGGCGACGCGTGGTGGAACGCGATCCTGGAGCAAATCCGGTCCTGCGAGGTGTTCATCGTCGCGCTGTCGAACAACTGGTTGCAGTCCAAGCCGAGCCTGGCCGAGCTGCGCTACGCCCAAGCCCTGAATCGGCCGATCCTTCCCGTTCGGGTGGGCCCGGTAGACAGCGTCCGGGTCAATCCCGTCTCCACCCTGCAGATCATCGATTACCAGAACCCGACGGTCGACGCCGGCATCCAACTGGTCACCGCGATACACGCGATGCGCGACAAGGCGCCGCCGTTGCCGTCGCCGCTGCCGCCCGAGCCACCGGTGCCGTTCGGCTACCTGATGCGGCTGGGCAACGATCTTTCCGAAAAGGAGCTCACCCCCCAGCAGCAGATGCAACTGCTGGTCGAGCTGCGATCCGGGTTCGATGAGGACGGCGACGATCCGAGCGCCCGCAGCGACATCGCCCAACTCCTGCGGATGCTGCGCATGCGACACGACGTCACCTACCGCACCCGAACCGAAATCGACAATGTGCTGGCGGAGATCGAGGCCAAAGAGGGTTCGGCGCAGGGCGCGTCGGCTAAAACCGTTGCGGCCCCGGCGCAGCCGCAGCCACCGTCGACCGCCGCCGGGTCGACGGCCCCGACACAACGCGTCGGTGGCGCAGCCCCGGCGGCGTCCAGTCCCAGCGCCCCGACCGCGACCGACCGCGCCGGCGCCACGGATGGGGGTTCCAGCAGGCGGTTGATCCTCCTCGGCGCCGCCGCGCTGGCCGTCATCGTGGTAATCGGGCTGGTCGTGTTCTTTGCCACTCAGGGCGGAACCAACAAGCCGGCGGCGAAGCCGAGCGGCGGCGCGACGGCCGCTCCGACCGCCCCGACCGCGCCGGCCCGGGTGGATTCAATTCTGTTGGGCGCCCAGGAGGTTGGCACGATCTCGGGTGACCCGAACATGGTGTCCGGCGCGCACGGCGAAAAGTTGCGCGCCCAGCAGGGCACCTTGTCCAACCCGGACTGCCTGGGGCTTTTCGAGCCGCTCATGGAGTCGGTGTATGGACCCGCGAACCCGACCGCGATGCGCTTCGAGGTTGTGCACACGGCGGGGAATGACCCGGCTCACCGGGTGGTCGAAGCGGTGACAACCTTCCAGTCGGCCGAGAAGGCCCGCGCCTTCGTGGAATCGTCCGCCGAGAAATGGCGGTCTTGCGCCGGCCAGAACGTGACCCTGACCGGCGCCAACGGCAAGGGCGTCGAATGGGCCGTCGGTAACGTCACCGGCGCCGCTCCGAAGATTACCCAGGTACGCACGCAGAACGACGGCAGCGGCAAGTCCTGTCAGCACGTGCTGAGCGCGGTGTCCGATCTGGTCATCGATGTCCAAGCGTGTGGAAACGACATCACCGACCCGGCCGCCCGGATGGCCGAGCAGATGGGCGCCAAGGCGACCAAATAGCGCGGTCCGCTTGATAACCGGGCCCAGACATGGAGCGGCCCCCGAGCGTTTTCCGGTTGGACAGACCGAAAGCTCGGGGGCCGGGTGGCTACGGGGAATTCGCCAGCGCGCGTTGATCGCTAGCTCTTCCGAGCCAATGCAGCTAGCGCGTAGCCACCTCACATGTCCAAGAAGCTATCAATTTCGCGGACCACCTCCTTCCTTGTGTACGGCCGAAGTTACCCGCACTACCGGCCTGCCCACAACAGAATTATCGGCTCAGAGATCGCTGACGATGGCCGCGTCGACGAGTTCGGCGAGGGCAGTGGCGATCGGGGTGGGGGGCAACCGCCGCCCGTCGAGGGTGTGTACGCGCGCGGCCAGGGTCATGCTGGAAACCAGCCAGATCCCTTGGGCGGCAAGGAGATCAGCCACCCGCAGCGCGCGGTAGTCGCAGTCGTAGCCTTTGTCGCGGGCCACCTGGAAGAGCGCCTGTTGCGTGGTGCCGCGCAGGATGGGATACCACGGCGGCGGCGTCAGCAGGCACGGGTTTCCACCGGGTCCTTCGTCCCCGTCAACGGCGATCACCACCGTCGAGCGCGGGCCTTCCAGGATGAAGCCGTCGGTGCTGACAAAGATGACGTCGCCGGCGCCCTGTCGGGCGGCGTGGCGCAGCGCGGCCATGTTCACCGCGTAGGACAGGGTTTTGGCGCCGGCCAGCAGCCACGGCATGGCGCCGGCGGCATCGGCGGGCAATCCGCGGTCCAGCGTGATCGCCGATAGGCCATCGCGCCGGACAGCCTCCACCCGGTCGGGGACCGGGTTGACCATGACGTAGGTGGTCGGCGCCGACGGGTCACCCTCGCGACCGCGGCTGCAGATCAGGCGCATCGCGCCCTCGTCGCCGGTGTTCGTCGCCCATCGCCGTGTCGCCAGGTCGATCGCGTGGCGCCAGGCGGGCAGGTCCGGTTCAGGCAGATCCATCATCCTGGCCGACTGGGTCAGCCTCTGCAGATGCGCCTCGACGAGGCACGCGCGGCCGTCGCGCACCAGCAGCGTCTCGAAGATGCCATCGCCGCGCACCGCCGCGAGGTCATCGGCGTGCAGCAGCGGCGCACCGGGATCGACGATCTCGCCGGCGAGCGTGACGACCACAGCCATGGCTCAGCAGCCTAACCCGCCGCGAGCGTCACTCTGGCGTGACCATCGGCGTCGAGCGTCACGCCAGCGTGCCGTTCGGCGGGCGCGGGTCCGTAGAGTTGATGTGTGTCAGCCGTGCCCGCCCCCGATCAAGGTCCCGACGCCGGCGCGATCTGGCATTACGGCGATCCCCTGGGCGAGCAGCGGGCGGCCGAAACCGGTGCCGTGGTCGTGGACCGCTCACACCGCGCGGTGCTCACCCTGACCGGCGGCGACCGCCAGACCTGGCTGCACAGCATCTCGACCCAGCACGTCAGCGGATTGCCCGAGGGTGCCAGCGCGCAGAACCTCAGCCTGGACGGGCAGGGCCGGGTCGAGGACCACTGGATCCAGACCGAGCTCGGCGGCACCACCTACCTCGACACCGAGCCCTGGCGCGGTGGGCCGCTGCTCGATTACCTGCGCAAGATGGTGTTCTGGTCCGAGGTGACCCCGACCACCGCCGACCTGGCGGTCCTGTCGCTGAGGGGGCCGCGGCTGGCCGACCGGGCCGTGCTCGACGCGCTGGGCTTGGATGCCCTGCCCACCGAGTCGATGGCGGTGCCGGTCGGCGGCGGTTTCGCGCGCCGCACACCGGGGGCGGCCGCGGACCAAATCGAGCTCGACCTGCTGGTTCCGCGCGGCGAGTCTGCCGACTGGCAGCGCCGCTTGACGGAGGCGGGCGTGCGGCCGGCCGGTGTGTGGGCCTACGAAGCGCACCGGGTGGCGGCCCTGCGCGCGCGGCTCGGCGTCGACACCGACGAGCGCACCATTCCGCACGAGGTGGGCTGGATCGGTGGGCCCGGAGTTGGAGCGGTCCACCTGGACAAGGGCTGCTACCGCGGGCAAGAGACCGTCGCCCGGGTGCACAACCTCGGCAGGCCGCCCCGCATGCTGGTGTTGGTGCACCTCGACGGCTCGGCGGACCGCCCGTCCACGGGTGATGCTGTGCTGGCCGGCGGCCGCCCGGTCGGACGCCTGGGGACGGTGGTCGAGCACGTCGACCTGGGACCGGTGGCGCTGGCGCTGGTCAAGCGGGCACTGCCGGTCGACACCGAGCTGACAATCGCGTCCGAGGGTCCGGAAGGTGAGGTCGCCGCGGCGATCGACGCCGAATCCCTGCCGCCAGACGCGGCGGTGGGCGCCGGACGGCTGGCCGTCGAGCGGTTACGGGGCGGGGACCGATGACGCCCGACACCGCGAGACACCACACCGAATCGGGCGGGCAGGGCGCACCGACGCCCGACCGCAAGGCACGGTAAACTGTCGGCAGGACAATAACGACACACCAAGAGATCGGAGCCGCCTACTCGTAGGCCGCTCCGTTATTTCGCGAGGGGGTCCCCCCATGGGCCGCGGCCGGGCTAAGGCAAAGCAGACCAAGGTTGCACGAGAACTGAAGTACAGCTCCCCCCAGACCGACTTCACGCGGCTGCAACAGGAGCTGTCCGGGACGGGCGCCGACGACTCCAACGAACCGGACGGTGACGGCCCAGACAACTCATGGCACGAGGACGACTGGCGCCGTTAGGCCCGGTTTCTCAGAATCTCGGGTGCTGCCCGACCAATTTGGCCCGCGGGCCCGCTTTACCGCCCTTGGCGATGGTGCCTAAGACCCAGGAGTCCAGGTGACGCGCGGTCAATATTGCCAAGGCGCGGTCGGTGTCTTCGGGGGCGACGACGGCGATCATGCCGACGCCCATGTTGAACGTTTTCTCCATCTCGGCACGCGTGACGCGGCCGCGTTGGGCGATCATGGCGAACACCGGCGCGGGCGTCCAGGTGCCGCGGTCGACCTCGGCGACCAGCCCATGCGGGATGACCCGTTGCAGGTTGCCGGCCAGGCCACCGCCGGTGACGTGGCAAAACGTTCGGACATGGGTTTCGGCGGCCAGCGCCAGGCAGTCCTTGGCGTAGATGCGGGTGGGCTCCAACAATTCCTCGCCCAGTGTGCGACCGAACTCCTCCACGTAACCGGCCAGGTTCATCCGGTCGATCTCGAGCAGGACCGAGCGGGCCAGGGAGTACCCGTTGGAATGCAGCCCGGACGACCCCATCGCGATGATCACGTCGCCGGGTTTGACGCGCTCGGGCCCCAGTACGTCGTCGGCCTCGACCACGCCGATGCCGGTGGCCGAAATGTCGTAGTGGTCGGGTTCCATCAGGCCCGGATGTTCCGCGGTCTCGCCGCCGAGCAGCGCACAGCCCGCACGCACACAGCCCTCGGCGATGCCGCCGACGATCGCGGCGACTCGCTCCGGCACCGTTCGGCCGACGGCGATGTAGTCCTGCAGGAACAGCGGCTCGGCGCCGCACACCACCAGGTCATCGACCACCATGGCCACCAGATCGAGGCCGACGGTGTCGTGCTTGTCCATCGCCTGCGCCACGGCCAGCTTGGTACCGACACCATCGGTGGACGCCGCGAGCACCGGTTCGCGGTAATCGCCGCGCAGGGCGAACAGTCCGGCGAAGCCGCCGAGCCCGCCGCGCACCTCGGGCCTGGTGGCCTTGGTTGCCAGCGGCTTGAACAAGTCGACGGCGCGGTCACCGGCTTCAATATCGACCCCGGCCGACGCGTAGGTGATGCCCTGACTACTCGAGCCTGGTCCGGAGCTTCGTGCGGTATCCGTCATCGCGATAAAGGCTACCGGGCGACGACCACCGCCGGTAACGGATCGCGATCCTGTCATACCGACCGCCTACAAGCGGCCGCGTCCTTTAGCGCCAGGAACGGTTTTCGTCGGCGCCGACCGGCACTTCCTCGGCCGGGTCGGATAGTGGCGACCCGCTGCGCCCCACTTCGTCGCGCTTGCGATCGCCACCCAGTTCGCCGAGTTCCGATCCGCGCGCCGCATTGGCGAGCATGTGCTCGATGACGTTCTTGCCCAGCGCGGTCTCTTTGGGCAGCTCGATCGGGTACTTGCCGTCGAAGCAGGCCATGCACAGCCGCGAGGCGGGTTGCTCGGTGGCCGCGATCAGACTGCGCAGCGAGAGATACCCCAGCGTGTCGGCGTTGATGGCATGCCGGACCGCTTCGAGCATCTCCTCTTCGTCCTGCACGGCGTTGGCGATCAGCTCGGCCGGCGACGGGAAGTCGATGCCGTAGAAGCAGGGCCACTTGACCGGCGGCGAGGCGATGCGCACGTGCACTTCCACCGCCCCGGCCTCGCGCAGCATGCGCACCAGGGCGCGCTGGGTGTTGCCCCGCACGATCGAGTCGTCGACGACGATCAGCCGCTTGCCGCGGATCACCTCTTTGAGCGGGTTGAGCTTGAGCCGGATGCCGAGTTGGCGGATGGTCTGGGACGGCTGGATGAAGGTGCGGCCCACATAGGCGTTCTTCATCAGGCCCTGCCCGTAGGGAATGCCGGACTCCTGCGCGTATCCCACCGCGGCGGGCGTCCCGGATTCCGGCACGCCGAGCACCAGGTCCGCCTCGACGGCGCATTCCCGGGCCAGGCGACGACCGATGTCCAGCCGGGTGCCGTGCACCGACCGGCCGGCGATCGTGCTGTCGGGCCGGGCCAGGTAGACGTACTCGAAGACGCAGCCCTTGGGCGTGGGGTTGGCGAAGCGGGTGGACCGCACGCCGTCGGCGTCGATCGCCAGCAATTCGCCGGGCTCGATGTCGCGGACGAATGAGGCGCCGACGATATCGAGCGCGGCCGTTTCGGAGGCCACCACCCAGCCGCGATCCAGCCGCCCGAGCGACAACGGCCGCACCCCGTGTGGGTCGCGGCACGCGTAGAGGGTGTTTTCGTCCATGAACGTCAGGCAGAACGCGCCGCGCACGGTCGGCAGCAGTTCGAGGGCCGCCTGTTCCAGCGTCGAATCGGCCGAACCGTGGGCCAGCAGGGCGCCGAGAATGTCGGAGTCCGTGGTGGCCGGGGCCGGGGCCCGTTTGGCGATCAGCCCCGCGTCGCGGGCCCGGGTGGCCAGCTCGGCGGCGTTGACCAGATTTCCGTTGTGCCCCAACGCAACCCCGGTCCCGGCGGCGGTGTTGCGGAAGACGGGCTGGGCGTTTTCCCACGTGGTGTCGCCCGTGGTGGAGTAGCGGCAGTGCCCGATGGCGACGTGGCCCTCCATGGCCGCCAGCGTCTGCTCGTCGAACACCTGACTGACCAGGCCGAGGTCTTTGAAGACCAACACCTGGGATCCATCGGCGACGGCGATCCCCGCGGCCTCCTGACCGCGATGCTGCAGCGCGTAGAGGCCGTAATAGGTGAGTTTGGCGACTTCTTCACCCGGGGCCCAGACCCCAAATACGCCACACTCTTCACGGGGGGAATTGAAGTCTTCCTCGGACTGCTGGACGGTCACAGTTTGGCGGCTCCCTGGGGAACGGTTGGTGACGTAACGGAGTCTACGGCCACGACGGCCCGGCCGACGAATTCACCGGGCGTGTCGTGCGGCCCAAAAACTCTAAACGTGCAGTTCAGAGTTAGTTTTCGCCGACGTCCAACAAGGGCAACCAGTGGTCAATCTCACCGGCCCGAGAACCCGACAGGCTCAGCGCGCCGGCGGACTTCGCCTCCGTGACCCCTAGCAGCCCGGTGGCCAGCAGCAGCCACGTGCGCGGATCCGTCTGCACGACGTTGGGGGGCGTGCCCCGGGTGTGCCTGGGCCCGGAGATGCACTGCACCGCGACGAACGGCGGGATCCGCACCTCGACGCTGGCGCCGGGAGCCACCGTGGCAAGGGTGCGTGCGGTGAGCCGCACGGCCGTCCCCAGCGTGCCCCGGTCGGGCGCCGGACGGGTGTCGTCACGCAACCAGTCGGCAACGGCCAGCACGGCTTCGCGGGTCTTTGCCGGATCGGCTCTCTCGCGCGCGGCCATGCCTTTAGGTTCTCAGATGATGGCGACCGAACTCTCCCGCCGGACCCCGCCTGCCGCGACAAGCCGACGGCAGCGTCGCTCTAGCCGCGTTGGCGCCGCTGGACGCTGAGCGCGGCCACTGCGCCGGCCTCATTGATGGCCAGGTGCACCAGGATCGGCGCCGCCAGGCTGCCCGAACGCTCGGCCAGCCACCCGAAGATCCAGCCCGCGATGCCGGTGGCCAGCACGGTGGCCACCGGCGGCTCACCCGTCGTGCGCGCGTCTGCGATGTGGGAGAGCCCAAAGGCGGTGGCCTGCAGCCACCTTCCGCCGGACCGGCCGAATGCCTCGGCGCCGAGGGTGGTCAGCGCCGCCCGGAACGCGGCCTCCTCCGCCCACACCGTGCCCACGGGTATCCGCAACGCGAGCCAGCCCGGCGCGGAGGGCAACTCGCGGACCGACATCGACAGTCGCACCTTCGGCACCGCGGTGGTAGCCACGATCGTGGTCGCCGCCACCCCGCCGGCTGCCGCCCCGAGCCGCAACCCGGCCCACAGCCGGGGGGGCCGCAGGCCCAGCGGCGCGCGGGTCACCAACACCAGCAATCCGCCAGCGCCGGCCTGCACGGCGACCCGCCATGCACCCGGCAGCCGCGGACCGACGAAACTCCAGCCGACCAGCGCCCCTGCCATTGACAAGGCGAAAGACAGTGCGCGGACCCGACTTAGCCGAAGAATCGCGGCAGCACCGCCTCGGACGTCGCGCGCAGCTCCGCGAGGGAGACCGTGAACAGGCCCTGCACCTCGATCGTGTCCGAAGCCTGATCGACGACGCCGATGCGGGCCGCGGGCAGTCCCCGCGCCTCGCACATCGAACGGAACCGGCTCTCCTCGGTGCGCGGCACGGCGACCAGCACGCGGCCCGTCGACTCGGAAAACAGCGTCACGAAGGGATCGGCATCCTCGGGAAGCACGATGCGGCAACCGGTTTCACCGGCCAGCGCCGCTTCCACGACAGCCTGGGCCAGGCCGCCTTCGGACAGGTCGTGCGCCGCGGACACCAGCCCGTCGCGCGACGCCGAGCTGAGCACGTCGGCCAGCAGCCGCTCGCGCGCCAGGTCGACGGCGGGCGGCAGCCCGCCGAGGTGGTCGGCGGTCACCTGGGCCCAGACGGACCCGTCGAATTCGTCCCGCGTATCGCCCAGCAGCATCAGGGTCTCCCCCGGTTCGGTGCCCAGCCCGGTGGGGATGCGCCGGCCCACGTCATCGATGACGCCGAGGACCCCGACAACCGGCGTGGGCTGGATAGCCGTTGACCCGGTTTGGTTGTAGAAGCTGACGTTGCCACCGGTCACCGGAATGCCCAGGGCCGCACAGCCATCGGCCAGCCCCCGCACCGCCTGCGCGAATTGCCACATCACGCCGGGGTCCTCGGGTGAGCCGAAGTTGAGGCAGTTGGTGACCGCGACCGGGGTGGCGCCGGTGACGGCGACGTTGCGGTACGCCTCGGCCAGCGCGAGTTGGGCGCCGGCGTAGGGATCCAGCAGGGTGTAGCGTCCCGACGCGTCCGTGGACACCGCGATGCCGCGGCCGGTGGACTCGTCGACGCGCAGCACGCCGCCGTCGGCGTGCTCGGCCAGCACGGTGTTGCCGCGCACGTACCGGTCGTACTGCTCGGTGATGAACGCGCGGCTGCACAGGTGCGGGCTGCCCAGCAGCGCAAGCAAAGTCGCGCGTAGCTCGTCGCCCGTTGCGGGCCGCGGCAGGCCCGTCGACCGGTCCGCGTTCAGGGCGTCCTGGGATTCGGGGCGGGCGATCGGACGCTGGTACACAGGGCCTTCGTGGGCCACTGTGCGCGGCGGCACGTCGACCACCGTCTCGCCGTCCCAGGTGATCCGCAACCGGTCGCCGTCGGTGACCTCCCCGATGACGGTGGCCAGCACCTCCCACTTGCGGCACACGGCCATGAAGGCATCCACGTTCTCCGGTGAGACCACCGCGCACATGCGCTCCTGCGACTCGCTGCACAGCACTTCGGCGGAGGTCATCTGCTTGGCCCGCCGCGGCACTGTGTCGAGTTGGATCGCCATCCCGCCGTCGCCGGCCGACGCCAGTTCCGAAGTAGCACAAGCCAATCCGGCCCCGCCCAGATCCTGGATGCCGATCACCAGGCCGGCCGCGTAGAGCTCGAGGCAGCACTCGATGAGCACCTTCTCCATGAACGGATCGCCCACCTGCACCGAAGGCAGCTTCTTGCGTGAACTCTCAGCGTCGAAGGTGTCGGAGGCCAGCACCGACACCCCGCCGATGCCGTCCAGCCCCGTGCGCGCGCCGAACAGGATGATCTTGTTGCCCACGCCCGAGGCGAATGCCAAATGCAGGTCCTCCTGGCGCAATACGCCCACGCACATCGCGTTGACCAACGGGTTGCCGGCATAGCACGCGTCGAACACGGTCTCGCCGCCGATGTTCGGCAACCCCAGCGAGTTGCCATACCCGCCGATGCCGCGGACCACGCCGTCGACCACACGGCGGGTGTCCGGCGCGTCGGCGGCTCCGAAGCGGAGTTGGTCCATCACGGCGACTGGTCGCGCGCCCATGGCCATGATGTCGCGGACGATACCGCCGACGCCGGTGGCCGCGCCCTGGTAGGGCTCCACGTAGGACGGGTGGTTGTGCGACTCCACCTTGAAGGTGACGGCCCAGCCGTCGCCGATGTCGACCACGCCGGCGTTCTCGCCGATGCCGGCCAGCATGCCGGCGCGCATCTCGTCGGTGGTGGTCTCGCCGAAGTAGCGCAGGTGCACCTTGGAGGACTTGTACGAGCAGTGCTCGCTCCACATCACCGAGTACATTGCCAGCTCGGTGTCGGTGGGTCGACGGCCCAGGATGTCGCGAATCCGCTGGTACTCGTCGTCTTTGAGGCCCAGTTCGTGAAACGGTTGGGGTTGGTCGGGCGTGGTGGCGGCTTGGTCGACGGTGTCAATCACGTGGGTGCGCGCGGTCGTCACGGACACAGTCTAGGTTCCCGCCGAAAATCCAGCTGACATCGTTCGACGACATCTCGATAATGGTCCGATGTCACGCCACTGGCCGCTCTTCGACCTGCGGATCACCACCTCGCGTCTGCAGTTGCGGCTGCCCAACGAGGAGCTGACTGACCAGCTGATCGACGCCATCCTCGATGGGGTTCACGATCCGGGCCGGATGCCGTTTTCGGTCCCATGGACCCGGGCCCCTCGCGCTGACCTCCCGTTCAACACGCTGTCGCACTTATGGAAGGAACTGGCCCGGTTCAACCGCGACGACTGGCACCTTCCGCTGGCCGTGGTGGTCGACGGGATCGCCGTCGGCGTGCAAGGGCTGATGGCCAAGGACTTCCCGATCACCCGCCAGGTCGAGTCCGGATCGTGGCTGGGGCTGCGGCACCAGGGCCAGGGCTATGGAACCGAGATGCGCTCGGCCGCATTGTATTTTGCTTTTGCTGAGCTAGGCGCGCAGGTCGCAACGTCGGCGTCGTTCGTCGACAACCCGTCCTCCATCGCAGTGTCCCGTCGCACCGGCTACCGAGAGAACGGCGTGGACCGGATGGCACGCGAGGGAGTCATGGTGGAGCAGCTGCGGTTTCGGCTGTCCCGCGACGACTGGGAGCGGCATCGCGCCATCGACGTGCGGGTCGACGGCTTCGACCGCTGTCGACCGCTGTTTGGCCTGTAGTTAACGGCCCGCGATGCAGAACACGTTGCCCTCGGGGTCGGCCAGCACCACCCAGCGGAAGTCGTCGCTGATCTTGCGCCCGCCCACCTCGGTGGCCCCGGCCGCCGTCAGCCGAGACACCTCGGCATCGACATCCGCCGCGCCGAAATCCAGGTGCACGCGGTTCTTTCCGGGTGTGGGATCGGCCACCTTCTGAAACCCGAGCCGGGGCCCGTCCGGCCTGCTTACCGCAAAGAATTCCCCGGGGAGCAGCTCTTGGGCCGTGCCACCGAATTGCTCGGCCCACCAGCCGGCCAGACTCGCGGGGTCGCCGCAGTCGAACGTCACCATTTCTACGTTGAGCGTCATAGCCCGAACTCTATGCCGGAGGGCCGACACTCGGTTGGGGCCCTCGTTCACGCTCAGAGGATGTAGAGCATTTCCTGATAGGTCGGCAGCGGCCAGAGGTCGTCGGCCACAATGGCTTCCAAGGTGTCGGCAGCGGCGCGCGCCTCCTCCATCGTCGGCAGCAGGCTCTGTGCGTATGTCGCCTCATCGAGCGCGCTGGTTCCCGAGTGGTTGTCCAGCGCCTTCCTCAAATCGGCCAGCGCATTGCTCAGATCCGCGATCGGAGTCGATACGTCTTCCAGCAACGCGGTGCTCGGTTCGATGCCGGCCGACTTAAGCGTGGCGATGTTCTGAGCGACTTCGGTCTGGTAGCGGAACGCGGCGGGCAGAATCACCGTCGAGCCGAGTTTCAGCATCAGCTTCGCCTCCACCTTGATCGTGAGTGCGTACTGCTCGAGCCCGACCTCGTAGCGGCTGTGCATCTCCCGGTCGTTGAAGACCCTGTACTTCTCGAACAACTCCAGCGTCTCCGGCTTGACCAACTCTGGCAGCGCGTCCAGCGTGGTCTTCAGGTTGGGCAGCCCGCGGGCGGCCGCCTCCGTCTGCCAGTCCTCCGAATACCCGTCCCCGTTGAACACCACCGCGCCGTGCTCGGTGATGATGTCGGTGAGCAGCTGTTGCACGGCCTTGTCGAAGTCCTCACCGTCGGCGACGGCCTGCTCCAAAACGGTCGCGATGTAGTCCAGCGAGTCGGCCATGATCGTATTGATCATCACCATGGGCACCGCGACCGTCTGACCGGACCCCGGCGCACGGAATTCGAATCGGTTGCCGGTGAACGCGAATGGGCTGGTGCGGTTGCGGTCGCCCGGATCGGTGGGCAGGTGCGGCAGCGTGTCGACACCGATGATCATGGTGCCCTTGCCCTTCGATGACGTCGCGGCGCCCTTGGCGATCTGCTCGAACACGTCCGCGAGCTGGTCGCCGAGGAAGATCGAGATGATCGCCGGCGGTGCCTCATTCGCCCCGAGGCGATGGTCATTGGTGGCCGAGGCCACCGAAACTCGCAGCAGCCCAGAGTATTTGTGCACGGCCCTGATCACCGCGGCGCAGAACACGAGGAACTGCGCGTTCTCGTGCGGCGTGTCACCCGGCACGAGAAGGCTGCCCAGCTCGGCGTTGCCGAGGGAGAAGTTGACGTGCTTGCCCGATCCGTTGACGCCGGCGAACGGCTTCTCGTGGAACAGGCACTCCATGCCGTGCTTCTTAGCGATCGTTTTGAACGTGGTCATCAGCAGCTGCTGGTGGTCGGAGGCGATGTTGGCCCGCTCGAACATCGGCGCGATCTCGAACTGTCCCGGGGCGACTTCATTGTGCCGCGTCTTAGCCGGGATGCCGAGCTTGAACAGCTCACGCTCGGTGTCCATCATGAAGCCCAGCACCCGCTCCGGAACTGCCCCGAAGTAGTGGTCGTCGAATTCCTGACCCTTGGGCGGCTTGGCGCCGAACAGCGTGCGCCCCGCGTTGATCAGGTCGGGGCGGGCGAGGAAGAAGTGCCGGTCGACCAGGAAGTACTCCTGCTCCGGGCCGCAAAACGAGACGACTTTTTCCGGGTCGGTGTGGCCGAACAGCTTAAGGATGCGTTCGGCGTGCTCGCCCATGGCTTGCTGTGAGCGCAGCAGCGGCGTCTTGTGGTCCAGCGCCTCGCCGGTCATCGACACGAAAACCGTTGGGATACAGAGGGTGTTGCCGTTTGGGTTCTCCAGCACGTAGGCCGGGCTGGTGACGTCCCAGCCGGTGTAGCCGCGGGCCTCGAAGGTGTTGCGCAGGCCACCGCTGGGGAAGCTGGACGCATCGGGCTCGCCCTGGATGAGGGTCTTGCCGGCGAACTCGGCGAGCGTGTCGCCGTCGGAAATCGGTTCCAGGAAGCTGTCGTGCTTCTCGGCGGTCAACCCGGTCAGTGGGTAGAACACGTGCGCGTAGTGGGTCGCGCCCTTCTCCAACGCCCAGTCCTTCATCGCCGAGGCCACGGCGTCCGCGACCGACGGGTCGAGCTTGGCGCCCTTTTCGATGGTCGCGGCGACGGACTTATAGACCGACTTAGGCAGGCGACGCCGCATCTCGGCCTTGGTGAAAACGTTCGAACCGAAGACCTCGCCCGGTTCCTCCCCGGGCACAAAGCTAATCGCTGGAGGCACATACGCCTCGACGTTGTAGATCGCCTGCAGCCGTGTTTCATTACCGCTCAATTGAGTTCCTAACCCGCGATGCGTCCGCAGGGGGGTGCTGACGCTGACCGGCTAACAGTAAGGACGATCCATGACGCGGTGGTTACGCAGCGTTACCGGACCGTCACGATACGTCTTCAACGGCGTGAGCGTGGACAGCGTCAAAAGGCGGTGCCGAAGAACGCTTGCAGTGCCGCCGAATACGCGGCCACGTCGTGCGCACCCATCAATTCACGTGCCGAGTGCATCGCGAGCTGCGGGGCGCCGACATCGACAGTGGGGATGCCGGTGCGCGCCGCGGCCAGCGGCCCGATCGTCGACCCGCACGGCAAGTCGGCGCGGTGCTCGTAACGCTGCAGTCCGACTCCGGCCTGCTCGCAGGCCAGCGCGAACGCCGCCGCGGTCCGTCCGTCGGTGGCGTAACGCAGGTTCGGGTGCACCTTGAGCACCGGTCCCGCATTCACCTCGATGAGGTGGCCGGGCTCGTGCCGCTCCGGATAATTCGGATGCGTGGCGTGGGCCATGTCGGCCGAGGCAAGCAACGAGGCGGGGAGCCGCCGCAGGAAGTCTTCCCGGCCACCACCACCCGCGAGCACGATGCGTTCCAGGACGGTGCTCAGCAGGTTCGACTGCGCGCCGTGGTCGGAGGTCGAGCCGACCTCCTCGTGGTCGAAAAGCGCTAACACGGGGAGGAAGGCGCGCGACGCCGAGTCGGATTCCGAGGCCAGCAGCGCCTCCAGCCCCGCATAGCAACTGGCCTGGTTGTCCAACCGTGGCGCGCTCAGCAGGCTGGTGTCCGCGCCGACCACCGCCGATGCCGTCAGGTCATGGGTCATCAAATCGGCCGCCAGCACGTCGGCCTCCGGAACCCCGGCGCGCTCGGCGACATACTCGATGAACGAACCGGTCGTGACGCCCTGACCGCTCGAGCCCCAGACCGCGTTCATGTGTCGCTGCGGGTCCAACGTCAGCGACTTGCGATCCTCGGCGAGATGGATGGCCAACTGCGGCACCCGCAGGATCGGATCGTCGATCCGGACCAGCCGGTGGACAACCCCCCCAATTTCACGCGCATCCCGCACCGACAACCGACCGCTAATGCCCAGGTCGCGGTCCAGCCAGGAGTTCAGCCACACTCCCCCATACGGCTGCAGCGCCACGACTTGCCAGTCGGCGACGAGCCGGTCCGGATGCTGCTTGACACGGAGGTTTGGGCTGTCGGTGTGCGCGCCGACGATCCGGAACGGGCCCGTCGGCCCGTCGGAGTTCCACGCCACCAACGATCCGGCCCGGACGGTGAAGTAGCGCCCCGGATCGTCCGGCCACCGATCGGGCTCCGCGAGTTCGGTGTACCCGGCATCGAGCAGCCGCCCGGCCACCGTCGCGCAGACATGAAACGGCGAGGGCGAGGCGTCGATGAATTCGCATAGGCCAAGGGCGCCAACAGCGGGGGCCACCATGCACCCATGTTTAGCATCCACAACTGCCGGGACGTTAGGGTCGTGGCTGTGCCCGCCGTTCTGCCGCAGCCGGTTCTGGCGCCGTTGACGCCCGCCGCGATCTTCCTAGTGGCCACGATCGACGAGGGTGGCGAGGCCACCGTGCACGACGCCTTACCGGACCTGCCCGGGTTGGTGCGTGCCATCGGCTTCCGTGACCCGACGAAACACCTGTCGGTGGTCGCGTCGATCGGATCCGACGCCTGGGACCGACTGTTCGGTGGGCCGCGGCCCGCCGAGTTGCACCCGTTCGTTCCGCTGACCGGTCCGCGGCACGTCGCGCCGGCCACGCCGGGCGACCTGTTGTTCCACATTCGGGCCGAGTCGCTGGACGTCTGCTTCGAGCTGGCCGGCCGCATCCTCAAGTCGATGGCCGGCGCGGTGACCGTCGTCGACGAGGTGCACGGGTTCCGGTTCTTCGACAACCGAGACCTGCTGGGTTTCGTCGACGGCACCGAGAACCCGGACGGCCCCCTTGCCGTCAGCGCCACCGCGGTCGGCGACGAGGATCCTGACTTCGCCGGCGCCTGCTACGTGCACGTGCAGAAGTATGTCCACGACATGACGGCGTGGGAATCGCTGTCGGTCACCGAGCAGGAGCGGGTCATCGGCCGCACCAAGCTCGAGGACATCGAACTCGGCGACGACGTGAAGCCGTCCAACTCGCACGTCGCGCTCAACGTCATCACCGACGACGACGGCACCGAGCTGAAGATCGTGCGGCACAACATGCCCTTCGGCGAGGTCGGCAAAGGCGAGTACGGCACCTACTTCATCGGCTATTCGCGCACGCCCGAGGTCACCGAACAGATGTTGCGCAACATGTTTCTGGGCGACCCTCCCGGCAACACCGACCGCGTGCTGGACTTCTCCACCGCGGTCACCGGCGGTCTGTTCTTTTCCCCCACCGTCGACTTTCTCGACGATCCACCGCCCCTGCCGGGTCCGCTGACGGCTTCCCCGGTTACTCCTGCTTCCGACGACGGATCACTCGGGATCGGCAGTCTGAAAGGAATTGCGCAATGAACAACCTGTACCGCGATTTGGCACCGGTCACCGAAGCCGCCTGGGCGGAAATCGAATTGGAGGCATCGCGCACGTTCAAACGCCACATCGCCGGGCGCCGCGTGGTCGACGTCAGCGAACCGGGCGGCCCGGTCACCGCGGCCGTGAGCACCGGACGGCTGACCGACGTGCAGGCACCCACCGACGGTGTCATTGCCCACCTGCGGGCAAGCAAACCCCTTGTCCGGCTTCGGGTTCCGTTCACGCTGTCGCGAGACGAGATCGACGACGTCGAGCGCGGCTCCCAGGACTCCGACTGGGACCCGGTCAAGGCGGCCGCCAAGAAGCTGGCCTTCGTCGAGGACCGCACCATCTTCGAGGGCTACGCCGCGGCGTCGATCGAGGGCATCCGCAGCGCCAGCTCGAACCCCCCGCTGACCTTGCCCGAGGACCCGCGTCACATCCCCGACGTCATCACGCAGGCCTTGACCGAACTGCGGCTGGCCGGCGTCGACGGCCCGTACTCGGTGCTGCTCGCCGCCGACGTCTACACCAAGGTCAGTGAGACCACCGAGCACGGCTATCCCATCCGCGAGCACCTGAACCGGCTGGTGGACGGGGACATCATCTGGGCGCCGGCCATCGACGGCGCTTTCGTGGTGACCACCCGTGGCGGTGACTTCGACCTGCAGTTGGGCACCGACGTGTCGATCGGCTATTTCAGCCATGACGCCGACACCGTGCAGCTCTATCTGCAAGAGACGCTGACCTTTTTGTGCTACACGGCCGAGGCGTCGGTCGCGCTCAGCGTGTAGGTGGAATAAATACAGCCGCCATTGTGGTTAAGGGGACACCAGCGAAGTTCTCCCCTTAAGGCAGGATCCAATGGCAGCAACACTAGCCGGCGCCATCGCGCTGGTGACCGGTGCCACATCTGGGATTGGCCGCGAAATCGCGATGCAGCTCGCCGAGCGCGGTGCGCAGGTCGTGGTGCACGGCCGCAGCCCCGAACGCGGCGCGAAGACGGTGCAGGATATCGAGAATGCCGGGGGGAGTGCACGTTTCGTCGCCGCGGACCTCAACGATGCCGACGACGTCCGCCGATTGGCCCGCGAGGCGGGCCCGGTGGACATCCTGATCAACAACGCCGGCATCTACAGGTTCGGCGGGACCCTCGACGTCGATGACGCGACGTTCGACGCACATGTGAACGTCAACCTGCGCGCACCGCACATCCTGGTCCAGGAGTTGGTGCCGGGGATGGTCGGGCGCGGTGACGGCGCGGTGGTCAATGTGAGTACGGTTGCCGCCTCGGTACCGACCAGCGGGGCAGGAATCTACGGTGCCACCAAGGCCGGCCTGGAACAGCTGACGCGCGTGTGGGCAGATGAGTTCGGCCGCATGGGAATACGGGTGAATGCGGTGGCCGCCGGGCCGACAGACACACCGGGGGTAGCCGGCATGCCGGGGGTGCTGGACGCGGTGGCGGCGACCACCGCGCTTGGCCGGCCGGCGGAGGCGAGCGAGATCGCCAGCGCGGTCGTCTTCCTTAGCTCGGCGGACGCCAGCTATGTC
>Ga0075364_10000647_pt1 | contig 17958 bp, 18 predicted proteins | sample EndMetdeltDD1764_FD_71517 | JGI IMG/M metagenome (GOLD analysis project Ga0075364, IMG submission 71517) | Populus endosphere microbial communities from Tennessee, USA - Endosphere MetaG P. deltoides DD176-4 | ecosystem: Host-associated > Plants > Roots > Endosphere | place: USA: Tennessee...
GCGCCCGCCCAGCCTGCTCAAGCCCCCACGCCCGCGGCGGCGCCGGCCCAGGTGGACGTCGGCGCCGTGCTGGCCAAGATGGCCGAGCAGAAGGGCGGCGGCGGCAACTACCAGTCCTCGATCGTCGACCTTCTGAAGCTGCTCGGCCTGGATTCCAGCCTAGAGGCGCGCAAGACGCTGGCGCAGGAGCTCAACGTCCACGTCGGCGCCGACGGCTCGGCCGAGGAGAACATCGCCCTGCACAAGGCGGTGATGCGCAAGCTGGCGGAAAACGGCGGGGTGGTCCCGGCCAGCCTCAGGGACTGAAACCGGCAGGGGCCTGTTCTGCGCGGGAGCAGGTCCTAGGCGGCGCGCCCCGTCAGGCGCCACACCATCGGCCGCACCACGGCGGTGCAGACGATCAGCGGCGAGAGCGCCCAGGCGACCAGCCGCTCGGAGAGCTTGCCGGCGCGCTTGCGGAAGTAGCGGGCCAGGCCCACGCCCTTGTGGAATTCGACCTTGAGCGGGCTGGTCTGGCTGGTGTGGCCCAGGTGGATCACCTCGGCCTTGGGATGGAAGACCACCATGCCGCCCTGCTGGCGCACGCGCCAGCACAGGTCGACGTCCTCCACGTGGAGGAAATAGCCTTCGTCGAAGCCGTCGACGTCGTCGAAGTCCTGGCGACGCATGCTGAAGCAGGCGCCGGAGATGGTCGGCACCGCGGAGGGCTTCTCCGGCGGCGCCTCGCCCTCCCAGTGGACCTCGAAGCGGCGCAGCGCGGGCGCGCGGTCGGCTAGCCTGGCCAGCGAGACCAGGGCGGTCATCGGGGTGATGTCGCCGCGACGGGCGCCGCGCTGCTCGGTGCGGTCGGCGTTCAGCACGCGGCCGCCGACGATGCAGGGGCTGGGCCGCTGCTCCAGCTCGCGCACCAGCTCGGCGATGCAGCTCGGCTGCAGGAAGGCGTCGGGGTTGAGGAAGACCAGGACGTCGCCCCGCGCGGTGCGGGCGCCCAGATTCGCCCCTCGGGCGAAACCGATGTTGCCATGGCCGGTGAGCAGGACCACCCGCTCGTCACGCCCCGCCAGCGCCTCCAGCCGGGCGCGGTCGCCCAGCGCCGAGCCGTTGTCGACGATGACGAACTCGTCCACCAGGGGATCGCCGAGAACACAGGCCATGCTCTGGGCGAGCGCCTCGCCGGTCATGTAGACGACCATCACCACAGATACGGTGGGATGACGCCTCAGAAAGTCTGGGGCTAGCGCGGGCTCCGCGGCGACGATCGGTGCGACGATGCCGTTCATCCAGCCTCCAAGGCGCCGACCGTCTCGCGGGCCGATGAATCGTCGGCCGGCATGACGGTCGCAACATCGGGCGGACTCGCCTGCAAGGCAAGTCCGTTCGCCGCCACCTCGAGGCTCAAAACCTCTTGCCGATCAGAACCGAGGCGCCGGAGCGCCACCTGACCGAGTTCAGCCTCGCGACGGCCGACGACAGCTATGACGGGAACCTTGGCAAGACTGTGTTCCCGCACCTTGTAGTTGATTTTTTCGTTGCGCAGGTCGGTCTCAACGCGCAGGCCCGCCGCGCGCAGGGTCTGGGCCGCCCGGCGCGCATAGTCGTCGGCGTCGGAGGTGATGGTCGCCACCACCACCTGCACGGGCGCCAGCCACAGCGGGAAGGCGCCGGCGTAGTTCTCGATCATCACGCCGATGAACCGTTCCATCGAGCCGAAGATGGCCCTGTGCAGCATCACCGGGCGCTGTTTCGATCCATCCTCGGCCACGTAGGTGGCGTCCAGCCGCTCGGGCAGCACGAAATCGAGCTGCAGAGTGCCGCACTGCCAGGTCCGGCCGATGGCGTCGCGCAGGTGGAACTCCAGCTTGGGGCCATAGAAGGCGCCCTCGCCCGGCAGCATCTCCACCTCGCAGCCGGCGGCCCGGGCGGCGCGCTCCAGCTTGCTCTCCGCCTCGTCCCAGACCGCGTCCGAGCCGGCGCGCACCTCGGGGCGAAGCGCCAGCTTGACGCTGTGCAGCTCGACGTCGAGGTCCAGGTAGACCTGCTCCAGCAGCTTCACGAACTTGGTCGTCTCGGCCTCGATCTGGTCGTCGCGGCAGAAGATGTGAGCGTCGTCCTGGGTGAAGCCGCGCACCCGCATGATGCCGTGCAGGGCGCCCGACGGCTCATAGCGATGGCAGGCGCCGAACTCGGAGAGCCGCAGCGGCAGGTCGCGATAGGATTTTTGGCCGACGTTGAAAATCTGAATGTGCCCCGGGCAATTCATGGGTTTCACGGCCAGCTCTTCGCCTTCCGTCGTCTCGCAGACGAACATCGAGGCGCCGAATTTCTCCCAGTGGCCCGAGCGCTCCCACAGCGAGCGGTCGAGGATCTGCGGGGTCTTCACCTCCTCGTAGCCGTCGTTGGCGAGCCGGCGGCGCAGATAGGCTTCCAGCGTCCGATAGAGGGTCCAGCCCTTGGGATGCCAGAAGATCATCCCCTTGCCCTCTTCCTGCAGGTGGAAGAGGTCCATCGCCCGGCCGATCTTGCGGTGGTCGCGCTTCTCCGCCTCCTCAAGGCGGTGGAGATAGGCCTCCAGGTCCGCCTCGCTGGCCCAGGCGGTGCCGTAGATGCGCTGGAGCTGGGGATTGCGGTGGTCGCCGCGCCAGTAGGCGCCGGCCAGCTTGGTCAGCTTGAAGGCCTTGCCCACCGCCTTGGTGGAGGGCAGGTGCGGACCGCGGCAGAGGTCCTTCCAGGCGCCCTGGCGATAGACGCTGATGGGCTCGCTGGCCGGCAGGTCCTCGATGATCTCGGCCTTGTAGGCCTCGCCGATCGACTTGAAGTGGGAGATGGCCTCGTCGCGGTCCCACTCCTCGCGGCGGATCGGCTCGTCGCGGTCGACGATCTCCTTCATCCGCTGCTCGATCTTGGCCAGATCGTCGAGGCTGAAGGGCTCGTCGCGGGCGAAGTCGTAGTAGAAGCCGTCCTCGATGGCCGGGCCGATGGTGACTTGGGTTCCCGGAAAGAGCTCTTGCACAGCCTCGGCCATGACGTGGCTGGCGTCGTGGCGGATGGTCTCCAGGGCCTCGGGGCTCTCGCGCGTCAGGATCTCGAAGCGGCCGCCCTTCGGCAGCGGACGGTCGAGGTCGAGCAGGGCGCCGTCGAGCTTGACCAGCACGGCCTTCTTCTCGAGCGACTTGGCGATCGAGGCCGCCACCTCGCGGCCGGTGACGCCGGCGGCGTAGTCGCGCTTGTTGCCGTCGGGGAAGATCAGTTCGATCATGACTCACACGTGAACTTCGAAGGCGGCGGGTCGTAGCCCGCGCCGCCCCAGGGGTGGCATCGGCACAGCCGCTTGAGCGTCAGGGCGCCGCCGCGAACCAGGCCATGGCCGACCAGGGCCTGGGCGGCGTACTCCGAACAGGTCGGAGAAAACCGGCAACGCGGCCCGATCAGCGGCGAAAGCGTCAGCTTGTAGGCGCGAAGGGCGCCAGCGACGCAGGTCTCGAAGAAGGTCATGCCGGCTGCGGAAAATTAGCCCCAAGGAGCGGGCTTACGCCGCGCTCACCTGAGGATCAAGCCGCGCCGGCGGGGCTAGTTCGCGCCTGCGCCGCGCGCGCCGCCTCAGCCGCCGCCTCGAAGGCCAGCAGGGTCGAGGTGTGGCGGGCGGGGTAGTCCTTCACCGGCGCGAGCATGGAAAGGTCCGAGAAACGTCCGTCGGGCGCAGGGCCGCCCGCCTTCAACATAGCACGGAACTGGTCGCGAGCGACCTCCAGCTCCTCGGGCGTGGCGCCCACGACGTTGGCGCCCAGCACCGAGGCCGCCGCCTGGCCCAGCGCGCAGGCCTTCACCTCCTGGGCGAAGTCGGCCACCCGGCCGCCCTCCAGGGTGAGGTCCACCACGACGCGGCTGCCGCACAGCTTGGAGACCTTCTCCACGCTGGCGTCGGGCGCGGCCAGCCGCCCGCTGCGCGGCATGTTGGCCGCCAGCTTCAGCACCTTGGCCGAATAGATGTCGTCGATCATCGTGGGCTTAGGTCGGGGCTCGGACCGCCGAAGTCAAATCCCCACGATGCGAAGGGCCGGCCGCGGCCGCTGCACGAGGGAGCTGGGCTCGCCCCTCTCGACCCGCTCGGCGCAGCCGACCAGCTTGGCGGCGATCGCCAGATAGTCGGCGATGATCTCTGGAGACTCGGTCCTATCGGCAATTGCGTAGGTCTGGCTCGCCAGCTCGCGGCACCGCGAGGCGCAGTCAAAGCCGGTTTCTTCCTCCGTAAGCGCTCTCGCCATGGTCACTCGCACTGTCGCAGAAAAGGGCCGCACAAGGATCATATCGTTCGCCCCGCGCCGCAACGGGGATTGGGAGCTAACGGGCCTCGGCCCGCGCCTTCAGCGCCTCGTTCATCGCCCTGAAGCCGCGGTAGAGGCGCGGTTGCAGGCTGCGAGCCATGGAGGGGCCCAAGAGGCCCCCGGTGATGTCGCCGGTGGTGACGATGCAGCTGCCCTCGGCCAGCTCCTCGATCTCCACGTAGCGGGTGGCGCGCACCAGGCCGCCCAGGGCGCTCATCTGGAAATGGAGCTGGTCGCCCGGCACCCACTCCAGGACCTTGGCGTGAAGGGTGTGGGGCTCCATGCCCTGCAGCGCCTGGGTGAGCGTCAGGGGCGCGCCGATACGGATCGCGCCGCTGGCCTTCGTATAGAGCGGGTTCCAGTCGGCCCAGCGGTCCAGGTCGGCGATGATCTCCCAGATCGCCAGGGCGTCGGCCTGGACGCCGATCCGGTGCTCGGTGCGCAGGCCCTTGGGGCCCCGCCAGGCCGGCAGGCCGCCCTTGCCGCCCGCGCCCTTGGGCTTTGCGCCGCCCACCGGCATCCGCCCGAACATCGAGGCCTTCAACTGCGGCTGGTTGTTGATCGCCATCGCGCGCTCACGCCTGCTCCTTCAGCCGCCAGGTGGCCCCGGTCGGCCCGTCCATCACCACTACGTTCAACTCGGTGAGCTGGACGCGGATGCGGTCGGCCTCGGCGAAATCCTTGGCGGCGCGCGCCGCGGTCCTGGCCTCGATGAGCGCCTCGATCCTGGCCTTCAGGCCCTCGTCCGCCCCGCCCTGGAACCAGACCTCCGGGTCGGCGCAAAGGAAGCCCATGAGCTGGCCGCCGGCGGCCAGCTCGCCCTTGGCCCTGGCCTTTTCGGCGGCGTCGCCCGTCTCCAGCTTGGAGGCCAGGGCGAAAAGCTCGGCCATGGCCTGGGGCGTGTTGAGATCATCGCTCAACGCCTCCAGCAGCCGGGCGGAAGGCCGGTCGGTGGAGGCCTCGATGTCGCTAGCCCTGCGCAGCGCGCCATAGAGCCGGTCGAGCGACTTGCGGGACTGGTCGATGAGGTCGGCCGTCCACTCCAGCGGCGCCCGATAGTGGCCCACCAGCAGCGCCCAGCGCAGGGCCTCGCCCGGCTGGGTCTTGAGGAGATCATGGGCCAGGGCGACGTTGCCCAGGCTCTTGGACATCTTCTCGTCGGCCATGTTGAGGAAGCCGTTGTGCATCCAGACGTGGGCGTAGGTTTCCACCTTGTCGGCGCAGCAGCCCTGGGCCAGCTCGTTCTCGTGGTGCGGAAAGACCAGGTCGATGCCCCCGCCGTGGATGTCGATGGGCAGGCCCAGCGCCTGATCGATCATCGCCGTGCACTCGATGTGCCAGCCGGGACGGCCCGGGCCGAAGGGGCTCTCCCACTGCGGCTCGTTTTCCTTCGACGGCTTCCAGAGGACGAAGTCGGCGGGGTGGCGCTTGTAGGGCGCCACGTCCACGCGGGCGCCGGCGATCATCTCGTCCATCGGCCGGCCCGAGAGCTTGCCGTAGTCGGGGAAGGCCTGGGTGTCGAAAAGCACATGGCCCTCGGCCGGATAGGCCGCGCCATTGGCCACCAGCTTGGCGATCATGGCGACGATGGCGTCCATGGTCTCGGTGACGCGGGGCTGCAGGGTGGGGCGAAGGGCGCCGAGCGCGGCGGCGTCGGCGTTGTAGGCCGACAGGTAGCGGTCGGTGACCGTGGCGATCGGCACGCCTTCCTCGGCGGCTTTCCTGTTGATCTTGTCGTCCACGTCGGTGACGTTGGCCGCATAGATCACGGCGTCCTCGCCATAGGTGTGCCGCAGCAGGCGGAACAGCAGGTCGAACACCACCACGGGGCGGAAATTGCCGATGTGGGCGTAGTTGTAGACCGTCGGCCCGCAGACATACATCGTCACCCGCCCAGGATCGGCCGGGGCGAAGGCCCGCTTCTTGCGGGTCATGGTGTCGTAGAGGCTCAGGGACATCGGGTAAGGCCGGCGAAGACTGGTGGAGTTGCCCGGGCGGGCGATCGGCCCATATACAGGCGGCGCGGCTTCGAAGCCACCGACGGACTCCAAGGACCAGCATGGACGGCTGCGGCCCCGAAGACACGCTGCTGCGCGAGGCGCTCGCGCCCCTCAAGCGGCCGACCCGCGAGGAGGCGCTGGACGCCGTGCGGACCCTGATCGCCTGGGCGGGGGACGATCCGCGCCGCGAGGGCCTGGCCGACACCCCCGCGCGCGTGGTGGACGCCTATGGCGAGTGGTTCGAGGGCTACGCCGCCGATCCGGCCGCCGAGCTCTCGCGGGTGTTCGACGACCTCGAAGCCTTCGACGACATGGTCATGCTGCGCGACATCGAGGTGGAGAGCCACTGCGAGCACCACATGGCGCCGTTCCTGGGCAAGGCCTGGGTGGCCTATGTGCCGGCCGGCCGGGTGGTGGGCATCTCCAAGATCGCCCGCGTGGTCGAGCTCTTCGCCCGGCGCCTGCAGAACCAGGAGACTCTCACCCGGCAGATCGCCGAGGCGCTGGAGACCAACCTTGCCCCCGCCGGCGTCGCGGTGATGATCGACGCCGCCCACCAGTGCATGACCACCAGGGGCGTGCGCCACCGCCACGTCTCCACCATCACCACCCAGTTCACCGGCGCCTTCCGGACCGACGCGAACCTGCAGCGGCGGTTCATCGACCTGGCGGGTCGCCGCTAGGCGCTATTCCGCGGCGGCCTTGGCCTCGGCGAAAGCCGCCTCGGCCTCATCGGCGGCCTGCGGGCGATGCACCAGCGAGACCAGCACGAAGCTCAGCATCATCAGAAGATACCAGGCGCCCAGCTTGGTGATCGGCACCATCGCCCAGCCCGCCCGCTGGCTGGGGTAGATCCAGGCGCTGGCGAAGGTGCCCAGGTTCTCGGCGAACCAGATGAACAGCGCCACCAGCAGGAAGCCTAGCAGCATGGGCATCCGCCGCGCCCTGCGGTCCGGCGTGAAGGTGAACCAGGCGCGCCCGTACAGCAGCACCGACAGCCCATAGAGGCCGACCCGGAAATCGGGGATGTAGTGGTGGGTGAAGAAGTTCACGTAAGCCAGCACCGCCAGCATCCAGGGTCCCCAGAGCGGCGGATAGCGGATGAACCTGACGTCCAGCAGCCGCCAGGCCCGCGCCAGGTAGCTGCCGATGCAGGCGTACATGAAGCCGGAGAAGAGAGGCACGCCGCCGATCCGCAGCAGGCTGGGCTCAGGATAGATCCACGACCCGTGCGCCGTCTTGAAGAGCTCCATCACCGTGCCCACCACGTGGAAGACGCCGATCACCAGCGCCTCCTCCCAGCGCTCCAGGCGGGTGGCGAGCAGGACCACCTGCAGGGCCAGGGCGGCGATGACCAGGAAGTCGTAGCGCGCCAGCGGCGCGTCGGCCGGCCACAGGAAGTGGGTGCCGACGAGGAGGACCAGCATCGCGGCGCCGAACAGGCAGGCCCAGGCCTGCTTGAGGCCGAACAGCAGGAATTCGTAGGCGAAGGCGTTGCGCCGGCTGCGCTGCGCCCAGGGCCGCATCAGGGCGTCGAAGTCGGCGACCCGCGCCTTGATCCAGTCCTTGGGGCTCATCGGGGGAAGGCTAGCGCTGCGCCGAAATCTTACGAACCACGAAAAACACGAAAGACACGAAAGGGCGGCGCGCTTGGCGATGTCGCGCGTCCTGGATCGTGCGCCGGAAGACCGGTCGTTTCGTTCCAGAACCTGGACGGAGACGTGCTCGCGGCAGGCCCTTTCGTGTTTTTCGTGTATTTCGTGGTTCCCGATGACCAAGACCAACTTCCCCACCGCCCCCGACAAGCAGGCCCTGGAGCTGGGGACCGAGCTTGCGCCGCGCTTCGACGCGGCGGGCCTGATCGCGGCGGTGACGACGCACGCCGAGACCGGCGAGATCCTCATGCTGGCGTGGATGAACGCCGAGGCGCTGGTGAAGACACTCGAGACCGGCGAGGTCCACTACTTCAGCCGCTCGCGCAACGCGCTCTGGCATAAGGGCGCCACCAGCGGCCAGGTGCAGAAGCTGGTGGAGGCGCGGATCGACTGCGACCAGGACGCCATCTGGCTGAAGGTGCTCCCGCAGGGCGACGGCGGCGCCTGCCACACCGGCGCGCGCTCCTGCTTCTACCGGATCGTCGAGCGCGACGGGGTGCTGGTGCTGGACCGCTAGGCTTCGCTGAGCCCCGACACCCCGGCGGCCTTGGGCGTGACGCGATAGCGCTTGAGCACGCGGGCCTCGAAGCGGTGGTCGAAGACGGTGGAAACGGCGATGTATTCGGCGAGCGCCGCCTGTCGCGTCAGGGTCATCAGGACAAAGCCCTTGGCCGCCGCGTCGCAATAGCGGACCTCGCGATTGCGCTTCTCAAAGAGCTCGCCCACGGGAAGGCCCGGCATCTCGTCCCCGGCGCCCGGGCTGGTTATGCCGGTGGTCCCGAACTCCACCGCCGCCAGGCGCCCGCCCTCAGGCTGGTCGTAGAGCTCGTTGGCCCAGAACATGTGGCTGTCGCCGCTCACCGCCAGGCAGCGCGCGCGGCTGCGCTCGATCAGGGCGTAGAGGCGGGCGCGATCGGCGGTGTAGCCGTCCCAGGAATCCAGGAACAGCGGCAGGCCCCAGTCGGAGTGGCTGTCGTAGGTGGGGTAGTTGTGCTTGGCGTAGGCCGACTGGTTCTCCAGCGCCTTGGCGAAGGCGCCATCGCCCACGGCCCGGCGCACGGCCGGCGGGCTGATCCGCCCGAGCAGCACCTGGTTGCCCAGCACCTGCCAGGTCCGTCCCGAGCGGGCGGAGCTGGCCATGCCCTGCTCCAGCCAGGCCTCTTGGCCGGCCGACATCATCTTGCGGGCGGGATCGGCGATGCGGGCGCGGAAGGCCGCGAGGTCGGCCGGCGTCGGCTGGGCGGGCAGGTCCGCGTAGCTCACCTGCTGGTCGCGGGCGGTGAGCCTGGTCTCCAGCATGAAGAGGCTCGCCAGATCCCCGAAGTCGAAGCTGCGCCAGATGGCGAAGCCGCCGCCCTTGGGCTCGCGGATCGGCATCCACTCGTAATAGGCCTTGATGGCGGCGGCCTTGCGCGCGTCCCAGGCGCCCTCGTCGGGGCGATGGTTCTGGGCGCCGTCCCGCCAGGAGTCGTTGGCCGTCTCGTGGTCGTCCCAGACGACGATCCAGGGGGCGCGGGCGTGGGCGGCCTGGAGCTGGGGATCGCGCCGGTATTGCGCGTGTCTCGTGCGGTAGTCGCTCAAGCTCACACAGTCGTGCGGCGGCTGCGGCGCCCGCTCGGCGGCGGTGGGGGTGTTCATGCCGTAGTCGTTGGGGCCCGCCCCGTACTCGTAGATGTAGTCGCCCAGGTGCACGACGGCGTCGACGCGGGTCAGGTCGGCGATCGCCTGGTAGGCGTTGAAATAGCCAGCGGGGATCAGGGCGCAGGTGGCGAAGGCCAGCACCACGTCCTTCACCGGTCCCACCGGAAGGGTGCGCGTGCGCCCGATCGGCGAGACGTCCCGGCCCTTGCGGAAGCGGTAGAAATACTCGGTCCCCGGCTTGAGGCCGGTGACGTCCACCTTGACGGTGAGGTCGCGGGCGCGGCTGGCGGTCGTCGCCCCGCGCCGCACGAGACGGGTGAAGGCCGGGTCGCGGGCGACCTCCCAGGCGACGGGACCTGGGCTGGCGACCGCGCTCCAGAGGATCACCCGGTCGGTGAGCGGATCGCCGCTCGCCACCCCCCAGCGGAAGTCGCTGGCGCCCCCTTGTGCCGCCGCCCGCGCCGCCGCCGGCCCGGCCACGCCCGCGCCCAGCAGGCCCAGGAGCCTGCGTCTGTCGATGGCCATACCCTCAAGCTCCGGCTCGTGCGTTCACGCTACGCCCTGTGTATGACAGGGCGTTCCCAAAGGAGCACCCCGTCCATGGCCAGTGAAGCCCTCCACGTCCCGCGCGAGAAGCTGCAGCGCAAGACGCTCAACATGCACTACGCGATCACCTCGCTGATGGAGGAACTGGAGGCGGTGGACTGGTACCGGCAGCGGGCCGACGACATCGACGACCCGGAGCTGAAGGCCATCGTGCTGCACAACGCCAAGGAGGAGCTGGAGCACGCCTCCATGGTGCTGGAGTGGATCCGCCGCAACGATCCCGAGGCCGACGAGCAGTTGAAGGAATATCTCTTCAGCAAGGGCTCGATCACCGGCCGCGAGGAAGACTCCAGCGACAAGCATGGCCTCTGAGGCGGAGGCCGACGACGACTTGGCCGTCGAGGAGGGTCTGGGCGAGCTGCGCCGGATCACCCTCGAGGCGACCAATGCGGGGGTGCGGCTGGACAAGGCCCTGGCCGCGGCCCTGCCCGACCTTTCCCGCGGCCGCATCCAGGCGTTGATGGCGGCGGGGCGCGTGAGCCTGGGGGGCCGGCCGCTCACCGACGCGTCCGCCCGCGCGGCGGCCGGCGACTATGAGCTGGACATCCCCCCGCCCGAGCCGGCGCTCCCCCTCCCCGAGGCCATTCCGCTCCGGGTGCTCTACGAGGACGCCGAGCTGATCGTCATCGACAAGCCGGCCGGCATGGCCATGCACCCGGCGCCGGGAAACAGCCACGGCACCCTGGTCAATGCGCTGCTGGCCCACTGCGGCGAGAGCCTGGCGGGCGTGGGCGGGGTGGCCAGGCCCGGCATCGTCCACCGCATCGACAAGGAGACCTCCGGCGTGGTGGTGGTCGCCAAGACCGACCGGGCGCACCAGGGTCTGTCGGCCCTGTTCGCCAGCCACGACATCGAGCGGCGCTACATCGCCCTGGTGCGCGGGGCCCCGCGGCCCGAGCGGGGGACCATCGAGACCCGGATCGGCCGCTCGCCGCACGACCGCAAGAAGATGGCGGTGCTCAAGTCCGGCGGGCGGCTGGCCGTCACCCACTATCGCCTGGAGCGGACATACGGCCCGGCGGACCGGCCGGCGGCCTCGCGGGTGGTGTGCGAGCTGGAGACCGGCCGCACCCACCAGATCCGCGTGCACCTGGCCTCCAAGGGGTGCCCCTGCCTGGGCGACCCGGTCTATGGCTCGGGACCCGCGTCCGAGCCGGTGCGCCGGGCGATCGCCGAGGCCGGGCTGGCGCGCCAGGCCCTGCACGCGGCGGTGCTGGGCTTTCGCCATCCGGTGAGCGGCGAGGCGCTGCGCTTCGAGAGCCCCCTGCCGGCGGACATGGCCGACCTTGAAGCGAGGCTCGCGGCCCTGCCCGGCTAGGGCCGATTGCAGCGTCCTGTCCTCTCCGCCATGCTGACCCGAAAGGCGCAGCCATGGCGCCCAAGGGACGGGGAGGCTTCTGGTGAATCCATTTGCGACGACCAGGCGGGCGGCGTTGGCCGGCGCCATGGGAGCCCTCTGGCTCGCGGGCGGCGCGGCCGCCGCGGACGTCAGCCTGACCGCGCCCGTCGAGACCACCACCGGCCGGGTGCGCGGCAAGCGCAGCGAGGGGATCTCCCGGTTCCTTGGCATTCCCTACGGCGGCGACGCCAGCCAGGTCCGCTTCCAGCCGGCGCGTCCGCCCGCGCCCTGGGCGGGGGTGCGCGACTGCCTGGCCGTCGGCCACCAGGCGCTGCAGCTCGAGCCCGCCCCGCCCAGGCCCGGCGTCAACATGAACACCGACTTCCTGCGCCAGGTCTATTCGGCCATGCGCGAGGGCAACCAGGAGGGCGACGAGAGCGAGGACTGCCTGGTCCTCAACGTCTTCACGCCGGAGGCCTCGCGGCGGCGCAAGCGGCCGGTGATGTTCTGGATGCACGGCGGCGGCTTCACCCAGGGCTCGGCCGGCGGGCCGCAGTACGACGGCGGGGCGCTGGCCCGCCGGGGCGACGTGGTGGTGGTCACCGTGAACCACCGGCTCAACGCCATGGGCTATCTCTACCTGGGCGAGCTGCACCCGGACTTCGCCGACTCCGGCAATGTCGGCCAGCTCGACCTGATCCTCGCCCTGCGCTGGGTGCGCGACAACATCGAGGCCTTCGGCGGCGATCCCGGCAACGTCACCATCTTCGGCGAGAGCGGCGGCGGCGGGAAGGTGAGCACCACGCTCGCGACCCCGTCGGCCAAGGGCCTGTTCCACAAGGCCATCGTCATCAGCGGGCCGGGCCTGCGCATGGTCGAGAAGGCCGACGCGGTCGCCCATGCCGAGCGCACCCTGGCCGAACTCGGCGTCGCGCCGGCCGACGTTCGCCGCCTGCAGACCATGGACCCGCGCGCCATCCTGCGCGCCGCCAAGCTGGCGCAGCGGCCTGGGCCGGTGATGGGGGGCCTGGCTCTGGGCCCGGTGGTCGACGGGCGAACCCTGCCGCGCCATCCCTTCGATCCCGACGCGCCGGCCATGTCGCGGGACGTGCCCCTGATCGTCGGCACCACACATGACGAGGCCACCATCTTCATGGCCTGGGACCCGCTGTTCCCCAACGGGACCGAAACGCAGGTGCGCGAGCGGTTCAACCTGATGCTGCACGACCGCGGCCCCGCGGCCTTCGAGCTCTACCGCAGCCTCGCGCCGAACGATCCGCCGGCCTACTGGATGATCGCCATGGTGACCGGGCGCGGCACCTGGATGGACTCCATCCGGCTCACCGAGCGCAAGGCCGCCCAGCATGGCGCGCCGGCCTATATGTTCCGCTTCGATTGGCGCACGCCCTTCGCCGGCGGGGCGATGCGGGCGGTGCACATGACCGACGTGCCGATCCTGTTCGACAATGTCGCCACGCGGCGGGGCATGCTGGGCGATGGGCCTGAGCCGCAGCGGCTGGCCAACGTCATGTCCCGGGCGCTGACCGACTTCGCGCGCAGCGGCGATCCCTCGCAGCCGGGCCTGGCCTGGCCCGCCTACGACAGCGCTTCGCGACAGACGATGGTCTTCGACAACCAGAGCCGGGCTGTCGCCGACCCGGATCGCGTGGCGCGGGAGTTCTGGAGCGTCTAACCCAGCAGGATCACCGCAAGGCCTATGCCGCCCACCAGGATGCGGAACCAGCCGAAGGGGGCCAGGCCCCGCTTGGCCAGGATCGCCAGCATGGCGCGGATCACCAGCATGGCGACAACGAAGGAGACCACGAAGCCGATGGCGATCAGCGGGATCTCCGCCTTCACCGCCATCAGCTCGTGCCGGTTCTTGAAGGCGTCGACGGCGAAGGCGCCGGCCATGGTCGGGATGGCCAGGAAGAAGGAGAACTCGGCGGCGGCGCGCTTCTCCACCCCCATCAGCATCGAGCCGACGATGGTGGCGCCCGAGCGCGAGACGCCGGGGATCATCGCCAGGCACTGGAACAGGCCGACGATGAAGGCGGTCAGCAGGGGGATCTTCATCGGATCGCTCCGCCGGGCCAGCGGCGCCAGGCGGTCGACGAACAGCAGCACGACCCCGCCGACGATCAGCGAGATGCATTGGACGAGGGGCGAGTCGAACAGCACGTGCTTGATGAAGTCGTGCAGCAGGACGCCCAGCACGGCGGCCGGGAGGAAGGCGACGAGGACGCTGAGCGCAAAGCGCCGGGCTCCGGGGTCCGAGGGCAGGCGCACCACCGCGCCCCAGAGCTTGGAGAAGTAGAGCGCCAGCACCGCCAGGATGGCCCCCAGCTGGATCAGGACGCAGAAGGTGTCCCAAAAGCCGTCCGGCAAGCCGAGCGCGGTCTTGCTGAGCAGCAGCATCCCCGTCGACGAGACGGGGATGAATTCGGTGACCCCCTCGATGACACCGAGGATGACCGCATAGATCCAGTCCGCCACGAGGGCCTCCGCAGGCAGGAGCGAGGCCCCCTTCGTGCGCCGATCATGGTGAAGAAGTGGTTTCGACCCGGCCGGCGGGCGCGGGACCCACATAGCGGGCCCGCGGGCGGATCAGGGTTCGCGCCGTCCCCTGCTCCATGGCGTGGGCGATCCAGCCGGCGCAACGGGCCACGGTGAAGATCGAAAAAGGCGCGTCGGGCGGCAATCCCATGGAGTCGCAGCCGGCGATGAGCGCGAAGTCGATGTTCGGGGCCTGGCCGGCGGCCTCCTGGACCGCCAGGCGCAGCGCCTCCAGGGCCGGGGGCGCGGCGATGCGGGCGAGGAGGGCGCCGGCGCGGGGATCGCCCTGCGGATAGAGCTGGTGGCCAAAGCCCGGCAGCGGCCGGTCTTCCGCCAGCCGGGCGGCGACGGCGGGCCCTGGGCCCAGGCGCTCGGCCTCCTCCAGGAAGCCGCGCACCGCCAGGCTCGCCCCGCCGTGCCGCGGACCCGAGAGGGTCACCAGCCCCGCCAGGGCGGCGGCGGAGAGCGAAGCTCCGGTGGAGGCGGCGACCCTGGCGGCGAAAGCCGAGGCGTTGAGCTCGTGGTCGGCGGTCAGCACCAGCATCCGCCGGATCAGGTCCGCGTCCCTGGGCGGCAGGCCCCAGGCGGCGGCCAGCCGCTCATGGATCGCCCCGGGCCCCGTCTGCCCCGCCACGGCGTCGGCCACCAGGTCGAGCAGGCTCGCGGCCTCCACCGCCAGGGCGATGGACGTGCGCCCCAGGGCGGAGGGCTCGCAGCCGGCCTGGGCGGCCAGGGCGAGGAAAGCCCGGGTGCGCGCGTCGGGATGCGCCGGCGGGATTGGCCGCGCCGCGCCCTTCAGCGCCACCCCATGGCCCCCGCGCAGGAGGCGCGCCGCCGACTCCAGGGTCTGGGTCTCGGCAAGCTCGATGGCGTCCCGCCCGCGATAGATCAGCCGCCCATCGACGATGGTGGTGATCGCCGAAGCCAGCACCGGCTCTCCCCAGGCGATGGCGCCGGCCGCCACCTCCGCGGCCTTGCGCCCCCGCGCCTTGCGCTCGACCAGGGCCGACAGGTCGGCCGCCGCATAGAGGCTGCGTCGCGGATCGGCGGGGTCGGACCGCACGCGCAGCCGGCCGCGGCTGGCGTAGGCGTAAAGGGTCTGCGCCCGCACGCCCAACCGGCGGCGCGCCTCGTCGGCGGAGACCCATTCGACATCAGACATTGATTATCTTGATCAAGATTGACGCTTAGAGCGTGCCGCAGAATCTTCTCGGCGACAAGTGAGCGGAGGTTGCGATGTCCCAAGGCCTGGAAGGCGTGGTGGCGGCCGAGACGGTGCTCTCGGACGTGGATGGGCTGGGCGGCCGGCTGACCCTGCGGGGCCATGGGCTGGGCGAGCTCGCTGGCCGCATCGGCTTCGAGGCGATGGCCCGCCTGCTGTTCGACGGCTTCTTCGACGATCTGCCGCAGGACCTCACAGCGGGCCTTGGCCAAGCGCGGGCCGAGGTGTTCGCCGAGGTCGCGGCGCTGGACGAGCGGCTCGCCGCGCGCAGCCCCTATGATGCCATGCGGGCGCTGACCGCCCGGCTGGGCGATGGCGAGGACCTTGAGACCGCCCTGCGCCTGCTGGCCGCGCCGGCCGTCTTCACCCCGGCGGTGCTGCGCGTGCAGGCGGGGCTGGCGCCCGTGGCGCCCGACCCGGCGCTGGGCCACGCGGCCGACGTGCTGCGCATGCTGCGGGGGACGCCCGCCGCCACGGCCGAGGCGGCCGCCCTCGACGCCTATCTGGTGACGGTCAGCGACCATGGGCTGAACGCCTCCACCTTCGCCGCCCGGGTGGTGGCCTCCACCCGGGCGGGCCTGGACTCGGCGGTGCTGGCGGGCCTGAGCGCGCTGAAAGGGCCGCTGCACGGCGGCGCGCCGGGGCCGGTCATCGAGATGCTGGACGCCATCGGCGAGCCGGCCCGGGCGCGGGCCTGGATCGAGGCGGCCCTGGACCGGGGCGAGCGGCTGATGGGCTTTGGCCACCGCATCTACCGGGTGCGCGACCCCCGCGCCGACGCCCTGAAGGCCGCGGTGCGCCGCCTCGCCGCCGCCCTGCCCGCCAGGCCCGGCCGCCTGGCCTTCGCCGAGGCGGTGGAGGCCGCCGCCCTGGAGGTCCTGAAGGCGCGCAAGCCCGACCGGCCGCTGGACGTCAATGTGGAGTTCTATACCGCCCTGCTGCTGGAGGCCCTGGGCCTGCCGCCGGCGGCCTTCACCTGCGTCTTCGCCATGGGCCGGACCGCCGGCTGGATCGCCCACGCCCGCGAGCAGTTGGCCGGCGGGCGGCTGATCCGCCCCGCTTCGATCTATGTGGGCCCCGAGCCGAAGGCCGCGGCCTAGGCGAGCACCCCGTGCTCGGCCAGGAACTCGGCCAGGTCGCCGCCGCGGAAGCGCAGCGCCTGGACGCCGGCGCGGCGGGCGGCCTCCATGTCGGAGGCCTTGTCGCCCACCAGCAGGGAGCGGTCGCGGTCGATGGGAAAGTCGGCGAGGGCGCGCAGCAGCATGCCGGGGTTGGGCTTGCGGTCGGGGGGATCGGGATGGCGGTAGCGATCTTCCGGCGCGTCGGGGTGATGGGGACAGAAATAGACCGCGTCGATGTGGGCGCCCAGCGCCGCCAGGTCCTGCGCCATCCGCTCGTGCAGGGCGTGCATGTCGGCCTCGGTGTAGTAGCCGCGCCCCACGCCCGACTGGTTGGTCACCACGATCACCAGCCAGCCCGCCCGGTTGGCCGCCGCCACCGCCTCGCGCGCGCCGGGCATCCAGCGGAAGTCCGCCCAGCGGTGGACATAGCCCTGGTCGACGTTCAGCACCCCGTCGCGATCGAGGAACAGGGCGGGGCGCAGATCTGGGGCGGCGGAGTCGGACACTCTGCGAATATAGGCCGCCCCGCGCGCCGCGCACGATTTCAAAACGCTGTCGCGCAAGGTTAGGCTCGATCCGTGAGCGCGCCCTCGCCCGTCCTGTCGCTGAAAGAGCTGGAGGTGGCGTTCGACACCCCCGACGGGGTGGTGCGCGCCGTCCGCGGCGTCACCCTGGACGTGGCGCGCGGCGAGAGCCTGGCGGTGGTCGGCGAGAGCGGCTCGGGCAAGAGCCAGACCTTCCTGGCGGCCATGGGCCTCTTGGCCGCCAATGGCCGGGCGAGCGGAGAAGCCTTGTTCCACGGCGAGCCGATCCTGGGCCTATCGCCCCGCCGGCTGAACCGCGTGCGCGGATCGAAGATCGCCATGATCTTCCAGGACCCGCTCACCGCCCTGACCCCGCACCTGACGGTGGGCGAGCAGATCGCCGAGCCGCTGCGCCTGCACCTTGGCCTCTCCCGCAAGGCCGCGCGCGAGGCGGCGGTCGCGTGGCTGGATCGGGTGCGCATGACCGATCCGGTCCGGCGCGCCCGGCAGTATCCGCACGAGCTGTCGGGCGGGATGCGCCAGCGGGTGATGATCGCCGCGGCCCTCGCCGTTGGGCCCGAACTGCTGATCGCCGACGAGCCCACCACCGCCCTGGACGTCACCGTGCAGGCGGAGATCCTGGATCTGATGGCCGCCCTGACGGCCGAGACGGGCGCGGGCCTTGTGCTGATCACCCACGACATGGGGGTGGTGGCCAGGCTCGCCGACCGGGTCTGCGTGATGCAGGCCGGCGAGGTGGTGGAGGACGCGCCGGTGGACGCGCTCTTCAGCGCCCCCAGGACTGACTACGCCCGCGCCCTGATCGCCGCCGCGCCAAGGCTCGACCGGCCCGCGCGCGGCCGCGCGCCGCTGCTCCCAGGCGCCCCGATGGTGGCGGAGGCGAAGGGGCTGAAGGTCTGGTTCCCGCTGCGCGAGGCGCTGTTCGCCAAGCGGCGCACGCTGCACGCCCTG
>Ga0075364_10000648_pt1 | contig 17956 bp, 14 predicted proteins | sample EndMetdeltDD1764_FD_71517 | JGI IMG/M metagenome (GOLD analysis project Ga0075364, IMG submission 71517) | Populus endosphere microbial communities from Tennessee, USA - Endosphere MetaG P. deltoides DD176-4 | ecosystem: Host-associated > Plants > Roots > Endosphere | place: USA: Tennessee...
GTTCCTCGAGGTCGCTATCAATTAAGAACACGAGGTCACCGCGTGAATGTTCCAGCCCGGCGAGCATCGCGCGATGGTGACCGAAGTTTCTGCTTAACGCGACCAAGCTTACACGGGGATCGGCATCAGCAATTTTTCGAACAATTGCTCCAGAGTCATCCGGGCTGCCATCGTCAACGATCACGAGTTCGAAGTCATCAGTAAGAGCTTCGGCAGCGGCTATCGCCCGTCGAATGAATTCCTCAATCGTAACTCTCGATCGGTATAAGGTCGTGACTATGGAAAGTCTACATGTCATCAATCAATTGACTTTCGTTTGTCGAGACCCGAGCCAAGCGTCAACGGAACGAAATTCTTCAATTCCATAACCTAGGATCTTTTTCTGCTGTTCGGAAAATCCAGATGCGTCCGAGACTGCAGACGGAATGTGAAATTGTTGCCGAAGCATTGGGATCGTAAATACGTGATTGATGGCTCGACGATTCCGCGTGGTCATATTAGTGCTGCCGGCATGGTAAACCATGCAGTCCAAAACGATAAAAGTTCCCCGCTTTACCGTTACTTGCTTTTCTAGGCGCCGAACAACTTCATCCGGTGGAAATGCTTCACGATGATGGCTGCCAGGGATTACTCTCGTGGCACCGTTCTCGAAGGTGAAGTCATCCAACGCAAAGAGCGCGTTGATGGCAATAGGACGTGAACTGGTGAAATGTTGGTAAGGCAAATCTCTGTGATACTGAGATTGATGGTATTTACTGTTATTACCTCGATTGATAAGTCCATTTACTTGATTAAGAATATAGTAGCCGCCTAGCAGTCTGGAGAGCAATTTGTGAAGTCGCTCGGTGAAAACAATGTCCCAGAAAACAGGAGCTGTTGTCGGAAGTAGGCGTATTGTATCGTTCTCGTTGATTTGATTGAGATTGTAGCCCTTTGCAACGGCTTCGTCGCCGTATTGTTTCTCTGCTTCGTCAAACAGTCTCGAATAATTGTCGAGTTCGTCTTCCGATAGCCCCGCTTCTAGCGCTGTGAAGCCGAGCATTCTGATTTCTTCTGCTAGGACGTCATAAATATCCATTGCAGTTGTGGTCTCAACGACTCCGTACCGTGAAATTTCTGTCATCAACTTGCTTCCTGGCTCGTGAGTTCGAAGGGATGAATGAGCAATATAGCCGTTAGCTCAGACCGTTTATGAAGTACCTCCCAATTTCGCTCGTTAACAGCAGCAATCAAGGGGATCGGCGTAGATTTTAGGAACTCTTCGGTGGAAATTACTGGCTTGTTGAACAAACTTCCGATCATAGGCCAATCTGTTACAAAAAACATCGCTTCGTCTATAACGGATGGGCTGTAAGCGTGGAGTAGGTCGGAATACTCCCCCGCACCGAACACCGCATATTCCTGGCCTGAGAGCAGTTGGCCTATCGCTCCGTCGATCTTGCTCCACGTTCCCAGATAATCTTCTCGTTCATCGGCTAAAGATGTAAAATCGCAGATTTGCGTGGTAAACTGCCCAGACCCGCCTCGGAGTAGGTAAATTCTGAAGCCACTCAATGGGCCGAGCAATGGAGCGTTTGCAATGACCGTGAGTCCGGCCTTTGCAGCAATTGTCGACAGCGATTTTGCTGTGAAGTTCGATACGTGATCATAAAAAAGCAGCTCTGACCCGACCGTTTCACTATCCGGACATACTATGAGAATTTTTCCGGTCTCATCAATCGTTCGCGCACAGGCCTGCAAAAAGGATATCGGATCCAGTGCGTGTTCAATAACATTTACAGAAACACAAAGCGTAGCCCTCTGCACCAAATCGCTAAATTGCTCTGCATACCCCAGCTGGATGGAAACTCGTTCATCGGCTATTGACTGCGCGTATGCCGCGACCTTTGCACTTGGCTCAACGCCAACTCCAATCTGTGCATCAAGATTTGCGGTCAAGCGATTTAAAAGCGAACCACTACCGCAACCAAATTCAACAATTTTCGAAAAATTCACATCTCCGTTCAATTGTAACTCTAAGAAATCTCTCAGCTGTCGGTCGTATTCGACAGAACGTGCGACTTCCGCGGAAGGGTCTCGTAAACCTATGGAATAGTCGTCGTTGTATATTTCTATCACGTCCTGTTCGGTTAGGGCTTCAACGTGAAATCCATGGCCACATTCTAAACATGTCGACCGTTTTAACTGCTTCCATACAACGGCACCGTCACTGATCATTGAGCGAGTAGGATGCGGGGCGGGCAAAGCGCGACAATAGGCTGAGCCGCATGAGGGGCATGTCCGATTAAATTCCGTCAAGTTGAATCTCCCGCAACGCCCTCGCGCGACGCTAATATCGTATCTTGCCGGCAACTGGCAAGGCGTAAAACCTTACTTAAAAAACTTGCCAACAAAGAAGCTCCATCACGATGTCCGCTCGTCGGTCAAGGCATGGCGCCTCTGACTTTAGAACTTGCTAGGGAGAAAGCTCAAGCCATTCGTGAAAGGCTGGCCCGTGGCGAAGGTTTACAAGAACGTGTCATTTTCGCTGATTTGATGAAAGTGTCATCGAGCAGAAGATGACGGAGTCAAAAAACGACAAGCACAAAGCGCAATGACGCCTGAGGCTTGCGGAGTACGTAAAGCCACTTCATAGACTGCCTATCGCCTCCATCACACGTGATCCCGTGGTTGAAACCCTAAAACCCATCTGGACCGAAAAGCCTGAAACGGCAGACCATACATGTATGCGCGTAGCAGGGGTTATCGATCATGCTAAGGCCCGAAGACTTATATAGGCGACAACCCTGCAGACCGGCGAGGAAGTCTGATAGAACCGCTTCCAGCAAGAACAAGCTATACCGCGGCCATCACATGAAGCGTTTGCTCACAAAGCCCTGCCCTCAGTTATCAAGAAGCTGCGCAAGCCTCAGGGGTGGCACCACTTGCTGTTGAGTTTGCTTGCATTACAGCAGTCCTTTCCGGAGTGATCCGCCAATCCACATGAGATGAATTTGATCCGGCTGAACAGCTATTTTAATTCCAGCGCAGCGCATAAGGGCGCAGCGCGAGCATCGTGTGACACTGCATTGACGAAGGTGCTCCGATCTGCGTCAGGTGAAACGGAGACCTTGCAAGGTTTACGAAGCAGCTTTCGTGATTGGGCCGACGATGCAACACATTGATTTCGGAAGGTGATCGACGTCGCTCTCCCCCACATGCGTGTCTGTTATCTAGTGGATATAGATATGTATATATGCCAATCAGAATAATCGCTGGATGGGGATGAGTTGGTCGAAACCACAGAAGCTAAAACGGATAGGACCCCTGTCCCTAATGGCGCTTGGAAGCAGTTGGTCCCGCTCTGGATTGTCACAATAACCTGGCTTTAGTCGCTTCTGCCCCTGGCTGGTTTGCTGACATATCTAACGAATGCGGTGGCACATACAGGTCCCTCAAAGCAGACGAGTGGTGAGATTTTGTCGCTGGTGTTTTCGCGCCGATCGCGTTCTTGTGGCTCGTAGGTACGGTAACGTCCCAGTGTGGGGAGCTTAGACAGCAGCGGAAAGAACTCAAAGTAACACGCTCAGCCGCCAACTGCTGCCGCGAATAGAGCCACTGCAATTGTCGCCTTCCCGCGCGTGGTGGTGACGATTTTATCGATTGGCATCACCGCGCGCTTCCTTTTCAGCAAGGAAGCGCGCCACGAATGCCCCTGCGGTCACAGCCAGCGAGAGCGAGGCAAACACGCCGGGTAGAAATGGTAGCGCGATAAATGGAAGCATTGCCTCGATGCCCGTGAGTACCGCGGCAACCACAATGAGGCGGACAGACCAGGCTCGTTTCAGCACGTGCCGCCAATTTATTGATGAGAAATCCGCGCATGAATGCGAACACTGCATGGAGCCATGCAGATGTCTACATGTCGATGTCCAGATTCTTTGTGGTTGCAAATTTCCGCACTAATTCGAAGTGTTTACGTCTCGTCCCACAACCCAGAGGGCTAGTCATCAATTATGACTCAATGTATAGGCGACATTAACTTTCAGTTGCACCACGACGGAACCTTCTTGATGCTCAATCACCTGCTTACTGCCGCCGCATCCGCATTGATATTCTCAACTTTGAACGCTCAAGCAGGTGAATGCCCCGCAATAGGCGTAGCTCCGAGAACCATCGGTGACACAGCAGAGGCCTATGCAACTTCTCCAGGGTTCAGCCTGAATGACGACGGTATACTTGAATGGGACTACGGCGCTCACTTCGACAACCTCGGCAAATGGGCTGACCCCTTTTTCGATAGTAATTACGCGCTGGCGCTGTATCGCGACTGGCTGAGCACAAACTGCACAGATGAGGCGCTTAAGGCTCAGTTCCTTAAGCAAGCCAACTGGCTGGCGAACGGCGCTGAAATGCGAGGCGACGTTGCTGTTTGGTCATATCCGTTCGCAGACAAGAATTTCGACCTTGGCCCTGGCTGGGTATCGGGTATTGGTCAGTCTCGTATTGCCGGTGTGCTGCTTCGTGCAGAAGCGATCACCAACGAGAAACGGTTTCATGACATCGCTCAAGCTGCCCTGAGGTCTTATGAGGTGACAATCGATAAAGGCGGCGTGGTCACAATCGATGGCGACGTTACATGGATCGAGGAGATGGCTGATCCCAAAGGACGTTCGTTTAAAGTCCTCAACGGTCACATTACTGGCCTCGCTGGTATTGCTGACTTTTATACAATTACCCGCGACCCTAAGTGGAAGGCTCTCTATGACCGAGCGGTAGCCGCTGTAAAACGAGACATTGAGAAGTTTGATGCGGGATTTTCCACTTACTACAGCCTTGTGATGCCATCTAGCGGCAGACCAATGGCCCCGTTAGGAGAATACAATGCACTCCATGTTGCCCAGCTGATCTGGCTGTACAATGAGACCAATGACGGCACCTTCCTTGATTACGCCTCTAGATATCAAGCCTACGAATTGAACGCTGATAAGTTCACAGCTTCCAGCTCAATCGATTCAACTAACCACGGGCCTGATCGACTTCGCGCAAAGTATGGTTCGGAATACTGGTCAGTCGGGAAATTCCCGGCCTGGCTGGAACTTCAAACCCCATCGACAGAGGCTATCAAGGGCGTCTCAATCGACATGAACCTGTTGTCGGAGGCGCCCTCTCGTTTCACTGTATCGGCCAAAATAGATGGCGAATGGGTTACCATGGGCGGAATGAACAAAGTTACATCTCGCTACGTTGACATAATGTTTCCGGAACCAGCTAAGACGGATGCAGTACGTATCGACATTGCTGGTCACAGTGGAGATGGCCTAGTCGCACTTCGAGCGGTAATGCTCTTAAGAGCGAGCATGCAGTACGGTCCGCTCACCAACGATTGCAACAACACAGCAGCCAACCATCAATACAACATCAGCTCTGCATTCGATGGCGACCTCGACACGTCGATGAAGATCAACTGCGATGGATGGCTGCTGGTGCCAACAGATGACTCCACAGAACTCAACTTAATTTCCGAGAGCACCGGTGGGTCAATATCTGCCGAGCAAACAGACGATTTTTCCAACTGGCAAAGCATCGATGTGGTCAGGACGGGCCGAGATGCTAAACTGACCCCATCCCAACCATTTGTACGCATACGTTTCTCAAAAGAAATTGAGGCGATAACTGAAATAACCGGCTCGTCCGAGAGCTAAATACCTCCGAGGCAACACCTATCATGAGGCTCCTTTCTGAAAGGTTTTAATCGAGTTACTCGCCTAGGTAGACACCTATCGGAGTTACGACAAGAAGCCTGCCAAAACACTTCCTGTGATATTGTCGCATAGGGTCTTTTATATAGGTTCAACGAGCACGCGTTATGGGGATACCACTTGTTTGTTGACCGTTGGGCTACCCGCAGCAGTGACAAAATTGCTGCTGTCGGTCAGACCTGGCACGTCACGATTCACCACTTGTATCATTCCGAAGTTTCCGGCCCGCTATCTTCTCGACGGCGCACTAACTGCGCGAACGCACCGCCAGAGCATACAAGCCCCTTGATCGCGATACTGATAAAATCTGCTGGCATCGGCAATTCGGATCGTTATTGAGTGGGAGGTCGAACTCGGCACTGAAAGATAGGGGTCTCGCTTCAAAACGGACTATTTTAACTGAGCAAGGTCAGCTTAAATCCAGCCACGCAAACTCACCTACCTGTTATCGCCTTGATAATACAGTCATCAGGCTTGGAAGGTGGCGTCCAATTGCAAGCACGCCAAGCGCTCTCCGCATCAATTAACATCGGCTTGGTCAAGCTATCATATTGTCTTCCATGGCGCGTCAGTTCTGAAAGACAATAAAGAATACTGTAAGGTAGCGTAAACAAATGAACCCTACGATTTTTTATTTGGCCTATCTTTTGAACTAACTCCGAGGTTGACCAGTTCGAACCGTCGCCAAAAACAAACGTCGCGGGCTGCTTTATTTCAGCTTTTGTACACGCAATAAGAAATGATGTAAGATTTTCTACAGATGTAAAAGATCGTTGCGCTGTCATCGATCGAAACGGCAAGGGAATCCCAGAGTCTACAAGCTTCAGCAACCGAGAGAAATTACCTGGGCTTTTATACCCGTAGACCATAGCGGGTCTCACTACACATAGTTCCATCTGCAGACCCGAACACAACTCAGTCAACTCCTGCTCCGCCTCCCATTTCGACTGAGCGTAAGGTGTGTCCAATCGCAGTTCCGAATTCGCTCGAATTGGATCGATAGACCAGTTACCATGCACCGCCATTGTACTGACAAAAACGAACCGTTTCACACCGGCATTGTAGGCAGCTAATGCAGCGTCAACAGCCAGTTGTCGGTTGGCACTGTCAAAATCCTTCTCGCCAGAAACGCCCCGCTTCGCATGAGCAAGACCAGCCAAATGAATAACGCTGTCACAACCGTCAAAGAGGCTCGGGGTAGGCTGATTAACTGACATTGATCGCCAAACCGCATTGGCCGGTAGAACGTCACATATTTCTGTGCGACCGATAGCAATCACAGGTCCTGTTTCCGAGAGTGTCCTTACTACTGCTGATCCAATGTATCCGCTCGCACCTGTGACGCCGATCATTCTACTTAACACCCATCAGCTTAATATAATTCTCAGCAAGGACGTCATAACTATGGTTCCTAATGACCCAATCCTTACCACGTGCTCCCATTTTTTGGCGTTCTGCCGTCGAAAGGTTCGCCAAGATATCGATCGCGCGGGATATATCGCTTGGATTCCGCGGATCGGCTGTTGAACCACAACCCGCTTCGGAAACGGGATCGTTGCCAGATGTTACGGCAAAAACGACCGGTAGTTCTAATAGCATGTAATCGAAAAGTTTGTTCGGACTAATACCAAACCGGAATATAGGTTCAGGTCGCAAAGATATAAAACCTGCGTCAACGCAATTTAGAAGACTAATTACTTCCTGTTTCGGTATTTGGTCGAAAACAGCAACTCGATCTGCAATATTCCTGTTTTCTATGAGCGAGATGAGCTCGTCCTTTTGGTCACCTCTACCAACGATGACTGCGCGTACATTGCTATCTCTACGCGCTTGGATATCCAACGCTGCGATCAATGACTGAACGTGGTTTGGCCGTCCCAGCGCGCCCGTGTACGCCAAAACGAACATACCCGCTTCACGCCACTGGCGAACAATCCTCATCGCATCGCTGTTGACGGTGGAACTGAGAGAATCGTGCTTCAAAATCCCGTTAGGAATGTAATGCCAGCGCTTTTCATTTAAGCCTCTTTCGAGCATATGCGGTTTTGTACACGGCAACAGTGAGACCACATGATCTGCAGTACGATAAGCACGCCTTTCAAGCCAGTCCGTGAACCGGACAAGCGGATGGGAAGGAGAAACTCCAGCCAACTCGACCAAGCTCAGCGGCCATAAATCGCGCACTTCGAAAATTAATTTTGCGGAAAATCGCTTCCTTAGGTATTCCCCCGCAAAATACGCATAAGGGTGGGGAGAAGAGATAATTATTCTGCTCGGACGACCATAACGCCGTGCCAAGGAACCGGACTTTTGCATTATTCTTGCGGTGAAGGCAGCCATATTCAACAGACGTCTCAGTCCGTTTCCTTGATATTCAAAGCTCTTTAAAAACTCGTATGACACACCCTGAATTTCAGCCGGCCCGGGATCAATGTGCTGATCAAGCAAATGATGATGACAAGATGTAATAACAACACATTTCTCGCCCATCTGCTGCCAACATTTAGCGAGATGGAATGGGCGATCATACCGTCCAACTCCGGGGCCGCCTGCATAGGGATGGACAATCCAAATAGAGCCGGAATTAGACAAAAGTATACTCTCGATAAGCAGCTATGAGACGCGCCGCCTCATCAGACCATTGCAATTTCTCTGCAGCAAATCGTGCATTTCTCTTTTTTGTCAAAATGTCATCATATCCCAAATGGGATAACATTTTAACGAAATCAGCGTCGTGTTCGGAAGCTATCCACCCACAATCAAATTCCCTGACCAAACTTGTCTGCTCAAGAAGAGGATTAACTATGATGGGTAGACCAGCATGGAGATATTCAAAAACCTTATTTGGCAGAGAATAATAATGCGAAAGGCACGAGTTATCAGTCAGGCATATGCCGACATCGGCAATTCGAGTATATGCCAGCACCTCGCGCGGTGGTACCGGCGGAAGGTAGTGTATGTTGGTAAATTTCGCCGCTGCATCCTCAACCAGATGCTGAAGCGGCCCACTCCCCATGCAAACAAGCTCTAACTCAGGTAGCTTGGAAAAGTTGCTCAAGAGACGCTCGACACCACGTCCAGAAATAAATCCGCCTTGATATATAAATAGCAATTTATTGGCGGGCACCCCGATATCAGTTCGCTGAACTTTTTGAAGGTCCCCACTGAATACAGTAAATTGAGGTATGTTGCGAACTACAGTTGGTCGTACGATGTCATACGTTTTCGCGTACCAATCCGCTATTGAATCACTTACCACGAAAACCAGATCACATCGTTTTATAAGTGTGCGTTCAATTATGCGCCCCAATGTCTGGCGTATGCCTTTATATCCCGACGTCTCGGTCTCAAGTTCATGCGTATCGTAAACGAGTTTCGCTTTAGAAAAATATGCGACAATAACACAAAGCGGCAGGACCGCGAGACTATGAGCGTTGACACAACCGACCCGACGATTTCGTAAATAGCCGATCACGTTTAGTGACCACACAAGTGTGATAATGACCTTGGAAAGAAATGCCCCGAACCAATTAAAGGCTGGCCTTTCGAGGCGCACTAACGTTCTTTTATCATCAATTTTTTCACGTTCAGGCAAATCCTTACGTGCGACACCGATCACTTCAACCTCGTCGAAAATATCGGCTGCAACCAACGCGTCTGTTATGCGCAGTATACGACTTTCATGCGTGAGATTGGACGGATAGACATGAACATTTAAAGTCACAATATCATACCTGTTTTGCGCGATTTCGGATGTAATTCCGAAGAGATGCAGAACCCTCAATGAAACGATTACTGTTTGGATAATCGAGGTGAGACTTGTTAGGAGCATCGATTATATTTTGCAATGTCTCGTGGCTTATGCCGAATTTCTTAATGACAAACTCGGTATCGGCGACCAAATTGTTATCGGCATAGGGATCCCGCTCGAGTTCCGACAAGCCTTGATCGCGTGTTATTTGTCCCGCACAAATCAAGGCAGAGAGATGAGCGCGCCTTTTATCGAAGCCAAATTTCTTAGGCAAGTAATAGCCTTGATACCATCTCGTGTAGATCGACTCGTAGTGCTTGCCGCCGTAATATTGCCAGCCCAACTCGGATTTCATTTCCTCCATCGCCTCTGATTTATTATAATCAAGGAAATTCAGAAGATTAACCATTCGGTAACGGCCAGTCAAAATCTGGGTCGTAAAAGATGCTAAGGAAATCGTTGGAAAACTCTTCAGTGGAACTGTTCCAAATTGCTTATGCAAGGCCCTTATATGCCTTAGGTCATGGCTGTAATAAACCCAAGAAATCGGTAGGATTCCCTCAGTCACCACATTGCTTCCATTAATAACATACGGCGTTCCAACCTTACGAGCGGTCTTCACGAGAGTAGCCGTAATCGCATGATCAGTCGGAATTTCACAGTTCGGAACAGAGGCTTTTAGAAAAGACATCTGAAGATCTTTGAACTCTTCCCAATCCACAACATACGTTTGCAGATCGATCTTCAAACGGTCTAGCGCATTTTTGATGTTCGCCACAGCGAGTTCTGAGTTCCAGCCATTGTCAAAATGGACTGCCAATGGCCGCAGGCCAAGTTCCTTAAGTTTGTAAATCACATAAGTACTGTCTACCCCGCCGCTAACACCAGCAACGCAATCATACTCTTTATTTTTGCCCTCATCCTTAATCCTGTTCACGACAGCACTAAGCGCAATTTCGCGTTCAGCGGGCAGCCTGATTTCAGATTTGACGCGCAAAAAATATCTGTTGCAATGGTTACAGTTGCCATGTTCATCAAAACTGATCTCTGGATCGGACGTATCCATGAGGCAGCGATTACATTGAACATATGACCGATCGGCGGGTTGGCGTATCATTTAAACCTCGGACGGAAAAACAAAAAGAAGAGTGCTGTCATTACCAACCATCCGGATCCAGAATTGATTGCTGTGAAAAAATTGCTCTCCATTAACACCAAAATAAGAGGCAGATTAAACGGCAACGCTAACACATGGCCTCCATATATGAGAAATGAGATACCAAACAGTAGGCCGCATAATAGGGCAGAGATCGCAAAACCAGGCAAACCAAAGTTGGCAAAGTCGGTCATAAAAGCTGCCGAGTTAAGGCTGCCATGCATGCCCTGTTTCACATTTTCTGGATAGTAAATAGCGTAGAGCTTTGTCGGGACATGAACGTAGTTACAGCCCACGACTTTCGCGACAGGGCGATAAGCACAACCATTTTCCGTTGACCCATCTTGTTGGTAGTAACTGAACCATTGCTGCATCACCTGTCCAGGAACTATGACTGCTCTTTCGTAAAGCGCGTACAGAGCTGAATTTCTCTGCCAGTCTGATACCTGCCAGTCCTTAACCCAAGGAGCAGGAAGCGCTTCTACCGGAGATGGAGCCCTTAATGTCACCGAAGCGACGACTGTAATAATCATAACAAGACTAGACATAAGGGAAAATGTCACCACCAAATGTAACCATTGGCGTTGGGTGAATTGTAAACACATCAGAGGCAGCAAGAACATAATGGGCAATATTCGAGCAAAGAGCGCCAAACAATAGAGAGTTCCCGCAGCGAGGATAATCCAAAATAAGCACGCTCTATAATAATACGCAATTATCAGCAGTGCCGGTCCCAACGCCTTCAATGAATAATCACTCAAATAACGAATATAGACCGGCAGGTCGAAATAGGATTGTTGTCGCACAATACTTATTGAGACATCGCTTGTTTGAGTAAGCGCCTCCCATATCGGGACATTACCAATGTAACCGAGGTGCGCAACAATCACTGCTATATAAGAAAACACAAGAAACCTGAAAGCACCTAGGTAATTGCCACATAATTCATCACATTTTCCATCAGCCAGCACCGAAAAACGCACTATTTTTTTCTTACTTAGGCAAACGAAAGCGACATATACCAAGGTCACAGCAAAGGAGAACGCGACAATTTTGATGCTGTTCCCCACTCCGCTGCCGCTGGCGAATGTATACGATTGCGCAGCAAGCGCCAACCACAACACCGACATTAGATATACCAGAAACACCCTATGCCGAGACGCAGTCTCGCGAACCCAAATACTCATAAGCGGACAAACATACGTTTGATCTTTAAGCCAACTTCAAAAAGTTTAGCGTTCGAAGCGTAGTCAGAGTACTCCTTGTTGGGGAGCTGAAAAATTTCTTCCAGTTCGTGGGTGCTTACACCCAATTTTTTGGCGACGAACTCTTTGTCACTCTCTTGCAACTGACGATCATACGTTGGCAACGCGAGTTCCTCAACCGCCTCCTCTCGCGTCATTTGACCGGCATTGATCAGAGATGACAAATGGGCGAGCCTTTTATCGTAACCAAATTTGACTGGGAGATAATAGCCTTGGAAAAAACGGGTAAAGACGGATTCATAATGTTTGCCCCCATAGTCCCTCCAACCAAGCTCATTAATTATGAGCTTTTTGGCTTCGGCTTTATTATACGGGAGGAAATTTAGTGGCTTTACAGTCTTGATCCCACGGACATATGGATACCACACATATTGCTGCAGAAAACCAATAGTAGGGTAATTCCTAAGCTTCACTTTTCCATGTTTTCTATGGACATCCTTAAGGTGTTTCAAGTCTCCGGACTGGTACCCCCAAGCTGACGGCAAAATAAACTCTGTCGCATAATTGCTTCCAGAGAGTATGTACTTTATGCCGTGCTTTGCGGCCTCGCGATACAATATCGCGGGAAAAGCATGATCTGTTGGAATGTCACAATTGGCGACGGAAGCTTTGAAAAAGGCCAATTGCAGATCGCGCATTTCTTCCCAATCAACAACATGGGTGTGCAGATCTATCGAGAGTTTTTTTACGATGTTCTCGATGTTGTTTACGGCAAGTTCAGAATTCCAACCGCTATCAAAATGAACAGCCAGCGGCCGCAACCCGAGCTGCTTTGCCGTGTATGCGACGTAAGAACTGTCGACGCCACCACTTAGACCCATAATGCAGTCGTACTCATTGTTACGCCCGCTTGTCTTGATTTGATTGACAATGCTCTCCAGATCAGAGCGACGCTCCCCGCTGTCCGCCTTTTTAACTATATCTCGAACCATGCCGTCATAACGCTGGCAATGACTACACAATCCCTCCCCGTTAAAGGTAATTAGAGGATCAGTAGTATCCATAACGCAACGAATACATGCTTGATATTCACGCGAACTCATTATCGAGCACTCTCCAATTGTATTTCTTCTAGCTGCAAAGCGCTCGGATAATTTATCAAAACGGCTTTGTGTTTGCCGTGGAAAACAAACATGCTTCCAGCGGCGATCGCATTAACACCACACGAGATCCCCTCGCGAAGGTGCCCAAGATTTCCTGCACCGCCACAGGCGATTACTGGAGTATCGACCGCACCAACGATGGCTTTTAGAAGGTTTGTGTCCAATCCTGCCATTGTCCCATCGCGATCAATGCTGTTAACGAGGATCTCACCTACACCTAGGCTCGCCAGCTGTTCGGCATAACGGACTGGATCTTCTTTGGTGTTGGACTTACCGCCGTTGATCCAAACCTCATATTTTCCAAAAAAGCTTTTTTTCACATCAATCGTTGCGACAATGCTTGACGTACCGAATGTGGAACATGCCTCCTTGACTAAATCTCGGTTATGGAAAGCAGCTGAGTTGAGGCTTACCTTCTCAACGCCCACTCTTTGAAGACGCCGAATCTGCTCTATAGACGAAACACCACCACCATAAGCAAGCGGCATGAAGCACTCACCTGCGATATCGCCGATCAATTCGAAATTGGGTTCACGTTTTTCCGCGGTTGCCATGATGTCGAGAACCAACAGTTCATCAACTTCTTTCTCATTAAATATTTTCACCGCATTTACTGGATCACCTACATATTTCGGCTCCGAAAACTTCACTGTTTTATAGAGACCTCGGCCCTTCAGCAGCAAACAAGGAATTATCCGCGCCTTCAGCATGCTTCAAACCTCTCCACGAAGTTTCGATAAACCTGCAAACCGTATTTATGACTTTTCTCGGGGTGAAATTGCATCGAAAGGATATTTTTCTGCGCCATAGCGCTGGTGAACTCCGAACCGTAGGTGCTACGCGCTAATACAATGCTCGGATCGTTCGCGACCATGTAATAGGAATGCACAAAGTAAAATCTCATCGGTCGGGTGACGTCGTCAAATATACCACCACCTTCTGACTGGGGCTCGACCATATTCCAACCCATATGGGGCACCCGCAAAGTGAGCCCTTCGGCGGGACGAAAGCGAACCAGTTTCGCATCGAGCCAACCCAGACCCGGCTTATTGCCTTCTTCACTTTCTTGAGCCATCAGCTGGGCGCCCAGACAGACACCCAAGACTGGCTTGCGCCGATCGATGACCAAATCATTCAAAATCTCGATCAAGCCAAACTTTTCTAAATTGCCCATGGCCTCATCAAAGGCTCCGACGCCCGGTAAAACAAGCTTGTCAGCCTGTCGCAAAATCGTTGGATCGCGCGTGATAACAGGTGTGCCACCAGCCTTCCTTATCATATTGAAAACAGAGCCAACGTTTCCAGTGTCGTAATCAACAATTGCTATCAAAGGCTTTCTCCCAAGCTCTCGCGGGTTTGGTTGGCTTTACGGTAGCTGTGTAAACCGATTAGGCTAGCGGCAATAACAGCTACAAGCCCCGCAAGCATTAAAGAGGGGAGACTTTCCCCAAGAAGCTGCCCCTGCAGTCTCAGTCCGGCCCATAGTGCAAGATAAAACAACCACGCCTTTAAAAGACACTTCGCAAGACTAAGGGCAGAGAACGCAGAAATTTTGAACAGCGCGTAGAGATAAATGTGATGATAAGCAATGTTGCAAATTGCATATGCAATGACGGCCCAAAGCGGATTTTTGGAAGCCCAAAGCACTGAAGCCACCGCTATTGCTGTTATGACATCACAACTGATTTGCACAGCGAACGATACTCCTTGGCGCATATGAACCTCGAACAGGCGCTCTGGCCAGCCAGTTTGCAACGCCAACCAAGCTGCCGGCGCTAAAGCCGCAGCCATCATTCCGGCGGTTCCCCAAGAAACACCAAACACCCTGATAAATAACTGCTCGCCAAATACGCCAACAAACGCGAAAAGAGGTGCGCTTGCGAAAATTCCAGTACTGAGGAGGGATAACGTCAGTTTCTCAAGTCGAACATCGTACTTTTTAGCCACTGCTTCCTTGAAAAAAACCTGACTTAGAGAGTTTGAAACAAGGAGTGTCGGAGCCAATAGCATCGAACGTGCTAACGCATAGGCCCCTGCAGCTGCGATGTTTGAGAAAGCCGTAAACAGAAATATTGGCGCATCACGGGCAACAGTCCCAACTAGACTGTAAGGAGTGTTAAACGCGAAAAATTGGTAATATTTCGAAATCAGCTGCCGAAAACCGGTTCCGTTCCACTCACACTTTGAATAAATGGGCAACCGAATATGACGAAGGATCGAGATAGCGGCCAGAATCTGACCGACAAACTTTCCAAAAACAAGCCCAGCCGTGGAAGTCACTACCATCCCGATACCCGAACTTACCAAAAGAAAACCAGCCTGATTTATAACGCCACTTCCTGCAATGGTGCGAAATGACTGCGTGCGCGTCGCGAATGCAACAGAGATCTGCATTACGGCCATCGTGGCCACCATGACGGGCAATACTAAAACCCAGACAACGCCATTTTGACCTTGAAAAAGGTCGAAAAACAGGAATGCGACAAGGCCAAAACAAAAAGTCAGTGCGGATACTACGCCTGCCAGAATGAAAATGAGAGATGCAATCGTTTTCGCCTCATCCTCATCGTCAGGCAGTACGATGGCCAAATCCAACCTGCATGTCGCGACCACGGCCAGGGATGCTGCTATGCCCATAAAAAGCGTCTGTAGACCAAAAGCTTCAGGTCCGTACAACCTTGTCAACAAAGGTGACGCCAGGATGGGCAGAGCTTGCGCTAAGGCGGTCCCAGTAAACATCGCAACGAAGTTGGTGCGAAAGCTCACGGCGCCCTCAACATCTCTTCTAGAATAGCTTCGCTGGCGTTCCCATTTCCATAAGGCTGGGGGAGCTTGCCATCAGCGCGTTTCCTAGAAAGGGAATTCGCAATTAAATTTCTGTCCGCCCCGACCAGCACGTTCAGTCCAAGCTCGACGGTCTCAGTCCATTCTGTCTCATCACGCATGGTGACACACGGAACTTCATAAAAGAACGCCTCTTTTTGCACTCCCCCGGAATCTGTAACGATGAGGCGCGCGGCCTGCTCAAGTCTGATCATATCAAGGAATGGCAAAGGCTCCACAACCGTAATATTTAAAAGGTCGGTCGTAAGATTGAGGTCCTCGATCTTTTTTCTAGTACGTGGATGAAGCGGTAAGACAACGGGTATCTGCGACGCAAGATCAGTTAATCCCTGGACAATTGAGGTCAACCTGGACGGAGAATCGGTGTTTTCGGCGCGATGACACGTTGCGAGCACATAGTGGCCATCTTCGAGGCCGAGACGCTCCAAAGCATTGCTTTTGTGTCGTGCGATATCTCTGTAATACAGCGACACATCATACATCACGTCACCCACTAGGTGAACGCCGCTTCTAATCCCTTCATTATGAAGATTTTCTACGGCTATTTGCGTGGGACAGAAGGTCTTGCGCGAAAGTCTGTCGGCAACAATCCGATTAACCTCCTCCGGCATGTTCATATTGAAAGACCGCAACCCCGCTTCAACATGAGCAATAGGGATATGCAGCTTTGCGGCGGCCAAAGCGGCGGCTAAAGTCGAGTTCGTATCACCGTAAACAAGAACCCAATCTGGTTTTTCGGCCAACAAGACGTTTTCAATGCTTTCCAGCATTTTACCCGTCATGGCACCATGCGTGCCCCCTGATATTTCCAGATTGTAAGCAGGAGCTGGAATGTCAAGCTCCTCAAAAAAAACACTCGACATATTTGGATCGTAATGTTGGCCGGTATGAACCAAAACTTCCGTGATCTTATCGAAGTATTTTGATCGAATTGCGCGCGAAATCGCGGCAGCTTTTATAAATTGGGGACGAGCGCCAATTACTGTAACAATTTTGATCATCTAGCAGACACTCGTGGAGGTTGTTGTATTTTAGTACGAAAATTAGTTTTTCTGATATTAAATCACTCACGAAACGCTGCGATAATAAAGTCTTGCTCTGATGTATCCAAATATGGATGCATAGGAAGACTTAAAACCTGGCGAGCCACCTTTTCAGACTGTATCAAATCACCAACAATACGACACGAGTCCATGTACGCAGGCTGGAGGTGTAAAGGGATTGGATAGTGGATAGCTGTTGGCACGCCAACCTTATTCAGTTTATCGATAACAGCGTTCCTGTCGTCACATAGCAACGTGAACTGCCCCCAGACACACGTTCTGTCATCACGTAGGCCCAGCGTTCGAATCCCTTCGATACTTCCCAAAGCACTCACATATCGAGCACCGATCTCGATACGTTGGTCAATTTCCCAGTCCAAATTGTCAAGTTTAGCCAGCACAATCGCACACTGGAGGGTATCCATGCGCCCTCCAACACCAATGCGCGTGTGGTAATAACGTCGCTCTTGGCCATGCACTCGAATTTCCCGCATGATCTGCGCCAATTCGCTATTATCAGTAAAAATAGCGCCACCATCGCCGTAGCATCCAAGTGGTTTACTCGGGAAGAAACTCGTGCAAGCGACTGTGGAAACATTACATGAGCGCTTTTCGCGATACTTGGCACCAAAGCTCTGCGCAGCGTCTTCGATAACGACAATACCATGACGTGACGCAATTTCATTGACTTCATCCATATCGGCAACTTGCCCATACAGTGAGACAGGGATGATTGCGCGCGTCTTCGACGATATCGCGCCTTCAATTTTGCTCACATCGATATTGCAGGTATCAGGTTCAACATCTACGAAAACGGGGATTGCCCCTAAAAGCGCAATAACTTCAGCGGTCGCTACAAACGTAAAAGCTGTTGTAATAATCTCATCGCCGGGCTTCACGCCTAGAGCCATAAGTGAAATAAGAAGGGCCTCGGTGCCGGAACTCACCGTAATACAGTGTTTTGCGGATGTATATTCCTCAAGCTTCTGTTCAAGCTCGCGAACTTCCGGACCCATGATGAATTGTCCGTGTTCAAGCACTTGACTAATGCGC
>Ga0075364_10000649_pt1 | contig 17952 bp, 13 predicted proteins | sample EndMetdeltDD1764_FD_71517 | JGI IMG/M metagenome (GOLD analysis project Ga0075364, IMG submission 71517) | Populus endosphere microbial communities from Tennessee, USA - Endosphere MetaG P. deltoides DD176-4 | ecosystem: Host-associated > Plants > Roots > Endosphere | place: USA: Tennessee...
GAACGCAGCATGGCGAGGTGGCCGACCCACCATTCGGGGCGATCGAGCAGCGCGCTCACCATCCGTTGCCCGAGCGACGACGCGGCGAGATCGGCTGCCTGCTTGGCGAGCACCAGCGGTCGAACCAACCAATCCGGTGCGGTGAGATAGCCGACGCGCAGGCCTGGCGCGACGACCTTGCTGAACCCGCTCAGGTAGACCACCTCGTCGCACATCGACGCCAGCGTCGACAGGTGCTCGCCCCGAAAGCGCAGCCGGCCGTATTGATCGTCTTCGATGATGACGAAGCCGTGCTGTGTCGCGAGTGCGGCCAACGCCTGCCGGCGCGCGCCGCTGAGCGTGGCGCCGTGGGGATTGGAGAAGTTGGTGCAGAGGTAGCACAGCTTCGGACGCAACCCGTCGGCGAGCATCCCCGCGAGGCAGTCGACATCCATGCCGTCGTCGTCGCACGGAACCCCGACGACGCGGGCTCCGGTCGGCACAAGAGCTCGCAAGGCGCCGACGTATGCGGGGTTCTCGACCACCGCGACCTCGCCCGGGTCGAGCAGCACGCGGGCGACGAGATCGATGCCCTGTTGCGATCCGGTGGTGACGATGATGCGCGACGCCGGCGTGGCGATCAGCTGCCCGATCTGGGTGCGCAGGTGCGGATCGCCTTCCGCCGACGTGTATTGCAGTGCGCGGACGTCGCGTTCGCCGAGCAGCTGGGCGGCGATCCCGGCCAGGTCAGCGAACGGAAAGGCCTCCGCCGGGGGCAGCCCGCCGGCCAATGACAGGCGCGGCGGTGCTCCGACTGCGAGCATGTCGCGTAGAGCCGACGGCCGCATCAGCTGCGCCTGCCGGGACAACCGCCCGCCTGTTGATCGTTCGCTCATTTCTCGGCTCGCTTCTATTCTGATTAAGATTGTAGTGTTAGCAGGTACAGCCGCTGGGGGTTTCAGCGGCGTGACAACGAGGGGGAACCACCAGTGGATCACGACGCGCAGACCGAGCCGGCAGGCTCGAACGACCAGAACAGCAGCTTGATCCCCTGGTTGGGGACGAGCTTCAACCGCCGCAAGCTGCTGCAGTTCGGCGCGGTTGCCGTGCCGGTGTTCCTCGCCGCGTGCAGCAGCGACTCCGACTCGAAGACCACGAGCGCGCCCACCACGACCGGCGCGGCCACGACCACCGCCGCGCCGACCACGACAGCGGCACCCGAGACCACCGAGGGCGCGGCAACGACGGTCGAGACCACCGGCGACACCGAGGGCAGCACCGAGACGACTGCCGCCCCGGAGACCACCGAGGCCGAGACCACCACCACCGAGGCGCCTGCGGTGCCGAACGACCCGACGGCCATCCTGCGCTTCGGGGCGATGCGGGGTGCCAGCTACGACCCCATGGTCGTCGGCACGCAGACCGAGTACCCGCAGCTGAACGTCATCTTCGACACGTTGGTGTCCATCGATCCCCTGACGAACGAGTTCCTGCCTCGCCTGGCGACCGAGTGGGAGATCATGGACGACCGGATTCGGATGACGTTGCGCGAAGGCGTCACGTTCCAGGACGGCACGCCCCTCGACGCGGAGGCCGTCAAGTTCAGCGTCGAGCGCACGCTCAAGGACCCGGAGTCGAACATCGCCACCCGCGCACCGATGCTCAGCGGCGTCGAGGTCGTCGACCCGACGACGGTCGACATGGTGATGTCGATGCCGCAGCCGATCCCACTGCTCCTCCAACTCGCCGATCGCACGGGCATGATCGTGTCGCCGACCGCTGTGCAGAACGCCGGTGGCAGCCAGGCCTTCAGCGCCGCGCCGGTCGGCGCCGGCATGTACAAGGTCGAGGGCGAGTGGTTCCCTCGCGAGAGCATGTCGGTGCGGGCGTGGGACGGCTACTGGGACAAGGATGCGGCCAAGCTCGGCGGCATCGACTTCACCGAGGTCGCCATGGCCGCGCAGCTCAACGCGCTGCGCGCAGGTGAAGTCGACATGGGCAGCTACCAGGGCGCCGACGCGCAGTCGGTCAAGGATCAGGACAACCTCCGCCTCACGGTCGGCTACGCGCCGCTGATCAAGGGCCTGGTGATCAACATCACCAAGGAGCCGTTCGACAAGATCGAGGTGCGCCAGGCGATCGCGTACGCGATCGACCGCGAGGCAGCGGTCGAATCGCTCACGTTCGGCTACGGCCGCCCGGCGTACCAGATGTTCGCCCAGGAGTCCGTCGCCTACAACCCCGACATGGAGGGTTACTACGAGTACGACGTCGACAAGTCGAAGCAGATCCTCGCCGATGCCGGCATCACCGATCTGAAGTTCGATTCGATCATCGGCTCCACCGCCGCCCCGTATGTCGCCTTCGGGCAGTTCTTGCAGGCCAACCTGAAGAAGGCCGACATCAACATGAACCTCGAGCTGGTCGACACGTCGACGGTCATCAACCGGCTGTACGCCGAGTTCACGACCCCGTCCGCGCCGATCGCGACGAGCGGTGGTGTTGCCGACACGATCATCCGCCTCCAGCTGCTGAACGACGGCGCGCTCAACCCGGGCGACGTCGAGGTCCCCGGAGTGCGCGAGCTGGTCCTCAAGGCCGCCGTCGCCAAGACCCCCGAGGAAGCCGCCGGCTACTACCAGGAGATCTCCAAGATCCAGGTCGAGGGCGTGTACGCGATCATCCCGGTGTTCAACGAGCCTGCGCTGCTCGGGTACGCGGAATACGTCGGCGGCGTCAGCCGCGGCTTCCTCGACACCGACAACAGCCCGGAGATGTTCCGCGGCATCTACATCACCCAGGACAAGGTGCCTGCGGATCAGGCATGAGCTCACTCGCCGGCCGGGTGGCGATCGTCACCGGCGCCGCGCAGGGAATGGGACGAGCGATCGTCGATCGCTTCGCGCGGGAGGGCGCCCGCGTCGTCGTCACGGACGTTGACGACGACGCGGGGCGCGCCGTCGCCGATTCGCTCGACGGCGCCCTGTTCTGCCACCTCGACGTCGGCTCGGCCGACGACTGGGGATCTGTCGTCGACCTGGCCGGGCGCGAGCTCGGTTCGGTCGATGTGCTCGTGAACAACGCCGGTCTGGTTCACCACGCTGCGCTCGTCGACACCACGCTCGGCGACTTCGAACGCGTGGTGCGTGTGAACCAGACCGGACCGTTCCTCGGCATGCAGGCCGTCGTCCCGGCGATGAAGGCGGCCGGTGGCGGCTCGATCATCAACGTCTCGTCCGTACGCGGTCTCTCCGGTGCGAACGGTCTGCTCGCCTATGCGGCGACGAAGTTCGCGTTGCGGGGCATGACGAAGGTCGCCGCGCTCGAGCTCGGCCAGTTCGGCATCCGCGTCAACTCGATCCACCCCGGTGCCGTCGCAACCGAAGGCGTGCTCGGCGCGGCCGTTCACGACCTCGACTCGATCGATGCCCGGTTCGCCGATCTGCCGATCCAGCGCATCGGCCGCACCAGCGACGTCGCCGCGATGGCCGTCTTCCTCGCCGGCGACGACAGCAGCTACTGCACCGGTGCAGAGTTCGTCGTCGACGGTGGCGCCACCGCCGGCGTCCGCCGCCCCGGCTCGCCCGGCTTCTGACAGGACCGACGCCACCGCGCGTTTTGCTACCGTCGGCGCATGGATGGTGCAACGAGCACGTCGGACGGACCCCTGCACGATCGCATCGATCGGCTCACTCGGATGGTCGAGGCTCTCGAGGAACAACTGGCGGCGTTGCGAGCCGAAGGCGGGCCACAACGCGACGCAGATCGAACGTCGCGGAGGGATGAGCAACCGTCTCCGAGTGCCGAGCCGGCCACGTCGAGACGGCGGCTGTTGCGGATCGCCGGTGGGGTCGCCGTCAGCGCCGCGGCCGGCGCGGCGCTGTCCGACAATGCCCGGCCGGCCGCGGCGGCCACGGGCGACGCGATGCTCGTGGGCAACGAGCACTTCGCAGGGAACCTGACCCGGATCAAGAACGGAAGCGGAGCCGTGTCGCCAGGCGAATCGCTGGGGACCGAGAAGGTGCTGTTCTGGGTCGACAACACCGACTCGGACCTCGACGACGCCGTCGGCGTGCGCGGCGAGGGTCGCGACGATGGCTCGGGCGTCGATGGGCACGGAGGCAAGGGCGTCACCGGCACCGGCCGGTACATCGGTGTCGCCGGGATCGGCGACGGTGCCGGTTCGTTCGGGATGGCAGCACTCGGCGGCAGGGCTGCCGTCCTCCTCGGAAGCGTCGCTCGCACCGAACCGCTGACGCGGACCGACGCTCATTCGGCGGGCGAGTTGGAGAACGACGGGCACGGCTCGACCTGGTTGTGCGTGACGGACGGATCGCCCGGCACGTGGCGCAAGATCGGTGGCCCAACGACAGCTGGGTCCTTCCATGCGATCGTTCCTGTGCGAGCGTTCGACAGCCGTTGGCCGGGCAACGCGCGCCTGTCCGGTGGTTCCGACAAGGTGGTGTCTGTCGCTGACGCGCACGATCTCGCCGGCGTGGTGGTCACCGGCGACGTCGTCCCGGCCGGCGCGACAGCGATCGCCTACAACATCACGGTGACCCGAACGGCTGGCACGGGCTACTTGAGCGTGAACCCGGGCAACGCAAGCGCTGCGTCGTCCTCGTCGATCAACTGGTTCGGCGACAACCAGGACATCGCCAACGGCCTCATCGTCGGGCTGGATGACCATCGTCAGGTGCGGATCTTCGCCGGTGGCGGGGGCAGCACCGACTACATCGTCGACGTCACGGGCTACTTCCTGTGAACCCGCGAGGGCTCGTCGAGGTCACGGTCCGACGGCCGCAACCGTGATCGGTGTTCGCAACGGTTGAAGGTTCGTCACCAGCCGGTAGGGCTCGGGAGCAAGCGGTCCGCGGAGGTGGAGCACGAACGTGCGCGTCGCACCCGGCGCGATGTCGACGAACTGCGAGGCGACGTTCCAACCGAACACAGAACCCGTCTCGAGCGTCGTCGGTGCACCGTCGAGCGTCGCGAACTCCATCGGCAGCGCTGTGTAGAGCGACAGCATCATCCGATTGACCCCCATGGGGTTCCCGACCACGTTGCCGATCACGTACTCCGGCAACCCCGTGCTCGGCGCCATGTTCGTGATCGTCACAGTCATCGTGGCCGACTGGTTACCCACGTTGTCTCGCGGGCTGACGGCATACACCACCCCCATGCTGAGATACGCGTCGATCTTGTTCGCCGAGGCGTTGTCGACGGTGACGCCGATGCCGTCGTGGCCGTCCAGGGGTTCGAACCCGCCGTCCAGCCCGATCCGCGTGAGGAACGCTTCCTCCTCGGGCACTCGGCTCCACACCGCGAAGCCACGCGTGGTCGCGAGGGGCGCAAACGTCCGTGCGATCTCGGCAGGTTCAGGCAGTGCGCTCGACAGCAACCGCTCGACGGTTGTGTGCGCGATCTCGTCGAGCAGGTCGATGCGCTGGTCCGTCGACGCGAACAGGTACTGGTCGTTGGTGATGAACTGAGCGGCGTTGGCTGCAGACAACGGGTAGGGCACGCCGTCGACCACGATCGGGCCGGTGAACGACATCAACGCGGCGATCGCGTTGGCGTCGAGCATGAACACCCCGTCGACATCGCGACCACCGCTCTGGGGATACAGCTGGGCGATGAGATCGGCGACGGTGGGAAAGTCGGGTGGCATGGTGATGTTGTCCCACGCATCGCGGCTCACGACACCGTCCCGGCCCGACAGCCCGAAGCGACCCCACCGCTGCGCGACCTGTGGGTCGCTGATGTTCACGCGCCGGTTCCGCGGATCGGCGCCGCCGTCGTTCAAGTCGTCGGCGCGACCGAAGTCCGTCATCTCGATGTGACCGTCGTTGATCTCGACCTCGGCCCAGTTGCCCATGAACCCACCGAGTCCGCGGGCTTCTGCCGGACTCGTGAACGCGATGAAATAGCGTCGTGTGCCGTTCCCGCCGAGCAGGTCCGGGGCCAGTCGCACGGCTTCGAGGGCGTTGTCGGCGCGTGTGATGTTGTCCTCGAGGTCGCCCTCGAGCTCGCGCAGCCGGCGCTGGATGGGCGCGATCAGCCATGGCGACTCGGCCCGGTCGAGTGCCGCCGTCATCTGCGCGATGGCGATCCGAAGGTCCGTGAACGGCTCCGTGAGCCGGCGGACAGCATCGAGGTCGATGCGTCCGTCTCGCACGCGAACCGTCGCGGGATCGATCCGTTCGAGCGCATCCGCGGCAGCGCCCATGGCCTGAGCCGCGGCGCGAGCCAGAGCGATGCCGCTTGCTCGATGCTGAGCGACGATCGGGATCAGCCGGCTCGGTTGCGCAATCAGTGAATCGAGGTCGTCGTCGGCCCTGGCGAACGCATTCGCTGCTGATCGGAACTCGTCTGCTGCTCGGTGCAGGTCGCCGATGTTGAGAGCATCGAGGCCGTCGTGAACGGCACGGTTGCCGTCTCGGAGGGGGTCACTGGCCGACCACGCCGACACGATCAGACCGGCGATCGCGATGCAGCCGGTCGCGGCCAGCCCGACGAGTACCAGCCGGGCGTGTCGCCGGACTTGGGGGGACTGACGCGCGATGCCGGGAACGAAGACGGTGATGAGCCCGGTTGCCGCGATGAGAGCAGAGATCCCGAAGGGTGCATTCAAGTCGAGGCGCAGGAGAACCTGAACAACTACCGCGCCGAGCGCGGTGTTCACCCGGCCATCGTTTGCACGGCGTAGCCCCACGACGAGACCGGCGAACGCTGTGACGACGGCGACGACGAGCAACAACGCTGCGGAGGATGCGACTGCTGCGAGGCCGGCCGCACTGGCCAGGGCCCACCACGGAGACGACGCTGCCGCCCACGTGACGGCGAGCGCGCAGACCCCAGCGAGCACGTGGTCGACGGGCCCACTCCCCGTTGGCTGCGAACCGCTGAACGCGGCGACGATCGTGGAGGCCACGATGATCGCCGGGGTCAGAGCGCGTCCGCGGCAGGCCCTGTCACCGCTGGCTTCAGCCATTCGCGGCGCACGCTATCACGGGCAGATCTTCGAATCCCAGCTCCCATTGATCTGACCACAATCTGTGGTACTATGCGCGCACGATTTCAGGCGTCGGGAGGCTGTTGTGAAACGAACACTCGGTGTGCTGATGTCGATAGTGGCGGCCGTCGGGCTTGCCTCATCCCCGACGTTTGCGTCCTCGTACCCGCCCGCCACCCCGACCGTGTCGGTGAGCGTCGCAGCTCCGGCCGTCGGATCGCCTCTCACGTTGGTCGCAGCCGGCTTCTGCCCTGGGGCCACCGTCAACTTCGCCATCGGGCCGACCTCGGTCGGCTCCGCGGTCGCCAACGCGGCCGGCTCGGCGACGATCGTGGTGACCACTCCGGCGTTGCTCGGATCGGTGCCCGTGACCGCGACGTCCACCGGTGCCTGTCCGCGTCAAGCGGTCTCGAGCCTCACCATCGTGCAGCCGGGTGCCGACATCCCCAGCACTGGTACGAACACGTACTCCGGGTTGCGCATCGCTGCCATCTCGGTGGTCCTCGGTCTCGGCCTGGTCGGGGTCGCCTCGTTCCGGCGTCGTTCTCGGGCCAACGCTCAGTAGCAGGCGGCGCCCCGCCGGCCTACGGGGTCTCGTTCGGTAGGGCAACTGTCGCGGGTGGCACCGCGGAGTCGGCGTCGGTCGGGGGTGACCGGCGATCGAGCCGCGAGCGAAGCACCTGCCGCAGCGAGACGTTCTTGAGACGCAGCGCCGGGCGCTCGACGAAGTGCCACGACGCCGCGGCGAGGACGAGGGTTCCGGCAAACGACAGGGCGATGTACGCCACGATGCCGTAGCGTGCCCCGCCCACCAGGGCGAGCACCTGCTGGACCGCGAACCCGTAGATGTAGATGCCAAAGGAGTAGTCCCGTTTGCGTGCGTAGCGGTGGAGCCGTGGCGGAAGGGCGACCGCGACGTACACCATCAGGTACGTGTACGCCGGCGGTCCGATCACCAGGTAGCCGCCTCGCCACGCGGACAGTGCGAGCACAACAGCGACGACGGCCGCGACGGCGCCGTGCATGGGAATGCGATGCATGTACAGGCGCGCCGTCGCGCCGAGGAGGAACAGCCAACCGAAGTACACCGTCCAGTTGAAGGCGAGGCTGCCGATGATCGGATACGGGCCGATCGCACCGTGTGGCACCGGGCGAATGGTCCAGCTGTCCGCTCGCAGGAGGTCGACGAGGACGACGGCGAAGGCTGCAAGCGTGAGCCACAGCACGATGCGCGGCGAACGGCGCAGCCAGCCGGTCGCGATCAGCACGCCGATCACGACGTAGCACCCGAACTCGTAGTGAAGGGTCCACAGGGACCCAGCGAAAGCGCTCGGTCCGCCCACCATCCGGGCGTATGGCACGTGGGCCAGCAAGCCGGAGATCGGGAACTGCGCCATCGAAGCGCCGACGTTCGTCGTGATGTACGAGAACGGACCGTCCGGGTGCGTCCAGAAGCCGCGGAGGGTGCCGTTCTCGTAGAGCGCGACGAGTGGCGCGATCACGAGCGCAGTCACGATCAGACTTGCCCACCACCCCGGGAAGATGCGGAGGAAGCGGCGCTTGGCAAAGCTCTTGGCAGTGATCCGCACGCCGCTGTCGGCGTTCAGGTAGCCGGAGCAGCTGATCAAACCGAACAGCGCGAAGAAGCCGATGTCCGTCTGTCCCGAGGTCCACGAATCCCCCGGGTTCCCTTCGGCGAAACCGATCGGCCAGCAGTGGGCGAGGATCACCACGCATGCCATCACCTGGCGCATCAGCCCGAACGAGTTCTCGGTCGGTGACCAGCGGTCGCCGAGCGTGGGCATCCGGCGCCAGAAGCCGGTCGAGGCGTGCACTCATGGCTCCTTTTGCCAGTAGCTGCACGTCCAGTCGACGGCCTCCAACGGCGCGGAGATCGCGTGCTCTGCACGGAACTCGTCAACGGCCTGCTTGCAACCCCGGATGGCGTTGTAGTCGTCGACGATCACGTAGCCACCCGGCGACAGCTTGGGATACAGGCTGCGGAGGGCGATCATCGTCGAGTCGTACATGTCACCGTCGAGGCGGAGAACTGCCAGTCGCTCCACAGGAGCCGACGGCAACGTGTCCTGGAACCATCCGGGGAGGAACCGGACCTGATCGTCGAGAAGGCGGTAGCGCGCAAAGTTCGCCTTCACGCTGTCCAGCGGCACCGCGAGGAAGTCATACGTCCACAGTGCGTCTTCGATGTCGTCGAGCCGGCCGGCGTCTGCCTTCGGGAGGCCCCGGAACGAATCAGCCACCCAGACGATCCGGTCCTCGATGCCGTACGCCTTGAGAACCGCGCGCATGAAGATGCACGCGCCACCGCGCCACACGCCGGTCTCGATGAGGTCGCCCGGAACGTTCTGCTCGATCACATCGCGGACGCAACGCTCGAGGTTGTCCAACCGGCGCAGCCCGATCATCGTGTCGGCCTCGGGCGGCCAGTCCTTGCCTTCCGCTCGCACGTCCGCGCTGAAGGTGAACCGGCTCACCAGCTCGAGGTTCTTGCGATCCAGGACCCGCTTGCCCTGGCGGTAGACGAAGTGCCGCCAAGAGCCCCGTTTGGGCTCGTAGTGCTGCCACGATTCGCCGAAGGCGTAGCGGGTCAGCGCATCCTTCATGAGATCGATGTACAGCGCTTGCGCTCCGCGCTCGGCGCCTTCCGTGGTGCTCATCGTGCGGCAGCCTTCGATCGGCGGGTGGCGGCGGTTGGCAAATCGTCGCCACCCCTCTCGTGCGCGGTGACGGCGATCGGGTCGGGCCATGCCGACTGATGCCACCCGTTCTGGTCGATGGATCGGCCCGTCACGACGGTGCCCGCGAGCGGCACGTTCAGCCGCCGGACGAGCAAGGACGCTCGCCCTGCGTCGGTACGCCGAACGCGATCGCAGTCGATGCTCAGGATCACCACGTCGGCATGATGTGCCAGCTCGGCGACGGTTCTGCCGGTCATGACCGATGGGGCGACGACGATGACATCGACTCCTGAGCTCGCGCCGGCCGTCATCGCCGCTTCGACATCGGCGCCACTGCTCGTCGAATCGAGGTCGCGCACGAGCACCGGCCCGCCGGTGAGCAGGGCTACGGCGGGTCGATCCTCGGCGGGTTGATTCTGGGCGCCTCCATCGTCGTCGCCGCGCTCGTTCACAATCCCTGGTCGCTCCGGCAGGAAGCGCTGGATCCCTCGCTCGTCGCCGCTCACGTCGATCACCGACACCGGACGGGCGGGCGTGTGCAGGGCGACCGCGAGGAGCGCGGCGGTGACGATCGCGCTGTCGTCGGTCACCGGGCTGGTGATGACGATCCGCCGGCCCTCGCGTCGCGGGACCAGTACGCTCAGCGCGGCGACGAGCCCGTCCACCGATCGGTGGATGTCCGCGCGACCGTAGAGCTCGGTTGCAGTCGCAGACTGGAGCCCGTTGGCCCCGACGTCGATGATGCCGAGGGCCGGCAGACCGAGGTCGAGCTCGATGTCCGTCACGCGCCGGAAGCGATCGCCGACCCGTGACCGCAGCGTCAGCACACCGATGCCGGCGATCAACCCGACGAGAGCGCCCAGCGCCGCGTTCAGGTCTCGCTTCGGGGTGGTGGGCTCGGTCGGCGCGGTCGCGGTGTCGACCGACGAGAACGTGATCGTCGTCCCGCCGAGGTTCAGGCGCCCGGCCAGATCGGCGACGGCCGCGGTAGCCGCTGTTGCCATTGCGGCTGCCTTGGAAGCGCTGTCTGCGGTGGCCTTGATCGTCGCTACCTGGACGCCGATCAACGACGACCCGGAGAGATGACCCACGACCTCGCTGGCGGGGATGCCGAGCTTCTGCGCGACGGCGGTCGCGACGTCGGGGGACTTGGCAAGCTCCGCGACGGAGAACACCAGGTTCTGCGCCAGGCCGACATCGCTCACCTTGATCTCGCCCGTCCCCGAAGCGGGTTTCGGCAGGAGCACCACCGATGCGGAGGATGTGTACTCCGGCGAGATGAGCGCGGTCACGACGAGCGCGGCCAGCAGGCCAACCACCGTTCCGAGCACCGGCAGTCCAGCGACTTTCATAACCCAACGGACCAGCTGCTGCAATCGAGCTTTTCTCATTCGCTGTTCACCATTTCTTGTCGCGGAGCGAGCGACTCCGACGGACCCTGAGAGACATCATTGTCGTCGAGTGCGTTCCACGTGCTGAGCATGTCGCCGGCGATGCGTTGCCAATTGAACTCGGCACGTGCGCGAGCGACACCGTCGTCGGCGAGACGGCGAGACAGGGCCGGGTCGTCGCGCAACTGCGTCAAGCAATCGACGAGGCGCTCGAGGTCGCCTTGCGGGAAGACGAGACCGGCGGGACCGATCACATGCGCGATCTCGCCGACATCGCTCCCGACGACCGGCACACCGCACGCCATCGCTTCGACCAGGACGCGGCCGAACTGCTCCCGGAGCGGGATGCCGATCCACGGAAGCACGTTGCGCTGGACGATCTCGATCGCGGGAAGGACCAGCACGTCCATCGTGGCGATGAGCTCCGGCAGGTCGCAGTGAGCGGCCCAGGGATGTCGTGTGACAGAGCCGGGTCGGGCCCGTGACTCGCTCTCGACCAGATCTGCCAGCGCGCCATCGCCGACGACGACGACCTTGCATTGGAGGCGCCTTCCAGCGCGCAAGAAGAGGTCGACACCCTTGTGAGCCTCCAGCCGACCGATGAAGCCGATGGTGAAGTCGCGTTCAACCGCCGGCGCTGACGGCGTGAACAGCTGGCTGTCGACGCCGAGTGGGATCACTGTCGCCGGGCCGCCGTAACCCTTGGATCGCAGCACACCCAACGCCGCTGGGGTGATCGGCAGCATGTGGTTCACGTGGCGATACGTGTGCCGCTCGATCCAGCGAAACGGGATCGGGAAACGGATGACGATGTTCTGCGCGGCGTAGTGGGCGACCGGCGTGGACGGGCAGCGGCGGGCTCTCCACCGCATCAACTGGTAGGTCGAGAGGTACGACGCCTCACCGATGACGTGCATGACGTCGGGCGGGTCGAGGGCGAGCCGCCGGAGCGCACCGGGCCGGAACGCGATCGACGCCATGTGACCTGACGCCTTCTCGCTGAACACGTGCGGTAGATGATGTAGGCGGGCACGAGCAGCGTTGCCGAAACCTCGGCGCAGTTCCACGACCGTCTGCGGCGAAACGTCGGCGACCACGACCGTCAGGTCCAGGTCGGACCGTCTCGCCAACTCCTCGAACAACTCGGTCCAGTGCTCGGTCCGTTGACCGACCGCGGTCAGCAGCACACGCAGGGGGCGACCGTTGCGCGGGCGCCTGTGCACGAGCTCGCGCTTCTTGCTGGTCAGCGCGATCGTGGCGACCTTCCGCCAGGCACGGGTCCGTGCCGCGGCGTCGTCGCCGCCCAACAATCGGCGCAGCGAGGACGTGGCGAGGCCGACGCCGCACCGGAGGAGAATCGTCAGGCGGATCGCGATGAACCCCGAGCGGTGGAGAGCGAAGAAGACGAGCATGCTGCGGTACAAATGTGGCCACGTCGTGCCGACCGTGCTGCTGGCGCCGCCGACATGTTCGGCGGTGATGGTCGGGAGGTGGACGACCTCAGCGCCGCGGCGGCGCACCTGCCAACAGAGCTCTTCGTCCTCGTAATAGAGGAAGTACCGCTCGTCCATTCCGCCGATCTCGCGGAGGACGGCCGTTCGGACGGCGATGCACGCACCCGACAGCCAGTCGACGGCCACGGGGCGAACGGACGTGGTGCACGCGTCGTAAGAAGCACGGCGGCGCGACCCGCTCAGCACTCGACGGAGCACGACGGGCAGGAGCTCGCCGCCGAAGCGTGACGCGACGACGCTGCCCAGAGTTTCGAACGGGTGCGCGCTGATCGCAACCCGCCCAGTCGGGTCCACGAGGCGCGGGCCGACCACGGCCACCGTTGGGTTGGCGTCGAGGTGTGCCACCAGGCCGGCAACGGTCGATGGAGGAACGACACAGTCCGGGTTCACCAGGAGCACGATCTCGCCCTGCACCAACGGAAGCGCCTGGTTGATCGCCGCGCCGAACCCGACGTTCGACGTGTTGGCGAGAAGGGTCATCTCGGGGAACTCGCGCCGAACGTTCGCGACCGTGCCGTCGCCCGACGCGTTGTCGACGATGATCACGTCGATGTCCGCGGCCCTGAGCGATCTCAGGCACCGCGAGATGAGCTCGGCCGACTGGAAGGTGACGACGATCGCCGTCGCGCGATCCGCCGTCATCGTGCCGTCCCTGCACCGAGCAGAGCGTGCGGCCGAGCCGAGGCACTCGATCGGTCGCCGTCCGGGCGCCTGCCGTGTTCTTCCCGCGAGAGCACCGCCAGCGCCGGGAGCAAACCGAGCTCCCAGTGGCCATCCGTCGGCCCCGCCGCAGCTGCAGCCAGCAGGAACCCCGCGGTCAACGCGGCGCAGATCAGAGACGCGCCGCTACCGGACACGATCGAACGCCACGTTGTCCGGACGATCGGCCAGAGGACGGCGCAGAACCCGATGATCCCGACGTTGGCGAGGAGCAGGATGTAGAACGAGTGGTAGACGGGTCCGACGTCGGTCACGGCAAACCCTTCCAGATAAACGCTCTTCGTCGTCTGGCCGAGCCCGGCTCCGACGAACGGATGTGTGCCGAACACGTCCCAACCGACTGCAGATTCGGGGCCGCGGTAGCCGGCCGACCTGGTGAGCGACGCGGCCGCGTCTGAGACGCGCTCGATCAGGCCACCGTGGAATCCGATGGTCACTGCACTGGCAGCGAGCGCTCCGAGCGCGAGCAGCGTGGTCGTCGCCAGTCCGACACGAACCGCCTTGGCACCCCGGATCAGGAGGATCGCGAAGGTCACCGTTGCCGCGAGCCACACGCTCCTGTAGTCCCCGAGCGCGACATCGATGCCGAGGAGGGTGCACACGAGGGCCAGCCCGAGTCGACGTCGACCCGTTGCCTCGCCGGTCGCGACGAGCAAGAGCGGAAGCGGAAGCAGTGAGAACAGCCCGCTCCCGTGACGCCCGGGAATCAACAGGGCAGGCGCGCTGATCGCGGTGATCAACACGACGTACAGGATCGTGGCTCGGCGCCGCCGCTCGTGCGTGCTGAGCGTCAGCATCGTGACCATGAAGTACAGCGGGATCACCGCGATCTGATACGAAGCGACCACGATGTCCTTCGGATCGTTCCCTCGCACGAGACCGAACAGCGCGCCCGCCGCGGTCGTGGCACAGGTCACGAACATGAACGGCCAGGCGAGGTGCACGGACGGCCACTCACGCTCGCGTCCGGTGAGCCAGCGCACGAAGACGGCGACGACGGCCGCGCTCAACGGAAGGAGATGGGCGATGACGATGCTGCGAACGTTGGTGTAGCCGGCGATGACCGCAGCACTTGGAGTCGCGAGGATCGTCACCGGCAGCACCGCCCACGGCCAGTACAGGAACAGCACCAGGCATGCCGCAAAGCCCGTCGTCCCGAGGGTGATCGGTGCTGCGGCGTCGCTCAAGGCGAGCGAGATCGCGGCGGCACCGACGGCTGCCAGGAGGACCGTGAGGACGGCCGGGAAGAACCGCCTCACGCGGGGACCACCGACCGGATGACATCTCTGATCTGATCGCCGCGCGCCGTCCACGTGTTGGCCATCGCCGCGCTTCGCCGCTCGTCGCAGTGCTGTGGGCTGTGCACCGTTGCCAGAGCCGCCGAGATCGCGTCGGCGAACTCGTCCGGACCGTTCGCGACGTGAACAGGCGCATCGAGGCTGCGGACAGCCGGCAACCCGGTTGCCACGACCGGCTTTCCTGCGGCGAGGTACTCGTAGAGCTTCTTCGGATGCACGTAGTCGATCAGGCCGCCCGTGCGATATGGGATGATCCCGACGTCGCAGCCGCGAACGATTGCTGGTGCCATCGAGAACGGCACCTCGTCGACGATCCGGACGTTGGCGAGTCCTGCCATCGGAGCCACCCCCGCCTTCGTCGATGGTCCGACGAGGACGAAGGTCCACTCCGGGTGTCGGCGGGCGACGTCGGCGACGAGTTCGCCGTCGAACGCGCGCACGTCGATCCGGCCGAGGTAGCCCACGATCGGTCGCGGGATCGCTTCCATCCACCTCGGCACCGGCCCGTCGGGCTCGAACAGATCGGTGTCGCAACCGTTGGCGACGACAATCGGCGGGCGCGTGACGGGCGGCAGGTGACCCGGGAGCGCCGCCGAGGAGACGAGCACCTGATCGGCGCTCACAACGGCGCGACGCAGCGATCGCCGCAGGTTGCGGCGGTTCCACCGGCGCGTGAACGTCCAGTCCAGGTCGGTCGCGTCGTACACGACGGCCGCCTCGCCGAGCCGCCCCACCATCGGGTGAGCGAGGTCCTCGTCGAGCCACAGCACCCGTGTGCCCGGGCGGCCGTTCAACCACGCGCGGAGTGACCGTGCAGCGACCACACGGTTGACGAGGTTGACCACGGGTGACTGGCGCCCGAACGGTAGTGCGGCCGGCACCACGGCATGCCACAGTCCGTCGTCGATCTCGGCAACCTCGAACCTCCATCGAATTCCGTTGGTCGGCGGATCGACGAACAGCACGCGAAGTCGTCCGCGGGGTGATCGGGCGAGCTCACCGGCGAGGGCGTGCTGACGGTGCGCGGCAGCGGACCAGGGGCTTGCGCTGAGCATGATGACGAGGGGCGAGGCGGGGGCGAGCGCGTGCGTGCCGGCTCCGGCGGTGACCGCGTCGCGCTGCGCGCTACCCACCGGAGCTCCCCGGAATGTCGGCTTCGGACCCGTCGAGGACGGCGGGCACGTCCTCGCCGAGCCATCCGATGAGATACTCGTGGTCCTCGTCGACTCGCAGCGTCCTGGCGCCGGCGTGGGTGTCGAGCCACTGCCGGAGCCGGGCGGCGGCGATGCGCTGGTTGAGCCACCGGATCGGCGCGATCCATCTCTGGCCGGGAAGGGTGATCGGAAGGGTCGCCTCGAACGACGAGGGTCCGGTCGGCCTCACCGCGAATCGCCGTCCGCGTCGGCTGCCGGGCGGGTCGATGCTCAGGGTTCGGACCGCGCCGTCGGCGCCGGCCCAGCCGGCAGCGCCCGCCGCGGGGTTGTCCCCCTGTTCACCCGTACCGAGCCGGCCGCGGCCGCCGACGATCTCCCATGCCCTCGTGTCCCCATCGGGCAGCGGGCCGACGTCGCCGCGGAGAGCCGCGTTCAGATCGCCCCAGGCCAGTGTGGTTGTGCGGCCGACCAGAGACTTCAGCAGGTAGTCGGCGACGAGCACGAACCGGAAGAGCACGACTCGATGTCGTGGTTGCGTCAGGTGAAGGTAGCGAACCAGCCCGCCGAGCAGGTGGCGGAACCTCATCGCCGGACCCAGCAACCGGCACGATGCACCCCGGTTGTGGGTGACCACCGCGTCAGGGATCATCCACATCCGATGTCCGGCCGCCTCCAGCTCGCGGGTGAGGACGGCGTCGTTCCAGTACACCGGGAACGTCTCGTCGAAGATGTGGTCGACAGGGAGGACCTTCGACCGCATCAGCATGCAGCTGGCGGAGGCGAGCTCTCGCGGCTCGGAGAAGTCGGCACCTTGCATCTGGAAGCGCCGCAGTGCACCGCGGAACCCTGGCACGCGCTTGAGCGCGGTCCACAGCGCGAGGCATGCCGCGAAGCTCGGAAGCTGGACGTAGTGCTGCTGGAACGTGCCGTCCGGGTTGAGGTACAGCGGGCTGACCCCCACCGCGTCCGGATGATCGACGAGGAACGCGAGCATCGTCTGCATGGTGTCGTCGTGGAAGGTCACGTCGCTGTTGAGGAGCAGGATGAGCTCGGCGCGTGCCTCCCGGTAGGCCTGGTTCATCGCGCCCGCGAACCCGACGTTGTGATCGTTGCTGATCAAGCGAACTCGCGGGTCGGCGAGCAGCAACTCGGCCGAGCCGTCCCAGGAGGCGTTGTCGACCGCGATCACTTCGTATGACACGTCAGCCGCCGTGTCGTGCAGGGACGCGAGGCAGCGGCGCGTGTCCTCGAGCGTGTTCCAGCTCGTGAGCAGAACGGACACCTCCGGTCTGCTCATGCGTCACGCCCCTGCGGCGACAGGCGAGCGACGACGCGGATCATGTCGCCCATCGTCGGATGCGTCAGCCGGACGCTGTGGCTGGCCGCGACGTCGGCGATGAGCAACGATCGGAGGTGAGCCGCCCGGCCCCACCGACGCCAGTAGAAGCGCGAGAACACGGTGTCGATCGTCTCGACGTCGAAGCCGGCGCGCTGGACCAAGCGCGTCAGCGTCGCCACCGAGAAGTGCCAACGGTGGTAGCGCGGCTGGATGTGCGGCCATGCCTCACCGAGGCGTGCGGCCGCTGCCGACTCGATGTTCGGGACCTCGAGCGCGAGCCGTCCACCAGCGACGAGCAGCCTGCGGGCGGCGTCGAGGAACTCGACGGGGTCTTCGACGTGCTCGAGGACATGAAACGCGCACACGGCGTCGACCGGCGTCGTGAAGCTGGCGTTCTCGAAGCTTCCGGAATGAACGCGCACGTTGAGCGACTCGCGCGCGATCGACGCAGCGGCCTGGCTCATCTCGACCCCTTGCGCGTCGATCCCGGCGGCCGCCGCGGTTGCGACGAAGAAGCCGCCCGCCGCGCCGGCCTCGATGAGCGCCCCGACCGGGCCGGTCTCGAGCAGCCATCGAAGTCGGAGCCGTGACTCGTAGCGACGGGCTGCATGATCGAAGTAGTCCTCGTAGCCCTCTCCGGTGAAGTACGCCGCGTCGTAGAGATCGCTCGAAGCAGCGGGTGCCGTCGACGTCCACGTGAAGCCACAGGTCGGGCAACGACTGAGCAATCCTGCAAATCTCGGCTCCGGCGGCGTGTCGCCCCCGCACAGCCGGCACGGGTCGGTGAACGGCGGCGACGACATCAAGCGATCCTCGCATCCGGCAGCACGCGCGCGATCACTC